>SERZ01000702.1_pt1 | contig 21804 bp, 17 predicted proteins | sample 3171461 | NCBI WGS metagenome assembly SERZ01 (sample SAMN06051861, study PRJNA518727) | freshwater metagenome | biome: subpolar coniferous forest; feature: holomictic lake; material: water; isolation source: holomictic Lake 227, 6 m depth | place: Canada: near Kenora, Ontario | collected... | reverse complement strand
GACGTTTTCCAGAGTCAGGTGACGCTGGTTGCGGTAGCGGCGAATGGACGATGGGATGAGGGAGATCATTCTGGGTAGTTTAGGCGTTGAAATAAGGCGTAATTCATACGATGGTATGAATTAATGGTATGAAGATTGACTAGGTACTGCAATTTAGACCTCACTCCTAGGAGCGCAGCACCAAATATCTGCTCAGCAGAACTGCCAGTTGCACCTCAGGAATAATTTCGTCGTCTTCTGTGTAGGTCGTTATGTTCATTGGCTACATAAACAGCCAAAAAGCCAATATTTGTTGGTTTTTTTGCAGAAAAAGCACTGCCACCATGGGGTCAAGTGCAGGCTTTGGTGCTTGAGAAATTTGCTGAAGTTCGCACCCAACCAAGTGAAACGAATCTGTAATGTGAATGAAATACAATTATTCTCAATAAATAAAAAAGATTTTCGGTTTACAAACGACAAGATGCTCCATAGGGGGGCCTCATTTTTGAAGTGAAGGAAGAGCATGGCATATCTAATCGAATCTCAACGTATGCATCAGCCAAGTTGATCATGTCCACCTATTTGATTATTTTCACGGTCGCGATGCTTTCAAGCATCGCTTTGGTAACAACACACGATTGGCATGGTCACTTCAGCACGGACAGCACTTTTGGCGTTCAAAAGATCCACGTTCATGACACTCCGCGCATCGGCGGCGTAGCCATAGTGCTTGGCTTGGCGATAGCCTGGTTATTGGCCACGCCCGATGTTCGCGAAATTCTCAGTCCCATGTTGCTGGCTGCAATACCCGCCTTCACTTTTGGTCTGGCTGAAGATGTCACTAAAAAAGTGGGGGTGCTGCCTCGGTTGTTTGCCACGATGTTCAGTGGTGCCCTGGCTTGGTACCTGACCGGCGTGGCAATGCGCAATACCGGCTTTGCACCATTGGACTGGATGCTCACGTTTACGCCGATTGCCGTTTTGTTTACCGCCTTCGCGGTCGGGGGAGTCGCCAACGCCACGAACATCATTGACGGTTTTAATGGCTTGGCCAGTGGCGCTGTGGCCATCATGATAGGTGCAATGGGTTTGATTGCACTCAACGTGGGTGATGAACACCTGGCAACTGTATGTTTCATGGTCGCCGTATGCGCTTTGGGCTTTGGCGCGGTCAACTGGCCGCTGGGTAAATTATTTTTAGGCGATGGCGGCGCCTATTTGCTCGGTTTTTTACTGGCTTGGCTAGCCGTTCTGTTACCCATGCGAAACCCACAGCTCAATGCCTGGACCACCATTTTGGTGTGTGCGTACCCGGTGTTAGAGGTTGGCTTTTCAGTGCGTCGTCGTAGAAATCGCGAAGGTCATCATCCTGGTCAACCTGATAAGGTGCACTTGCATCATTTAATTCACCGACGCTTGGTTCGTCACGCGTTCCCCAATATCAGCGCAACATTACAGAACGGATTTACCAGTCCCTTGTGCTGGTTGTTTGTTGCGACCCCAGCGGCTTGGGCCATAGAGTTTGCCGAAAATACGAGCATGTTGGCCCTTGCGTTTGCGGTAGTCATCATGGGCTATGCCGCCATCTATGCAAGACTGACGCAGTTTCGCTGGTGTTTTAGCGCGCGTACTTTAAGATTGAAAACATTAGTAGTCACCAATGGCTGAGACATTACTGGTAGATGCGCTTTAGTAACGGAAAGTGCCCGAAATCTCTGAGCAAGAAGATCAATGTCATAAAAATTGATATGTTTTTAGGTTAGTATTTAAATCGTATTATTTCTTCGTAACTTTTTTAGGGATTCCAAATGAAATTTAACAAACTCGCAATCGCTGCCGTCACAGCACTGGCACTCGCTCAATCCGTGTTCGCACAAGCGCCTGCTGCGCCTGCAGTTGGTACAGGCGCCGCTGGCACCACTGGTGCTGCCGCTGCTGGAACTACGGGTGCTGCCGCTGGTGCAACCGTTGCAACCACGGCTGCTGTTGGCGCAGTGGCTACTTCCACCATCGTAATCGGTGCAGTTGCTGCGGCGGCTGTTGTGGCTGCTGTGTCCCAAAGCAGCACTACCAACACAAATTCACGTTAATCAGCTGGCTGGTACTGAATAGCGCCTTCGGGCGCTTTTCTTTTTTGTTTTGATTAAATTGATTCGTTGCCACCCATGTTGGGGGTTGTTGTTGCTCGTGACGATGCACTTGCTGGGATGTGCTACGGGCGCTACCCCCTTGGCCGATGTCCTATCCGGCGTTGTGGCTGAAAAGTTTGCCTCCGGCAGTGACTTAAACATTGCGGCCAAACTCAATCCCCTGTACCGCTACCTTCGCGTAGACGTGGCTGGTCGACCTTCGGCACTGTTGGTACTGGGCTACATCGATGCGCATCCGCAAGGAGAAATCGAAGTTTGGTACTCTGCCAAGCACGAAGTGATCAAAACGCAATACGGTCGCATTGTCAGCACCAGTGGTCTGGAGTTGGACTGGCGTCGGGTCGATTTTCCAGTGGCGCCTCCCGACTGGGCCAGCGTGCCACGTGATGGTGCCCGCTACAGTCGCACACGAGACGTGATGCCCGGCCACCACGACGGCATTCGCGATCACATCCAAGTCAATGCTTGGTTGGGCCCTCCCCCTGTGGCGACTTTGACTGGCGCTCAGTGGTTTCGTGAAGACATGCTCAGCACCACCGCGCAGCCACTGCCGCCGGCCTGGTACGCCATGGGCCGCCACAGTGGTCAGCCCGCGGTGGTTTATTCAGAGCAATGTTTGTCGGCCACCTTCTGCCTCAAGTTGCAGCACTGGCCGGTTCAGGAAAGCGCCCCTTGAAGTTACAGGTTTCCCCGCAGCTCAGCTGCATGGCTCAAGCGATATTTTTGTGTTTCACCAGTTGGATCCTCCCCTCCAACTTGGCGCACGCACAGAGCGAACCACATGTAGGTGCCCCAGTTCAAAGCGCCATCATTCCCGGGGAACGTTTAAGCGACTGGTTGCTGCGCAACACCGGCCCCAACACCGACACCACGGCTCTGCAGTGGCAGGTGCAGGCCGAGCACGCGCCGCAGGCGCAATTGCGTCAAGCCACACTGCTGGGTTTGACACAAAGTCCCGGGGTGAAGCTGTCAGCTGAGGCTAAAACCCATTTGTCTGATTGGCTGAGGAGCTTGCCGATTACCGGCCGGCTGACTGTAGCCATTGCTGACGCCCGCTGGCTCCAGTCGGCGCCGGAGCAAGACCCATTTTTACAAGACGGCCACCGCGTGGTGCTGATGCCGCGTCCGACGACCGTCACGGTGGTGACTGAAACCGGCACCCCTTGCATTGCCACCCATGTGTCTGGCGCGTTGGTGCAAGATTACTTGAATGCGTGTTTAGGCGGCGCCACCAGCAGCCAGGTCGATTGGGCCTGGATCGCCCAAGCCGACGGCCGCACCACCCGCTACGGCATAGCCGCCTGGAGCCAGGAACCTCAGGCCGAGCCAGGCCCTGGCGCCTGGATCTGGGCACCAGGTCGAGAGGCTGGTCTGCCCCAAAGCGCGTCCGATAACCTGGCCCGCTTCCTCGCCACCCAGCTACCCGGTGAGTTCAGCTTGCCCAACGGCACAACGCACACCGTGGCCGTGCAACACACGCCGGCTTCGCCCATCCGCGAGGCCCAGGTCACAGCCAGTGACTGGGGCGAAATCGGGCTGCTGCAAACACCCACGGCCCGCATGGCCCCGAGCGGCGCGGTGCGTTTGCACATGAGCCGGGTGGTTCCCTACACCAGTGGCACCGTCATGTTTCAGCGGCTCGACTGGCTCGAGACCGGATTTCGGTACACCGATGTATCCAATCGCCTGTATGGTGCTGCAGATTTTTCAGGCAGCCAGAGCTACAAAGACAAGTCGATTGACCTGAAGCTGCGCTTGCGCGAAGAAACCGCTTTTGGCCCCGAAGTGGCGGTGGGGTTGCGCGATCTGGGCGGCACCGGTTTGTTCTCGGGTGAATATCTGGTCGCCAACAAACGCTGGGGCAATTGGGATGCCAGCCTGGGCTTGGGCTGGGGTTACCTGGGTGGGCGTGGCAACATCAAAAATCCTTTGTCTTTCTTGGGAGATGCTTACCTTACCCGTCCAGCTGCAGATTTTGGCCAAGGCGGCACCACCAACACGTCTGCCATGTTTCATGGCGCCACCGCGCTCTTTGGCGGCATGCAGTGGCACTCGCCTTCAGACCCGTGGATTTTCAAATTGGAGTTGGATGGCAACGACTACCAGCACCAACCCCAAAACAACAACCAGCCGGCCACCAGCCCGTTGAATTTTGGCGCGGTTTACCGCTACTCTCCCAATATCGACTTGAGTTTTGGCCTTGAGCGGGGCAACAGCCTGATGCTCGGAGCGACCCTGCATGGGGGCTTGCACCAGTTGTATTCACCCAAGCTGCTGGATCCGGCCTTGACCAAAGTGCTGCCCACGGCGCCGGCCGAGTTGCCACCTGCCGGATGGGGCGGTACGGCCCAAACCATTGAGCGCTTTACCGGTTGGTCGGTGCGCAGTATCACGCACCAACACAACAGCACGACCGTGGTGGCCGAGACCGATGCGGCTATTCACCTGCAAGAGCGCATTGAGCGCGCCGTCACCGTACTGCACCGGGATGCGCCGGCGGCTTCTACCCGTTTTGTGTTGCAGCTGCGAGAACGCGGCCTGCCCATGTCTCAGGTGGAGGTTGACCGCACTGAGTGGGTCATTCAGCACACCCAGGTTGAGCCCCCTGCTTTGCGGTTGCCAGCGTTGCAGGTCGTGCCGGGTCAAACCACGAATATTCCTGCGGTGGATCCCGAGGCCAAGGCCAGCAGTTTCTGGCAAGGCAAGGCGCCCGGCTTCAGTGCTGAATGGGGCCCCAGTTATAGCCAGATTTTAGGCGGACCCGACAGTTTCTTTCTCTACCAGCTTGGCCTGCAAAGCAAGCTGGAGCACCGTTTTACGGATACCACATGGGTCAGCAGCGCGTTTGATCTTCGACTGTTGGATAACTACGATAATTTCAAATTTGCTGGTACCAGCAGTTTGCCGCGAGTGCGCACCTTCCAGCAAGAATTCACCACGACCTCCAAGCTCACCATGCCGCTGCTGCAACTTACGCATGTGCGTGACCTTGGCAACGGCCACTACGTCAGTGCCTACGGTGGCATGCTGGAGTCGATGTACGGCGGGGTGGGAGCCGAGTGGTTGTACCGTCCCTGGCAAGGGCGCCTGGCATTCGGCGTCGATGTCAACCAGGTGCGCCAGCGTGATTTTCATCAAAACCTGGCGTTTCGGGACTACAGCGTCAGCACTGGGCACGCCACGCTGTATTGGGATACCGGTTGGCGCGACTTGCAGGTCAAGCTCAGCGCAGGCCAATACTTGGCGGGTGACGTGGGTGCCACGATTGATGTCAAACGTGTGTTCTCCAACGGTGTGTCGGCAGGTGCCTGGGCGACCAAAACCAATGTGCCAGCCGAAGTGTTTGGCGAGGGTAGTTTTGACAAAGGGCTGTACGTCACCATACCGTTTGACGTGATGCTGCCCAAGTCCACCTCCGGCAGCGGCAACCTGATTTGGGATCCGCTCACGCGTGATGGTGGGGCACGGCTGAACCGCATCTTTACGCTCAACGACCTGACCCGTCAGCGCGATTTGCGGGCTCTCTCCTGGCGCTCCAATACGCCGGTGGGCGCAAGTTCAGCTGAAAACAACAGCTATGTGCTGCGTGAACCTGGCCCCTACCTGTTTTCAAACCTGGGCGCAAACACCGCCACTTTGGGACGCCAAGTGGGCGATATCCCTGCCTCCACTTGGTTGTTGGCGGGTGGTGCGATTCTGGCCTCCAGTCTGCTCGATAAACCGGCAGACAATTGGGCGCAAAACCACCAGGCCGGCACTGCTGACAAACTGGGCACTGCCACCAATGCGCTGCCTGCAGTGCTGGCTTTAGGCGCAGGCTTGCTGTATACAGGCATCGGCGGCCAACCCGCGGCCAGCACGGCAGAAACTGCCCTTAAAGCGGCGGGATACACCTTTGCCGCTAACTTGGCTACTCGCTATGTGGTGGGTCGGGCGCGTCCGATTGACGAACAAGGCAACAGCAGTTTCAACGGCTTTAACAGCACCGCCACGCAATCGGGTTTCCCGTCCAACCACATGGCCATCGCCTTTGCCGTTGTAACGCCGTTTGCTCAGCAGCACGACATGCCCTGGCTCTACGTTGCAGCCGGTGCGACCGCCTTTGGGCGCGTGCAAAAACGTGACCACTGGGTGTCTGACACCGTGGCCGGTTCGTTCATGGGCTATGCCATCGGCTCCTTGATGAGTGACCAGCAAAGCCACAGCCCAGGTGCCATCCGCCTGAGCGTTACCCCGCAGGCCGTGGTGGCCAATTGGTCGTTTAAGTAATCAGGGTTTAGGGGTGTAGAACGGACTGTGGCCTAAAGAATCAGGGTTAGATTCCGATTAAATATCGGCATCTCGCTTCAGAATAATCTGGGTAAACGTCAAGAATTCGCCCAAATGAAGCGTGATAACGCTGACCAGAATCGGGATCAACAGATTCTGATAGTCGTGCACAGCTATATTGCGAAACGCAACCATGCGCTTGAGTGATTCGGCCAAAGTGGTGTCGATCCAGTGCCCGCAGGCGAGCAACTCAAATACGTCACGGGCGCTTTGGGGTACGCCTAATTTCTCGCGTCGCACCAAGTGCTGCCCCATGTCCAGCACGGCCTCGCAGGCGCGTTGTACATTGAGTGTGGCGGCATCTTGCCGGGTAAAGTCAATCGCAAAAGTGGCTGGGTCGCGCTCGAATTCTTCGCGGGCACGGGCGACGCAGCGTTCTACCGTGGCTGCTTTATTAACCAAGATGTCATCGAGCATAGATTCTCCCTGTCGTGGCGATATCAAGCATTAGCGGGGCTCTGGCAGTGTCAAGCGCTGTCTTTTCGCTAAGGATAAAACACTCAAAAAGTCCGGCCTGTACCCCCTCAGTCCACAGGCATTGCCCGGTGGTGATGACTTGGTATTGCATGACGGTGGAGGCGGCGCGCAGGTCCAGCAGGTCAACGTGGCAGCCCACAATGTCGGCTAAGTTGCCTGCTAGATCCCATAAGGCGAGGGGCTCCGCGTAGCCTGCGACCAGCACGGCGAGATCAAGATCACTCTCGCGACCGGCTGTGCCCTGCACTTGGCTGCCAAAGGCATAAATGGCTATGGCATGCGGAAAACGTGCACGGATCGCGGCGACTACGGGGCCGTCGCTTGCAAGTAATTGGCTGATGGTGGATTGCATGCGCTAATTATCACAGCGTCACACAAATCAAGATTGCAGCATCAGATTCAGCAGCTCGTAGTGACCATGGCGCTGTTGGCCGCACTCTAACTTTGCAAAGCCAGATTTTTGCGGGCTTTTCACGGCCGGCGACGTGGCCCCGAGAAACCGTCCCTCGCCAGCAATCGCACGACACCCCTTTATGTACGGATAAAGGAATGCAATATAAATTATTTTGTGCTATTTGCGGTATGTTTGGAGCGGCTAGTGAGTTTGGCATTTCTTTGCGCCGATAAGTCGGCGCTGCGGCCTCGTTGCGCTCTTTTAAGAATGCTTATGGACTGTAAGCGTTCTTAAAAGAGTGATTATTGCAAGATGGCCGTCAGTTCGCTATAATTATTCTGATTAGAGCGCTTGTGCTCTTCAGACGTTCTTATGAGGGCGATTTGACTTGGCTACTGCTACCAACCTCGCCGTAAACCGAGCTCTCAAGGCGCTAGGCCAGAGCATCGATCTCGCACGCCGACGACGGGGTATGTCTCAAGCCGACTTGGCGTCCCGCATGGGCGTTTCGGTAAGCACGGTACGTCGGCTGGAGGACGGACATTCTGGAACGGCGCTCACCTACCTGGGCAGCGCTCTTGAGGTCTTTGGGGAGCTGGAGAAGCTACGCTTGCTTCTGGACACGCCGACTGACTCCGTGGGGCTCGCGCTGATGGATGCAGAACTACCCACTCGGGTTTACAGCAAACGCCGTAAGGTACCCAAAGCATTTTGAAGGGTTGTCTCAATATGGCTACGCGAGCAGGCGCTGCGGCACAAAACATGAAGACGGAACTGGATGTGTGTCTGGGCAAGGTGGGCACGTCCGTGGGCAAACTCGTATTTGTGCGCAACGGGCCTCGAGTGTTCACACAGTTCGCCTACTTTCAGGATTGGCTGGACAACAAGGACACGTTCAACGTATCACCGGACCTCACGGCCACGCCGGGGTACCAGACCCGCAAGGCGGCGACCAAGGAGGACTCGTTGTTCTTTCTCGCGCTAGGAGACACCGAGCCTGATGCCTGGGGCCGACGTGTCATCGCCCGCGCGCACGCCAAGCGCCGCGAGGATGATCCGACTATGGGTGCGCTAACTGAGCTCGATTACCTTTGCGCGGTCGATGACTTCAGTCGCATGGGCGCCTTACGCTTGCGCAATTTGCATGGCGCTTATCTGGAGTCCTTACCTGCCGGCCGTCGTGCGACACCTCCAATGCTGGAGCTCGAGCAGATGCTTTCTGCTTCACGATCGGTCGAGCTGGGCAAGGAAACAGCCAAAGATTTGGCCTATCTGCGAGGCAAGGGCACCTCCTTGGGAGGCATGCGCCCGAAATGCAGCATCCTGGACGAGGACGGGCTCTTGGCCCTGGGGAAGTTCCCGAGCATCAAGGACGAGCGCAATGTGACGCGTGCGGAGGTCCTTGCGCTCAAGCTGGGAAGCTTGGCGGGCATCAACGCTGCGCATGCCCATGTGACGGTGGTGCAAGGCACCCCTGTAGCAGTCATCCGCCGATTCGACCGCACGCCCGAGGATGCGCGCATCCCCTACATGTCAGGCGCGACGCTGCTCCAGGCGAGTCGACAAGATGACCACGCTTACACCGAGGTACTCGCGGTGATGAAAGGGATCTGCGCGAACTATGTGGACGACGCTCGAGAGCTGTGGCGCCGTCTCGTGTTTCACTACCTCATCACCAACGTCGACGACCACCTGCAAAATATCGGATTTCTTTACATGGGTGGCAAACAATGGCAGCTGTCGCCGGCGTTCGACGTCAATCCGATGCCGGACAAGGACCGCGAATCCAAGACATGGTTAAGCGAAGACACGGGTCCCATCACAAGCATGGCCCAATTGATGGGTCAAGCCTTACAGTTCGCGCTGACTGCCAAGCAGTCGTTGGCCGTCGTGCGCCAGATCGTTGAAGCCGTGGGGCAATGGCGTGCGGTGGGTCAGTCTGCAGATGTCGGAATGACAACGCTCGAACTTGACGAGTTCAAGCTGGCATTCGAGCATTCCGGCTTGGCAGATGCAAAGAAGTTGATCGGCCTGTAGGTGCTTTGGGGCTTGGTTGTGCCGGGGTGGGCATGCGGCTAATTGCAAGACTGAGTGACTATCGGATTAGGCATTTTCTCTGTTGCGAATATCTCATTGGCCTTTGTGCCTTGTGGAGGAGTCACTTTTGGTTTGCTGAGCCTGCATCTTGATGAAGTGACTATTATGATAGTCACTTACACTGAAAACGATTAGGCCGTATGCCATAATGACTGCTATGGTAGGCATTTTATGAAACATATCATTCATTCTTCGGAAGACCTCGGGTTCGCGCTACGGGCTGTGCGCAAGAGCGCCAAGGTGCGCCTTGACGACCTGTCTCAGACTGCTCGTGTGAGCAAGCAGACCACAGCAAATCTCGAAAAAGGAAAGCCTACCGTCCAATTTGGCAAGGTTCTTCAACTTTTGAAGGAAGTGGGGCTCACTCTTAGCGTTGACTTGCCGGAATCGGCATTGCCTGCCTTGCGTCGCATTCAAAGGGAAGCACTTGCGCGCTCGATGGGTTCGCTCGGTTCAGACCCAGATGAGCGAAGTTCTGTAAATTTGGCGAAAAGTGTGAACACCAAGACGGATCATGCGTAGCCTAAACGTTTTCGTTGACGACACGCTTGTTGGCACCCTTAGCGAGGGCAACAACCTCTGGGTCTTTGATTACGACCCAGCGTGGGTCGCATGGGACCGCAGCTTTGATTTGTCGCCAGCGCTTGCGCGCGGCACACTGCGTCACGAAGACGGTGGCACGATGCGTCCGGTGCAGTGGTATTTCGACAACCTGCTGCCCGAAGAGTTGCTTAGAAAAGCCGTCGCCAAGGAAGCTGGCATCAAAGACCATGAAGATGCGTTCGCTTTGCTGACGTACTTGGGCGCAGAGTCCGCGGGGTCGCTGACACTGCTTCCGCCGGGCATTCCTCTGCCCGACGAGTTCACCTTGAGCGAGCTGACAAACGAATCTTTGAGTCAGCGAATCCGGGACCTTCCCGAGCAAACGCTTTCAAAGGGAGCACCCAAGCGAATGTCAATGGCGGGCGCACAGCACAAGATGCTAGTGGTCGTCAAAGGGGCAGCGCTTTACGAGCCTGTAGGCGCCACGCCCTCGACGTTCATTCTCAAACCCGACCATCCAGACACCTCGACATATCCAGCCTCGGTGTTCAACGAGTTTTTCACCATGCGACTCGCGAAAGCGGCTCGCTTGAACGTCCCGTTTGTCGATATGCGGTACGTGCCTGAGCCGGTGTACCTCATCGAACGGTTCGACCGGGTTGTCGATAAAAAATCGCTACGCACTACGGATCGCTTGACGGCCCCAAAGGCCAGTCGGCTGCACATAATTGACGCCTGCCAACTGCTGAATAAAGACCGCACGTTCAAACACTCAGGCGCAACACTGGATGCCCTCTCGCAAGTCATTGACCGGACAACCAACAAGCTGGCAACACGCACTGGGCTGTTCCGGTGGCTGGTATTCAACATCCTGGTGGGGAACGACGACTGTCACCTAAAAAACCTCTCCTTCCATGTTCGCCCTGACGGCATTTGGTTGGCACCGCACTACGACCTACTCTGCACAGGAAGCTACCACACCAAAACATTCGCAGACGAGCGCGCCACCTGGAATCAAGTGCAGATGACCTTCCCGCTACCCGGCGCACAGACCTTTGGCGATGTGACCTTGGGTGCTGTACTGGCCGCGGCGCAGCAGCTCGGGATGCCAGAACCTGCCGCAAGACGGATCGTGCAAGAAGTGACTTCCCGCGTGGAAAAGGCTTTCGCAATCATCGTTGCGGAACACGAAGCAGGTACGAAAAATACACCACCAGAACGCGCCGTTTACACGGCTGTTGAAGCCCGCCTTCTCCGAGTGGTTCAGTACATCACACTCAAGGACATGTTGCTGCGTTTGAGGGGCACACCAAGCTAGTGCGATTGTGCGGGTGGGATGCGTCAGCGGACGGTTTGGCTCTCAGCTTATTTCTGCCACAAGTTCACGGACCTCGTTCTGTCAGGCCATTTGATGGTTGACGACAATTACACGGCCGGAAGGATAATTGACATCGACCACATTTGCGCAGCAACGCTTTCGTTGATCTGGCGAAGTTGGTGTGGGCTTAGGTCTGGGAGCGCCTTGAGCAGCTGATGAAAATCACGTCGATGCATTGATTGACCCCCGAGTTCGTATTTCAGCGATCGTGGACGCCGGAATCAAACTGATCGTGGATTGCGTTTCAGCGCCATCGTGGACGCGCAGGGATGCGCGCAAGCGAGGTTGTAATGTATTGTGAACGGCTGGACGCCGCCGCAATCAATGCCCCACTTCTAAGCGACCTCTTCGACCTTTTCTTGAACTGCTAGAGCGGTTTCACCACCCTAGTGACAAAAGGAAATGTAGGTTTGTGAGTGTGATCAACTAAATTGAGGGACCAATAATCACGCCTCGTGACGGGCGAAATGAGACGAATATTACCGCCGACCTGTGGCAAAAGAGCAACTTTCCTAGACAACTGGTTGCTTTCGGGTGATTAAGCAAATTTTTGAAATTGCCAGAGGCTCAGACGTGAGCCGCAGAACTCGTGTTGTGTTTTGCTCGGCGTGGCTTTTTGCACGTGGTCTCCCACCCCAGGCAGGCCAGCCAGACGGTCTTCGGTATAGGCTTTGCGCCAGACAGGTAGTAGTTGAGCATCCGGCGCGACACGCCAAGTGCCAAGGCAGCGCGTTCTTGTGTAAGACTATGCTTGTCCATCCAGACCCATAGCCGCTCATGTCCGATTCCGCCGGATTGTTCAACAGCCATATTACGCAGGTTGTCAGCGGCAAGTTCCAAATCATCATCAATCCAGACCACGTAACCACCGCGAACATCTATGCGCGCTTGGTTGAATAGCGATGCTTCACAAAGCAAATGCATCGACGGGTAGACTTTGATCATGGGCCCCAGGTCAACATTAAAGGTTTCGCCATCAGCGAAGATCACTGATAAACCGAACGGTGGGCGCACGGTAAGCGCCGTGATGGTGTGTTGTGGATCGTGAATCATGGGTTGCACTCCGTAAAAATTTGCGTTGCGTATGCGCGGTTAGCCTCAATCCAGATCAGTGCATCGGCAATATCCGATGCACGCAAGGTGCGGCTTGTCATTGCCAGCGTAGCCAGATCTACAAATGCATCACGGCGGTCTGACATCACCACATGAACGTGGGGCGGACGATGGTCCGGCACATTGACCCGAATGGTCATATTTGCAAAACGGTGGATAGTTGGCATGAATAGATTTTTGTGCAATGATTGCACAATGTCAAGCAAAAATTTTTTAACTTATGTGAGCATTTATGGGGTGCGACATTCTCTGCGGGTGCTTATCGACCATCATTCAGCGTGATCACGCCAGGCCTTGAAAGTGGTGCCAAAAACCGCAGGCACAGCACCAACTGCGATTTGTCCCCACTTCTAAGCGACCTCTTCGACCTAATCTTGAACTGGTAGAGCGGTTTCACCACCCTAGTGACAAAAGGAAATGTAGGTTTTATGCCGGATTGACTAGGCAGCGCGGACACAGCTGAGAGCTGATCAATCAGCATTCCATTGAGGCCCCGGCGAGGTCCCTTCTGAGTGCGACTGATATTGGTTGGTCGCGAGCCCTTGCAATTGCTGTTGGTGTTTTTTGGGGTGCCGTTAAGCCGGTGCCCACGCCTCTTGCTGGGAGAAAAGAGATTGTTGCCAGGAGAAGACCGATTTCTCGCTCCAGAAAACTTGTTTTCCAATGCGTACGGGTGGCGGGAAATTGCCGGCCTTCACCATGTATTCCACGGTACGGGGCGCAATGCAAAGGCGGGTGCAGACCTGCGCTTTGGTGAGCAGCGCAGGCAGTTGGTAGTCGAACATGGTGTGAGCTTGAAGAGTGGTCATCTCTTGTATAGCTTCGCACGTGCGACAACATTGAACTTTATTTTCAAGTGACGCCATTCGAGCGGTCTGACCGCTTTTATTTCCCCTTTCACCGGCCTCAAAAGTTACAATGCAGGCGCTGACGATTTTTGTGGAATTTCTCGGATTTTTGGTCAAATCACTGCCAAATTTCTGCCAATTTCTAAAAAAGTTATCGGTTTTGGCAGGCGCTGGGCTGCGTTCAAATGCGGTTCAGTTCGGCTAAGTGCTTGTTTTCATTAGGTTTTGCGGATTAGCTGCGCCCCGATATTTAGGTTTTGCTCCTTTGAAAATCCTTGTGTCGGTGGTTCGATTCCGCCCCGGGCCACCAAGAAAAATCTCCTTGTTAATCAACAGGTTAGCAAGGAAGATGCAAAAAAGGCGACCCTTTAACCGGTCGCCTTTTTTGTTTTCTGACGCAGTGTCTGACACTTCAGTTAGAAATCGTTCTTGCTAAATTGGTTTTTTGATGGCTCGCCGTAATAAAAACCAGAAATAGCTCAATATCTCCCGCCTCTCTACGCGCAAGGTGCCCCTATCCCCTGATAGCAAGAGAGCGTCCTTCCTCAAAAAACGAAGAATCCCAGCGTTTCAAGGCTGGGCGGCTTCTTTTTCCGAGTACATGTAAATAACTGTTAGTGCTTGAGTCCGCTGGCTTCGTTGTGTGCGGACTTTGCCAACTTCAGGTACTTGTCTTGCCAAGCTCTGGCCCATTTGTTGGCTTGTTCTTTGGCTGCTTTGGATTCCATGTGAAGCACGCGCTCAACAGCACTGCACATCCGGGAAAAAGCTGCGGTCTCAGCTTGATGAATAGTTCTTTTCATGCTGTTCCTCATTTTGTTAATAGAGAAATTGTGGAGCGAAGAGCGGGGCAATACATTGAGAACGCTCAAACCAAATCAGTTCATTTCAGTCCCGATCAACGATTAGTCAGGCTACCTGCGCCGCTTTGATCAGGTCGGCCGCTTTTTCAGCAATCATGATGACCGGCGCATTGGTGTTGCCGCCGACGATGCGCGGCATGATGGATGCATCGACTACCCGCAAGCCTTCGATTCCTCGCACGCGCAGTTGCGCATCCACCACGTCCAGCGGGCCTTTGCCCATGCGGCAACTGCCTACCGGGTGGTAGATGGTGTCGGCATAGTCGCGGATGAAGTGCTCAATCTCGGCATCGGACTGGGCACTGGCAGAGGTGGCCAGTTCTCTGCCACCCAAGCCTGCCAGCGCAGGCTGGGTCAGCAGTTGACGCATGAGTTTGAAGCCGCGCACCATGCGGTCCATGTCGTCGCGGTCACCCAGGAAATTGGGGTCGATCAGGGGCGCGGCCATCGGGTCTTTGCTGTCAAGCATGACACTGCCCCGACTGCGTGGGCGCAGCAGGCACAGATGGCAGGAATAGCCATGACCCCAAGTAGCATTGCGACCGTGGTTGACCAGTTTGCCCACGACAAAGTGCAACTGCAGGTCCGGAATGGCCTCGCTGGGCTGGCTCTTGATAAAGCCCCCAGCCTCGGCAAAGTTGCTGGTGAGCAGGCCGGTACGGTGATTGCGCCACTCGAAAATCCCTTGAAGTGCGCGCACCATACCGGTCAGTGAAAGTCCAAAAAGTTCTTTGGCTTTTGGGGCATCCACCACCAGCACTACATCCGGATGGTCATGCAAGTTTTGCCCCACGCCAGGCAGGTCGTGCAGGGTGGCGATGCCGTTTTCCAGCAGGTGTGCATGCGGCCCGATGCCGGAAAGCATGAGAATTTGGGGCGATTGCAGAGCGCCCGCGCACAGCAAGACTTCGCGGCTGGCTTTCAGTTGCTTGAGCTCGCCTTCGTGTTGAAACTCCACTCCGACGGCGCGCTTTCGCTCCAGCAAGATGCGGGTGACGTGCGCACCGGTAAAAATATGCAGGTTGGGGCGTGCCAGGTTGGGGGTCAGGTAGGCTTTGGCGGCACTGAAGCGCTCGCCATTTTTATGCGTGACCTGGTACATACCCACGCCTTCCTGTTCGGCGCCGTTGAAGTCGGTATTCATGGTGTAACCCGCCTCTTGCCCCGCCTTTACAAATACCGGCCCATAGCGGTTCGGGCTGCGCAGATCCATCACATTGAGCGGACCGCTGGCGCCGTGCAAGGCGTCTGCACCGCGCTCGTTATGCTCGGCGCGTTTGAAGTAGGGCAGTACCTCGTCAAAGGACCAACCCGGGTTGCCTTGTGCTGCCCAGTGGTCGTAATCGTCCCGGTGGCCACGGGTGTAAATCATGGCGTTGATGGAACTCGAGCCGCCCAGCACCTTGCCGCGCGGTTGAAAGCCGCTGCGCCCATTCAGGCCGGGTTGCGCCACGGTATTAAAGCCCCAGCCGGCATGACCGGTTCTGGCCATCACGGCCAAGCCCGCCGGGCAATGGATCAGCACGCTGCGGTCGACCGGACCGGCCTCGAGCAGGGCAACCTGAATAGCAGGGTTTTCGGACAACCGGGCGGCCAGAACACAGCCAGCCGAGCCGCCACCGATGATGATGTAGTCAAGCATGTTTTCTCCGGGCACCTGGTATAAATAAAAAGGGTGCCAAGATGGAACGTTAACGCAAAGCAGGCAGTAGGTTTAGAGGCTGATCTCAAGCCCAGGCCTGAGCCCGCATGCAGCTTGACGCGCGTCAAAAAATACGCAACTGACGATTGCCCAACTCGCCGTCAGCAGAATCGGGCATGATGTTGAAAAAACAACGACTAGGGAACCATGAAGCTGGCGCTACTTTCTGATATTCACGGCAATATTCAGGCCTTTGAGGCCTGCCTTGCCCATGCCCGGAGCCAAGGTGCGCAGCAGTATGCGCTTTTGGGTGATTTGGTGGGTTATGGCGCTGATCCGGCAGCCGTGGTGAACACGGCGCAAGCACTGGTCGCCCAAGGTGCGCTCATCATCAAAGGCAATCATGACGCACTGGCGGTCGCGCCGCCGTCCGAGGTCAGAACCGTGGGGGAAAGCACAGCTGCCTGGTCCCATTCTCAGCTTGATGCCGGTCAGTTGCGTTTTCTTGACGAGTTGCCTCTTTTGTACCAGCAAGAGGCTATTTTGTTGGTACATGCCAGCGTGGACGGCCCTGAGTTGTGGCGTTATGTGTACGACCAACGCGCAGCCAGTGCCAGCCTGGACGCAGCCGCAGCAGCCTTGCCGGAGGTCCGCTATGTTTTTGGCGGTCACGTGCACCTGCAAACCCTGTATTACCGGGGTGTCGACGCCGGCTTGATGAAGTTTATGCCGACGCCGGGCGTGGCCGTGCCGGTGCCCAAGCACCGCCACTGGCTGGCCACCATTGGCTCGGTCGGGCAGCCGCGCGACAGCAACCCACAGGCGATGTACGCGGTGTTTGATACCGATAAATTGCAGCTGACCTTTCACCGGGTGTCTTATGACCACCACGCGGCAGCGGCAGCGATACGCAAGGCGGGCCTGCCCGCCTTCTTTGCCGACCGTCTGGAGCAGGGACGGTGAAATTGCTGGAGCCCGGCGCCGAGCTGGATGGGTTCACGGTTGAAGAATGCATCCATTCCGGGGGCATGGCCCATATCTACCGGGTGCGCTACACCGAGGGGGCGATCAACCCCGGCTTCCAGTTAGTGATGAAAGTACCCCGCATGACGGCGGGCGATGGGGCTGAAAATATCGTCAGCTTCGAGGTCGAGTACCAGATCATGCAGGTTCTCACCGGTTCGCATGTGCCGCGCTTTGTGGCAGCCGGCGACTTGGAAAACGTGCCTTACCTGGTCATGGAATACGTGCACGGCCAGACCCTGGAGCACTGGCTGGAGGCTCCAGAGCGTCCGGACGTCGGCACGATTGCGCGGTTGGGTGCCGCAACAGCGTTGGCAGTTCACAGCCTGCACCAGCAAAATACGGTGCACCTCGATTTGAAACCCGCCAACGTGCTGATTCGACCCGATGGCAGCGCGGTGTTGCTCGATTTTGGTTTGTCATGCAACGCGCACTACCCGGATCTGCTGGCCGAGCAGTTGCGCAAAGCGGTGGGCTCGCCGGCCTGGATTGCGCCCGAGCAAGTGGTGGGCGTTCGGGGCGACCCGCGCAGCGACATTTTTGCCATTGGCGTCATCCTGTACCAGTTGACCACCGGCGAGTTGCCCTTTGGGGCGCCGCAAACCGCTGGCGGCATGCGCCAACGGCTGTGGATGGACCCACCGCCACCGCGCAAGCTGCAGCCTAATTTGCCTGAATGGCTGCAGGAAGTGATTTTGCGGTGTCTGGAGCCCGAGGCCGACAAGCGCTACCCATCGGCCGCACACCTGGCGTTTGACCTGCGTCACCCCGAACAGATCACCGTGACCGAGCGCGGCCGCAATACCACGGGCACCGGGTTTGGCACCCATTTCAAGCGCTGGCTAAAGGCCGCCGGTATGCACTACCAGCCCAGTCCTTTGCCCGCCCAAAAGATTGAAGAGGTGCCCATCATCATGGTGGCGATCCCGCACAAGGACGTGCTGGACTCCACGCTGTATTCGCTGCGTCAGGCCGTGGCGCGCTCGCTCGGCACCCGGCCCGGGGCCCGCCTGGCCTGTGTCACCGTGATTTCTCCGGGGCAGACCAGCGCCTCCAGCGATGAAAAAAGCGAAACCAGCGTGCACCGCCGCTACCTCGCCAATCTGTATCAATGGGCGAAACCACTGGACATGCCAGGTCACCAAACCTCGTACCACGTGCTGGAGGCCAACGATGTGGCGCAGGCGCTGGTGAATTACGCCGCGGGTAACCACGTCAGCCTGATCGTCATGGGCGCAGCCACGCACGGCCTCAAAACCCAACGTTTTGTGGCCACCGTGCCGATCAAGGTGGCGATGGATGCCCCCTGCACCATCATTCTGGTCAAACAGGCCCTGCCGTTCGAGGCCTTGGTCGAGGAGGCCGCCAAAATGAAGCCAGTCTGGAACCGGGATCTGGACGCGCCTTTCTAAGCCTCAAATGGCGAGGGGTTCGCCCTGCAACCGCGACAATGCGGACATGCAGTCATTACCTTCCACTTCCTCTGGTCTTCACGCTTTTGAGTCGCTCACGCCCGACGTCGTCATGGACGCGCTGGCCAGCGTGGGTCTTTATGGTGATGGCCGCCAACTGGCCCTGAGTTCCTACGAGAACCGGGTCTATCAGTTACATCTGGAAGACGGCCCGGCAGTGGTGGCCAAGTTTTACCGGCCCAATCGTTGGAGCGAGGCGCAAATTCTTGAAGAGCATGCGTTCTCCAAAGAGCTGATGGACGCGGAAATACCGGTGGTCGGACCGCTGGTTTTGAATGGCACCACGCTGAACCACTTTGGTGGTTTCGCTTTCAGCGTCAGCCCGAGTCGGGGTGGGCGTCCGCCCGAGCTGGATGACCCGGATGTGCTGGAGTGGATTGGCCGCTTTCTGGCCCGCATTCACACCGTGGGCGCGGCCAAGCCATTTGCCCACCGCCCGGCGCTTGACCTGCAAAGCTTTGGCATCGACTCGCGCGAATGGCTGCTGAGCCATGACAAAGTGCCGCTGGACGTGCAATCGGCGTGGGCCAAAGCGTCGCAAGATGCTATAGATCTAGTAGCTGCTCACGCAAGTATCACGGGGGCTACAGGTCAAAAAGACCCTTATTTCGAACCGATCAGGCAGATTCGTCTGCATGGCGACTGCCATCCTGGCAACATTCTCTGGACACCGCTGGAGTCGCCGGCCAGCGCCGGACCCGGCCCGCATTTTGTCGATCTGGACGACGCCCGCAGTGGCCCGGCCGTGCAAGACCTGTGGATGCTGCTCAGCGGCGACCGCCAGCAGCGCAGCCGCCAACTCGGCACCATGATCGACGGCTACGAACAATTCCGCGAATTTGACCGGCGCGAGCTGGCCCTGATCGAGCCGCTACGCACCCTGCGCCTGATTCACTACAGCGCCTGGCTGGCGCGGCGTTGGGAAGACCCGACGTTTCCCATCAACTTCCCCTGGTTTGGCTCCAGTGATTACTGGAAAGGCCAGGTCCAGATGCTCGAAGAGCAAATGGAAGCGATGCAGGAAGAGCCGCTGGTGGTGTGAGCGCCCGACAGCTGCCGGGCGGCGCGTCAGCCGTGAATGAAATTCAAGGTGCCACGGTGGCTTGTCCGCGAATTTCACCGCCGGGGTTGGCGGCGGTGTGCAGGTTCACATACCACTTGCCCTCCAGCAGGTCGGCTTCCTGGGCTGGCGTCAAGGTGGCTGTGCCGGTAATGGGGCTCTCGACGCCGTTGGTGAACCCGAGGGCCACACCTGCGTTTTGCCCGGCCAGGGCGGGACCATGAAAGTGACCGGCTTTGACCGGGCCGGTCAAGTCGGCATAGGTCACGGTCCAATTCAGCGCATGGGTTTCTTTGTCAAGACTGGCGTCCAACATGCCGCTGCCGGCACTGGCGTTGGCCGGTACTTCGTTGGCGGCGCTCAAAGTGGCCGTCAACGCCACAGTTTCGGCCAGCAAGGGCGTAGATGCGCAGGCCATTAGCCCGAACGAGGCGGCCAGAAAACCAGTCCGAATGGAATTTTTCAATGTAGTCATGGTGAGCTCCTGCAGGGTTGATAAAACGAAGGGGAAATTATTTCAGCGAGGAATAGTTCAGCGGCACCCAGACGTAGCCTTTTCCGCCGGGGGCGGCGCGCAAGTGGCCCAAGCCGGGAAACGCGACGTGGGCCAGGCCCACCAGGTAGCCATTTTTGGCGGCGTCGGCATAAGCCAGTTTGCGTTGTTTTGCGGCCTCTTTGCTGTTGGTGTCAAACTGGATCGTGACGTCCGGATTTTGGAATTGGACCGCTGCCACGTGCATCAGGTCACCCCAGAGTTCGAGGGTTTCACCCTGGCTTTGGACCATAAACACGGTATGGCCGGGGGTGTGACCGTAGGCTGACTTGGCGCTGATCCCCGGCACCAGTTCCGTGTTGCCTTCAAATGTTTTGACCTTGCCAGCGGCAACGTACGGATTGACCGAGGCCATCGCGCCCTGAAAGAATCCTTTGACGCCATCAGGTGCCGCCTTCAGGTTGGCGTCACTCAGCCAAAAATCGGTATCGGCTTTGTCGATGCGCAGCACTGCGTTCGGGAATGCCATGGTGCCCGCCGCCATCAGACCGCCGACATGGTCGGGGTGCATGTGGGTGGTGTAGATCTCGTCGACCTGCTCGGGTTGGTAGCCCGCGGCTTTCAGGTTGCTGAGCATATTGCCCAAGGTCGGGCCAAACAGGCCGGCGGCCCCGGTGTCCACCAGCACCAGTTTGCTGCCGGTGTTGATCAGGTAGGCATTGACGGAGGTTTCCACCATTTCTTTCAGAAAACCCTTCTTCAGAGCCGCCGCCACGGTGGCGGGTTTGGTGTTGGTCAGCAGTTTGAGCATCGGAAGCTTGACGGTGCCGTCCGACAAGGCGGTGACTTCGAAGTCACCCACCATCACCCGGTAATACCCGGGCGCCTGGGTCTTGACCATCGGCGCCTCGGCGAGGGCCGAAGTGCTGAGCGAACTGCAAGCCAGTAAAACAGCTGTGGCCAAAGCAGTAAAAGGTCGAATCATGGGTGTCTCCTATAAAAATAAATCTGGATAGCGTCAAGGGTCAGTGGCCTTGCGAGCAGCGCGCGGGAGCGGGGCGGCGCTTGAAATGGCGGCGAACTGGCTGGGTTGCCAGTAGCTTATAAATATCTTAAATGGCATTCCAACTTCTTGCTGAGAGGGGTCTTTCGGGCTGTTTCAAACGCCCAAAAAAAAGCCCCGTCAGTCGGATTGACTGGCGGGGCTTTTGTGATATTCACTACTTTTTTAGTAGCTGCTCACGCAGATAGCACGGGGGCTAGAGGCTGATTTGGCTTAAACCTCAAACCAGCAGCGCGTTTACCCGTTTGACGTAAGCCGCTGGGTCGGCAGGCATGCCGCCTTCGGCCAGCAGGGCCTGGTCAAACAGGATGTGCGCCAGATCGTTGAAGTGCACCGAGCCGTCGAGCTTTTTCACCAGCGGGTGTTCGGCGTTCACTTCGAGTACTGGCTTCACATCGGGTGCGGTTTGGCCGGCTTGCTTGAGCATGCGCGCCAGTTGCGTGCTCATGCCGTCGTCTTGCACCACCAGGCAGGCGGCGCTGTCGACCAAACGGGTCGTCACGCGCACATCCTGCGCCTTGTCTTTCAGCGCTTCTTTGAGCTTGGCCAGCAAAGGTTTGAAAGTCTCAGCCGCTTCTTCAGCCGCCTTCTTTTCGGTTTCGTCTTGCAGCTTGCCCAGATCGACCGCGCCCTTGGCAACGGATTGCAATGGCGTTTCGTCAAAGTCTTGCAGGTAGTTCAGCGCCCACTCGTCCACGCGGTCGGTCATCAGCAGCACTTCGATGCCTTTTTTCTTGAAGACTTCAAGTTGTGGGCTGTTCTTGGCGGCTGTTGCCGAGTCGGCGGTGATGTAGTAGATGGCTTCCTGGCCTTCTTTCATGCGCGCTTTGTAGTCGGCAAAACTCACGCTCACGCTGTCGGTGGTGCTCGATGCAAAGCG
>SERZ01000701.1_pt1 | contig 21808 bp, 22 predicted proteins | sample 3171461 | NCBI WGS metagenome assembly SERZ01 (sample SAMN06051861, study PRJNA518727) | freshwater metagenome | biome: subpolar coniferous forest; feature: holomictic lake; material: water; isolation source: holomictic Lake 227, 6 m depth | place: Canada: near Kenora, Ontario | collected... | reverse complement strand
TATGTCGAGCATGTCCCTGACAAAGGAGGCCCAGTCAAGCCTGGTGCGGGTCTCCGTGACCTCCACATGACGCAAACCGGCCAACGGCTCAACCTCCATGAAAATCTCGGCGACTCCATTGCGCACATATTCGTCGTCCTGCAGAAGCGGGTGGCCGGGGGCGGCGGGTATCGGGCAGGACACCTCGCCGACGAGTTGCTTGCTCGACTCGTCCATGCAGACAACGGGACGGGACGAGTCATAGGGTCTGCGGTAAACTTCCAGCACGTCTTCCATCGCCGCTACAAACGAGGCATTTTCGTCCGGGGGGATCTTCCAGTATTTGCTGAGATGAGGCTTAAGTTCGTTTTTTTTAGAATGTTCCCGACGGTCGCGGGTGAAACGCTGGGGGCGATCGCCAGTTCGACCACTTTTTCCGCAAGAAGACGGACCGTCCACCTGGAGCGCCCCTCGGGTACGCCTCCGCAGGCAAGGGCGATTAATTTCGCCTCGAAATCGCCGTCGAAGATCAGCTTCCTTGGTGGGGTCTCGCGCTCCTTCCTCGCTAGGGCAGCGTCGAGCCCCTCTTCCACAAAACGCTGTTTCAGATGTTCGAGGGAACGGGAGCTCAGCCCGACCGCCTCTGACACCATCGCGACTGCCCACTTCGGGCCTGAATCTCCCGCGTCCAGCAGAAGCAGCGCACGTGCGTGCTGCACCGCCTTGACGGCGCGGTGTCCGGTCGTGGAAAATATGCCCAGCTGGTCGCGTTCCTCCGGCGCAAGAGTCACTTTGTATCTTGGAGCCATGATTACCTCCTTGGTTTAGTTGTAACCGTTGGAGATAATATAGCAAATCCTCTTCCATATTGCACCTTTTAAATGCGAACTTTTAAGATAGACACTGTAGTAGCCATGACGGGCTCGCAATACTTTTAGCACGGTCTTCATAGAGTGTTCCTTTTGTGCCGAGCATCATAACAGGACAGGCTCAAGCATGTCAATAACAGATTACATGACTATGTAACATTATATAGACACCTCTCTCACTCCGCGTAATCCGCGCAATCCGTAACTAAAAACTCCTGCGTCTCTTTGGTGTTATCCCCCAAACCGGCTTGTAATATCCTGAAGGGCCTGCAACATGGGCTTGAAACGGCGATCATCATAAGCCACGTCGATCAGGGTACAAAACTGTTTGCCGACTTTTTGGAGCAGAAGGCCATTGATCTTCAAAAGAGAGGGGCGGGCGCCGAGTTTAATGAACTGTTGAAGCAACACGTTTAGCGCGACCGTGATATTCCATAACTTCCCTTGCTCAGGAGTGAGCAAATCCATCTTGAGAATAAACTCTGACTCAACATCCATCAGCATGAATGCACGCGGCATGACGGGGCGGCTGCCCTTTTCACGAAAATGCGTCGGGATGACAAAACAGCCGCAGGCCATTGACATATTTTGCTTCGGCAGGTTCATCACCTGATCCAGCAACTCTTGCGAGACGGAAAAGACAGACTTCTTAAACAGGGAGTGCTTCTTCATCTCCTGCTCCCAGCATCCCTCCTTGAACACGAGAGTACAAATGGGGTCTAAAGGGGAGCTGATGGCCGGGATCGTATGACACCCTTCAAGCATGAACAGTAATTGTTCGACACAGACAGTCAGGCGCTCTATCTCTCTGCCTCCTACGCCGGAAAGATCATACCCGGGCATCATCGATTGAAGACTGGGATTCTTGCCGTTCTTAAACGTAATGCCGGATGCCTTTATCTTCTCCCGATCTCCCGGGAGTAATTCGGCCTTTGTTGAAAATACCAACTTAAGTTGTGGCAGTTCAAACATGCGATCGACTAAGTCTTGTCGGTTCTCTTCACCTTGCCTCAACATCGCGTCCAGATCGTGAAGAGACGAATAGATTTGAACAGAAAAATAGGTGCCTAGTTCGCCGGTCACAATCAAAAAACTGGTGTCATCAATAGCGTGCTGAATGGCCAGTACATGCGGCTCTCCCATAAACTCCCACGGCGCGATGTCGAGAACCCGTTTGGCAAGCGTATAGATCTTGTCGAGCTGCTCCTTGGCGGGTACGGTTTCATCAAGGGTGTGTTCCATCTGCTCTTTTGTTGTCATTATCGCTCCTTATTGGGATCCCATCAACCGTAACGGGCTGAGGCTGTTTTTCGTGTGTTTAGTGTGTTTCGTGGACAAAAACTTGCAGTTGCAGTACCCTCCCCCCGCCAGCCGAGCTGGAATAAACGAAAGGGTCACTTGAACGCTTTCTTGTAGGCATCGCGATGTTGCTTGGGGGAGCAGCCCATCTTGGCGGTAAAGAGGCGTGTGAAATAGTGAGGGAGGTCAAAGCCTACTTTCAGTGCAATTTCGGAGACCGGAAAGTCGGTTTCCTCGAGGAGCTTGCTCGCGTGCTTCAGTCGTATTGAAAGTTGAAACTGCAAGGGTGTGATATGGGCGAGATTTAAAAAGTTTCGCCGAAAGGTGGTCTCGCTGATGCCAATCTGTGAAGCAAGTTTGTAATAATCGATTTTTTCAAACGCATGTCGTAAAATGAATGACTGCGCCTTTCGAATCGCATAATAATATGTTGTACCGGGTTCATTCATCTCTTTCTGCTCGATGAGATGCCCCAAGAGTGCCAAGATCTCCCCGCCTGTTGAAAGGGGATACTCCAGCGGTGCATCGACCATCCCTTCGACAAAATCACGCATCGCCATCTCAAACTCAACTGATCTGTTCAAAGTGACAATTGGCTTCTCTGGAGTCAGAAAGCTCGTGACCAAGCGCTGCACCGTGTCGCCCTGAAAGCCGATCCAGAGCGACTCCCAGCCGGTCTCCGGATCCGGGCGGTGACGATACCACTTATTTGCAAAAACAATGAATGCGGAACCTGCCTTCACCTTTTGGAGTCCTGCCTTACGATTTTCGTAGAAGCCCTGACCCTTGGCGACATAGACGAGATAATATTCATTCAGTACGCGTCCCTCGCGCCAGGTGAAGACATGGGAGCCCGGTGTCTCGGGTGGCGGATAACTCTTATATCCAGCCGCAATGCTCTCCTTGCCGCAGTCAGTCAGATAGATACCCCAGCGCTGCTGAGCGTCAGAGATTGGAAAGTATTTGAAGTTTTTCATGGTCGTGTCACAAGCCTTCGCTCTTCTTAACAAGACCATATTCCTTGCTCCGAATCAAGTCCAAAAAAAACTCCGACGCAACGAGGCGAACTTGGGTTAATAATTTTAAACCTCGTTGCATCGGAGAAGCGCTCCGGGGACGACCCAGCCTCCGGAGAACATGGATGACAGAAAGCACCTCCTGACGATCAGCAGACTCAAAAATCCCTAACGTCGCCAGACAGCCTCTATCCCAAGTAGCTCAAACCTTTGTTTGTATATTGCGGTAACAGACCCGTTTCTTTTGCTCTTCGCTTTCTTTTATGAAACGTCTCTTTTACGCATCATCGACCCTCTATAAAAAGAAAGGTTTGTATTTTAGCTATCCCATGCGGGAAAGGCAAGTGTTCTTTTACAAAGAAACAGGTCAGCGTTCAAAAGGTGCATTATCCAATGGGTTTGACCCGCGCAATATGTTATAATACTAAGCCTTTAAGGGAGAGGATGCTGATGATTGAAACCTTTGGTCTTTATTTGGTGATTACAAACCCGCGGACCTCGTACGAGGCTTGTACAGAGGCTGCTGTGCGAGCAGGGCTTCGCTATGTGCAGTTACGCATGAAACATGTTCCGCGAGAGACGATTCTTTCGATTGCACAGAATATGCGTTCGCTCACGCGAGGCTCCTCCACGTTGTTTATTGTGAACGACGATCCGGTGCTTGCTGCGGAAGTGGAAGCGGATGGCGTACACGTGGGACAGAATGATATGCCAGTGACAGAAGTTCGCCGCCGTTTCCCGTCACTTCGCGTGGTCGGCCTCTCGACCCACAATCCTCTTCAAGCCAAGACGGCTGAAGCGCTTCATCCAGATTATTGCGGGGTGGGTCCTGTCTATGCGACACCGACCAAAGAAATTCCGGATCCTGCACTGGGGCCTCAACTCGCAGGCACAATCATACGCGCAGCACCCTTCACAACCGTAGCGATTGGCGGCATCAACGAGGAGAATATGCGCGACGTACGCCAAGCCGGCGCGCTTAATTTTGCCGTAGTCCGTCCAGTCTGTCTCTCGTCGGCACCTTTCGATGCGATTCGCAGATTGCAAGACGCCTGGTTCGCCGCAAACTAAAAATTAGGCATCAGCCGTCAAGTCCTGTTCGCTATACGACCAGAGCGTAACCTTAACTTGGTTCGCCTGAGCCATGCGTAGTAGCATGGCTTGCTTTTCACTGGGCAGGCTGCAAGCGAGAACAATACGATTGATCTTCTTCTCTTTACAGATAGATGGCACATCATTGATGTTGCCCAGCACATCATAGCCGTAAATGACGCGATCCATAAATTCCAGATTGTCCTCGATGATGCCCACGATCACGCTCTCCTCTGATGCGATCTTAACCTCGCGTATGCGTAGATAATTACGGAAGCGCAACCCCGCCCCATAGACAAGGATACGTTCTGTATTTTCCTTGTAGAGCAGCGCGTGCCGTTTCATGAGGGTCATGGCGCCACGAAGCGTCTCGCCCACAAGCCGGATACCAAGAATAGGAATCGTCGCGAGCGAAACAAAGACGATTACATAGCGAAAAATGTGTTCATTTCCATACAGAAGCCACAGAAACGCGCTTCCCAAAAATGCCCCCATGAACACGGCGCCAATCAGATAAGAAAAGTCTGCGAAATGCGTCCGACTCCAGACGCGACGATACGTCTTAGAGAGCACAAGCATCACGAAGACAGAGACCACGAAAAGTGGCAACTTGGTCAGCACCACCTCGCGGGGCACCTGTAAATAAATAATCCAATAGGCCAAGATACTTGCGAGCGACAACGCCACGAGATCGAATATCACGAACAAGGGCGTGATCAACCCCTTTCGGATCGCGATATGCTGATGGGAGAGCAGCTTTCCCGTATCCCACAATTCGACACGCGCCAGATGGCGCACAATCACCATCACGGCAACGATAAAGGCTAGAAGAAAGATACCCGGACCCTGTTTTTCAAGCATGACGCCCAACCACGCGACACCGACAAGGGCGCCACTAATTCCATACAACACCCAAGCTGCTTTTCGCTGGTTCAGTGTGCTCTGCAAAATGCGATGGTGAACATGCTCCTTGTCGGGTTGCATCACGCGGATGCGCTTCTCAATCTGTTGTCCGACGACACTATTTTGTAATAAAGCACGAACCGTCCGACGCCATATCGCCAACAGGGTGTCAAACAAGGGGACTCCCATAGCCAACAATGGAACAACAATGGCGGGAAGCAATTCCATGCGAGAACCACTTTGCAAGGGAAGCACCGCCATGCAAAGTCCTAAAAACATACTGCCTGTATCCCCTAGAAAGACAGTCGCAGGATGGAAGTTGTAGCGCAGAAACCCCAGACAAGCCCCGCAAAGTGCAAGATAAGGGATCGCGCTGGCGAACTGCCCAGCGAAGAAAAGCGAACCCGCGATGCCTGCGGAGGCAATCATAGCAAGCCCCGATGCTAAGCCATCCAATCCATCAATCAAGTTAAACGCATTGATTGCACCCACAATCCAAAGAACGGTTACCCCATAATCCAGCCAGGCTGGGAAAGAGACAAAAATCCCGCCGACTCGAACACCCATAACAAAGAGAAAGGTCGCCACAAGAAGTTGTCCGGATAGTTTCACCGCCGGATGCATCCCGCGCTTGTCATCAATAAAACCAAGCACCACCAAGCCAGACGACGCAACTAAAAAAACCACCTGAAAAGAATAGGGAAACGCGGTACTAATCGGCTCCCCCGCAAAAAACACATAGAGTCCGAGAAGTACCTGATAGGTCAAGAACACCGCGAGTCCACCCCCACGCGGAATAGGCGTTTTATGGACACGGCGCGCATCGGGCTGGTCAATCATTCCCAGTTTACAAACAAGCTCGCGACACAGGGGTGTTAAAACCAGAGCGATCACCAATGCACCCATAAACAGGGACACATATTTTACCCCGTCCATAAGCCTATCGGATAACGGGGTGTGCCCCGCCACCGTATTTACCCACGTCTGTACCCAATCAATGCGCATGATCACACCTTCAATCTTTAAATTGTGCATTCATTATATCACTCGAAACGGTGTATGACAAGATGCATAAACGTTGGCGTGATTTCGTTTTGTTTAAACCGGATCACACCCCGCTGGATTTCACCTTGACTTTTTAACAAGGCGCGGTTAATGTGAAAACACTTTTTAAATGCTAAGGGGTTTTTGACCATGCCCATGTTGCTGTCCTTATTCAATAGCAGACACCTACCCGCTACGACGGTCTTTTGTGGTTCTTTCCTTCTATTTTTAATTCAGCCGTTAACCGGACGCACCTTGCTTCCTGTCTTCGGCGGAAGTGCGTCCGTATGGATGGTCTGTCTGGCTGTCTATCAGACACTACTGCTCGCGGGCTATGGATATGCCCATCTCATCGCGCGATCAGATCAAAGCCGCCCGGCTCGATTTAAGAAGCTCCATATCGCGTTATTAGTGAGCAGTATCGTGTGGGCACTCGTCATCGTCTGTCTGCGTCCCATGCTCAAAAATTATTTTGGCTCCAGCGAAGACCCTACGTTGGAGGTCTTGTTCTGCGTCTTGCTCTTCGTAGGGCTGCCTTATATTCTGCTCTCCGCGAACTCATCCCTCGTCCAATCCTGGGTCTCGCATGAGCCGCAACCACAAAACCCACAAAAAGCACAAAATGAAGAATCAAATTCGTGTGGTTCGTGCCATTCGGATGCCAAGAAACCAGATGTTTACCGTCTCTATGCTATCTCCAATTTCGGCTCTTTCTGCGGTTTGCTGATCTATCCCCTCATTTTAGAACCGTTTGTGCCGCTCACGTGTCAGTGGCTTGGCTTTGCACTTTGTCTCGCCGGCTATGTAGCGTTACTCGCCAAGCTGGCGAAAGGAACCGAGGACGGAGGGCCGAGGTCAGAAGAAAGCGAAAACAAACGCTCAACGCTCAACACTCAACGTCCAACGTCGAATGAAGAAAAGCAGCAAGACAATAAGGCAATAAAGCAATGTGGCAATAACGCACTTCTTCTCTGGCTCCTCCTGCCCGCCACGAGTTCGTTCTTGCTCAATGCGGTCACAGTCTATCTCTCGATTGATGTGACGCCGATGCCCTTCGTCTGGGTTACCCTGTTATCCGCGTTTTTGTTGAGCTATGTGATTGGCTTTTCCCCCTGGGCATTACGACTGCGATGGCTTTGGGGTGTAGGTGCTGTCATCGCCTTGATTGGAGCGGCTTATGCGCGTGGCATCTGGGGAACGGGCAGCTTTATACCCAATGCGTCTGCAGGCATCGCGCTCTTGCTCATGATCGGTTCTATTTTGCACGGCTGGCTCTATGAAACACGTCCTGCAGCTGACAAGCTGACGCGCTACTATCTCTTCATCTCGGCTGGTGGGGCGATCGGTGGACTGACCTCCGCTTTTCTCGCGCCTCTCGTCTTTAAGCAAGTATGGGAATATCCCTTGATTCTTTCCCTCTGCGCGGGGCTGGTCGCCTGGCGATGTCTCCGGCATTATCGCTTGTCTTGGGCTTTTATCAGCATGGTTGCATGGCTAGTCTTAGCCCATTACACGCAACGGAAGACTGAATCGCACCTCTTATATCGCTCACGCAACTTCTATGGCTGTCTGGCGGTCACGCAGCAATACTATCGGGATGCAACACATTCTGCGCCGGTCAACTATCTTTGGTATGGACAGACTACTCACGGCATGCAAGTCATGTCGCCCGACCAGCAACATGTCCCGACGTCTTATTTTGGCGCAACAGGCGGGGGGATTGCATTTAATGCGCATCCAAAATACCAACAGCGTGTGCCGATGACGGTCGGAATTGTCGGCCTGGGTGCCGGAACGCTTGCCACGTATGGACGTCCAGGCGATCTCTTTCGCTTCTATGAAATCAATACGCAGGTCATCGACGTCGCGACAAACACCAGCCTCTTCACCTTTCTGCCGATCACAGCGGCAACCGTTGATCTCATTGTAGGGGATGCACGTCGTATGCTGGAACGTGAACGCGACAGTAATCAGAAAAATCAGAAAAAAGACCCGCCTTATGATTTGCTAGTCATTGATGCTTACAATGGCGATGCGGTGCCTTATCACTTAACCACACGTGAAGCGTTTCAGCTCTACTTCGACCGTCTTGCGCCAGACGGTATGCTTGCCGTGCACATCAGTAACTGGCACATTGACCTGCTGCCCGTCTGTAAATCCGTCGCTTCGGATTTGGGTGTCTTTGCGTATGGCTCCATCGGTTATTCGGATTCTCCCGTCACCGGCGGCTCCATCTGGGTCTTCATGACGCGGCAACCCCATTCGTACCGCTATCCCAGTCGTCCCGAGCGTATTAAAGATGTGGAGTGGTCAAAGGTCCGGAATATTCGAACCCTCACCGATGAACGTGGTAGCCTCATCACGCTGTTACGCTAGCGTGATGTCAGCAAGCAGTTGCCAAGCATCTTCCACCGTCACCGTGCGCGAATTGGCAGCCGTGGAACCTGAGGCGAGTACTTCAGCGACAAAGGTGTCGATGTCGTCCACGCACTTTCCTCGGAAGGGATTTTCTAGTGCCATTTCCGAAAGCCATTCCTGAACGTGCACTTCGACATCCAACGCATAGTGTTGCTTCAAGTACTCTAAATCTTTTTCGATGGTCGGGCGGTTGAAGGCGAGTGTCGCGGGCAAGCAACAGGCGCAGGTCAGCCCGTGAGCAGCATGAAAGCGCGCCCCAAGCGGATGCGCCAAGCCATGTATCACGCCGAGACGGGCATGTGAGAAGGCGAGGCCTGTCACATAGCTGGCTTCCAGCATATCCGCCGCAAAGGTCATGTCGCCCCGATAAAGCGGCAACAGCGACTGGCTAATGCGTACCAATGCTAATTCAGAAAGCGCACGTGTGAAGGGCGTCGCGTATTTGCTGGTGTAGGATTCAAAGGCCTGAATAAAGGCGTCCAAGCCAGCAGCGGCCAGTGTCGCCTTCGGACAACCCGCCAAAAGATCCGGATCCAGCAGGACGATTTTAGGCATGAAGGTTGGATGCCGGATCGACTGCTTAAAGCATTGCGCTGGATTCGTCAATACTGCGACAACGGTTGCTTCTGAGCCTGTGCCCGCCGTGGCAGGCGCAGCAATCAGCGGAAGCGTCGCAGGCGGTATGGCGCTCGTGTTGCGCTGATAGAAGGCGGTCGTCTCAGGAGCGTCAACCAGACCTGCAGCAGCCTTTGCCAAATCCATCACGCTGCCGCCGCCCACCGCGGCAACCCAGTCAGGACGATAACGTTTTAGTTCTGCGCGCAAAGCATCAACCCCGTCAACCGTGGGTTCGCCGCCCCCATGCTCCCACGTCCGAACCGCCGTGGCCTTCCCGATAATTTCTGCGAGTTTCCCAGACGCGACCAGCGAACGACCATGCACCAGTACGCCGCGCGAACCAAACAGACTAGCTGTCTGCACCAGGGTGCGGACGGCTCCCGGCTTCGAAATCGTCTGTTGGGGCAAGAGTAATTGTTGAGGGATGAGCATGAGGCATTAATACAGCATGATGATGGCGGCAATGACAAGCGGTTCCGCGCCGGTGTTTTCAACGCTGTGCGAAGCGCCGTCACCTGTCAGGATGGCATCGCCCGTGGTGATGTCCACCCATTCACCCTTTTCAAGGATGCGACCCGCACCGGAAAGAACGATGTAAACTTCGTCATCAGCCTCATGTGCATGTTGCCCGATCGTTGCGCCAGGGGCAATGGTCATGCGTGTACAGAGACGCACCTTCGCCTTAAAATTGTCCGGCTTGAACCAGTGTTCTAAGCGTACAGTCCCTTGACCGCCACGCATGTTGACGCGATCTTCGACGATACAGGATGCGTTTTTCGTAATCATGAGGCTCCTCGTCTAAATCGTGAATACCTTTTGCCAATCCTCTTCACTCTGTTTTTGTTCGTTGGGGACCACCAGCGAGAGCGTCATGCGGCTAGGCGTAAACACCGTTTCAGCCACTTGCCGAACATCCTCCGCCGTGACCCTTCGAATGCCCTCCAACGTCTCCGTCGGCGGGATCAGTCGGCCATAATTTAAGATTGAACTTCCGAGCAAGAGCATCTGATGTTCCACGCCTTCGAGTCCGAGACGGAACGTGCCTTGAAGATAATCCTTGGCGCGCTTCAACTCAGAGGAGGTCACTTTTTTATCAATGATGCGTTGGATTTCCTTACACGTCAGCCTGAGCGCGGCTTCCGCACGGACGGCATCAAATCCGCCGCTGATGGTAAAAATGCCGGTCTCTTCAAACAACTGATAAGAGGATTGGATGGCATAGCAGAGCCCATGCTTCTCACGGACGGACTGGAAAAGTCGCGAACTCATATTTTCCCCCAGAATCCCATTGAGCATGCGCATCGCGAAACGTCGATCGTCGTGGCGCCCAAAGGTCCGGAATCCTGCAACCGCATGAACCTGCGCAATATCCTTGCGCGACAAAACAAAGGGTTTTTGCTTTGTGTTTCCACTGACCAATTGATAGGACAATCCTTTACGTTTAGGAAGAGAAGCGAAGGCTTTCTCCACGCAAGCCACGCAAACTTCATGGCTGAGACGTCCGGCAAAAGCAAAGACCGTCGCAGACGGAGTATATGCGCGCGCCTTGTAATCCAACATAGCCTTGCGGTCAACGGGTAACAGCGTTTTCTCACTTCCAGCCAATGGACGCCCCATAGCATGGTTCACATACATAGCCTCCTGCAACTGCTCCTGTACCACGGCTTGCGGCTGATCCTGATACATCTTAATTTCTTCAATAATGACAGCGCGTTCGCGTTGGAGGTCATCCTCCGTGATGGTCGCGTTCATATACATGTCGGTCAAGACATCCACGGCCTGCGACATAAACTCACAAGGCAGGCGTGCATAATAACAGGTATTCTCTTCCTGCGTAAAGGCATTCAGATAACCCCCGCGTCCTTCGATCGCCTGCGAAATCTGCAAAGCCGATCGGGTTTTGGTGCCCTTAAAGAGCAGGTGCTCCAGAAAATGACTGATACCGGCCTGAGACGCTTTTTCATGGCGTCCGCCCACATTTGCCCAGAGGCCCACCGCAACACTCTCGGCATCATCCATGGCAGAGGTGACAATCGTCGCCCCGTTTTTTAAAATCGTTTTATGCGTATTTTTCATGATGCACCATTCTTTGCCGCAGCCATCATGGCCGCGAGGGTTGTCTTCCCATCATAGAGTGCCTTCCCAACGATTGCTCCAAAAAGATTGGCGCATCCCAATGCTGTCAAGGCTTTCACATGTTCAGGGGCACTCACACCTCCAGAAGCAATGATGTTACAACTCGGAACGGCCAGACACATCTGCTTCATGGCTTTTAGATTCGGCCCCCCCAACATGCCATCCGTCGCCGTATCGGTATAGATGAGGGTCTTCACGCCAACCGCTTCCATTTGCTGGGCGAGATCGATTGCGCGTGTCCCGGTTGTCTCTACCCAACCCTTGACCTGCACAAAACCGTCGCGTGCATCAATGCCCACTGCGATGCGATCGCCAAAGCGCCTGACCAGCGCGGCAAGCGTTGCAATGTTTTCCAGTGCACGTGTTCCAATGATGGCGCGTGCAACCCCTTCCTTCAGGAGTGTTTCAATATGCGCGTCCGTGCGCAAGCCACCGCCCACTTCCACAGGAATCTTGAGTGCGCGAACAATGTCGCCAATGACTGCGGCGTGTTTGGGTTCGCCCTGGAACGCGCCATCGAGATCCACAACGTGCAACTGTTCCGCACCTTGCGCAAGCCACGTCTGCGCCTGCGCAACAGGGTTGTCCGAATAGACGGTAACGTCCTCGGCCTTACCTTGGCGAAGTCGCACGCAGTGACCGTCCTTTAAGTCGATTGCAGGCAAAATAATCATAACGGATTAGATCGACCCCTTACTCGAAGGGATTCCCTTTTCACGCGGGTCGGCCTCCACGGCCATCCTAAAGGCGCGCGCAAAACCTTTGAAGAGTGCTTCACAGACATGGTGAACTTCATCACCATACAGATGGCGCAGGTGGATATTCATGCGACCTTCAACCGACACAGCACGGAAAAATTCTTCGAGCAGCTTTACATCAAAGTCGCCGGTCTTGGCATGTTTCAATGCGCTAGCGAATACGCAGAAGGGACGGCCCCCCAAGTCAATCGCAACCTCTGCAAGCGATTCATCCATGGGCAACACAAAGAATCCATAACGCCGAATCCCCTTGCGATCTCCCAGCGCCTCCTGGATGCAAGACCCGAGCACAAGACCCACATCTTCCACGGTGTGATGAAAGTCAACATGCACATCGCCCTTAGCCTGGACCTCCAGATCAAGGAGCGCATGTTTCGCAAACAGCTCCAGCATGTGATCCAGAAATCCAATGCCGGTGGATATCGTCGTGACGCCTGTACCGTCCAGGTTCAGGGTCATGCAGATATTCGTTTCGCGTGTCGTGCGTGTTTTTGTTGCTGTACGCATAGTGATCCCTCCTGTTTTCCGCTATTCCGTTTCTTTCTTTTTCCGAATCGCCTTTTCTCGCAGCCAGATTGCCCAGATACACATTTCATACAGGAGGCACATCGGGACAGCCATAATGATTTGTGACGTCGGATCGGGCGGCGTCAGGATCATGGCGATAATAAAGATGATCACAATCGCCAGGCGCCGCTTATTCCGCAGGGCTTTTGATGAGATAAAACCAATCCATCCGAGTGCCATCAGCAGAAGTGGCAACTGAAACGCCAAACCAAAGCCGATCAGCATTTTCAGTACAAACGAAACGTGATCGTCAATCCGCACAATATCGGTGCGCAGCCCAACCCACGTCGTGATTTGCTCCAGCACTTGAATGGCGACCGTCAATGTGGTTGCATACGCCAACCAGACACCCCCCAGGAAGAAAAAGGTCGAACAGATCAAGCAGACCAGGATGAGCGTTCGTTCACTGCGCTTGAGTCCAGGGAAAACAAAGCGCATGATAAAATAGGTGATGAGCGGCAAGCTGAGCGTTGTTCCGCCCCAGAAGACAATGCGCATAATCATCTCCACGCCAACCGTCCACCCCAAGCCCTGCACCTTGTTGACAGAAACCCCTGCGGGTTTCATCAGGAAGTACATGATTTTCGGGATAAAAGGGATAATAATCAGGGAACAGACCATCCAAGAGATCGCGCACTTGATGATACAATCGCGCAAATCCAGAAGATGCTCGAGAAAGGGCCGTGGAGGATCATTGTACTCATCCCCCTCTGTTTTTTTAAAAGAGAAACGCCCAACTTTCATTTCTTCTGTTCCCCTTCCATACTTGCGACCAATTCTTCATTTCCATAATACTGCGCGGAATCCGGAAGCGTCTCGCTGGGAGATGCATCAGCCTTTTTAGGTTCGGCATCTTTGGGTATTGTGCCAGCAGTTTCCGAAACAGCTTCTAGTGGCACAGTCGGCTCGCTGACGGCGTCTGTGTGTTCCGTCGCATCTGGAGTCATATTGTGATCTTCACCGTTCCCATAGTCGTAGTCGGGGTAGTGGGGCTCGGGCTCTGGAGGGTGGATCTCTTGATCCATCGTCATGATTTGCCGCTTAAACTCTTCTGCTGCGCGACGGAATGTTTCCGTCCAGCGCCCCAGCTTGCGGGCCATTTCAGGCAGACTTTTCGGACCCATGACAATCATGATAACGGCCAGCAAAACAACCCATTCCCCCATGCCGACCGATTCCATCAAAAATGCGAAATGAGGCATAACCATCCTCTCATCGTCCTCTCTTCTTAAAACAACACACGGCTATGCACCCTTGCACATAGATCACCTTGTGCGAACGGAATGCGATAGCCGTGCGTAACAATCCGCGAACAATGCGGGCATGTTTATTATTTCTGATACAGCGCAAATTCGCCGCGGCGATTCATCTTCCACACGGCTTCGCCAGAACCTGCCATTGCTGGCTTTTCGGAACCAAAGCTACGTGTCTGGATGCGATTAGCATCGACGCCCAAGTTAGTCAATTGGCTGCGGATCGACTGCGCGCGATTTTCACCCAACGCCAGATTGTATTCAGCGCTGCCACGTGCGTCGCAATGTCCTTCAACGACCAGCACGTGCGTAGCATTGGCGAGCAGGTGTTTAGCGACTTGCTCGATCTTTGCTGTTTCGCTCGGCGCCAGTGCATAGCTGTCAAAGGCGAAATAGACCGGAGACAGCGTGATGCCTTCGACCTTTTTAAGTGTGTCCTCAAAACGCGAACCCGCCAGGGATGCACCCGTTCCTTCATCCGTGGGGTTTGCCACTACCGTAGGCTCGGTTGCCGTGTTTAACGGAGTGTCTTCGCCTCCGAACCAACTGCAACCCGTACCCAATCCCAGCAAACCGCAAACTAATGCGCAATTTGCAATCATCATGCGTGACTTCATCATTCGACCTGTCTCCTTTTTTGTTTTGTATCTTTTATGACGTGATTACTTGCTCCAGTCCGGTGAACGCCAGTTTCCTGCCGCATGAATCAACCGTACCGCCGGATCACCCAGTGTGTCCAGAATATAAAGTGTATTCCGAGCCGAACAAATGATGTGCCGACCGTCCTGCGCCCACGAAGGATCTTCGGATCCCTCGGGTTGTCCTGAAACGATCTCTGCCGAAGCATCGCCCGTCGGATTCATCATCGCGATTTGGAATGTCCCACCGCGCAACGTAGCATAGCAAATTTTTCCCTTTGAACTCCAGCTCGGATTTACATTTTGTGAACCTTTGTAAGTGAGACGTCTGGATACGCGCGTTTCAACATCCACCACATAAAGCTGTGGCGATTTAGACACATCGCTGACATACACAATACTTTTCCCATCAGGCGACCAAGATGGACTGGATTCTGCACCTTGCAAGGTCTTGGTCATGCGCGCCACTTTGGCAGTCCCAAAATCTAATACATAGAGTTCCGTATTACCCTGATACGACAAGATCAACGCGATGCGACGGCCCTCTGGCGAGATCGCGCCTCCCGTATTCAGTCCTTTAAAATTCGCCACGGTCCTGCGCCCGCCGCCAATGGTCTGACGCATGAGCATCGGATAGCCAGGCTTGAGGCTGGTATAGATCAAGTCGTTACGATTAATGCCCCACTGCGGACCGATCACGCCGGCACTATCATGCGTCACTTGATACATCCCGCTGCCGTCGGCATCACACACATAAACATCGCCATTATTACTGCCGCGACGGTTGAGGAAAACAATGCGCGTTGAAGCGATGCCCTTTTCGGCTTTAATCTGCTTGACCATCTCATCCGCAAACGTATGCGCGGCTTGTCTCACTTCTATCGCGCTCGCAGCCTTACTCGTCCAATTAAAATTCTTGCCCGGCCACGTGACTTTGCAACTGCTCTGAATGCCACTGCCTGTTTCAAGTAGTGCACCCAGCACGTTGATGGTTCCATCGTTTCCGCTGGACATCTTGAACCATCCAGAAAGTTCGAGATCACGCTTCAGCGTCTGCACAAAAAGCTGACCATTCGCACCCGAGGCGCGCAAGCCAGCCACGGATACAGAATCCTTCTTCGCGCCTGCCTTAGAAATGGTTATTTGTAACGGATCACCTTGAGCACGTGCGCTAGTGCTTCCGCTGACAAGCATAACCGTGGCTACGATTAAAATAAAAAAGCTTTTTGTTGGATAAAACATAGTGAAAGAGTATACCCCCTTGAGCCTTGCTCCCGCAAGCCCAATTTTCATCGGATAGTTCGGCTTTTTCGCTTTTTCCGTTTTCACGCTTGATTAAAAGGCCCAAGATGCGTATGATATACCCTTCCTTTTTTACCCTTATTAAGGTTAAAAGGACTAAAAGGAGTTAAGAAACTATGGCTAAGATTAATTTTGGCGGTGTCGTTGAGACCGTCGTCACACGTAAAGAGTATCCATTGAAGCGGGCGCAGGCATTCCTGAAAAAGAATGAAACCATCGCGATCATCGGTTATGGTGTCCAGGGGCCAGCTCAGGCATTGAACATGCGCGACAATGGTGTCACCGTCATCATCGGACAAGACAAGAAGTTTGCCAATGACTGGAAGCGGGCCGAAAAGGATGGCTTTAAGGCTGGCAAAACCTTGTTTGATATTGAGGAAGCTTGCCAAAAGGCAACCGTCGTGATGATTCTGTTGAATGATGCCGCCATCAAGCAGGTGTGGCCGCGTATCGCGCCCTTTATGACCGCAGGCAAGGCGCTCTATTTTTCGCACGGCTTCGGCTGGGTCTATCGCAAGCTGACGGGTGTGAAGGTGAGCGCAGATGTAGATGTCATTATGGTGGCCCCCAAGGGTTCAGGCACTTCGGTGCGCCGTAACTTCCTCGCAGGCGTAGGTATCAATTCCAGCTTCGCGATTGCTCAGGACGCAACGGGCAAGGCTCTTGACCGTACGCTCTCCATCGGTATCGCTGTCGGTTCCGGTTACCTCTTCCCAACCTCGTTCGAGCATGAAGTGACCTCAGACCTCGTGGGCGAACGCGGCGTGCTGATGGGCTGCCTCGCAGGCGTGATGGAAGCTCAGTACGATGTTCTCCGCAAGAATGGTCACAGCCCGTCGGAAGCCTTCAACGAAACCGTTGAAGAGCTGACGCAGAGCTTGATCCGCCTCGTGGATGAAAACGGCATGGACTGGATGTATGCCAACTGCTCCGCGACTGCACAGCGTGGCGCATTGGATTGGAAGCCCCAATTCAAGAAGGCAACACTCCCGGTCTTCACCAAGCTCTATGAAGAAGTCAAGAGCCAGCGCGAAGCCAAGCACGTCATCAAGACCTGCGGCACCGCAGATTATAAAGAGAAGCTCGAAAAGGAACTCAAGGTCCTCCGCGACTCTGAAATGTGGCAAGCTGGCGCAGCCTGCCGTAGCCTTCGTCCGAACGAAAAAGCAAAAGCCAATGCCGCCAAGGCAAAGGGCGTTTCCGGACGTGGCTCTAACTAAGGAAGCACTGCTTCTATATTTAAAAAAGCCGCAGGATTTGTTTCCTGCGGTTTTTTTTGTTCGCTACTCATACCGAAGGCAGTCGATCGGATTGAGGCGGGAAGCGCGGAGGGCCGGATAGAAGCCGAAAAAGATGCCGACAAAGCCACTGAAGCCGAAGGAGATGACCACGGAAATCGGCGTAACATAAATCGGCCACTTATTGAGATCGCCCACGGTGTAGGCACCCGCTACACCAAAAATAATGCCGAGGAGGCCACCCATTGTTGAAAGGACAGCGGCCTCGGTGAGGAACTGGAGCAAAATAGCTATGGGCGCGGCACCGATCGCCATGCGCAACCCAATTTCACGTGTACGCTCAGTAACCGAGACCAGCATGATGTTCATGATGCCAATGCCTCCCACCAGCAACGAGATAGAGGCAACCACCGCCATCAAAATCGTCATCATAGAGGAGACACTCGTGAGCATATCCGATATTTCCGTCATGTCGATAATGGTAAAATCATCCTCCACATCGGGCCCCAAGCGATGCCTTTGACGCAACAGGTCTGACAAGGCGCGTTTAGTCTCCGTCAACTGATCCATGTCGTAGATGCTGAAAAGCAACTGGTCCACATTATTGAACGAACCACGCCGCAAGACACGGCTGACTGTGGTCAACGGCATGATAATGATGTCGTCTTGATCCTGACCCATAGAGGTAGTCCCCTTTTTGGCCATGACACCCAACACCTTAAATGGCATGTTTTTGATACGGAACGTTTCACCAATCGGATCAAGCCCGTCGAAAAGGTTGTCCACAATCGTCTGGCCGACAACACACACCCGTGCGCCCGTGCGCATATCGGACTCTGTAAAAAAAACGCCCGAAGCGACATCCCATTTGCGGACAGCGACAAATTCAGGCGTGACCCCTTGAACCTGCGTAGACCAATTATTTTGTTGGAATATGGCCTGTCCGCCGCTACGCATCAGCGGTGTATAGGCCTTGATCAAATCTGGACGGTCGCGGTACATCGCATCGGCATCTTCGCCCATGAGCGTCTGAAAGCCCCCCGAGCCACCATGAACACCGCCTTTTTTCATGCTGCCACCAAAGACAATGACCATGTTATCGCCCATGGAGCTGATTTGCGCTTTCATGCTGGTGGAGGCACCCTCGCCGATGGCCACGACAGCGATGACGGCCGCGATACCCACGATAATGCCCAGCGCGGTCAAGATCGATCGCACTTTATTGCGAAAAAGAGCCCGCATCGCCACCTTAAAAATCATCAAGCCGTTCATACGACCACCTTTCCATCGCGCATGATGATCTTACGCGTGGCAAACGAAGCAACATCTACTTCATGGGTCACCATCACAATCGTCTGCCCCTGTTCGTTCAACTTCTTGAAGAACTGCATGATATCCGCCGTCGCATGGGAATCGAGATTGCCTGTGGGCTCATCAGCCAGCAACAAGGGCGGGTTATTCATCAGTGCGCGAGCGATCGCGACGCGCTGCTGCTGTCCGCCCGAAAGCTGTGAGGGCGTGTGCAACATACGATCGCCGAGTCCCACCTGTTCTAACAGATATTCCGCGCGGTCGTGCAATGCTTTTCCGCGCGGCGCCGTTGGATTATAGAGCATTGGAAGTTCAATGTTTTCGCGAGCCGTTGTACGCGCTAACAAATTAAAGCTTTGAAAGATAAACCCTATTTTCTGATTGCGCACCCGCGCGAGCGCCGCACGATTCATCCCAGCGACCGCAATACCATCGAGTGCATAGCTCCCGGAGGTGGGGACATCGAGACAGCCGAGCACATTCAACAGCGTACTCTTTCCCGAACCGCTGTGTCCCATAATAGCGACAAAGTCTCCCTTCTTCACCTGCAAGGAGACTCCATTTAAGGCCCAGACTTCCTCCTGGCCCATATTGTAACCGCGTTTCAAATCTTTAATATCAATTAACATAAGCAAAGGGGCTAGCGCGCAGCGTGACGAACGCTATGACTGGGCATTTTCGGGGCGAACGGATTGGTCTCCTTTTCCGTTGACGCAGATGATGCAGTTTGGGTTCCGATGATGACCTCACGTCCGCTCAGTTCCTGTTCGGATTCCACGCCCACCATCGTCCCATCGGAAATTTTCTGCTTCACCTTGATACGCTCGGGCTTATTGTCCTTATCCAGTAGCCATACGGCCGCCCCGGCCCCCTTCTTCCGTGTGCCTTTATCCTCATCATTGCTTTGCGCCAGATCCACAGGGGTAAAGCGTAATGCGGCAGCGGGCACTTTCAGGACCTGTTCAGCACGACCTGTTTCAACGGCCAAGTTCGCAGTCATCCCTGGGAAGAGTCGCTTGTTCGGATTATCCGCCTCGATAATCACGGGAAAGGTTACCACATTCTGCACGCTGGTTGCAGACATGCGCACCTGAACTACGGACCCTGTGAAGACGACACGGTTATAGGCATCTACCGAAAAGGTGACTCGCTGTCCTGCTTCAATGCCCCCAATGTCCGACTCTGGAATATCCGCTTGGATCTGGATGCGATTCAAATCGGTAGCAATCGTAAAAATGGTTTGCGCATTCATACTGGATACAACGGTTTGTCCTTCATCAACATTTCGTTGAATGATCACACCATCCACAGGTGACTTGATCGTGGTATACCCCAGATTGGCGCGGGACAATTGAAGAAACGCCGCTCCCTGCTGGATCATCGCCTCCGTCTGCTTGATGGCGGATTCGGTCTGCGCAACAGCAGCTTCATTCACCTTCACTTGCGCAACAAGCGCGTCACGATTTGACAGGGCGGTATCCAAATCCGCCTGCGCTACCATCTCGGTTTCGCGGAGCTGTTTCATGCGCGTCAGCTCCTTCTCTGCCAAGGCTAACTTCGTTTGCGTCAGTTCGACAGTAGCGCGGGCTTGTGCATTATTTGACTTTGCCGAAAGGACATTCGCTTTTGCCGAAGACAAGGTGGCCTCGTCCTTCGAAACCGTCGCCTGATAAACGGCATCGTCAATCTGCGCGATTTGCTGCCCCACTTTCACCTCGTCATTAAAATCCACATACAATTTTTTAATCGGTCCGTTGACTTGCGTACCGACTAAAATATTCTTGATCGGCTTCACCGTCCCCGTCGCTCGCACTTCCTGTACGATTTCACCCCGTTCAATTTTACGCGTACGCCATTGCGCCTCCTGCTTTTTAGGCTTCCAGCGACTCCACCCCTGCCAACCGCCCAACCCAATTGCACCTAACACAAAGAGGATAATGATACTTTTTTTCATTATTGCATTCCTATGATAGCGTAGACCCCCGCCTTGGCATTTTCAAGCGTGTACCGTGCTGATACCGTTGCACTGCGTGCTCGTGTGTACAAAACCTGTGCATCGGTTACTTCCAAAATGGAACTGGTGCCAACCTCAAACTGCTTCATCACTAAATCCAAGTTCTCCTTCGCTTGTAACTCCATCTCTTCTGCAACGCCTTTCCCCTGTCGTGCGGTATTCAGCGAAGATAAGGCACTGATCAGCGTCTTCACAACGCTTTGCTCTTGCAGCGCAAGTGCTGCACGCGCCTGACGCAACACCGTGACGCTGACCAGAATATTATCGCGCTTTTCATACGCTTTAAACAAATCTTGCAGGAGTGCGAGCCCCCATGAAAGCCCCAAGGTCTGGATGGCGCCTGTGGAATACGCGGTTGAGGCTGTCGCGCGAATTTGCGGATAGAGCTCCGCGATGGTGCGATCCACCGACGCCACAGCGGCATCGACCTTCGCGCGCAGCGCACGCAAAGCGGGCTGATTGGTTTGCGCCATGGCGAAGAGCGCATCAACTTCAATCCCGGGTTCCGGTAGACGCACATCCGACGCCAACGCATAAGAACCGACCCTGCCCAAGCCCAACTGATTGTTAAGTTCTGCACGTGCGGTAATGATCGTATTGCTGGTCGTCAGCAAGGAGAGCAACGCATTGCTACGATCTGCCTTAGCCTTGGTGATATCATATTTCCGCCCCGTGCCTATTTTTAAACGCAATTCTGCCTGACGCAACAGTTCGTCATACTGCTTGAGGTTTTCTTGGTCGACTTGGCATTGCGCTTGGGTTTGAGCCAGCTTAAAATAGGCCGAACGTACCTCTAGAACACGCTGAACCCGTGTCTCGCTCAAGGTTTCATACGCGGCAATTAAATCCGCGACGGCGCTGCGGATACTGGCACGGGTCCGTCCGAAATCATAAAGCACCCAGGTCAGCGACAGACTCGCGTTAAAATCATCAGAGGACTCAAAATTCCAATCCTGGACTGAATTCCCACTTCGATTGCCGCCATAGCCCACTGAGCCCGAAAGCGTCGGCCTCCAGCCTGCGCCAGCCTGACTGACATTAATGCGCGCAGCAATAACCTTTTGTGTTGCCGTCGCCATCGCGGGATGCCACAGCAGCGAAAAATCTTGTGCAACCGCTAATGAAAGCACCTCCCCCTCCCGAATACCAAACTCCTCTAGCATGGCCGTGCGCTCGCCCTTTTGTAGGCTTGGCCCAGACTCCTTCTGAGCCTCCCGCGCTTGGCGTACCGTTGAACATCCTGCGAATATCCCCATGACGAGAACAAGTGTAAAATATTTCATTTTCATTTTTACACTATACGTTCTTTTGCAAACGTCTGCAAACATATTTCCACCCACAGTCCCTTAAAAG
>SERZ01000694.1_pt1 | contig 22041 bp, 20 predicted proteins | sample 3171461 | NCBI WGS metagenome assembly SERZ01 (sample SAMN06051861, study PRJNA518727) | freshwater metagenome | biome: subpolar coniferous forest; feature: holomictic lake; material: water; isolation source: holomictic Lake 227, 6 m depth | place: Canada: near Kenora, Ontario | collected... | reverse complement strand
TTGACAGATTGTTCGCCTATCGGAGGATATGATGACAGCAATTTTGCAAGAAGCATTTAATATGGCATCTGGATTTTCTGAAAAAGAACAGGAAATAATTGCTCTTCGCTGGATAGGAGAAATGAAAATACCGGATTTCATTGAGATGATAAAAGATGATGTGCAGTGGGAGAAATCTTTTTATGAGTCTCAGGATGTACTTGAAATGTTGGCTGATAAAGCAATTAAAGAAGCTGAAGAAGGAAAATCGGAAAGAATCGGATGGGATGAATTGTGATTTCTCGTATTCTTCCGAGTTTCAGAAAGGCTTTTCAGGCTTTGCCAAAAGAAATACAGAAGCAGGCAAAAAAAGCGTACAAACTCTGGAAGAAAAACCCGTTCGATGTGTCGCTCAATTACAAAAAGATTCATCTGTCAAAGCCGATATACTCTGTAAGAATCACACTAAATTGGCGAGCTTTGGGTGTAAGAGAAATTAAGAATACCATGACATGGTTCTGGATTGGCTCTCATGAAGAATATAACAAGCTGATAAAACAGTTTAAAAAATTATGATCAAGAATGAATATCTTATGAATCCAGTACATTTTTACAAGATGAGCGGCTGCGGCAATGATTTTATCATCATTGACAACCGGAGCCAAGTGATTGAAGAAAATGATCTTTCCGCTTTTATTGTCGGTGTCTGCCGCAGAAAGATGTCGGTAGGCGCCGACGGCATCATCCTGATCGAGAATTCGGATACCGTGGACTTTAAGTGGCGGTTCTACAATTCAGACGGCAGCCTTGCGGAAATGTGTGGTAATGGAGCCAGGTGCGTGGCCCGTTTTGCTTATTTGAATGGCATTACCGGTCCGGATATGGCCTTTGAAACCCTGGCAGGGGTTGTGTCCGCATCGGTTGCAGAAACGGGTCTGGTCAAGATCAAGGTGACAGATCCCCTGAACCTGAAACTGGATTATCCGATTGATCTGAGAAGCGGGAATTTTTTGATCAGCAGCGTCAATACCGGCGTTCCCCATGTCGTGATGGTCGTGGATAATTTGGACGAAACTCCTGTGAAAGAAATGGGAAAAGAAATCCGATTTCATCCGGATTTTGCACCTGCGGGAACCAATGCCAATTTTGTTTCGGTTCAGCCGGACAACATTGTTGCAATTCGCACTTATGAACGCGGTGTTGAAGATGAAACCCTGGCTTGCGGCACCGGATGTGTTGCTAGTGCGCTGATTATGTCCCATAAATTCGGGCTGGCTTCTCCGGTTACGCTGTTGACGCGAAGTGGCGGGTATCTACGCATTTATTTTACCCATCATCAGGGCGCTTATTCCGATGTTTACCTGGAAGGGGATGCCCGTGTTATATACCGGGCGGAGCTTTGTGAAGAAGCCTGGAATTATTGAAAATGGCTGTGTGGTCTTGCGATCACGGTTTGTCCTGATCAGACGGCTTCCGGACTCTGAATCCTGATGCCTATTAAATTCGAACAAGGATGATTTTATGACGATTACGATTGAAAAATCCGACCGACTCAAAGCACTTCCCCCCTATCTGTTCAAGGAAATTGACCGCCAGAAAACAGAAGCCCGTAAAAATGGCGTTGATATCATTGATCTTGGGGTAGGTGATCCAGATATGCCGACGCCTCCGCACATTATCGAAGCCCTGAACAAGGCTGCCTGGGATCCGGCCAATCACCGCTACCCTTCTTATTCCGGCATGGGCGCTTTTAACGAAGCGGTTGCCAGATGGTATCAGAAACGATTTCAGGTCTCGCTTTCGCCGGAAACAGAAGTCGTTACCCTGATAGGGTCCAAGGAAGGGATTGCCAATATTCCCTTGGCCCTTATCAATCCGGGAGATGTTGGACTGGCGACCAGTCCTGGATATCCTGTGTATAATACCGGCATACAGTTCGCCGGCGGCCGGACATATTTTATGGACCTTCTTAAATCCAACCAGTTCTTGCCGGATCTTTCCGCCATCCCCGAATCGGTTGCCGCCAAAGCAAAGCTGATGTTTATCAACTATCCCAACAATCCGACATCCGCTGTGGCAACCCTTGAATTTTTCAAGGATGTGGTGCGCTTCGCGGAAAAGCATAACATTATCGTCTGTCACGATGCAGCCTATTCGGAAATGGCCTTTGACGGATACCGTCCGCCCAGTTTTCTGGAGACTGACGGCGCCAAAGCGGTCGGCGTTGAATTTCACTCCCTTTCCAAAACTTATAACATGACCGGTTGGCGACTCGGGTTTGCCGTGGGCAGAGCCGAAGTGATACAGGCTCTTGGCCAGATCAAGAGCAATATTGATTCAGGCGCATTCCAGGCGGTTCAGTTCGCCGGTATTGCGGCCTTGGACGGGGATCAAACCTGCGTGGAGAACATGAACCGCGAATATACCCTTCGGCGGAATATTCTGGTGGACGGCCTTCGCGAAATCGGCCTGTCCGTGGAAAAACCCCGCGCAACGTTTTATGTATGGATTGAAATTCCCAAGGGGTATTCTTCGACATCGTTCGCCTCCCATCTGCTGACACGGGCCGGTATTGTGGCAACGCCTGGCAATGGCTTTGGCGCTCCCGGTGAAGGCTATGTCCGCATGGCCCTGACCGTGGGAACCGAGCGGATGAAGGAAGCTGTGGTCAGAATCAAATCCATAGGATTCTGAACATGTTTGCGCACACTGCATTTGTTGGCGTGGGTTCGAATCTGGGACAGAAACAGGATAACTGCCTGCAGGGGATTGCGGCGCTGACTGCAGATAGCCATTCCCGGTTGCTGAATCAGTCCAGGCTATATCGAACGGAACCGGTTGATTATCTTGATCAGGACTGGTTTGTGAATTGTGCGGTGCAGATCGAAACCTGCCTGGATTCGTTTGAGCTTCTGGCCGTGTTGCAGGACATCCAGAAAAAAGCTGGCCGGATTTCGGATGCCATTCGATTCGGTCCCCGGATTCTGGATATGGACATCATTTTTTTTGATGCGACTGTCACCGACCATCCGGCATTGACCCTTCCGCATCCGCGAATGCACCTCAGGCGATTTGTGTTAAAGCCGTTATGCGACATGGATCCGACTTTGCGCCATCCCATCCTTAACCAGACGGTTCAGCAACTGCTGGATAACCTTGAAGATATGGGACAGGGGATCGTTGAAATATCATGATTAGAATCATTGTACTCATTGCCGTCGGCTATATCGGATTTCGGTTCTTGAAATCCTGGATCATAAAGCATATAAGCATTTCTCAGGCAGGTGCAAATCGACCGCCCGGTGAACTTGACGATATCATGGTTCAGGACCCGGTTTGCCAGGTGTATTTTCCCAAAAGAAGCGGTGTCCATTTACATCGGAATGGCAAGGATCTGTACTTTTGCGGTCCGGAATGCCGCCAGCGGTATATATCGAATTTATAACAGGTAGCCGATGCCAATTCTCATTGAAGAGTGGTCTGCGAATTCTTCATGATGGGCGCTGACCTGCAACATCAAGCATTTTCATAAAAGGAGCAGTCCATTGAAATTTTTTCTTGATACGGCGAATATCGATGAAATCAAAGAAGCCTACAGCATGGGCATGGTGGATGGCGTTACCACCAACCCCAGCCTGATAGCCAAAGAAGGCCGGGATTTCGAGACCATTATTCGGGACATCTGTGAAATTGTGGATGGCCCCATCAGTGCGGAAGTGATCAGCCTGGATATGGATGGGATGCTGAAAGAGGCCCGCCATCTGGCCGAAATCCACCGGAATATCGTGGTAAAGGTGCCGATGACGGTTGACGGCATCAAGGCGACACGCATTCTTTCGCTGGAAGGCATCGACACCAATGTCACCCTTGTTTTTTCGCCGCTTCAGGCATTGATGGCGGCCAAGGCTGGCGCCACCTATGTTAGTCCATTTATCGGGCGGCTGGATGATGTTTCCCAGGATGGCATGGCCTTGATCGAGCAGATCATTCAGATATATCAGAACTATACGTTTCATACACAGGTTATTGTGGCCAGTGTTCGTAATCCGCTTCATGTGCTGGACTCTGCTTTGCTGGGCGCGGACATTGCGACCATTCCATTTAATGTTCTGGCGAAATTTGCATCTCACCCCCTGACCGATAGAGGGATTCAATCCTTTTTAAATGATTGGAACAAATCAAAGACATGCGGATAAACAGGCTTCAACTCGATAAGGTCAAAGGACTGCTGAGCCACCCGAATTTTCTGACGATGTGCCGGGTTGGCGCCATACCGGGGATCATTCTGCTCATGCTGTGTCCCAGCAAACTCAGTGCGTTCAGTGCGGCGATTCTTTTCAGTGCGGCTGCAATCACTGATTATTTTGACGGTTTTTTTGCACGAAGCCGTGGCTTGACCTCGGAATTCGGAAAGCTGATGGATCCCCTTGCTGACAAGCTTTTGGTCTCATCCGCCTTGATCATGATTGTTTCCCATGGGTGGATCCCAGGATGGGTTATCTGCATCATCATCGGCCGTGAGATTGCAATTACCGGGCTGCGAAATGTGATGGCCGATAACAACGAAGATATTTCCGCCTCAAATCTGGGTAAATATAAGACAGGCTTTCAGATCGCCGCCATCATCCCCTTGCTGATTCATTATCCATATTTTGGAATCAACTTTCATGGTATCGGCATGTTCTTTCTGTGGGGAGCGCTCATCTATACGCTCTGGTCTGGTATAGACTACGGGTACCGTTTCAAGCGGTTTCTGGTCAAGCCATAAATGATATAGTTTTTAAGATAACGCACCCAAAATCTTTATCTTGAAAGCTGTGGTTTTGAAAAAAGAAGTTGACAACGAGGATGAAAAAAGTTAGATAGGTCGAGTTTATGAGCGGGAATAACTCAGCGGTAGAGTGCAACCTTGCCAAGGTTGAAGTCGCGGGTTCAAATCCCGTTTCCCGCTCCATTTTCTTTGGCGGCATAGCCAAGTGGTAAGGCAACGGTCTGCAAAATCGTTATTCTTCGGTTCAAATCCGAATGCCGCCTCCATATAAAATCAGGTGCTTATGTGCTGAATTTCATTCAGCGGTTTTTGCCAGGGTCGGTCTGGGGCTGGTCAAGGTTGTTTTTCTGTCGATTTCAGATACGTCGGAGGATGCCCCATTGAAAGCCGAAGTGTTGCGTATGTGTGACGAAGGTCATGCGGAGTTCTGCGCCTTTTTTAAAATCTCTACGACTTCTGGTGACATCAGGACAAGCCCGTTGAAAAAGCCAATATCCCCTACTTGCAGCGCCAATAATTCCCCGATCCTCGCCCCACGCTAAAACCAAGAAAAAGAAAATCACGCCTTAAAAAACAAAAAGGCCCGATCAACCGAAGTTGACCGGGCCTTTTAATATGGGCGTAATACCGTTTGACAATACTATAAGATAACGGTACTAACGACCTATGATTAAATCGTTTAATTGTAAAGAAACTGAGAAAATATTTAAACGAAGTTTTTCAAAAAAACTCCCTCAAGACATCCAGCGTACTGCATTAAAGAAATTATGGATGATCAATCGGTCTGTCTCAATAAACGATTTAAAGATACCACCCAATAATTTTTTTGAATCCTTATCTGGAGATAGAAAGGGGCAGTACAGCATCAGGATCAACGGTCAATGGCGGGTTTGCTTTAAATGGGATGGATGCGATGCTTCCGGCGTGGAAATCGTGGACTACCATTAAGGAGAAAAGATATGGACAGAATTCCCCCAATACATCCGGGAGAGATATTAAGAGACGAATTCCTGGTGCCTATGGCCATCAGTCAATACAGGTTGGCTAAAGCAATCCATGTTACTGGTATGCGTATTAATCAGATAGTCCAGTGTAAACGGTCTCTATCTGTGGATACTGCATTGAGGCTTTCAATATATTTCAAAAATTCGCCACAATTCTGGCTGGGGCTTCAAATGGATTATGACCTGGCTGTCGCGGAAGATACGCTAATGGATAGGCTGAGCAATGAAGTTTTGCCATACGCGGCATGACAAAATAACCGGGTATTGTTACATCAATCGCGTCTGCTTAAATGTTGACTTCACCGATCATGGTTTCTGCTGCTCAGCGCATCTCTGCCTGCTCATGTATAATTTTGATGACAACAAGTGTAACGTCATCCTCTTTTTTTAGCGGGTAGTGGAACTGCTCCAGATCTCTCATAATGTTTTGAACGATTTCAGCAGCCGAAGATTCGGCATGATTTCTGATTATATCCTTCAGCCTGTCTTTTCCAAACATCTCCCCTTCAAGATTGTGCATCTCCCATATACCATCCGTTCCGATGATTAATGATTGTCCGGGAAGCACGCTCCTTTCGGACTGAACATAAACAGAGTCATCAAAAACTCCCAGGGCCATTCCCTTCCCTTTCAACTCCTGAAACTGCCCGGTATGCGTATCGAAGAGAAAGGCAGGATCATGCCCGGCATTGACCCAGCGCAGTTGAAGCGATGCCCGATCCAGTTCGCCATAAAACAGGGTCATAAACTGGCCGGAATCTTCAACATCCCTGGACAACTGGCGATTAACATCTGAAATCACCTGCGCGGCGCTGCCGGACATTGAAGAACGCATGCGCAGCAATGCGCGGGCGGTTGTCATGACCAGGGCTGATGGAACCCCATGATCGGAAACATCACCGACCACGACGCTGAACCTGTCCGGACTGGATAAATCCGGCACATATATGTCGAAATAATCCCCACCAGTTTCATCGCAATAAAAGCAGGCACCCGCCATATCAATGCCGCGTATTCGGGGAAGGGATTTAGGCAGAAGATTCTGCTGAACCTCCATTGCCATATTCAGAGACTGCTGAATCCGGGAACGCTCTCTGAGAACATCCACCATTTTATTGAAATTTTCCGCCATTACTCCCAGCTCATCATTGGATCTAACCAAAACCGAAGCTGTCAAATCGCCATTTTCAACACAGATCATGGCTTTTTCAATATCCATTATGGGATCAACAATACTGACGGCAAACTGACGGGACAGAACAATCGAGGCGGATATTCCAATGACCACCAAAAACATTGTCAGGTTCAACATGCTTTGAAGTACTTCCTGCGGATTCATGAACGCCATCATGCGGGTCTTGTTGTAGGAAAGAAGCGCCATCAGTCCAAGCGGCAAAATGCTGGTTAGGAAAAATGTGATAAGCATCCGTATCCTCAGTTTTAACTGGTATGCATCCGGGGTTTTTACCATGTCGCCATCCGGAAAAAAATTGGGGCGGATCTTTCGGCAAAGGGTTTCCATTGTAAACAGAATGACTGCACTGGTTACCAGCCCAGCAAGAATGGTTCCCCCCAAAATACGGACTGCATGCTTCATGCTTTCCGAAAACGCTTCTCCTTCAGGATGTGTCAATATTCGATAAAATGCCATAAACAGGGAGGCAAGTCCCCACATCAACAGTGTAATAACGGCAGAGATATAGGGGAGGTTTAGAATCTGACGCTGTGCTTTTTTTTGCAACTCCAATGGAGCAGCTTGTCCCTTGCGAAGAATATGAATGTACTCCCTGAGACATTTGTTCCATAGGTATTGAAATCGCATCCCTATTACGATTAATGAAATGGTGACAATAACGGGGAGGACAAAGGCATCAATAAGGGTATGAAGATACCCTGCCGGTTCGAAATGATAAAAATAAAACATGCAGACACCTGCGCCTATGGCATTGGCTGCAATATGAAGAATGTTGAAGCTGCGCCATTCGCGGTCACTGAATGACGGATTTTCTATGGAAACAGACGATATGTTTTCAGTCATTGGAACCTCAGAGCATAAAATACTACTATCCGGAAAGGAATTTCATTGGTATAAACGATTGTATTACAGCCTATCGACACGTCAGTGTTGTGTCAACCCCTTGTTGGTGATATATGTTGCAAGTGAGCATAATTTGCGTTTTTGAATCCCCCCACCCCAAACCTTCCCCGCAGGGAGAGGGAGCATAAGGAAAGTGCAGGTTATGCCCGTTTGCAGTATATATGTCCGTTCGCAGTATAACCAAATTCTTATGCGGTGTTACTGAGCTGTAACCGGCTGATTTTTGAGACACTTATATGATTGAAGTCATTGACCATTGGGAGAAGCAGTTTATGCAGAACTTTGGTACCCGGCATCAGACATTCCTCAGCACTTTTGCTATATGTCTGTTAGCGTTCACAGCCATGATTGCCGCTGGATTCATTCTGGATGGCGACTGCATGGCTTCCCCTGAAGATCGCAGTGCGAATCCAGTTCCCTCTGTCACTGAAAAACAAAAGCCGGAAGATATTTCGGGCATTGAAATCACTATAGACGCAGAAACCTTGAGTAATGAGGAACTGAAAACCAATCGCGACCTGGCTGGAACATACAAAAAATCGTTTGTTGCGGAATTGAATGGATATAGCGTTCAGTTATCGGCATACGGAAATATCCTTCTTCTACCCCAGACCACCGTGGCGGATTTGGAAAAAGCCAGGATTGACACCCTGAATACGCTAGGCGCCATTGATGGCAAACTAAAAGAAATTTCTGACAAGACTGGTCTGTTCAACCAAATGCTTAATCAGACGCTGGAACAGCTCAGCCTGAATGAAAAACAGTTGACGGATATCAGTGCTGTCAGCAAGGCCGATCCTGTAACCGCCACTTTGAAAAAAAATCTTCAAACTCTGATTGCCTTGTTGACAGTCAAACAAAAACGTATTGAAAAAATCCTTGATATCTATCAGCCGCTGGAGCTGCAACTCGAAGAAACCCGAACCGCTATTTCCGATCTATCAGAAAAACTGAACGGTCAGATTGCGCTGAAAAAGAAGGAAGCTCTCTTCCAGCGCAGCGCATCGCCTTTTTTTGCGCTGAATGTCGTGCAGGTGCAATCTGAAATATCCGCCATTTTCAACAAGACATGGAAGCTGTTAGCTGCTGATTTCTGGACATTATTTACCCGATCGTTCTGGGAGTCCGTCGGTCAGAGGTTATTGCCTGCCCTGATTTTATACGCCGGCATACTGTGGGTGATGCTTCGTGTCCGCAGATTTTGCCGCAGTTACGAGCAGAGCGGCAAGCTGGTCAAGACGCCATGGCGACATCTATCTTTCTGCATGTTGGAAAAATCCTTGATTCTTGCCGGAACAACGGCATTCATCGCCGGATACATGACCCTTCAGGCGGAATCAGCCGAGATTGCAAAGTGGGGAATCGCTCTGGATTTACTGTGGTTTTGGCTTTTGACCCAGTGGGGATTGGTAGGCATTCAGACATGGAACCGACTGCCATTGCCGGCAATTCCGTCAAAGATCAGTCATGGGCTTTGTTTTGGACTTCGAAGCATCCGTTTATTATGGATACTGTATTTGGGGCTGGAATGGTTTGTGGATGGAACCGGAAGCATCCTGTTTCTGGCGCGGATACTTTTCGGCATCGGCCTTCTTACCGGGTATATCCTTTTCTGGAAATCTGTGGAATCTTGTATTCCGGCTTTTTCCGGCGGATTTCCCCTAATCCGTCCAATCGCGGCGGGAGTCGGCTATGCCATCGCAGGTCTCGGGCCAGTTCTGGAACTGATCGGATATGGATATCTGGCTATTTACTGGTTCACCTCCTGGATCATTACCATCGTCGCCTGTTTCTGGGGCGGAATACTTATGATGGCGCTCCTGGAATGGCAGCGGGAGCTTAGAAAACGACATTTGTCTGATGCGGATAAACAAGCATCAGATCGTTACACCCTGCAGTGGTTGTCCATGAGATTGTTGTGGGCAATCTGGTTTCCGATTTTTTTCATCGCCATTATGATGGCATGGGGCGCCAAAAACGCCGTGATCATCGGGTTTTTCAGAGTCATCAATTATCCGATCCCCATAGGCGATACGCAGTTCAGCATTATGGGATTTGTCTGCTCGGCCCTGATGCTCTTACTCACCGAACTGTCCACCCGCCTGTGGCGCAAAATACTGCGGGAAAAATTTTTGGCCGGAAGCGGCATGGACACCGGACTGAAAGACTCCATTACCACCATCACCACATACCTGATCTGGGGCATCGGCATATTTATATCGCTTCGAATGATCGGAGTCAGCTCAACATCCCTTACCGTGGTTTTTGGTGCTCTCAGTATCGGACTCGGTTTCGGGCTCCAGAATATTTTCAACAATTTTATCAGCGGAATTATCCTGCTTTTCGAGCGGCCCATTCAGGTTGGAGATGCTGTAGAAATCAATGGAATTTGGGGAGTTGTCCAGAAAATCAATGTTCGCTCGACTCTGGTTCAAACCTATGATAATGCCTCTTTGATTATTCCCAATTCGGAGTTTATCAGCAACAAGGTCATAAACTGGAGTTTCAAGGACCATCGCATACGAAGGGTTATTACTGTTGGAGTGGCTTATGGATCAGACACGGCATTGGTATCTAGCACCCTTACCGAGATTGCCGAAAAAGCCCAGTGGGTTTTAAAAACTCCTGAATCCGATGTTCTGTTTTCCGATTTTGGAGATAGCGCGCTGATCTTCAAGCTTCGTGTCTGGACCCTGGTTGACCAGATGGTCAAAGTGGAAACGCATATCCGGTTTGAAATTGAGCGTCTTTTTCGGGAACGTCACATCGAAATACCTTTTCCACAGCACGATGTGCACATTATCCGAGAATCAGTTGCCAAGATATAAATCAGTAAGTTAAGTTTTAAATTCTATTGAAAAGGATCGGATTCCATGACTATTCACTCTCTCTGCTGGGAACATTTCAGGTGCGAACAGAAAGACTGTCCCGTAAGGATATTTAACGAAACCGATTGTTGGACCGTACCCACCCTGAACTGTCAGGGAGAGTTATTGGAAAGCTTTCCGGAAAAGATAAAAAAATGTCTGGACTGTTCCTGGTTCCAGCAAGCCAAAACTCCGGAGATTCTTGAGGCCATGCTCAACCAACTGATCGGCCTCCACATTTCTGAAGAAAAATACCGGACGCTGGTGAACAACATTCAGGATGGAGTCTTTATCCTTCAGGACGACAGATTTCGTTTTGTTAACGAAGCCATGGCGCTCATGATGGGGTATTCAGTCGAGGAAATGATGGGTATGGAATTCTTGCCACTGATTGCTCCTGAATACCGGCAGCGCGTGGCAGATCGCTATCTTCGGCGACAGGCTGGTGAAACGGTGGAAAACGAATATGAATTTGATATTCTTCACAAGGACGGATCCACCCGGTTAACAGTCAATATGAACATTGGAGTTTTTTCCTATCGGGGGAAAACAGCCAGCTTCGGAACCATCAAGGATATTACTGATAAAAAACGGGCCGAACTTGAACGGATAAAACTGGAAAGCCAGCTCCAGCAGGTACATAAAATGGAAGCTATCGGTACGCTTGCCGGCGGTATCGCCCATGATTTCAACAATCTGCTCATGGGTATTCTCGGAAATGCCACCTTGACGCTGATGAATACTGATCCCGCTCATCCAGGGTATGAACGGCTGAAAAATATTGAAAAATATGTTCAAAGCGGCGCAGACCTCACCCGGCAGCTTCTGGGATTTGCCAGGGGAGGTAAATTCGTGGTCGAGCCAACCAATTTGAACGAGCTGATTCAGCGTACTTCCGAAATGTTCGCCCGCACGAAAAAAGAGATTACCATCAGTTCAAGCCTCCAGGAAGACTTATTGACTGTTGATGTGGATCGTGGCCAGATTGAGCAGGTGCTGCTGAATTTTTATGTGAATGCTTGGCAGGCCATGCCCGCAGGAGGAAATCTTCATCTTCAAACCGCAAATGAAACTCTTGATGACAGTTGTATCCAGGCTTTTTCTGTGATTCCTGGAAATTATGTCATTTTTTCCATAACCGACACTGGTGTGGGAATGGATTCGAATATTCGGGAACGGGTATTCGAGCCGTTTTTCACCACCAGGGAAAAAGGCAGGGGAACTGGCCTCAGCTTATCATCTGCTTATGGAATCATCAAAAATCACGGGGGTTTCATTAATGTTCGCAGTGAAAAAGGCAAGGGAACTTCATTTACTGTTTATCTTCCGGCATCTAAAAAGTCGGTCGGTATAGAAAAAGATATTTGCGAACCTGTCGTTAAAGGCTCTGGAACGGTTATGCTGGTGGATGATGAGCAGATGATTCTGGATGTCGGCGGCCAGATGCTCGAAAAACTGGGCTATCAGGTACTGACAGCGCCAAATGGAAAGGAAGCCTTAAATCTCTTGGAACGCCACCATGATCAAATTGTTCTGATAATTCTGGATATGATCATGCCGGTTATGGACGGCAGCGAAACTTTTGATAAACTCAAGTCGATGCATCCAAACGTTAAAGTTATCCTGTCCAGCGGCTATGCGGTTGATGGCCAGGCAGCCGATATCATGAAACGCGGCTGCAATGGATTTATCCAGAAGCCATTCAACCTCAAACAACTGTCCAGAAAAATGGGTGAAATTCTACTTATCACATAATGAATTATAATTCATTGCATTAAACTTCATATCTTTTTAATTTTCAGGTTTCATTTTATGTGCCTTTTTTATTAACTTTATTATAAACCTGTATTCACATAATGTTTTTCCCCCACCACATCTCCGCTAATGTTTTTCTTGACATCTCAATTTATCATCTGATAAATGAATGAATACTCATTCATATTCAATCGGAATCGGGTCTTATTAACTTGGCGTTTCCATATAACAGGGGTATGAAATCAACCATTCAGGAGGCTATTATGAGCAGAAAAATCAGGACGGCTGCAGTTATTGGCTCAGGCGTCATGGGCGGCGGGATTGCGGCGCTTCTTGCCGGCGCAGGCATCAAAACGCTATTGCTGGACATTGTTCCATTTGACTTGAAGGAAGCGGAGAAAAATAACACAGTTGCCAGAAACCGGATCGTCAAGGCAGGTATGGATACGGTTCTTATGTCCAGGCCGGCCCTTCTCATGCAGCTAAAAGATGCTGATTTGATCACCATCGGAAACATGGAAGATGATTTTAACAAGCTTTCGGACTGTGACTGGATTGTCGAGGTTGTAATTGAAAATCTGAAAATCAAACAGGAACTCTTCAAACGAATCGAACATGTTCGTAAAAAAGGCAGCATTATTTCCTCAAACACCTCCGGAATTCCGCTGAAAGCCATGTCCGAGGGACTGAGCCAGGATTTTCGTCAGCATTTTCTGGGTACGCACTTCTTTAACCCGGTTCGCTACATGAAGCTTCTGGAAATCATTCCCGGCGAAGAAACTCTTCCGGAAGTCCTTTCCTTTATGGCGGATTATGGGGAACGGATTTTGGGAAAAGGCATCGTGTGGGCCAAGGATACCCCCAATTTTGTCGCCAACCGGATCGGTGTTCAGGGTATTGTCAAGGCCATGCAGCTTATGGTGGAAGACGGCATCAGCATTCCCGAAGTGGATGCCCTGTTCGGCCCTGTTCTTGGTCGCCCAAAAACCGCCATGTTCAAAACCACCGACCTGGTGGGTCTTGATACCATGGGGCATGTAGCCGGCAATACCTACAACCTGGTTGTAAATGATGAAGCCAGAGACAGCTTTGTGATCCCGGATTTTGTCAAAAAAATGATCGAAAAGAAGTTTCTGGGAAACAAAACACAAGGCGGATTTTATAAAACCGAGCTGACCCCCGAATGGAAAAAAATTCGAAAAGTCATTGATCCCGCCACGTTGGAATATGTGGAATATGCTCCCGCGGACTTCCCCTGTCTGGCCGAAGCCAAGAAAGCCAATACCCTTGCCGATAAAATGAAAGCCGTGCTTTACGGCGATGACAGAGGCGCCCGTTATGCATGGAAAACCCTTTCCCACAACCTGATTTATTCGGCCAACCGGATTCCGGAGATTTCCGACACCATCGTTGAAATCGATAATGGCATGAAATGGGGCTTTAATTTCACCATGGGCCCATTTGAAGCCTGGGATGCCATTGGACTTGTCCAGTCAGTGGCCAAAATGGAAAAAGACGGACTATCAGTTCCAGCCTGCATTAAAAAAATGATCGCATCCGGCCATACCGCATTCTATAAAACTGTGGCAGGCATGGTCCAGTATTATGATTTTGCATCCGAATCCTACAAGGACGTCAAGATCAGCGATAATGTGATCTCTTTGGCATCCCTCAAAGCAGCGGGCAAGGCTGTAAAATCCTGCAAATCCGCATCCCTGGTGGACATTGGAGATGGCGTTTTCTGCTTCGAGTTCCACACCAAAATGAACGCCATCAATGGCGAGATCATTCAGTTCATGGAGGAATGCATGGGCTATGTGGATGCCAATGGCGTGGGCCTTGTCATCGGCAACCAGGCAGGTGGAATGCCCGGAGCATTTTCTGCCGGCGGAGACCTGTCCTTCATGTCCGCCCTGGCCAAAGAAGGCAAATATGCGGAAATTGACGCATTTTTGGCTCAGGCTCAGGCAGGAATGCAAAAAGCCAGATATTCAAGCTTTCCGATTGTTGCAGCGCCTTACGGCATGACCCTTGGCGGTGGATGCGAAGTGTGCATAGGAACCGCCGACAGGATTATCGCCCATGCAGAGCTTTATATGGGGTTGGTGGAAATCGGCGTGGGACTTTTGCCCGGCGGCGGAGGGTGCCTGAACCTGTGGAAAAAAATGACGGCCAATATTCCCGAAGCAGCCACAGACGTGGATTTGGCGAAATTCTTTGTTCCAACCTTTATGGCCATTGCCATGGCCAAAGTATCCACATCGGCTGCCGAAGCCCGCACAAATGGTTTTCTGGGTCCCAATGACCGGATCATTTTTAACCGGGATTATCTGATCGGCGAAGCCAAAAAAGAAGTCCTGAAAATGGTGGATGAAGGTTATGCGCCGCCCGCCAAACGCAAGCTCAAGGTTTTCGGCGAGGCAGCCCAGGGCATGATCAATGCCGAGCTATTCAACATGGAAAAAGCCAAATTCGTCAGCGAATACGATGTATTTTTAGCCAAACGCATTGCCTTTGTCATCAGCGGCGGGGATGTGCGAACCAACAGCGAAGTGGATGAAGAAACCATTCTCAAGCTGGAACGTGATGCATTTATCGATTTCTGGAAACAGGAAAAAACTGTTGCCAGAGTTGACCATCTTCTGAAAACCGGCAAACCGCTCAGAAATTAAGAATAGGAGGGTACTACCATGAGAGATGCTTATATAGTTACATCCGTCAGAACCCCGGGATGCCGGCGAAGCAAGGGGGGATTCAAGGACACGCGACCGGAAGATCTGCTGTCCTTTATTCTGAACGCAGCCGTTGAAAAGACACCGAATCTGGAAAAGAAGCATGTGGATGATATGATGATCGGCTGTTCATTTCCAGAGGCCGAACAGGGCCTGAATATAGGCCGCATCGTCTCCCAGATTGCCGGATTCCCTCCGGAAGTCTCTGGCGCAACTATCAACCGCTTCTGTTCATCCGGGCTTGAAGCCATTGCCTTGGCATCCCTGCGGGTCATGGCCGGATGGTCTGATATTGTCATCGGAGGCGGCATCGAATCCATGTCTTATGTGCCGATGGGTGGAAATCTTCCCAGACCTCATCCGGAGTACAGCAAGACGCGCGCCGATCTCTATGCCTCCATGGGCATTACAGCGGAAAACGTCGCCAACCGCTACAAGGTTTCCCGCCAGGAACAGGATGAATTTGCCTGTCAGTCCCACGCGAAAGCTGGCGAGGCGAAAGCCAAGGGACTGTTTACTGAAATCGTTCCGACACCTGCAGCAAAATTTGTCAAACAGGCGGATGGTACATACAAAAAAGAAATGGTCATTGTGTCCGATGACGATGGTATTCGGGAAACTACTACGGTGGAAGGACTTGCCAAATTGCGGCCGGTATTTGCCGCCAATGGGTCTGTTACCGCCGGAAATTCTTCCCAGACCACCGATGGAGCAGCCGTCACGATTATCGTGAGCGAGAACAAACTGAAGGAACTGGGGCTGAAACCCATCGCCAAACTCAAATGCTACACCACCATCGGATGCGAGGCGGATGAAATGGGAGTTGGCCCCCGATATGCCATTCCCAAGCTGTTGAAGCTGGCAGGACTTGACATCAAGGATATCGATCTTTTCGAGATCAACGAAGCCTTTGCATCCCAGGCCATTTACAGTGTCCGGGAACTGGGTATTGATATGGCCAAGGTCAACATTCACGGCGGCGCTATCGCCTTGGGGCATCCCCTGGGATGTACCGGCGCCAAACTCTGCGCCACGCTTCTGGCCAATATGAAACAGCGCGGTGTCAGGTACGGTATCGAGTCCATGTGCATCGGCGGCGGCATGGGTGCAGCAGCCCTGTTCGAGATGTGCGACTAAAAAATAATTATGAATGATGAGTGATGAATTATGAATTCATCACTCATCATTCATAATTTTTCGAACCCCGTTCCTGCCATTTTGACCAAATCGTATCTGTACACGCTCCATGACGGCCTGAGCTGTTTTTTCTTTCATAATATCGCAGAGAAAACTTCGCGCCTCTCCAACATTCAAGGATCGAATCGTCTGTTTGGCCAGGGGAATGGCGTTTGGATTCATGCTGAATTCCTGAATGCCAAGCCCCAACAAAATGGGAATGTGAAGAGTATCTCCTGCCATTTCCCCGCACATGAATACTTTTTTCCCCTTTGCCCGGGCTGCATCCACGGTCTGTCTAAGCAGGCGAAGAATCGCCGGGTGCAGAGGATTGTAAAGATAGGCCACCTGACGGTTTCCCCGATCAATGGCAAGTGAAAACTGAATCAGGTCGTTGGTGCCGATGCTGAAAAAATCAACGGTATCCGCCAGAATATCGGATAGAATCACCGCCGAAGGAACTTCGATCATAATACCGATTTCGATATCGCGGTTATGCGCAATTCCCTCTTTTTTCAATTCATCCGATGCTGTGTCGAGCATTGCTTTGGCTTCCTGGATTTCTTCATAACCAGATATCATGGGAAATAAAATGCGGACATTTCCATAAGCAGCAGCTCTTAAAATGGCCCGCAGTTGCGTTTTAAATATATCCGGATGTTTAAGGCAATACCGGATAGCCCTAAGCCCCAGCGCAGGATTGTCCTCAACGATTTCTACAGGCCGGTCCAGCGCCTTGTCGCCGTTGATATCCAGGGTACGTATGGTAACCGGCCTTGGTGCCATGACTTCCACAACGTCTTTGTATTTTTCAAAGAGTTCTGTCTCGCTGGGATAATCAGGCCTGCCCAAATATTGAAATTCGGTCCGGTAAAGACCAACGCCATCTCCTCCTCGATCAAGCACAGCAACGATCTCCTCAGGAAGCTCAATATTGCCCATTACCATAAACCGCTTACCATCAAGGGTAACTGCATCAAGATGACTCTGCCGGTCAAGAGCCGCCATTCGAATTTCATATTGAAGCCGGCGTTCTTCATACTCAACGAGGGTTTGCTCGGAAGGGTGAACAATGACGTTGCCGGAAATGCCATCCACGATGATCAGATCACCACTACAAATGGTTTTTGTCGCATGATCCAGCCCGGACACCGCCGGAATTCCCAGTGTTCTGGCGATAATACTGGTATGCGATGTTCCGCCGCCCTGGTCTGTGATAAAACCCTTGACTCGTTCCAGTTGAATCTGGCTTGTTTGCGCCGGGGACAAATCCGTTGCGACCAGCACCACCCTCTTATCAATGGTGGCAATATTGATTTTTTCAGATCCCACGAGATTGCTCAGGATTCTATCCGATACATGGCCAATGTCTATGGCCCGTTCCTTCAAATAAATATCGGACATATTCAGGAACATGGCTTTCAGGGAAGAAACCACTTTTTTAAGCGCCCATTCGGCATTGATAAAATCCGCTTCGATGGTTTCAATGATTTTTCCGTAAAGCAGTTTATCATTCAGCAGGATTACATGGGTTTCAAGAATATCGACATGTTCCCTGATCGCATCAGGCGTATTCTCTATGATGGAGCGAAGTTCGTTTTTGGCCTTTTTAACCGCCAGTTTAAATCGCTTGATTTCTGAATGAACATGTATCTGGGAGATATGATATTTTTCGACAATATCGACCCCTTCCACATCAACCAGGTATGCTTTTCCTATGCAGATGCCCGGAGAAACGCCAATACCGGTAATTATGATTTCCCGAAGGTCACTGTCTGTCATGGTTAATTCTCTCCGAAACCGCTTTCAACCAAAGTTGCGAGTGCATTCAATGTCTCAATGTCCCAAGTATTTTCAACAGTAAACCGGATTGGTGATCCTTTGGGGCAATACAGGGATAAAATATCAATAATGCTTTTGGCATCGACCTGTTCCCCGTCGCTGACCATCCAGACACTGGAAATGGCTTTTGCGGCAAGCCCGGCAATCTGGGCGGCAGGCCTGGCGTGAAGTCCCATCGCATTGACAATCGTGATATCCCTTGAAATCATGGTATTTTCTATCATAAGCAATCGACTTTTCCTGAACGACGGCCTTTCCGGAAAAGCCGCCGAATCTGTTTAATTTATTACAAGTCACATCAGACAACGATCTATCAACAATAGCCATATTTGTCAATCTGTGAGAACCTGTTCAACAGCTCCATCCGTTAGCCGTTTCTGTTTTTTCCGGGTTGTGACAAACGGTTATTGATGATATTGATAACGATGAACGATGAATTCAGCACTCATAAACCGTTAACCGTTGACCGTTCATGGTCAGCGGTTAACGGTCAAAATGCATCATTGAGGGACAATGACGAATTCGAATGACATTACCGCGCAAAAATTGATTCTGGCGGGATTCAGCGGCACACTGCTGACCGCATCATTTCCCAGCATCGGACTGCCATGGCTGGCCTGGATTGCCCTGGTTCCGTTGCTGATTTCGCTGAAGGGACAGTCTGTTAAAAACGGTTTCCAGTTGGGATTATTGACAGGCGGCGTACATTATCTAACTCTCTTGTACTGGCTGGTTCATACCCTGATGACCTTCGGCCATCTGCCATTTTATTTAAGCGTGCCGATTCTTTTTCTACTTGTTGCTTATATGGCGCTTTATCCTGCGCTTTTTGCAGCAGCTTTTTCATGGACGTACACCCAACCAGTCGGTTTTTTATCGACCATGCCGGCAGTATGGGTTGCCCTGGAATATCTCCGGTCGTTTTTTTTATCCGGATTCCCATGGGAATTCCTGGGATATTCTCAGTACCGTCAGATAACGCTGATTCAGGTAGCCGATATCACCGGCGTTTATGGCGTCTCTTTTGTGATTCTTTCGGTAAATGTGGCTGGTTTTCTGCTCTGGAGGTACTTTTCAGAAAGGCAGTTCTTGGGCGCCATGCAAAAACGCCGATTTGCGGCAGGCGGTGTTGCCATTTCCATCATTCTGGTGATTTATACGCTGGGTTATGGCCAGTGGCGCGTAAGCTCAGTGGATGCCCAAATATCCAAATCGCCTTCCCGGAAGATCGCCATTGTTCAGGGCAATATTGATCAGGCCATCAAATGGGATCCAGCTTTCCAAATCTCGACAACCGAGAAATACATAGCGCTTTCCAAATCGGCAATGCCATCAAACCCCGACCTGATTGTCTGGCCGGAAACCGCAGCGCCGTTTTACTTTCTCTATAATGCCGGGCAAACTGAAATGGTCATTACAGGAGTTCGGGAAACCGGAACCAGTTTTTTGATCGGCAGCCCGTCCTTTATCCGGCGGGACGACAAACATGCTGATTTTTTCAACAGCGCTTTTCTGATTGATCCGAACGGAAATGTGGCTGGAAAATACGATAAGGTTCATCTTGTGCCGTTTGGTGAATATGTTCCGCTTCAGGAATGGTTTCCTTTTATTGGAAAAATCGTCGAAGAAGTAGGCGATTTCAAGTCCGGCCAAAAAGGCCAGACCCTGATCTGGGGGGAATTTCCCCTGGGAATCCAGATATGCTATGAAATGATTTTCCCGGATCTATCCAGGGAAATGGCCAGAAACCAGGTGGCATTCTTAATTAACATGACAAACGATGCCTGGTATGGTAAGACCAGCGCTCCGTATCAGCATTTTTCCATGGCAGTTTTCAGGGCCGTTGAAAACCGCAGGTCCCTGATACGTTCCGCCAATACTGGCATAAGCGGGTTTATTGACCCAGTCGGCAGGATTGTCGCATCAACCCTGCTTTTCGAAGAAGCGGTAATCACCAGTTCTATGCCTGTACTAAAAACGGTGTCATTTTATACTCAATACGGCGATGTTTTCGCCTTAACCTGCATGGCAATCAGCATACTCCTGTTTTTATTTTGCGCCATCAGCAAAAAAAATAATTCACATGGATATACAGGATATACAGGATTAGAATGGTGAATAAATGCTTGTTAATCGTGTATTTTCCACCAGAATACAAGACCTGCCATGTTCATAATTCATAATTCATAACAAAAGGAGGCTCATCATGTCTTTGGAAATCGAACAAACCATCAAGGAATTAAATCAAAAATTAGAACCGTTCAAGGGGTATCTTTGACCTGGCTGGCAAGGAAAGACGACTGAAGGAAATCGAGTCCATGATAGCCGGCAAGTCTTTCTGGGACAACCCGGAAAAGACCACAGCCATATTAAAAGAACGCTCTCTGCTGTCCAGCAAGGTCGGCGGTTTTAATGCTCTTTACCAGGAACTGGAAGACAGCGAGATACTGCTGAACCTGGCAACGGAAGAATCCGATGCGGAATCACTTGCCGAAGTCGTGCGGCAACTCACTCAGATTGAAAAACGCATCCATGATCTCTCCTTGAGTCTGATGCTGGATGGCGAAGACGACCTGAATAACGCGATTGTATCCATTACTGCCGGCGCTGGCGGAACCGAGGCTCAGGACTGGTCAGAAATGCTGTTTCGCATGTATGCCAGGTGGATCGAGCGGAAAAACTTCAAGATGGAGATCGTGGATTACCAGCCCGGTGATGAAGCCGGCCTCAAGGGTGCGACGTTTACGGTGACCGGCGAATACGCTTATGGATATCTGAAATCCGAAAACGGCATTCACCGCCTGGTCCGCATCTCGCCGTTTAACGCCAACGGCAAGCGTCAGACCTCGTTTTCATCGGTTTTTGTCTATCCGGAGCTGAGCAACGAAATCGTAGTGGATATCGATGAAAAAGATCTCCGCGTCGATGTTTTTCGAGCAAGCGGGGCTGGCGGCCAGCATGTCAATAAAACCAGCAGCGCAGTCCGGATTACCCATCTGCCTTCTGGAATCGTTGTTGCGTGCCAGCAGGAAAGATCTCAGCACCGCAACAAGGACTTGGCCATGAAGGTGCTTCGCTCCAGACTTTATCAACTGGAAAAACAGCGACAGGACGACAAGCTCCAGGAAATGCATGACACCAAAGATGAAATCGCCTGGGGAAGGCAGATCCGTTCCTATATCCTTCATCCCTACCAAATGGTCAAGGATCACCGGATAGACTTGGACATCGGCAATGCTCAGAACGTGCTGGACGGATCTCTCGATCCGTTTATCGAAGGGGTGCTGATGGCCGGAAAGTCAAGGGGAGTCAAGTAAAGTGGACCCCTTGAAGGTGATTGCTGCAAACTGTCCGCAAGGCTCTGTTGTCTATCAAATTCTGGTGGAACACAGCAGCCTTGTGGCTCAAAAAGCCCTGACTGTAGCCCGCAACCTCAGCCAGTTGAATCCAGACATGGATTTTATCTACGAAGCCGCCATGCTTCATGACATCGGCATTATCATGACCCATATACCGGAGCTGGGCTGTACCGGTACTCTTCCCTATATCTGCCACGGATATGCGGGAAGAGCTATTCTGGAGAAGGCGGAATTAGCCAGACATGCAAGGGTCTGCGAAAGCCATATCGGTGTGGGAATCACAATAGAAGATATCCAATTCGGGAAACTGCCCATCCCCCTTCGCGACATGACCCCGCAGACACTTGAAGAGCAGATCATCTGTTATGCGGATAAATTTTATTCCAAGAACGGTCACCGACATCCTGTTTTGGAAAAGTCGGTGGAAGAGATCGTTCTTGGCCTTTCCCCCTACGGCC
>SERZ01000693.1_pt1 | contig 22073 bp, 22 predicted proteins | sample 3171461 | NCBI WGS metagenome assembly SERZ01 (sample SAMN06051861, study PRJNA518727) | freshwater metagenome | biome: subpolar coniferous forest; feature: holomictic lake; material: water; isolation source: holomictic Lake 227, 6 m depth | place: Canada: near Kenora, Ontario | collected... | reverse complement strand
GACGCCCCTGCCCCGCCCCGCCGCCGCACCCGTTAGCTAACGGCACGGTTCGCGCCACCACAGTTCAATCGGCAGGCCATAGACCGGCACGGTTGCGGGGCGATGGAATTCACACCGGGACGCCACTAAATCAGCGCCGAGATAATACAAGGGCACACCGTAAAAGCCCCACGACAGCACCCGATCGAGCGCATGAACCCGGGTCACCAGCGCCTCGCGATCGGGCGCCTCCCCTAACGAACGAGCCAGCGCATCGACGGCGGGGGAGCGAATCCCGGCATAATTGCGGCTGCCCGGTTGATCGGCTGCGGCCGAGCCGAAGAAGATCAGTTGCTCGTTACCGGGCGACAAGGTCGACAGCCAGCGGTGCAGCACGATATCATAGTCGAAATCATCAAGCCGGCCCTGAAACTGCGCACTATCGACGGTCCGCACCCGCGCGGTTACGCCCAAACGGGCCAATGTGCGGGCATATTCCAACGCCACCTTTTCGTCGGCCGGATTGTTCAGCAAAATTTCAAACGAGAGCGATCGGCCGGCGGCATCGACCCGCTCGCCGTCCACGTCGCGCCAGCCCGCCTCGCGCAGCAATTTCGAGGCCTCGCGCAAATTGGCGCGCAACCCGACCGGACCACCGCCATCGGTGTGCGGCACCTCGGGCGGGCGACTGAACAGTTCAGACGGCAACTCCTCGTGGAACGTCGCCAATAGCGGCATTTCCTCCGGCTTCGGCGCTCCGGTCGCCGCCAATTCGGAGTTCGGGTAGAAACTCGGGCTGCGCTTATAGGCGCCATGGAACAGGGCGCGGTTGATCCACTCGAAATCAAAGGCCAAGCCCAGCGCCCGCCGCACGCGCCGATCGCGAAACAATTCGCGCCGCGTGTTGAAGATGAAGGCACGGGCGGGCTCCGGCCGCCGATGGGTCAACACTTCCAACCGCACCCGACCGTCACGCGCCGCCGGAAAATCATAGGCGGTGGCCCAGCGATTCGGATCATTTTCATAGCGCACATCGACTTCGCCGGCCTTGAACGCCTCCAGCGCAATGCCATCGTCGCGGTAATAATCATAACGAATCGTCGCGAAATTAGCGGTGCCGCGCCGGACCGCCAAGCCTTGCCCCCAATAATCCGACACTTTGCCATATTCGAGTCGGCGTCCGGGTTGAACCGCGGAGATCCGATACGGCCCCGAGGCCAATGGCGGCTCCAGCCCGGTTTCCTCGAAACGACGGCTCTGCCACCAGTGCTCGGGCAGAATCGGCATCAAACCGAGAATCAGCGGCAATTCCCGGTCAATCGTGCCGTCCGGCGCGGGCATCAACTCGAAACGCACGGTGCGCTCGTCCACCAATTCCGCCTTAGCAACCCGGTTATAATAGGTGCGATGGTTGGGCCGTCCGGAAGTCCGCAAGGTTTGCCAACTGAACAGAACGTCGCGGCCGGTGATCGGGGTGCCGTCGTGCCAGCGCGCCTCCGGCCGCAACCGGAACACCACCCGGGAACGATCGGGCGCAAGCTCCACCGATTCGGCGATCAGGCCATAAAGACTGAACGGCTCGTCCAGCGACCGAATCAACAGGCTTTCGTAAACCAGCAATTCGCCGAGTCCGGGCCGCCCGCGCACGATAAAGGGATTGAGGCTGTCAAAAGTCCCGGTCACCCCGATTCGAACCGTCCCGCCGACCGGAGCCTGCGGGTTAACGTAATCGAACGCCGTAAAGCCGGCCGGATATTTGGGCGCGCCATGCATCGCGACCCCATATTCAAGCCGGGGTTCAAGCCGGGATTCCGGCGGGATAGCGTCCGCAACGGCGGCGGATGCCCCTAACGAAAGAACGATGCAAAGCAGGCGGAAAAGGGACAGGGTCGGCATGACGGCTCCGCAGTTCATCTTCAACGCCTTTCGAGACCGGGGAAGTACGCCCGTCCCCGCGGCATTTTCGCACGGAATACCCGGTTGGTTTACTCAGATAGCCATATCGTCACATTTTGGCATAGACTGCCGAGCCTGAGTGTCGGGCAAAATGACATGAGAGTACGGGGGGTGATCCGATGAACCCTGGTCAAAGTGCGACGGGGCGAGAGCCGCCGTGGAATATCAACGTGGTGGTCGAAATACCGCTGCACCGTGGCGGCGTCGGTGAATCCGAGGTCAGTGTCTATTATCCCGGCAATTTCGGCTTTATTCCCGAAACGGCGATGGCTGACGGCGAATCGTGCCCGGTGTTGGTGGTCGGTTCGGTTTCGGTATTGCCGGGCGCTATTCTGCGCTCCCGTCCGATCGGAGTCCTGACGCTTGCCGACCAGCAGGGCGGAGCACATATTCGACTGATTGCGGTTCCGCGCGACCGGCTGCACCCGTTCTTTGCTCATACCAGCTCTTTCGACTCGCTGCCGGCGGCCCTGCTTGACCAGATCGTGGATTTCTTTCAAAGCATCCGGGATACCGGCGATAATCAGCCCCTACAGGTGGTGGAATGGGGCGATGCGGAGACTGCGGCCCGATTGATCGCCGAAGCCGCCGCCCGTTACCATGCCACCGGAGAAGACAGGTCAACCCGTGTCGCCTGCTGACCCCCCCCGCCCGACAGCTTCCCGTTCGACCAATACGAGCACGCTTGAAACCTGCATCGATATTGCCGCCTCCGCAGAGCGGACCTGGGACGTGCTGACCGATTTCCCGGCTTATCCCGGCTGGAATCCCTTTATTATCATGATCGAAGGTAAGCTCAAGCCTGGGGCCTCGCTGGTCCTTAAACTCAGCCTGCCGGGCAAACCGGCGATGACCTTCAAGCCGCAACTCACGACCGTAAACCCGCCGCGAGAACTGAGATGGGTCGGACAGGTGCTGGCGCCGGGGTTGCTTGACGGTGCGCACGGCTTTGAAATCGAGTCGACGGGTCCGGACCGGTGCCGACTTCATCATGTCGAGGATTTTTCCGGCGTCCTTTTGCCGCTATTCATTCCCGCACTACAGGAAGCAACGCGAGGGGGCTTTGAGGCGATGAACCGGGCGCTGAAGGCCAGGGCCGAACGGATATGATCATGAAGGTGCTGAGTAAAAGCAGAGCGGGACGTCTCGGACGCCTTGCCGTTCTGGCCTTATGTTTGATCGCCGCCCCGGGATTCCCGGCTCAACGAGCCGCCGCCGCAGCGGATGATATGATTCCCCTGGTGATTCTGGTCGCGGCCAGCCTGCATGCCGCCATCGAGCCGCTTAGTGAATCTTATACCGAAATGGCCGGTCAGAAAATCGAGGCAACCTATGGCGCCTCGGTCGCACTGGCACAACAGATATCGAACGGATTTCCGGCTGATTTAATTATATCGGCTGATCAAGAGCTGATGGATACCCTGGCGGAGCACAAACTGATCAAGCCGGAGACCAGACGTATATTGGCCGCGAACCGTCTGGTCATGGTAGCACCGCGGACCGTGCAGCTGGATGTTACTCTTGAAAGAGGCTTTTCTTTAATCCGGGCGCTGGATGGGGGACGGCTCGCCATTGCGAACCCGTCTCTTGATCCGGCCGGCAAGTACGCCAAAGCGGCGCTGGAGTGGCTGGGGGTCTGGCCGCAGGCAACAGGCCGGCTGATGCAAGCCGACTCGGTGAAGCTGGCGCTGATGATGGTGTCGCGTGAAGAAGCGCGACTCGGGATCGTCTTTGCCACCGACGCCCTGACCAAAGGCAATGTCCACGTGGTTGATTACTTCCCGCCCGAGAGCTATCCGCCGATTCTTTATCCGGTTGCGGTGATTGCCACCAGTGAGAACGCCCGCGCTCCGGCATTTCTGAATTTTCTGCTTTTGGATTTTGCGCAAAAGCGGTTTGCCCGGCAAGGTTTCCTTCCGCCGCCGTAAGCGGGCGAACGGCCGGGGCCATGCTTTTTTGCATACGGAGACCGCAATTACGAGCAGTCGGGAATCCGTATGCGCCGCCGTAGCGTGCTATAGACTGGGGCCATGATGTCCGATCCCTTCGCCTCCGACGACCCGTGGTCCGCCCCCTGTTATCCCGATGATCCGCTTGCCGATTCGGCCAGCGAAATCGTCCCGGCCGACCCTTACCCGATGACCTACCTGAACGGTCTGAATCCGGTTCAGCGTGAGGCGGTCGAGGCGCTCGACGGCCCGGTGCTGTTGTTGGCCGGAGCGGGCACCGGCAAGACCCGCGTCCTGACCACCCGGCTGGCTCATTTGTTGATGACCCGCCGCGCTTCTCCGTTTCAAATTCTGGCGGTGACCTTCACCAACAAGGCTGCGCGTGAAATGCGAGAGCGGGTGGCATCGCTGATCGGGGCCGAGGGCATCGAGGGCTGGTGGCTCGGCACTTTTCATGCTTTAGCTGCGCGCATACTGCGCCGCCATGCCGAATTGGTTGGACTTCATAGCAATTTCACGATTCTTGATACTGATGACCAGCTCCGTATCGTCAAACAATTGCTGGAAGCCGGCGGGATCGATGCCAAGAAATGGCCGCCGCGTCGGGTTCTCGGTATTTTTGAACGCTGGAAGGATCGCGGCCTGACTCCGGACAAAGTCGGCGCCCGCGAAGCCGGTGATGCTGTCAATGGCCGGTCGCATGAGTTTTACGCGGCTTATCAGGACCGTTTGCGCACGCTCAATGCTTGCGACTTCGGCGATTTACTTTTACACACCTTAACCATATTTCAGAATCACCCGGACGTGCTGGCGGAATATCACCGAAAATTCCGCTATATTCTGGTCGACGAGTATCAGGACACCAACGTTTCGCAATATTTATGGCTGCGCCTGCTGGCGCAAGGCCACCGCAATTTATGCTGTGTCGGTGACGAGGATCAGTCGATCTATGGCTGGCGCGGCGCCGAAATCGGTAACATCTTGCGCTTTGAAAAGGATTTCCCGGGCGCAACCGTGATCCGACTCGAAGAGAATTACCGTTCGACCGGGCATATTCTGGCGGCGGCCTCCGGTTTGATCGCCAACAATCGATCGCGACTCGGAAAAACCTTATGGACCGCAGCCGGAGCGGGTGAAAAAGTACGAATAACCGCGCTTCATGACAGCCCGGAAGAGGCACGCTGGGTCTGCGACGAAATCGAAAGCCTGCAACGCAAGAAAATGTCGCTCGGACAAATGGCGGTGCTGGTGCGAACCGGCGCCCAAACCCGCGAGTTCGAAGAGCGCTTGATGACGGTCGGCCTGCCCTACCGAGTCGTCGGGGGTTTGCGCTTTTACGAACGTCAGGAAATCCGCGACGCGCTCGCCTATCTGCGCGTCATCGTCCAACCGGCCGATGATTTGGCGTTCGAGCGAATCATCAACTTGCCCAAGCGGGGCATCGGGCCGGCGGTGCTGCAACTAATCAATCAGGTTAGCCGCGGTCGCCGCGTGCCGATGACCGAGGCGACGTGGCAACTGGCCAACAGCGACGAGTTGAAGCCCAAGCCCCGCCTGACGTTGCAGGCTCTGGCCCGCGACTTCGAACGCTGGCGTGACATGCTCGGACGCCTGCCCCATACCGACTTGGCCCGTCAGGTGCTCGACGAATCGGGCTATACAAGAATGTGGCAGGAGGACAAATCACCCGAAGCCCCGGGCCGACTCGAGAACCTGAAAGAGCTGATCAGCGCGATGGCCGAGTTCGAGAACCTTCAGGGTTTCCTCGAGCATGTCGCCCTGGTCATGGAGGCCAACGAAGGCTCGGCCGAAAGCAAGGTCAGCATCATGACCCTGCACGGGGCCAAGGGCCTGGAATTCGATGCGGTATTCCTGGCCGGTTGGGAAGACGGCCTGTTTCCCAGCCAGCGCGCCCTGGAAGAAACCGGACAGGCCGGACTCGAGGAAGAGCGGCGGTTGGCTTATGTCGGCTTAACCCGGGCTCGTAAGGTCGCTTATGTCTGCTACGCCCATCGACGGCGCTTATATTCGAATTGGGTCGACACCCTGCCCTCGCGCTTCCTGGTCGAGATGCCGGCCGACCATGTCGAAGCCGACTTGCCGGCCTTTGCCGGCACCGGCGGGGCGCCGTCCTTCGGCTTTCGGGAAGCCTATGCCCCGTACCGAAACGCCGGGGTGCCGCGCCCCCGGGTGATCGAGGCCAGCGCGCGCCGACTCGAGTCGCGCGCGGCCGCCAGCGCCTTCAAACCGGGCACCCGGGTTTTTCACCAAAAATTCGGTAATGGCACCGTCATCGCGGTTGACCACGATAAGCTGGAGATCGATTTCGACAATGCCGGTATCAAAAAAGTGATCGATACCTTCATTTCAGCCGAATGAACGTTCAAATCCACTCCGCCGGATGCAAAACCACGCCGCCGGAGCCGGGAGATCATGGCCGCGGCGGTAAGGCCTCCAAGTCGGGTCTCAACACATAGCGAGCATAATCAGCCGCCGAAGCGGAAATTTCCGCGTCCCCGACCGTACGGGCCCGATGAAAAACATAGGGCTTCAGATAGACGGCCCCGATCAAGTTAACGATCTGCCGGAACGGCGCCAACAGTTCCTCGACCGTGTAATTATGGTAGCCGCCCGCCACATACGACTCGGCCGGTCCTCCGGTCGAAATAGCGATCAGCACCTGCTTCCCGTGCAAAGCGCTGCCACCGGGACCGTATGCCCAACGAAAGCTTAAGACGTCTTCCATCCACAGCTTCATCAACGGCGGACAGCCATAAAGATAAAACGGGAATTGTAGAACGATACGATCGGCAGCGGTCAACAATCCTTGCTCGACAGCCGTCTCAATATGCCAGTACGGGTAAATATGGTAGAGTTTTCTAACCGTAATTGCATTGGTATCCTCCAATGCGTTCGCCCATGACCGATGGAGCCGCGACTCCGATATTCTGGGATGCGCAACGATCGCCAATATATTCATCAAGCTTCACTCCAGACGCTGCCGCTGCCCCGGGGAAGGGCCCGTCCCCAGTAAACCCCCTTCCCTATCTTATGATCAAGGCCTTACCTGATGATCAAGGGTCGCGGAGCAAGCCGGTTCAATTTTATTCTATTGATCATCATTTTTCCATGCAACGGCCGCTCCATGTGGCACACGAACGTGCTACAATGGGCTTGCCGGCGTCATGAGCGGCAGCCGGCAGGAAAGCACTCGCGTTTATCGACCGCGTTCCACGACCGAGTGACAAGTGGGTTTACAGGAGTTATTATGGCCGAAAAGCCAGGATACCGACACGGCGAGCAGCCGGTGCGCGGCGGAGACCGACAGGGATGATGCGAAAGGACAAGGGCTTCCGCGGCCCGAGACGACGCGGGTTCGATGACGATGTGCCGTACATGCCGGAGCCTCGCGGCAGCCGGCCGCCGCCCCGTCCTGCCGCCGGCTTTGCCCGCGAGCCGATGGTGGCTGAAGGTCCGACGATTGATGCTGTCGTAAAATGGTTCAATAGCGAAAAAGGCTTCGGATTCGCTGAACTGTCCAACGGCACGGGCGACGCCTTCCTTCATGTCGGCGCGCTTCAAGCTTCGGGCTTTGAAACGGTCGCACCCGGCGCCAAACTGCGCGTACAGGTCGGTCAAGGTGCCAAGGGACCGCAGATTACCCGCGTGCTCGAAGTTGACGAATCGGCGGCTCAAGCAGCCCCGGCTCGTAGCGCTGCGCCGCGCGTCGGTGGTGCCGGCGGTGCCGGCAGAGCACCGCGGCAAACGATCGATCCCTCCAGCGCTGCGGCCATGGGCGGAACCGTCAAGTGGTTCAATTCTGAAAAAGGCTTCGGCTTCGTAGCCAGCGAAGACGGCGGCAAGGATGTGTTCGTACACATCTCGGTGCTGAGCACGGCCGGGATTGAAAGCCTGCCTGAAGGCCAGCGCGTTTCAATGCGTGTGGTCGATACACCCAAGGGGCGCGAGGCGGTTTCGATTTCTCTCAGCCGCTAAGTTCCGCTTTATTGTATCAAAAACGGCCGCGTCGGTTAAACCCGCTGCGGCCGTTTTTCATGAAACAATCACGACGCTTTGCGCAGCCCCAGACCGGTGAGAGCGGACCGTGCGGCCGCGGCGGCCCGGCTTTCCGGAGCACTGCCGATTCGGCGCGCTCCGTATTGGTTTTCGGTTTCCAGCCTTGCTTCATCCGGGGTTTGAAGGGCCGCCAACGCCAGCATGGTGTAACCGGACAGCGGAGTCGCCCCCAGCGCTGTCAACGGATTGCGCCCGGCGGCAACATTGGTGATCATTTGCCCGAGCGGCTCGGCGGTACCGCTGCCCCCGCTGCCCGCAGTGATTTCGCCGGTCGACTCGGTGAATTTGCGGGCAAAACGATCATAGACCTGAGCTAATGTTTTGGGCTGCCCGCTTTGCTTGTCATAAAAGACCGACGTGTTGCTGCTGGCCGCTTCGGGCACGACATCGCGCGCCGCTTGTCCCGAATTACGGTTCATCGCGTTAAGAAAACGTGAGGCTCCGGCCGCCCCGAGGAAATGGGCAAGATAAAGCTCTGTCGAGCCGATGGTACCGCCGACCTTGCTCTCCAGGTAATTCTTATTTTCCCGGGTCAGTTCAGCTGCCAGCTCCGCCGATATTTTCGGGTCTTTTCGCAAATCCAGTATCTTTTTACGCATTTCCGGGTCGGCGACGCTAAAACCGCCATCCGGGCGTTTATGAATCGCGTCGGCATATTGGCCCAATCCGTAATCCGCGCCATGCGCTTTCATTGATGACAGCCAGGTACTGTCGATAAACTGGTAGAGCCCGGTAGCACTGCTGGAACTGGCTTTCAGGTCGGTGCGGAAACTGCTTTCGACGGCAGCTTTTTCCATGAGGTAGGCAAAATCGACCCCGGTTTCCCGGCTGGCTTCCCGAATTGCTTGCTCGACATTGGCCGGTCCGCGCGGCAAAGCCCCGCCCGCTGCGGCGGTGCGGACAGTCGCTGCCTGATTCGTGGCCTGAATGCTCATGGTCGTGCCCTCGGCTTTATGTGCAAAAGGCGTTAAGCAATTCCGGTGCCAGTTAGTGTCGCGGCCGCTGTTGCCGCCGTTTCCGCCACCAGTGGCGAGGCATCACCGACCAGCGCCAGGGCTGCGCCGATTAAGCGGGCCTCTCCAGAATTAGCAAGCGCAATCAGGACGTTACGTACAAACCGGTCGCGCCCGATCCGCTTGATCGGAGAACCGGAAAACACGGTGCGGAACGCGGAATCGGTCAAGCCCGCCAAATCCGCCAAGCGCGGCGCCGTCAATTCGGCCCGCGGCAAAAAAGCCGCCTCGCGGCTACGCCGGGCAAATTTGTTCCAGGGACAAACCGCCAGACAGTCATCACAACCATAGATTCGGTTGCCGATTAACGGCCAGAACTCCGGGGCAATCGGTCCGGCCAGTTCGATCGTCAGGTAGGAAATGCAGCGGCGGGCATCCAGTCGATAGGGTGCGGTAAATGCACGGGTCGGACAGATATCCAGACAGCGCGTACAGTGGCCGCAGTGTTCCGGCTCCGGTTCGTCCGGCGTCAAGTCCAGATCGGTGTAAATCTCGCCGAGAAACAGCCAGGAACCGAATTGCCGCGACACCAGATTAGTGTGTTTACCTTGCCATCCCAGCCCGGCGACAGCGGCCAGCGGCTTTTCCATTACCGGGGCGGTATCAACAAAGACTTTGACTTGGCAAGCCAGGGCCCGATGCATCCAGCCGGCCAACTGCTTCAAACGGCCCTTGATCAGGTCGTGATAATCGCGGCCACGGGCATAGACCGAAATCGCTCCGCGCTCGGGCGGCAGCTTTTTCACTTCGGCGGGCGCGTAATTGAGCCCGAGCACGACCACCGAACGCGCTTCGGGCCACAAAACCCGAGGATCACCGCGCCGGTCGGCCTTGGCCGCCAGCCAGCCCATCTCACCATGAGAGCCGGCGGCTAAATAACCGGCCAAGTCGGCCCGCACCCGATCGGGGAGCGCGGCCGGAGCAATTCCAACCGCATCAAACCCAGATTCCAGCGCGCGCTGGCGAATTAAATTTGCAGCATTACCATAACGGGTTGGAGACAATGCCATCGGCCAGTTTCGGTTCAAACCAAGTCGACTTCGGCGGCATGATCGCACCCGCATCGGCAACCGCGATCAAATCTTCCATACGGGTCGCGAACAAAGCAAAAGCCGCAGCCATTTCGCCGCTATCGACCCGACGTTCCAGCTCGCCCAACCCGCGTTTGCCGCCGACAAAATCAATTCGCTTATCCTTGCGCAAATCGACAATGCCCAGCACCGGCGCCAGCAGCCGATCCGACAGCAGGCTGACATCAAGCCGCGCCACCGGATCATTTTCGGGAGGCAACGGCTTACGCAAACCGAGTCGGTACCATTTCCCCGCCAAATACAGGCCGAATTCGCGCGCCTGTCGCGGCCGGGCCTGCTCGGCACAGGCTTCAACCGTAAACTCGCCGGCCAAAGCGACCAGAAAAGCGTCGGGACTCAGCCCGTTCAGGTCGCGCACCACCCGATTGTAGTCGAAGATTTTCATTTCGGGGACCGGGAAGCCGACCACCAGGAACGACTCGTGGACCGCGTCCTCCGCAGCCCCGGCCGCGCGCCGAGCCGCCGCGATCCGGCTTGCCGATGCCGAGCGATGATGCCCGTCGGCAATATAAAGCGCCGGGATCGCGTCGAACGCACGGGTAATTAAATCCTGAACCGCCAGATCCTCAATCACCCACAGGCTGTGCACGATACCGTCATGAGCCGTCACTGTATAGGCCGGCGGATGTGACGCGGTCGCACGGATCGCTTCCGCTACTGCGGGATGCTCGGGATAGGCGAGTAGCACCGGCCCGGTCTGCGCGTTAACCGCCTCGATCTGACGCACACGATCATCTTCCTTGTCGGTGCGGGTCAGCTCATGCCGGCGAATGCGGTTGGCGTCATAAGCCCGGACCGAACCGGCCGCAACCAATCCGGTCTGAACATGATCCCCCATGGTCAGCCGATAAACATAATAGCACGGGGCGGGATCCCGGCGCAGAATGCCGGCCTCGATCATCCGCTTCAGATTTTCGGCACCCTTGGCGTATACCTCGGGCGCGTAAGGCGAGGTCTCCGGCGGCAGATCGATCTCCGGCTTGGAGATATGGAGAAAACTCCACGGCTTGCCGACGGCGAGGGCCCGCGCCTCTTCGGTATCGAGCACATCATAGGGCGGTGCGGCGACCGCCGCCGCTTGATCGGGAACGGGCCGGAGACCGGCAAACGGACGAATGAGCGACACGGACATGACAACCTGAAGGGAGCTGGAGTTGACCCGGGGCGAACCCGCCTTCTATCAGTCGGGGTATTCCCCCGCAACCTGTTCGGTCCCAACCGAGCCCGGTACCGTGATCGTGATCGGCGGCCCGACCGCGTCCGGCAAATCCGGCCTTGCCCTGGACCTAGCGCTCCACCATGGCGGCACCGTGATCAATGCCGACAGCATGCAGGTCTATCGCGAGCTGTCGATTCTGACCGCACGCCCCGGCCCCGAGTCGCTGGCGGCCGCCCCGCACCGTTTGTACGGCGTGCTCTCCGGCACCGAGCCCTGTTCGGCCGCCCGCTGGCGTTCGCTGGCGCTGGACGAGATCACGGCGGCTCGAAATAGCGGACGGCTACCGATCGTGGTCGGTGGCACCGGCCTGTACCTGCGCGCCCTGATCGACGGTTTGTCGGCAATTCCCGATACGCCGCCCGAGATTCGTGAAGCGATCCGGGCGCGTCTCAACACCATCGGTGCCGAGGCGCTCCATGACGAGTTAGCGATCCGCGATCCGCAAACCGCGGCCCGACTTAAGCCCGGCGACAGCCAGCGCATTGCCCGGGCTCTGGAAGTGCTGGAGGCAACCGGACAATCACTGACCGACTGGCAACGCAACCACCCCGCAACCCCGCCACCGGGTTTGACTTTTACCGTCATCGTGCTGGACCCGCCGCGCGCCGAGCTTTACGCCGCTTGCAACCGCCGCTTTCACGCCATGATCAAAGCCGGCGCTCCGGAAGAAGTGCGGGCGCTGGAGCGACTCGGGCTGAGCGAGGACAGGCCGGTCATGAAGGCGCTCGGTGTCCCCGAATTACGGCGCCATCTAACCGGCGCCTTGACCCTCGACGAAGCCCAGGAACAGGCCAGCCGCTCGACCCGGCACTATGCCAAACGACAAGTCACCTGGTTTAAGCACCAGCTTAACTCACCCGGCCCCTGACGCGCGCCGGCGAATCAAGCGGATCATGCGGGCCGGCGTCGGCATCAATTCGAGCAATAGCCCGAGTTGACCGGAGTCGCCCAGTCCGACCCGCGCATCCGCCGCCGTGCCGGCACCCGGACCGGCGAGAACCCGCTCGACCCCAGACGTGACGCGCAGAGCACGATTCAGGAAATCACGCGTAGCGATTCGCTCCTCGGACTCGTCACCGAGCCAATACAGCAGCGTGCTGCTATAGACCCCGGCCAAGGATGCCCTTTTCGTATAAAAGCTGAAATCGGTCGTCCGGTCGCCCACCGTGTGCCACACTTCATCGACGCTCCGGTAGAGCAGACGCGGGGCGAGCGTCACATGGTTCGGCAACGCCAACCAGGCCAGCCAGCCATGCACGGCCTCCCGATAGGGGTCCATAATCTCGAACCGCAGCCGCAACGCCAACGCCAACCGCTCGGCCGTGCGCAGCGACAGGGTATCTTCGGCGTCATAACGCTCGACCATCCGACGGTCGACCCATTCCGGAAAATAAATCGCCAAATCGCGCGAGCCCTCGGGAAAGGCGTGCAAGACCATCTCTTCCCCGACCCCGGCACTGCGCGCAGCGGCACGCAAGGCGTGATCGGTCCAGCCGTCGAACAAAATATTGGGAAGCGCCGCCTCAAGCAGGCTGTCCCGAAGTTCGCTGATGTCCATTGTCCGCCTCTACTGCTTAATTTTCGGAGTCGTCGTTATCGACATATTCCTCGAACCGGAAATTGACCATTTCCTCTTCGTACACCAGTAAACGCAAATCATGCATCCGGTCGATGTAAAGAATGCCGTCGAGATGGTCGAATTCGTGCTGAATTACCCGGGCCGAAAAGCCGGTCGCCGTGCGCTCAATAAAGGTTCCGTCGGGCAGCCAGCCTCGATAAACGATGTTTTTGTAGCGTGGCACCAGCCCGCGCAGGCCCGGCACCGATAAACAGCCCTCCCAACCAAGCCCGATTCGCTCGTCAACCGGCTCTATTTCCGGATTAATCAGCGCGGTCTCCGGCATTTCCTCGCCACCATCGGTACGATCGGCGGGCGCCCGGAACAGAATCACACGCCGGCCGACCAGAATTTGCGGTGCCGCCAGCCCGACGCCGGGCGCATCGTGCATCGTCTCGCTCATGTCCTTGATCAAGCTCAAGATTTCCGGGTCTACGGGGTCGCGCACCGCCTCCGCGACACGGCGAAGCACCGGATGCCCCATGCGAGCAACTTTAAGAACGGCCATGGCATACCTGACACTTACGATCTTGGTAAAATGGTCGAAAATCGCCGCGTTGGCAACGGCTCACCGGTGGCCTGATCAAAGGGTGCGATGAAATTGTTTTTCTCGCAAGTATCATCACGCCCCTTCCCATGCCGGCCTTGTCTGTGTTAGACAATAAGCACGCCTAGGGGGCCGCCGTGGTGGTGGTGTTCCGTGCCGCGATTAAGCCGCCGCGATCTTGTATCCGCGGTCGTGTAGGGGAGTGACAAAATACCGTGCAAGTTCTGGTCCGTGACAACAATGTCGATCAAGCCCTGCGCGCCCTGAAGAAGAAGATGCAGCGCGAGGGCATCTTCCGCGAAATGAAGCTTCGCCGGAATTATGAAAAGCCGTCTGAAAAGCGCGCCCGTGAAAAAGCGGAAGCCGTGCGTCGGACGCGCAAGCTGCTGCGTAAGCGGATGGAACGGGAAGGCTTCTAGGCCGGAGCCTCTCACTCGGTTGCCCTGTTTTTGACCTTAACCGGGCCGGATGCATGCTTTGGTGTGCCGGCCGGTGAGTTATGTGTTTGCTATTGTTGTGAGTTGTGAGCGCCGTGGCATTTTGTCCCGGCGTTTTTCTTGTTGCCTTCGGTGTATTTATGACCTCATAATGCTCACTGACAATTATTAATTTCATCGGGCGCCGCCATACTGAAGTTCGACCGGGCGGATATCGACAAAATCAGGGGCAAGGCGGACATGGGTGCGCTCAGAGTCCTTATCGCGATTTTCAGCCTGTTTGTTTACACGGCCGGCGGGGCGCAGGCGGAAACCGTACTTTCCATCGGCCTTGCTCTGGATATGAACTCGCATTACGGCACCGCAGCCAAGGTGTTATCCGAAGAAGTCACCCGACGCTCCGATGGCCGAATCAGATTCAGCTTTCACCCGGACAGTAAACTCGGCGGCGAACGGGAGATGCTGGTCGGCTTACAAGTGGGCACGGTCGATCTGGTTATTACATCAACCGGACCGGTCGGCACCTTTGTTCCCGCCACCCTGATTACCGATATTCCATTTTTATTTCGCGACTACGCCCACGCCCGCCGCGTACTTGACGGGCCGATCGGTCGGGAGATTCTGGAACAATTCCCCGCGAAAGGGATGATTGCGCTGGCCTGGGCGGAAAACGGCTTTCGCCATCTGACCACCTCCAACCGGCCGGTGCAAAAGCCTGCGGATTTGCAGGGGCTCAAACTTCGAGTGATGCAGAACGAGGTTCATATCCGCGCGTTCACCACGCTGGGAGCCAAGCCGGAGCCGATGACCTGGACCAAGGTCTATGATGCTCTGAAAAGCGGGCGGGTCGACGGCCAGGAGAACCCGATTCCAACCATTCTCAGTGCAAAATTCGCCGAGGTTCAAAAATATGTATCCTTGACCGGCCATGTTTACTCGCCGGTATTAATTTTGATGTCGGCGCGCACATGGCAGGCGCTTTCCGAGTCGGATCGGACCTTGTTCCACGACTCAGCCAAAATTGCGGCCGCCGCCAACCGCGCTCAAGTCGACCGCCAAGACCGCGAAGGCCTGGACACTTTGCGCGCCGCCGGAATGACCATTACCGACGTCGATCGCGCGGCGTTTCAGGCGGCATTAGCGCCGGCCTATGCTGAATACGCGCGCAACTTCGGCCAAGACCGCATCGACGCCATCCGCAACGTTCGATAGCCGCCCCGCCCGCTCATTTCACAGCGGTTCACAATGGTTGACCACGCCGCAACAATCCGGTTCTGTGGGAACGACACAGGTTGCACGGGCACAACGCATGACGGCGGAACCAGGCTGGCTCAAATCGGTTTGCGATGGCGGAACCCTGCTGCTGGCGGCGGGGGGTTGCTGGAACCTGAGCGCAGCGAGTACGCTGAGCACGGCGCTTGCTGCGGTGACACTCGGCCCGACGCCGCCCGGACGAATCAAGCTTGATCTGGGGCGCCTGGAGGCGCTCGACACCGTGGGCGCCCTGCTGCTTCGGCAATTCCGCGACCGCCTGACCCGACAAGGCCATCCGGTGGCGGTCGTCAATGTCCGCTCCGAGCATATCGCCCTGCTCGATGCCGTCTGGCGTGCGGTCGACGCCCCCCCGGTTCAGGCGCCCGAGCGGCGCCCGTTGCGCGAGTGGGTGGAGCAAGTCGGCCGCGGCAGCATCAAAGCGCTGCACGGCTCGTACGCGTTGATCTCTTATTTCGGCTTGGTGATTGCCGCCCTGGTGCGGGTGCTGATCCATCCGCGGCGGCTGCGCACGACCGCCCTGGTCTATCACATGGACCATACCGGGCTGCGCTGCTTGCCGATCCTGGGGCTGCTGTCATTTTTAATCGGAGTCGTGCTGGCCTATCAGGGCGCGGAGCAGTTGCGCCGCCTCGCCGCTGAAATCTACGTGGTCAATCTGCTCGGACTGTCGATTCTGCGGGAAATCGGCATCCTGATTACCGCGATTATCGTTGCCGGCCGTTCGGGCTCGGCCTTCACCGCTCAGATCGGCACCATGAAGGTCAACCAGGAAATCGACGCCATGCGCACGCTCGGGCTTGATCCGATCGAGATGCTGGTGGTGCCGCGGATTCTGGCGCTGATGCTGGTGATGCCGCTGCTGGCTTTCTTCGCCAACATGGTCGCCTTGCTGGGGGGTGCGACCATGAACTATATCCTGCTCGACATTAACTTTTACCAGTTCGTCAATCAGATGCGCATACCCATCGATTTCTGGGATGCCATGGTGGCCATGATCAAGGCTCCGGTGTTTGCGCTGGTGATCGCCATGGTCGGGTGCTACGAGGGCCTGCTGGTTTCCGGAAGCGCGGAAAGTGTCGGCTTGCGCACGACCAAGTCGGTGGTCGAGTCCATCTTTCTGGTCATCGTCCTGAACGCCTTCTTTTCGATCCTGTTTCAGTTGCTTCACATCTGAATGCGCATGGACAATTTACCCTCGTTTATCGTTGCTCCGGACATCGTGCTTCAGGTGCGCGGACTGGTCACCCGGTTCGGCGGCCATACCGTTCATGAAGGGGCCGATCTCGACGTTCTCCGCGGCGAGGTGCTGGGCGTGGTCGGAGCGTCCGGCTCGGGCAAATCGGTGCTGCTCAAAGCGGTGGTCGGGCTGATCCGGCCGATTGCCGGTCATATTCGGGTACTGGGTCACGAGCTGGGCATACTGTCCGACACCCGGCGAATCGCGCTTCAATCGCGCTGCGGCGTGCTGTTTCAGGATGGCGCACTGTTCAGTTCACTGACCGTGGCGCAGAATGTGGCGGTGCCGTTGGTTGAACATACCGAACTGAGCCGCCCCCTGATCGATGAGATCGTCCGAGTCAAAATCGCGATGGTCGGTCTGCCCGCCGATGCCGCACTGAAATACCCGGCCGAGCTGTCGGGCGGCATGCGCAAGCGTGCCGGGCTGGCGCGCGCCCTGGCACTGGATCCGGAGATATTATTGCTCGATGAGCCGACCGCCGGCCTGGACCCGATCGGCGCGGCCGCGTTCGACGAGTTGATCGGCTCGCTTCAACAGGGTTTAGGGCTGACCGTATTCATGGTAACTCACGATCTGGACAGTCTTGCAGCCATTTGCGACCGCATCGCCGTGCTTTTGGACCGTAAGCTGCTGGTCGGCACGCTCGACAGTTTGCGGCAGGAAACCAACCCGTGGATTCGGGACTATTTCGGCGGGCCGCGCGGTCGAGCCGCCTTTCATTCCAGGAGTTGAGACGGCCATGGAAGCCCGCGCCCACCATTTCTTCGTCGGCCTGTTCGTACTGGTACTGGCCAGCGCGCTCGTCGCCTTTACCCTGTGGGTCGCCAAAGTCGAACTCGGCGAGCGCCGCCCGCCCTATTACATCTATTTCAACGGCTCGGTTACCGGGCTGAAAGAAGGCAGTTCGGTTCGCTATCGCGGGATTCTGGTCGGCACGGTTTCGGAAATGCGAATCGACCCCGAGAACGCCGAGCGGGTGCGGATTAAGGTCAGTCTGGACGCCACCACGCCGATTAAATCGGATGCCGTCGCCTCGCTGGAAATGTCTGGTCTGACCGGGAATGCTTATATTCAGATTACCGGCGGCAGCCGTGAGGCCCCGTTAATTGAAAGACATGGCGCTGAAACCCCGGTTATCGTGTCGAAATCCTCCGGCATGGCCGAAGTGTTTGAAAGCGCGCCCCGTCTGGCCCGCCAGCTTTCCGAGATCGGGGATCGCCTGACCCGCTTGCTTTCGCCCGAAAACGAGCGCCGGATGACCGCCTCGCTCGACAATATTCACGATATGAGCGCCAATCTCGCCGCCTCCGCCCGCGATGTCAGCACCACCATGGCAGTGGTCAAAACCACGGCCGTCAATGTCGACGTCATGATGACCGACGCAAAACGCCAAACCGCAGCCATTGTGGACAGCGCCGACAGCACGCTGGCGCATGTCCGCACCACGCTCGACAGTCTTGACGGCCATGCAAACGTCGCCATGGGTGAAGCGGTCAAGACTTCGGCCGAGGCGCGCGAGCTTTCACACTCGCTGCGTCAATTGTCCGACGAGCTGGGCGCATTGATCAAGGAAAACCGGGTTCCGGTCCGTGACTTTACCAGCGTCGGCCTTTACGAATTGTCGCTGTTGATTTCCGAAATGCGCGAACTGACCACCAGCCTGTCGCGAGTCAGCTCTCAGATCGAAAAAGGACCGATGGGCTTTTTGTTCAGCGGCACCCGGCCGGAGCCCGAAAAGGGAAAATAGCGGGCGTTGCCGTCACGACCGATCCGCTTTGCACAAACGGCCGGTCAGGAGTAATATTGTGGTATGAACGCGTTTTCAGCTATGCGTTCTTAATCGACCGGTCCCTCATGCCCGGCCGATCACGGATGGCGAGAGTATGACCGAGCACCTGACCCAAAACGACGTTGCCAAGCTGCTGACCGATCCGTCACCGGATCACCGCGCGCAGTTGGCGGGCAAGGTCGCCGTTCATTTCGACCGAAACAAGTTAACCCCCGACGAACGCAAGATTGCGGAAGACATCATCCGTTTCATGGCGCGGGATACGGTCGAACGTGTGCGCCAGTCTTTGGCGGAGAACCTGAAAAGCTCTCCCGACCTGCCGCGCGACATCGCGCTGATCATGGCGCGGGATGTCGAATCGGTGGCGGTCCCGGTTTTATCGGTCTCGCGGGTGCTTTCCGAGTCCGACCTGATCGAAATCGTGCGCGGCGGCTCGCCCGCCAAGCAGTCCGCAATCGCGATTCGGCCCGAAGTTTCAGAAACTTTGGCCGATGAATTGATCGAGGTGGCCGACGAATCAGCAATCGCCGCCCTGGTCGGCAACGAAGGGGCCAAGCTCGGCGAAAATCACCTGAACAAGGTGATCGACCGATTCGGGGACAGCGCTTCCGTCCAGTATCCGCTGGTGCGCCGCTCGCGGCTGCCACTGACCGTGGCCGAGCGGTTGGTGACCCTGGTTTCGGAAAATCTCCAGCAATATTTGGTCACTCATCACGAGTTGCCCGACGATGTCGCGTCGAGTCTGGTGCTGAAAAGCCGCGAGCGCGCCACCGTCAATCTTTTTACCGGCGAGTCGGACGAAGCGGCGGTGGTCCGTCTGGTCACCCAGCTGGTCGAGGGCGGGCGGCTGACGCCGTCGCTGTTAATTCGCTCGCTGTGTACCGGCGACATGACATTTTTCGAAGTCGCCCTGTCCCATCTGGCCGGCGTCCCCCTGACCAACGCCCGTTTGCTGATTCACGACGGCGGCAGGCTCGGCCTGAAGTCGCTTTACGATAAAGCCGGACTGCCGGCAAACCGTCTGCCGGTGGTTCGGATTGCGGTCGATGTTGCCCATGAAACCCCCTTCGACGGCGAGGCGCATGACCGGGAACGCCATAGCCGGCGCATGATCGAGCGTATTCTTACGCAATATGAAGAGCTGGAAACGACCGACATCGACTATTTACTGAACAAACTCGGTGATATTGCGCGCTCCGATGCGTGATTCCCCACCCTTTTTGTGACCCGCCCTTGTTGTGAAAGGTTTGCGTCATTCCTACCCCCAATTTTATGTCAGCCGAGCTTGTTGCCCTTACTCAGGTCGTGCTGATCGATCTCGTCCTGGCCGGAGATAACGCCATCGTCGTTGGCATGGCGGCCGCCGGAGTTGAGCGTGCGCAGCGGCTGAAGGTGGTTTTCTGGGGTGTAAGCGCCGCAGTTATCCTCCGTGTTGCGTTTTCGCTGGTTGCCGTCCAATTGTTGGCCGTGGTCGGATTGACCTTGGCAGGCGGTTTGTTGTTGCTTTGGGTGTGCGTGAAGTTGTTCCGGGAAACCCGCACGGCCGCGGCGCATCACGCTAAACATAAACATCACGACGGCGACTCGGACGACTCCAACACTGAAGTCGATGATACGGATGCACCGCGCAAATCGATGCGCACCGCCATCGGCCAAATCGTGGTTGCCGATATTTCAATGTCGCTCGACAATGTGCTGGCAGTCGCCGGAGCAGCGCGCGAGCATTCCACGGCGTTGGTGATCGGACTGTTGCTGTCGGTCGCCTTGATGGGCGTGGCTGCGACGGTCATTGCCCCGATGTTCAAACGCTGGCCCTGGATCGCCTATATCGGGCTGGCGGTGATTTTCTACGTCGCCGTGGAGATGATCTGGACCGGCAGTCATGAGCTGGTCGTCCTGGCCCAAAGCCGGCTTTAACGGCCGTTACGGCTGCCGAGTCGCACACGCCTTAACCACCTCGACCACGGCGGCCTTGCCCGTGTCGTCGAGGTGGTTCTCGCGGAACCGGACCCACAGACTGCGACCGCGCAAATCATCAACCACACAGCGGCAATAGCCGGCACAGCGCGTAAAGCTGGCGCCGGCCTGCTCGCAATTGACCTGACAACTGCTGAGAAAGCCTTCGGTCCGCGGTGCGACCGCCATGCCGGGTTCGGTACGGAGCGCCGCAGTGTCAGCGCCCAGGCCACCTGCCCCGCTTACCTGCGCCACCAACCAGATTGCTCCGAACAACACGGGCTGGTGCAGCAGATAAACCGAAAGACTGTGCCGGCCGGCAAAACGCAACGCCCGTAAAGGCGCGAATACCGGGCGCCACTCGGTCAAAATCCCGAGTCGGCCATACCCCGGCGCCCGAACCATCAACCGCCCGAGCCCGATCCCGGCCAGCACGACACCGAACCACGGGAACAAGGGCACGAAATCATTGCTCCGCGGCGCCCCCGTGCCTAAGCCGATCCAAATCAGCCAAGGGCTGTCGAAAACAGGCCAAGCCACCATCTCGGGTAGGGTCAGGAAAAAAACCGACGCTGCAAAGGTAAGAACTACCGGAAGTTCAATGAAAACCAGACCAAGTATCGATGCCACCGCTATATGATGGAGAACCCCGAAGAAAATAAAGGAATCGGGCATGATCCATGCGGTAACTATTGTAATAGCAACCGCAGCCGCCACAATCACCAGTAGCCGCCGCACAACATTGCCCGACCGAACACCGTCCCGATTGGCCAGCACCAAGCTGATCCCGACCAGGCCGAGAAAAAGGGACACGATCAGCGTACGGGCCGCCAGCCAATACGGATTTCCCAATAGATCGAATCGTGTCAACCCGAACCAAGTCGTATCCCAGCACGCATGGTAGAGCATCATTAAAACAATGGCGCCGCCCCGAATCAAATCGATTGCCGCAACTCGAGTCGCCGCTTCAGCCGCGAAAAACCGGCCGAATAAGGGTAAGCCGACGCCACGCATGACATTATCCTCGGGTTGGAAACACCGAAACCGCGCCGTGCGCCCGGTCCGACCGCCAGCCATCACCCTGCACCGGGACAGGGTTGTTGCTCAAGTCGGGATTTCTTGCACGCGGGGCTTTACTCCGTGTCAACACTTAAGCCTTAATGATTGGTATCAGCTCGACCGGCCGTTCCATTCCATTTCGAACCAAACCCGCTCTTCATCGGGACATAAGTCAAGGAGGATCACCAGAATGCAAGTCGCCGACATTCTTAAGACAAAAGGGGCGGAGGTCGTTACCATTCAACAAACGGCAACCATCGAAGCCGCCGCGAAAGTCCTGCGCGACCGGAAATTCGGTGCTTTGATCGTGACCGGTGCCGGCGGCACCATGGTCGGCATCATGTCCGAACGCGACATCATTCGCGTTGTTGGCGAGATGGGCGCCAACAGCCTGTTGCTCAAGGTTCAGGACATCATGACCCGTAATGTCCGCACCTGCCGACCGGAAGATTCCCTCGATTCGCTGATGCAACTCATGTCGAAACACCGCATCCGGCACATCCCCATCCTTGACGGTGAGAAACTCGTCGGTCTGATCAGTCAAACCGACCTGATCAAGACGTTTATTGCCGAGCAAACCGCACAGGTTCAGGCCATGAAGAACCTGAACCTCGCAAAGAAGTGATCCGCCGGAGGGGTCGGGTCGCCCCGGCCCCTCGTCGCTTCAGCTCAGGACCAGATCGTCGCGGTGAATCATTTCATCGCGACCGCGAAAGCCGATGATTTTCTCAATTTCCGCGCTGCGACGGCCGGCAATGCGGCGGGCGTCCTCAGCGGCATAGGCGGACAGGCCGCGGGCAACTTCGCGTCTTCGAAGATCATGCACGGCAACCAAGTCACCACGCTGAAAGCTGCCGTCGACCGCCAC
>SERZ01000690.1_pt1 | contig 22101 bp, 14 predicted proteins | sample 3171461 | NCBI WGS metagenome assembly SERZ01 (sample SAMN06051861, study PRJNA518727) | freshwater metagenome | biome: subpolar coniferous forest; feature: holomictic lake; material: water; isolation source: holomictic Lake 227, 6 m depth | place: Canada: near Kenora, Ontario | collected... | reverse complement strand
GTCGGGCAACTGGCCCCAGCAGTCGAACTGATTGCGGTTGATCACGCCCTTGGCGCCCAGCTGCATCACGAAATCGCGCTTGGACTCGTCGGAGATGACGCCGATCGGGTTGGCGCCGGCGGTGGCGATCAGCTGGATGGCCATCGAGCCGAGACCGCCCGAGGCGCCCCAGACCAGCACGTTGTGACCCGGGCGCAGGATGTGCGGACGATGGCCGAACAGCATGCGATAGGCGGTGGCCAGGGTCAGAGTGTAGCAGGCGCTCTCTTCCCAGGAGAGATGGCGCGGCCGGTGCATGACCTGACGGGACTGGACGCGGGTGAACTGGCCGAATGAGCCATCGGCGGTCTCATAGCCCCAGATGCGCTGGCTGGGCGAGTTCATCGGATCGCCGCCATTGCATTCCTCGTCGTCGCCGTCATCCTGGTTGCAATGAACCACGACCTCGTCGCCGACCTTGAAGCGCTTGACCTTGTTGCCGACCGCCCAGACCACGCCCGCGGCGTCGGAGCCGGCGATGTGATAGGGGGCCTTGTGATAATCGAAAGGCGAGATCGGCTTGCCCAGGCAGGCCCAGACGCCATTGTAATTGACGCCCGCCGCCATCACCATGATCAGCACCTCGTCGGGGCCGATGGATGGGGTCTCGACGACTTCGACCTGCATGGCCTTTTCCGGCTCGCCATGGCGGTCCCGGCGGATCGCCCAGGCGTACATCTTGGCCGGCACATGGCCGAGCGGCGGAATCTCCCCAACCTCGTAAAGGTCCTTTGGCGGGGCGGAGGGGGCGGACTGGTTCATGCCTTGCTATTCCTTACTGGCTCAAGGGGGGGCTCCCCGACAGCGCCTCGGGTTCGCACCCTCGGCATATTGGTTGTTTTCCGTCGAAATCCAGTGGACCATCGAACCGGCGCACATTAAACAAATTGCTCGTTGCTTTGCAACGCCGCAATGATCTGTCCAAACCGAGGCCCCCCCATGAGCGTTCGTGAAAAGCCCTGGCTGTTCCGCACCTATTCCGGTCACTCGACGGCAGCGGCCTCAAACCGGCTCTACCGCACGAATCTGGCCCGCGGCCAGACCGGTTTGTCGGTGGCGTTCGACCTGCCGACCCAGACCGGTTATGACTCGGATCACCCGCTGGCCCGGGGCGAGGTCGGCAAAGTCGGTGTCCCGGTGTGTCATCTTGGTGACATGCAGACCCTGTTCGAGGGCATCCCGCTGGCCGAGATGAACACCTCGATGACGATCAACGCCCCGGCGCCCTGGCTGCTGGCGCTCTACGTCGCCGCCGCCGAGCGCCAGGGGGCGCCGCGCGCCCAGCTCAGCGGCACGACCCAGAACGACATCATCAAGGAATATCTCAGCCGCGGCACCTACATCTTCCCGCCCGGCCCGAGCCTGCGCCTGACCGCTGACGTCATCGCCTTCACGGTGCGGGAGGTGCCGAAGTGGAATCCGACCAACGTCTGCTCCTACCATCTCCAGGAGGCCGGGGCGACGCCGGTGCAGGAACTGGCCTATGCGCTTGCCACCGCGGTGGCGGTGCTGGACGCGGTCAAGGCCACCGGGCAGGTCGCCGACTCGGAGTTTGGCGAGGTGGTCGGGCGGATCAGCTTCTTCGTCAACGCCGGCATCCGCTTCGTCACCGAGCTGTGCAAGATGCGGGCGTTCGGCCGGCTCTGGGACGAGATCGCCCGCGACCGCTACGGCGTCAGCGACGAGAAGCTGCGCCGGTTCCGGTATGGCGTTCAGGTCAACTCGCTGGGGCTGACCGAGCCGCAGCCCGAAAACAACGTCTACCGGATTCTGATCGAAATGCTCGCGGTCGTGCTCTCGAAGGACGCCCGCGCCCGCGCCGTGCAGTTGCCGGCCTGGAACGAGGCGCTGGGCCTGCCCCGGCCCTGGGACCAGCAATGGAGCCTGCGTCTGCAACAGATCATGGCCTATGAGACCGATCTCCTTGAATACGGCGATCTCTTCACCGGCAGCCCGGTGATCGAGGCCAAGGTCGAGGACCTGGCGGCGGAAGCGCGGGCCGAACTCGCGCGCATCGACGCCATGGGCGGCGCGGTGGCGGCGGTAGAAAGCTCCTACCTCAAGCAGCGCCTCGTCGAGTCGAATGCCCGGCGGCTGGCCGCGATCGAGTCGGGCGAGATCACCGTGGTCGGGGTCAACAGGTTCACCGAGAGCGCCCCCTCGCCGCTGACCGCCGGTGAGGATGGCGGTTTTCTCTCGGTCGATCCCAAGGCCGAGGCCGAGCAGATCGCCCGGCTTCAGGCCTGGCGGGCCCAGCGCGACGGCGGGGCGGTGGAACAGGCGCTGGCCGGTCTCGCGGCCGCGGCCCGGGACGGCTCCAATATCATGCCGGCCTCGATCGCCTGCGCCCATGCCGGCGCCACCGGCGGCGAGTGGGCCGGAACCTTGCGCGGGATTTTCGGCGAATTCCGTGCCCCGACCGGGGTGGCCAAGGCGGCGGCGGCGGCCAGCGGCGATGCCCTGGCCCGGGTCCGTGCCCGAGTCGCGGCGGTTTCGGAGCAGCTCGGGCGGCGGATCAAGATGCTGGTCGGCAAGCCCGGTCTCGACGGCCACTCCAACGGGGCCGAGCAGATCGCGGTGCGGGCCCGCGACGCCGGTTTTGAGGTGGTCTATGAGGGCATCCGGCTGACCCCGGCCCAGATCGTCAACGCCGCGGTCGAGGAGGGCGTCCACGTCGTCGGGCTGTCGATCCTCTCGGGCTCCCACCTTGCGCTGGTCGCCGATGTTCTGGAGCGGATGAACAAGGCCGGGCTGGGGTCGATCCCGCTGGTCGCCGGCGGCATCATTCCTCCCGAGGATGCCGCAATCCTCAAGAGCGCAGGTGTGGCCCGGGTCTACACCCCCAAGGATTATGATCTGACCGCGATCATGGCCGACATCGTCGAACTGGTGGCCGAGCGGGGGGTGGGGTAGGGCGCCCGGGCTACTTTCTCACCGCGCCGTCGATCACCGCGCCCTTGGCGTTGGTGAGGTCGGCGCCGGTGACGTCGGCGCCTTTGAAGTCGGCGTTGGTGAGGTCGGCGCCGGTAAAGTCGGCGTCGGCCAGTTTGGCCTTGGCAAAGCGGACGTCGGAGAGCTTGGCGCCGATGAAGACCGCGCCCGAGAGGTCCGAGCCCTCGAAATTGGTCCGCCACTTGGTCTTGGAATTGTTGATCGAGGTGACGATCGTGAAGTCGCCGCCGCTGAGATTGGCGCCGACGAGGCTGCTGCCACTGAAATTGGTGCCGCAGCCCTCGACATGGGACAGGTCGGCGTTGGTCATGCGGCAGTTGCGGAAGGTGGCCATCGAGAGCTTGGCGCCGCGCAGCACGACGTCGTGAAACTCAACGTTGTGAAACTCGGCCGCCGCCCAATTGACATCCTGCATCTGGAGGCCGCTGAGGTTGCAGTCCTTGATCACCAGCCGCTTGCCCTCGCGGGAGAGGGTTTCGACCCAGCGCTTGTGATCGATGATCTTGATCCGCAGATCCTCCTCGATGTCCTCGAGGTGGCGGACGATCCGCGCCTTGGCGAATTCGGGCTTGCTGGTGTCGATATCCTGGAGGTCGGCCTGGGTGAACTCGGCGCCGGCGAGGTTGGCGCCGTCGAACTCGGCCCGGATCACCTTGGCCTGGGCGAAGTTGGCGTCGGCCAGATTGGCCTTGTCGAAACGGGTCTCCTCCGCCCGCGCCTTGCGGAAGTCGGCTCCCGCCAGATCCGCCGAGCAGAAGCTGGTGCGCATCAGATTGGCGCCGTTGAAGCTGGCGGCGCGGGCATCGCGCTCCTTGTGGACATCGAGCAGGCCGCCGCCGCGCGAGGCCACGAACATCACGCCATCGCGGCAATCCGACCCGTCGAACGACGCCTCGCTGAGGTTGGCGCCGTCGAAGCGGGTGCCGCGCAGATCCGCCTTCTGGAAATTGCAGCCGACCAGCTTGGCGCCGGTGAAGTCGGCGCAAAAGAGGTTGGCTCCGCGCAGGTTGGAGCCGTTGAGGGTGCAGTTGCGCCAGAGCGAGCCGCGTAACTCGCTGTCCTGAAAATTGAGATTGGTCAGCACCAGTCCGGAAAGCCGGCGGAATGACAGGTCGAGTCGCCGTCCCTGTTTCTGTCCCTTGAGGTAGCGGGCGTGCTCCTGAAGCAGCTTTGAAAGCTCGATGGTGTTGATCGGCTTGCCGTCGAACATGTCGCCGTCGCCCGACGGGGCGGCGGTGGCGGCCTGGAGTGCGGCGTCGAACTGGCTGTTGGAGTCAGGTACCGGCTGCGGCACCGGGGGCAGGCCGAAGGCGGTGCGGGTCAACTGGTCGAGCACCGCGGCCACGGAGTCCGCGGCCTGACCCGGTGGCGGTTCCCGGTACGCCGCCTTGGCGGCCGGCTTGGCCGGCTTGGCCGGCGCGGCGGCGGCCGGCGGTGGCGGCGGCGGCGGTGGTGCGGCGGCGCGCATCGCCTTGGTGATCTCGGTCCTGAAATCGCTGGCGGCGCGGTAACGGTCGTCGACCTTGAGCGCGAGGGCCTTGATGAGTGCCGGTTCCAACCCCGGCGGCAGCGGCGTCTGAAGCTCGGACGGCTTCAGCAGGGGTTCTCCAGACATCCGGGCCAGCGCGTCCACCGGCTTGGTGCCGGTCACCAGATGGTAGAAGGTGGCGGCGGCGGCATAAACGTCGGACCAGGGGCCCTGGTTGCCGGTCTCGAGGTATTGCTCAAACGGCGCATAGCCCGGCTTGAGGATCACCGACATCTTCTGGCTGTGGCTCGACAGCGCGTGCCGGGCGGCGCCGAAGTCGAGAATCCGCACCTCGCCGGTATCGGTGACGATGACGTTGTCGGGGCTGATGTCGCGGTGCAGGATGTTCTGGGCGTGAATGTCGGCGAGGGCGTTCAGCACCGCGTCCAGGATCGGCAGCGCCCTGGCCAGGGGCATCCGGCCCTTGTCGCACCGGGTCATCAGGAACTTCAGCGTCGACCCGGTCAGGAACTCCATCACGATGTAGGCGCTGCCGTTCTCCTCGAAGAAGTCGAACACCGAGACGATGTTGCGGCAGCTGCGGAACCGGGCCAGTACCCGGGCCTCATCGAGAAAACGGGTCAGTCCGAACTGGTAGCTTTCGGCGGTGCTCGGGTTGACCTGAAGGGACTTGTGGTCGGGGCCGCGGCTGACGCAGCCAAAGGGCAGGTATTCCTTGATCGCGACCCGGGTCGACAGCTTGACGTCCTGACCAAGGTAGGTGGCACCGAAACCGCCCTGGCCCAGCACCCGGCCGACCATGTAGCGGTCCGCCAGCGTCGAGCCCGCAGCCAGAACCAGATCGTTTCCGGGAGGCGCAATCGAATGGCCGCACTCGGGGCAGATGGCCGCGGTTACATTGACGGCAAAACAATTGGGGCAGATGGCCACGGCCTTTGACATCCGTTGATACCGACTTCCAGAAACTGATGCTGCGAACCCGGCGGCTGCACTACCAGGGGTGGTATGGTGTGACGCCCGTCCCCAGCAAATAATCTTTAGGGAAGAGGCCGGATGGTTGCAACACATGTTTGGCGGTGGCGGCCTCCGTCGGGTGAAGTTCTCCCCTTTGCGCCCTTCGGCCATTGTTTCGGACCGGCGGCCGGGTTAGGTATGGCCGGTTCCCCTGACTAAACCCGATGCTGGAATCCGATGCCCTCCATTCCTGCCCGCCGCTTTCCCCGCGTGCGCCTGCGCCGCAACCGTGCCGATGACTGGAGCCGCCGGCTGGTCGCCGAGCACCGGCTCGGCGTCGAGGATCTGATCTGGCCGCTGTTCGTGGTCGAAGGCGAGGGGCAGCGGTTGCCGGTGGCCTCGATGCCGGGAGTGGAGCGTCTCTCGGTCGATCTGCTGGTCGAGGCGGCGCGGCAGGCGCGGGGACTCGGGATTCCGGCCCTGGCCCTGTTCCCGGTGGTGGCGCGCGAACGCAAGACACCCGAGGCCGAGGAGGCTTGCGATCCCGGCAATCTGGTCTGCCGGGCGGTGCGGGCGCTGAAGCGCGAGGTGCCGGGAATCGGTGTGATCTGCGACGTTGCCCTCGATCCCTACACCAGCCACGGCCACGACGGCCTCTTGCGGGACGGTCGGATCGTCAACGACGAGAGTGTGGCGGTGCTGGTGCGTCAGGCGCTGACCCTGGCCGGCGCCGGGGCCGACGTGGTTGCGCCCTCGGACATGATGGACGGCCGCATCGGCGCCATCCGCGATGCGCTCGATGCCGAGGGGCATCTCGGGGTGCGCATCTGCGCCTATGCCGCCAAGTACGCCTCGGCGTTCTACGGGCCGTTCCGCGACGCCCTCGACACCGGCGGCCTGCTCAAAGGCGACAAGCGCACCTACCAGATGGACCCGGCCAACGCTACCGAGGCGCTCAGCGAAGTCGCCCTCGATCTGGAAGAGGGGGCCGACAGTGTGATCGTCAAGCCCGGGCTGCCCTATCTCGACATCATCCGGCGGGTCAAGGACGGTTTCGGCGTGCCGACCTTCGCCTATCACGTCAGCGGCGAGTATGCGATGCTCAAGGCTGCGGTCGCCAATGGCTGGCTCGACAACGACCGCACGCTTCTGGAAACTCTGCTCGCCTTCAAACGCGCCGGCGCCGATGCTATCCTGACCTACGCCGCCGTCGAGGCGGCACAGCTGCTCGGGCGGAGGTGAGGTCATCCCGCCGGTTGGGTTCTTTTTCGGGTAGCCCGCCTCTTCAGCCGTAGCGTTCCTCGGTCCAGGGATCGCCGTCGTTGTGGTAGCCGCGGGTTTCCCAGAAGCCGGGCCGGTCAAGGGCCAGGAACTCGATCCGGCACAGCCATTTGGCGCTCTTCCAGAGGTAGATTTTAGGCACGATCACCCGCACCGGACCGCCATGCTCGGGGGTAATCGGCTCCCCCTCCCAGCGGTGGGCCAGCAGCACGTCATCCTCGGCGAAGGCGGCGAGTTTCAGGTTGGTGGTGTAGCCGTCGTAGGCATGAAAAACGACATGGCGGGCCTCGGCCCGGGGCCGGACCACCGAGAGCAGATGGCGGGCGCTGACGCCCTGCCAGTGATTGTCGAAGCGCGACCACGAGGTTACGCAGTGCATGTCGGAGACATCGTCGGTCTGCGGCTGGGCCAGAAACTCGGTCCAGCTCCAGCGCACCGGGTTTTCCACCAGCCCGTCCACCACCAGTTCCCAGTCGGCGGGGTGGATCGCCGGGCTGACGCCGAGGTCGAGCACCGGCCAGTTCCGCACCTCGTGCTGACCCGGCGGCAGGCGCGGGCGCCCGGGCGCTGGCGGCTCACGGGTCAGGCTGCGTCCCTCGCGCGCCCATTTCTGTTTGATTTCGACCAGCTTCGCATTGGCGCCGTCGGGGGGTTCGGGCTCTTTGGACTCGGTCATCGGGCTCTCAGCGCTTCGAGAGGAACGAGGGCGAGCGAAGGCCGGTCTGCGCCGCGGGCAGGGTCACACGCACCGTGGTGCCGTGGCCGGGGGTGCTCGCGATCTCAAGGCCGCCGCCGTGCAGGTCGGCGATCATCCGGGCCAGCGGCAGGCCGAGGCCGCTGCCGTCGCGCCGGCGGCTGAGGCTGCCGTCGACCTGCCCGAACGGGGTCAGCGCCACCCGGATATCCTCGGCGGTCATGCCGATGCCGGTGTCGGTGATGCTCAGCACCACCCGGCCGTCGCCCGCGGTCTCGGCCCTGAGCGCGACCAGCCCGCCCGACCGGTTGAACTTGATGGCGTTGGAGAGGAGGTTGAGCAGCAACTGGCGCAGCCGCCGGCCGTCACCCCAGAGCTGGGGCAGGGTTTCGGGCACCTGTTCGGTGATCGAGATGCCGGCGCGCGCCGCCTGGGGCGCCAGCGGCTTGACCACCCGCTGAAACAGGGTGGCGGCATCCAGGCACTCGGGAGTCAGCTTGAGATTGGTGAACTCGATGTTGGCGACGTCGAGGATCGCGCCCAGGGTTTCGTTCAGCGCCTTGCCCGAGGTGATGATGTCGCGGACGAAGCCGCGGTAGGTCTCGTTGGCAAAGGTGCCGAAGACCTCGTTGTCCATCAGTTCGGCAAGGCCGATGATGGCGTTGAGCGGCGTGCGCAGCTCATGATTGATATTGGCCAGGAACTCGGTCTTGGCCCGGTTGGCCAGGACCGCCGCCTCTTCGGCGCGCAGCCGGGCCACGATTTCGGTGTAGCCGCGGAGGGCCGCGATCACGGTGGTGAACAGCGACTGGGCGGTGAGATCGGTCTTCAACCGGTAATCGTTGATGTCGTAGCGCAGGATGACGTCGCGCTCGGGCGCGAAACCGGGCTGGCCGGTGCGCAGAACGATCCGCACCGCCTGGCGCTGCAACTCCTCGCGGATGGCCACCGCAAGGCGGAGGCCGGCGTCGTCGGTCTCCATCACGACGTCGAGCAGGACCACGGCGATCTCGGGATGCTGCTCCAGCAGCGCCCGTCCGGCCGCCGCCGAACCGGCGCCGATGATCTGGAGCGGTCGCTTTTCGAAGGCGCAGCCGGTCAGCGCCGTGCGGGTGATCGCGATGACGTCGGGCTCGTCGTCGACCACCAGCACCAGCCAGGGCTGATCGGTCGCGGTCTCCCGGGGCTTCACCGATTCCTCGGCGAATTCCAGGATGTCCAGGGCCTGCTCGCTCATCCGCCGCTCTCCCCGCCGAGTCGCCAGGACATAAAAACACCCCCCCCCGGCACGACGAGGCCGGGCTCGCCGTCCGCTGCGGTAAGATGAAGGAACTCTAAGGCAAGCTCAAGGGGCTGGGTGTGACCGCGGTCACAGCCGGCGGTTCAGAACGCCGCGATGTCTTCGAGCGCCCGCCTGGCCAGCGCCTGCTTGCGCGCCCGGCCCCGGAAGTCGCCGGCAATCGGCGGAAACAGCCCGAAATTGATGTTCATCGGCTGAAAGGTTTCGGCCTCGGCGCCCCCGGTGATGTGGCTGAGCAGGGCGCCCAGCGCGGTGGTCGGCGGCGGCAGGCGCGGCAATTCGTCCCGCCGGCGCGCGGCGGCGAAGCGCCCGGCCAGCAGACCGATTGCGGCGCTCTCGACATAGCCCTCGCAGCCGGTGATCTGACCGGCGAAGCGCAGGCGCGGCTGGGCCTTCAGCCGCAGTTCGCCGTCGAGCAGACGCGGGCTGTTGAGGAAGGTGTTGCGGTGCATGCCGCCGAGCCGGGCGAACTCGGCGTTTTCCAGCCCGGGAATCATCCGGAAAATGCGTGCCTGTTCGCCGTGGCGCAGTTTGGTCTGAAAGCCGACGAGGTTGTAGAGGGTGGCCAGCGCGTTGTCCTGGCGCAGCTGGACCACGGCATAGGGCCGGCGGCCGGTGTGGGGGTCGGTGAGGCCGACCGGCTTCATCGGGCCGTAGCGCAGGGTATCGGCGCCGCGCCGGGCCATTTCCTCGATCGGCAGGCAGCCCTCGAAATAGGGCGTGGTCTTCTCCCACTCGTGAAACTCGGTCTTGGGCGCGGCCAGCAGGGCCTCGATGAAGGCGTGGTAGCCGTTGTGGTCGAAGGCGCAGTTGATGTAGTCGCGCCCGGTGCCGCTCGGCCCGGCCTTGTCGTAGCGCGACTGGAACCAGGCCTTGCCAAGGTCGATGCTCTCGATATGGACGATCGGCGCGATGGCGTCGAAGAAGGCCAGCGCAGCCTCGCCGGTCAGGTCCAGGATCGCCGCCGCGAGCGCCGGGCTGGTTAGCGGCCCGGTGGCGACGATGACGTCGCTCCAGTCGGGCGGCGGCAGTCCCTCGACCTCGCCCCGGACCAGGGTGATCAGCGGATGACCGGCCAGCGTCTGGGTCACGGCTTCGGCGAAGTGGTCGCGATCCACCGCCAGCGCGCCGCCGGCGGGCACGGCATGGCGGTCGGCGCAGCCGAGGATCAGCGAGCCGAGGCGGCGCATCTCGGCGTGGAGCACGCCGACGGCGTTGAACTCGGGATCGTCGGACCGAAAGGAGTTGGAACAGACCAGTTCGGCCAACTGGCCGGTGCGATGGGCCTCTGTGCTGCGGTCGGGGCGCATCTCGTGCAGGATGACGGGGACGCCGGCCCCGGCCAGCTGCCACGCCGCCTCGCAGCCGGCCAGACCGCCGCCAATGACGTGGGTGGGGTGGGTCATAGGGGTCACTTCACCGGTTTGGCTGCGGGCTGGTCGAAGACGGGCCTGATCTGACCGGCCATGCCGGCCTGCCCGCTGGGCAGGTAAATGACCTTGATCACCAGCGCCGTGACCGCGAGAGGAATGACCCAGGCGATGAGATTGACCGCAATCGCCGATCGGGGGCTGGTGCGATATCGACCCCCCGGGACTCTTCCGGCCCGGAAGTTCTGCCAACTTTGACAAGGCTCTCGCGCTTCATGACGGTCTCCCTGCCACATCTCGATTGTACCGCCGGCCCGGCCGTTGATCAACGCGCGCCCACCCGTCTGGGCACCCGGTGGGCCGGTTCGTCCAGCCCCCAAAACGGAATATTCCGTCCCAAAAACCCGGCCGAAAGGGCGGTCACGGTGTCGGGATCGCCGGTGGTCAGGTAGCGGCGCACCGGCTGCGCCGGCATCTCGACCAGATATTCGGGGTGGCGCTTGAGGTAGTGCTCGAGGCTGTTGGCCACCGCGCTGGGCTGGCACAGGAGACGCACCCCCGAGGGCAGGGCTTCTTGGAACAGCTCCTTGACCAGCGGGTAGTGGGTGCAGCCGAGAATGGCGCTTTCGGGCAGGCGGCCGTCCATGCCCGAGAGCAGCGCCGCGACATAGCCCCGGATCAGGCTGCGCAGCCGCGCGGGTCCGGCGCCGGCCTCGATCAGCCCGGCCAGTTCAGGGCAGGCCTGCTGCACCACCGCCACCGCGGGGCAGCGCTTGTTGATCTCGACCGGATAGGTGCCGCTCTCGACCGTGCGCCGGGTCGCGAACACGGCCACCGTATGATCGGCGTACATCTGCGGGTAGACCGGATACGTGATCGCCCAGGGCACCTGGGTTGCCGCCTCGATGGTCGGGACGATGATGCCGAGGATGTTGCGGCCGGGCCAGGCCTCCTTCAGCCAGTATTGCTGGAGGTTGTGCAATGCCACCGCCGACGCGGTGTTGCAGGCGATGATCACCAGCCGGCAGCCGCGCTCAAAGAGACGGTCGACATTCTCGCGGGTGAAGGCAAAGATTTCTTCGGGCTGGCGGCAGCCATAGGGGGCGTTGCCATGGTCGCCGAGGTAGGTAAAGCTGAGACCGGGCAGACGCCGGATCAGGGCATCATGGATGGTCAGGCCGCCGAATCCGGAATCGAATACCCCGATCATCGCCCAAAGCCCCATGTTTTTCTTATTGATACCGGCTCTCTTGCGTGCCGCCACTCTAGTCCCGCCCCAACAGGTCGGGCAAGGCGCCTGCGCCGCCCGCCGCGCTTTCGTTGCCGTGCCGTGGCCCTAGGGCAACGGCGTGCCGCCGATCGCCCGGCAGCTCTCACCATCGATGCGCACCACGGCGCCGTTGGGTGCCCGGCACGAGCTGGTGACGGCCGGCTCGGCGGCGGCCGGTTCGGCACTGGCGGCGGGCGGCGGAGTCGTCACCGAGCGCACCGGGCTGAGCGAGATCGGCGCCCCCGGGATGGGAGATGGCGCCGTCACGAGGACGGGCGCTTCGGGAACCGGGGGCAGCGGCGCCAGGGCCTCGGGCGCCGGGATCGGCGTCGTGGGCGCCGCCTGGGGCGTCAGCAGCGGCGGCAGGGCACCCGGGGTGAGGGCCAGCGGCGGCCCGATCCGCCGGGGCGCGGCCGGGTCGACGGCGGCCGGCGTCACGGCGTCTTCGCGAACCGGTGGCGGTGCTGCGGTGTTGCGGAGCGGCGGCGGTGGTTGCGCGCCCGGGGTCAGCGCGGTCGGTGGCGCCAGCGCGGGGGCGGCCGGGACCATCGGCGGCGCCGGGGCCGGCGCGGGTTCGGCTGCGGTCTGAGGCACCGGCACCGGGGGGGCTGCCGTTCCGTCGCCGGCTGCGGGGGAGGCGATCGGCTCGCCGGCGCGGATGGCGCCGTCCTCGGTGACGCGGGCGACCAGATGTCGGCCGCTGAGGGTGACGTATTCGCCGTCTCCGGCGGCGCGGTCATTGTTGAAGCGGCCGATGAAGCGGTCGCCGTTGCTGAACACCAGCACGCCTTTGCCGGTGCGGTGGCCGCCGACCCAGTCGCCCTGATAATGGCGGCCGTTGGTGGCCCAGCGGATTTCACCCCGGCCTTCGGCGCGGCCGGCGATGAAGCTGCCGCTCTGGGTCGCTTCGGCCTTGCCGTCCGAGAACCACTGGACGGTGCCGGTGCCCTCGGCGAGGCCGCCGACGCAAGGGCCGCTCCAGATCACGGTGCGGTGTGATACCGGGTGGACGTCGACCAGCTTGCAGCCCGAGCGCTCGTCGGTGACCCACTTGTCGACGGCCAGCGCCGTTCTCGGAGCGCCGGCCAGGGCCGCGCCGGTCAGGATGCCGCACAAAAGGACATGGTGGCGTTTCATCGCGTGTCCGCTGCCGTAAGAGACTGTATCCGCTACTATAAGACTACCGCCCCCGGCAACGGAACCCGGGTGCGACCAAAGGCCACGAACGGAGGATTACGGAATCCCGCCTTGCCGTAGCCGAGCGGCCCGCCGCCGATTGCCTCGACCCGGCCGCCGGCGGCCAGCAGCACGGCGTGGCCGGCGGCGGTGTCCCATTCATGGGTCGGGCCGATGCGGGGATAAATATCGGCGGCGCCCTCCGCGACCAGCCCGAATTTCAGGGAACTGCCCCGCGATCGCCGCTCGGTGACCGGAAAAGCGGCCAGATACCGTCCTTCGAGGCCCGGATCGTAATGATTGCGGCTGCCGACCGCGACCCAGCCGGCGTCCGGGGCGATGCGGGCGCTGATCGCCCGCTCGGGCTGGCCGGGGCGGGCCAGGGTGGCGCCGGAGCCGGCGATGCCGGTGTAAAGATCGCCCGGCACCGGCGCCAGCACCACCCCCAGCACCGGCTGCCCGCGCTCGATGAGCGCGATGTTGACCGTGAAGTCGCCGTTGCGGCTGATGAATTCCTTGGTGCCGTCGAGAGGGTCGACCAGCCAGAAGCGGCCGTCGGCGTCAATCGCCGGCAACTCGCCCGCCGCCGCCGCCTCTTCGGCCACCACCGGCACGCCCGGGAGCAGGCGGCGCAGCACCGGCACGATCAGCGCCTCGGCCGCCTGATCGGCCTGGGTCACCGGGCTGCCATCGGCCTTCGCGGTCACCGTGGTGCCCTCGGCGTAGTAGCGCAGGATCACGGTCCCGGCCTCGAGGGCCAGGGCGCGCAGCGCCGGCAGGAGATCGGTCAGGGCGGGCTCGGACATGATGGCGGATCCCGGGGCGGGTGCAGCGGATAGGTGGAGATCACGGCATAGTCGGGACCGTGGCGCCCCAGGTGGCTTTCATAAAGGCTGATGCTGTCGACCCGGAACGGCCGCGAGCGAAACAGCCCGTTGCCCGAGAGATAGCGCATCACGCGCTCGGGCGCGCTGTCTTTCAGACGGGCCAGCGAGACATGGGGCGAGAATTTGCGCCCCTCGGCGGCAAAGCCAGCCCGCACCACCGCCGATTCGACCCGGGCCTGCAACTGGCGCAGCGACTCCGAGCGCTCGACTCCGGCCCAGAGGGTGTGGAGTTTCCGGCCGCTCCCGAACTGGCCGAGGCCGTCGAGCACCAGTTCGAAGGCGGGCGCAGTCACCGCCGCCAGTTCGGCATCGAGGTCGGCCAACCGGTCTCCGCCGGTCTCGCCGATGAAGCGCAGGGTGAGATGCAGGTTCGACGGCTCGACCCAGCGCGCCCCCGGCACCCCACCCGCGAGCCCGGCCAACCGGTCCCGGATGTCGTCAGGCAGGCCAAGGGCGACAAAGAGACGGATCATGGGGATACCCATTATGCCGTTTGACGGTGGCGGTTGTGACGCGCGATCTGGATATTTGTTGCGATTTGATGGCCATCCGCCAAACGGTCTGTCTCATAAACAATCGAGCCGGTCAGAAGCTGACCGGCTCGAAATTATCACAGCGTTCTTGCTGCAGCGGCGAGCAGGCTCAGACGCCTGTTTCCTTAACTTTGCCCATGGCGGAACTGCTGACGAAAGACGTGAAAGGATGAGATGCTTCTGCCGACGGTTTGTCAAGGGGGCGGTTCAAGACGGTATAAGCAGGACAAGCCGCCTGGCTCGGCGTCTCTGACAAAGCACAAACGCTGAGGGGCCGCGAACGGGGTAAGGATTGTGTCACGGAGGGTCCCGTCGTCCCCGGACGTGATGGCGGTCCTCGCGCCGCCACCCAAATCAATGGCCCGACATCAGAACTGTTCTTCGCTCAGCGCCATCACGGTGTTGGCGCCCTGGGTGATCGGCACCAGCAGGCCGGCGGCCTGAGGCAGGATCTGTTCGGCGTAGAAGCGGGCGGTTATGATCTTGCCGGTGAGGAAGGCGTGGTCGGCGCCGCGCTGGCTGAGGTCGTCGCAGGCGGCGGTGGCGGCGCGGGCGAGCATCGAGCCGCCGGTGACCAGACCGAACATGCGCAGGTAATTGGCGGCGCCGGCGGCGGCGGCGGCCGGATCGGGCTTGAGGGTCTGGAGCAGGTGGTTGGTTGCCTGCTCCAGCACGATGGTGCCGGCGAAGAGAGCGTCCGAGATCGCCTTGAGGTCGTCGCCGGGGCGGGTGGCGGCGGCGGCGGCCACCGCCTTCATTTCGGCGATGAAGGCCAGGGCGGCGGCGCCCTGGTCGCGGCCGAGCTTGCGGAAGACCAGATCGTTGGCCTGGATGCCGTTGGTGCCTTCATAGATCGGGGCGATGCGGGCATCGCGGAGGTGCTGGGCGGCGCCGGTCTCTTCGATGTAGCCCATGCCGCCATGGACCTGGATGCCGGTCGAGGCGATCTCGCAACCGAGATCCGTGCACCACGCCTTGACCACCGGGGTCAGCAACTCGATGCGGGTCTGCGCCGCGGCGCGGGTTTCGGCATCGGGATGGGCCTTGGCGATGTCCCGGGCGGCGCCGGCCTCGTAGCAGAGGATGCGCGCGGCCTCGATCTGCGACTTCATGGTCAGCAGCATGCGCCGGACGTCGGGGTGATTGATGATCGCCACCGACGGTCCGCGCGGATTGCGCAGATCCTTGCTCTGGATCCGGGTCCTGGCGTACTCGCGGGCCTGCTGATAGGCCCGCTCGGCAATGGCCAGCCCCTGGAGTCCCACCGACTGCCGGGCGTTGTTCATCATCGAGAACATGTATTCGAGGCCGCGGCCGGGTTCGCCGACCATGGTGCCGACGGCGCCGCCCTGGTCGCCGTAGCTCAGCACCGCGGTCGGGCTGGCCATGATTCCCAGCTTGTGCTCGAGGCCGGTGCACAGGAGGTCGTTGCGGGCGCCGAGCGAGCCGTCGGCATTGACCAGGAATTTGGGCGCGATGAACAGCGAGATGCCCCGGGAGCCGGCGGGCGCGTCGGGCAACCGGGCCAGCACCAGGTGAATGATGTTCTCGGCCTGATCATGCTCGCCGTAGGTGATGAAGATCTTGGTGCCGGAGATCAGGTAATGGTCGCCGCTGGGCACCGCCTTGGTGCGCACGGCGCCGAGATCGGAGCCGGCCGAGGACTCGGTCAGGTCCATGGTCCCGGTCCACTCGCCGGAAATCAGCTTGGCGAGGTAGGTCTCCTTCTGCTCCGGGCTGCCGTGCTCGGAGAGCAGTTCGACCGCGCCCTGATTGAGCATCGGACAGAGGCCGAAGGCCATGTTGGCCGACTGCCACATCTCCTGAACCGCGAAGGCCAAGGCCCAAGGCAGGCCCTGACCGCCGTATTCGGGCTCGAAGGGAACCCCGTTCCAGCCGGCCTCGACATACTGCTTGTAGGCGGCGCGGAAACACTCGGGCTGGCGGACGACGCCGTTTTCCAGCTTCGAGCCCTCGCGATCGCCGATGGCGTTGATCGGCGCCAGTACCCCGGCGGCGAACTTGCCGGCCTCTTCGAGCACGCTGTCGACCAGATCGGGCGTGGCATCCTCATAGCCGGGCAGGGCGGCGATGCGATCGAGTCCGATCACCCGGTTGAGGGCGAAGCGCATATCGGCGACGGGAGCGGAATAGGTCATGACGCGGCAAAACCTCGCGGGGCAACGGGGAAGGGGGAATCGACAGGCCCGGACTCAACCAACTCCCCGGCCCGAGTGCAAGAGGCACAGCGGGGCACGGGGAGCGGGGCAGGGATGCCGGAAACCGGGCGGGGATGCGCCGTCGGCTATTCGTGTTCGCGCTGGTTGCGGTCGGCGAGCAGGCTGGCCTTCGACAGTTCCTCGAAGGTTTCCCGGGCCTGTTTGAGGTCGCCCAGGGTGGTGGTGGGCTCGTAGGGCCCCTTGGTGCCGATCGCCTCGCGCGCGAATTTCCAGGCGACGTCGAGGTAATGGTTCTTGGCGACCTGTTCTGCGCGGGCGATATCGAAAGCCCGTTCCACCGCGTTGATCATGATTCAGCCTCGTCTTGAATTTCGACCGATTATCCGCCGTTTCGTCGACCGTCCGGGGGACCCTGAAATTGGATCGTTCATCCGGCGGGGGTGTCTCGGGCAATACCTAACATGGGCGAGGCGGTTTGGCGATGATTCGCGCAGGCAGAGCTTTCGATCCCGGCGGCAATCCCTTACCATTCCCGAAAAAAGCGGCGGCGCACGGTGCCACCGATGGGGGAAGCGCCAGGAAGGGGAAACGCCAGAATGAGGATCGCCCGCTTCGGCATCTCCACGCGATTGACCGCCGGCCTGATCGTGCTCGCGGTGGTCATAATGGCCACCGGCGTGATCTCGACGATGTCCAACACCGCCTTTCGCGCCGCGGTTGACGCCACCGCCCGCCATCTGGCCGCTCTCGAGACCGCCGCAGAGGCCGGGCGTACCGTGGTCGCGCTGGCGGTGGCCGGGCCGTCGCCGGTCAATGCCGCCGCCGAACAGCGGCTGGCGGTGCTGGTGGCCGGGCTCTGCCCGTCGCGGACGGCGTTTCCGGGCTGCGGCGGTCTCGACTCGGCGGTGGCCGCACTGATTGCCGGGGCCGGGGCGGCGGCGGCATCCGGTTTCGCCCAGGCCCTCGATGCCCGCATCCGGGCCGAGCATGCGGCGCTGGCCGCCGACACCCGGGCGGTCAACGGCGTGGCGGCGGCGCGTGGCGGACTGGCGCTGGCGCTGGCGCTGGTCGCGGCGGGGGGGGGGCTGGGGTTCGGTTATTATGTCCGCCGGACCATCGGGCAGCCGCTCGATCATCTCCGCGATGGCCTGCGGGCGCTGGTGGCCGGGCGGCAGGTCTCGCTGCCGGGCGGCGCCGGCGAGGTTGCCGAGATGGCGGCATCGGTCGAGTATTTCATCTCCGAACTGCGCAAACGCGAGGAAGAACTCAGCGGCAGCGAGGCCCGTTTCCGCGGTCTGATCGAGGGCTCGATTCAGGGCGTGCTGATCCACCGCAACTTCGTGCCGCTGTTCGTCAACGAGGCCTACGCCCGCATCTTCGGCTTTGAGCGCACCCGCGACCTGCTGACCCTTTCCAGCCTCGAATGCCTGATGACCACCGAAGAGGCGCCACGCGCCTGGCGCCAGTACTTCCTGATGATGGCCGGGGAACAGGGCCAGGGGCTGCGCCGGATCAACCGGCTGCGCCGCGACGGCACCCCGGTGTGGTGCGAGGTGATCGAGCGTGTGATCGACTGGATGGGCGCGCCGGCGATGCAGGTGACGGTGGTCGACATCAGCGAGCGGGTACGCGCCGAGGCCGAGGTCGCCGAAACCTCGCTCCAGCTTCAGGCCGCCTTCGACGCCATGCCTAACGGCATTTGCCTCTTTGACGACGAGTTCCGGGGCGTGATCTACAATGAGCGCTATCGTCTGCTTTGGAGCTATCCGGAAAGCCTGATGGCGGCTAAGCCGGTGCTGGGCGATCTGATCCGCCGCTCGGCCGAACAGGGCGATCTCGGCTGGCGTTCGGCTGAACAGCTGACCTTTGAGATCGGCACCTATATTTCCGCGGGATTGCCGCTGGTGGGCGAAACCCGGCTCGGCAGCGGCCGTTATCTGGAGTTCCGCGGCAACAGCCGGCGCGAGGGCGGTTTTCTCTTCACCTGTACCGACATCACCGAGCGCAAGGCCGCCGAAGAGGCCTTGCTGAAGGCCAAGGAACTGGCCGAGGACGCGGCAAAGTCGAAATCGACCTTCCTCGCCACCATGAGTCACGAGATCCGCACCCCGATGAACGGCGTGCTCGGCATGCTGGAGGTGCTGGAGAGGACCTCCCTCGAGAGCGAGCAGCGCCGTTTCGTCGCGGTAATTCGCGAATCGGCGCAGGCGCTGCTGACCATCATCAATGACATCCTGGATTTTTCCAAGATCGAGGCCGGGCGGCTGGAACTGGAAAGCGTGCCGATGTCGTTGCGCGCCATCGTCGAGGGCGTGGCCGATCTCCTGTCGACCCGCAGCCGGGAAAAGCACCTCGACCTGATCATCGACGTCGATCCGGCGCTGCCCGACGCCCGTATCGGCGACCCCGTGCGCCTGCGCCAGATCCTGCTCAATCTGGTCGGCAACGCCCTAAAATTCACCGAGCACGGCTATGTCGCGGTGATGGTCTCGGCCCGCGTCCTGGGTGTCCCCGGGACGGCGCCGCCGGTTCATTTCGAGGTTGTGGACACCGGGATCGGCCTGACCGAGGCGCTTCAGGCCAAGCTGTTCGAACCCTTCAGCCAGGCCGACGCCTCGACCACCCGGCGCTTCGGCGGCAGCGGTCTCGGGCTGTCGATCTGCCGGCGGCTGGTCGAGATCATGGGCGGGGCGATCGGCGCCCACGGCGCGGTCGGCTTCGGCTCCAGCTTCTGGTTCGAGGTGCCGCTGGCGGTGGACGAGGCGGCGGCGGCGCTGCCCGCGGTTCCGGGCATCGACCTTTCGGGGCTTGAAGTTCTGGTGATCGACGACGCGCCCGCCGCCTGCCGGGCCTTCGAGCTGATCCTGACCCGGGCCGGGGCGCAGGTGGTGACGGTGCCCGATGCCGGGGTCGGTCTGGCCGTGCTCAACCGGGCCGGCGAAGGCGAGCTTCCGTTCCAGGTGGTGGTGACCGACCACGATCCCGGTCGCCTCGACGGCCTGGATCTGGTCAGCGCCGTGCGGGCGGTGTCGGGCTATCAGGGCCTCGGGGTGGTGGTGACGACCCATCTCGACGATGTCGGTCTGACCGCCGCCGCCGAGGGGCTCGGCATTACCGAGGTGCTGTTCAAGCCGGTGCGGCGCGAGGTGCTGGAGCGGGCGGTGGCGCGGGCGGCCGGGCGGTTGCCCCCTGAGCGCAGCGGCCCGGCGCGGGCGGCGGCCGAAGCCGCGCTGCCGCCCAGCCGCGACGAGGCGCAGGCCGCCGGGGCGCTGATCCTGATCGCCGAGGACAATCCGACCAATCAGATCGTGATCCGCCAGCAGTTCCAGCGTCTCGGCTTTGCCGCCGATCTGGTCGAGGATGGCGAGGCGGCCTGGGGTGCGCTTCAGGCCGGCGGCTATGGCCTGCTGGTCACCGACTGCTTCATGCCCCGGCTCGACGGCTACGCCCTGGCCCGGCGGCTGCGGGCCGGCGAAGCCGTTGCCGGCGGTCATCTGCCGATCGTCGCCCTGACCGCGGCGGCGCTCTCGGGCGAGGCCGACAAGTGCTATGCCGCCGGCATGGACGATTATCTGGCCAAGCCGGTGGAACTGGCCGCCCTCGAGGCGATGGTCGCGCGCTGGCTGCCCAAGGCCCTGGAGTTGCGGCGGCCGGCGGCGGCCGGGCCGGCTCCGCCGCCGCCGCCGCCCGAAGCCGCGCCGGTGGTGCTGGATGTCGCCTTCGTGGTCGGGCTGTTCGGCGACAAGGAGGCGGCGCGGCCGATGATGGACTATTTCCTCGAGACCACGGCGCCGACCCTGGAACAGCTGGCCTGTCATCTCGAAACCGGCAACACCGAAGATGCGCGCTTTGCCGCCCACTCGATCGCCGGCGCCGCCCGCACCGCCGGAACCGGCGAACTGGCCGCCCTGGCCTCGAAGATCGAAGCGGCGCTGGTCGAAACCGGTCTGCCGGTCGCCCGCGTCCTCCTTCCCGACCTCCGCGCCGCCTTTGCCCGGGTCACCGAAGCGGTGTGGCGGGAGCTTTAGTCCGCAGGGCGTCGGGTCCCGCGGCGCCGCGCACCGTGCGGTGAGCGTCCCCGGCTGAGAACGCGCCGCTTATCCCGCACCGCAAAACACACTGGACAATCCGGCATCCGCTCTATATAGCTAGTGGAGTTGTGTTGATTGACGCGATATCACATATCAACACAGTTGAATAGAGCTTGCCGTGCATTATATGCACACAAGGAGAACTGCGATGGTTTTTGAAGGACTTAAGCGAAAGCTGGCTCTGGCGGTGACAGTGGGCAGCCTGATGGCCCCTTCCTTTGCCTTGGCCGAGACAGCCCTGCTCAACGTCTCCTATGATCCGACCCGCGAACTGTACGTCGCGATCAACAAGGCGTTCGGCGCCAGGTGGCAGGCTGAGACCAAGGATACGGTGCGCATCAACCAGTCCCACGGCGGTTCGGGCAAGCAGGCCCGCGCCGTGATCGATGGCCTGGAAGCCGACGTGGTAACGCTGGCGCTCGCCTACGACATCGACGCCATCGCCGATTCGGGTCAGATCGCGCCCAACTGGCAACAGCGGCTGCCCCAGAACAGCACGCCCTTCACCTCGACGATTGTCTTCCTGGTGCGCAAGGGCAATCCCAAGCAGATTCACGACTGGAACGACCTGATCAAGGACGGCGTCCAGGTGATCACGCCCAACCCCAAGACCTCGGGCGGCGCGCGCTGGAACTATCTTGCGGCCTGGGGCTATGCCTTGGACCGGAGCCAGGGTGACGAGGCGGCGGCCAAAGAGTTTGTCGGCAAACTCTTTGCTCATGTGCCGGTGCTCGACAGCGGCGCCCGCGGCTCGACCATCACCTTCACCCAGCGCGGCCTCGGCGATGTGTTGCTGGCCTGGGAGAACGAGGCCTACCTGGCCAGGCAGGAACTCGGCGGAAGCCTCGATGTGGTGGTGCCGTCCACCAGCATTCTCGCCGAACCGCCGGTGGCGGTGGTCGATAAGGTGGTCGAGCGTCATGGCTCCCGCAAGGCGGCCGAGGCCTATCTCACCTTCCTCTATACCCCTGAAGCTCAGGCCATCGCCGCCGAGAACCATTACCGGCCCCGGCTGGCCGAGGTGGCAGCGAAGTTCAAGGATCGCTTTCCGGAGATCAAACTCTTCACCATCGACGCGGTGTTCGGCGGCTGGCGTGCTGCCCAGGCGAAGCATTTCGCCGATGGTGGGGTGTTTGACCAGATTTTCAGGCCCCATCCGTGAGCGGGATATTCACACTGGCGGAACCGTCGCCCAGCGCCCTGATGCGGGCGCTGGGCGGGCTGGGCCGCCCTGACCGGGGAAATCTGAGCCGGATTGGCCTGCGCTATTCGATCCTTCCCGGCTTTGGGCTGACCCTTGGGCTGACGCTCTCGTGGCTGGGCCTGATCGTGCTGATCCCCTTGTCGGCACTGGCCATCCACGCCGGCGGGCTGGGCTGGAGCGGCTTTTGGCACGAGGTGCTGACCGAGCGCGTGATCGCCGCCTTCAGAGTCAGTTTCACCACCGCGTTTGCCGCCGCCCTGATCAACCTGGTCTTCGGTTTCCTGGTGGCCTGGGTGCTGGTGCGCTACCGCTTTCCCGGTCAGAAGCTGGTCGACGCGCTGGTGGATCTGCCCTTCGCCCTGCCGACCGCGGTCGCCGGCATCGCGCTGACCTCGCTCTATGCCACCAATGGCTGGATCGGCTCGATCCTCGCCGAGTGGGGCATCCGGGTCGCCTTCACGCCGCTCGGCATCGTGGTTGCCCTGACCTTCATCGGCCTGCCCTTCGTGGTGCGCACCGTCGAACCGGTGTTGCAGGAATTGCCGCCGGAAGAAGAAGAGGCGGCGATGAGTCTCGGCGCCAGCCGCTGGCAAACCTTCCTCCACGTCATTCTGCCCGCCTTGAGCCCGGCTTTGCTCACCGGCTTCGCCCTGGCCTTCGCGCGCGGTCTTGGCGAGTACG
>SERZ01000689.1_pt1 | contig 22107 bp, 13 predicted proteins | sample 3171461 | NCBI WGS metagenome assembly SERZ01 (sample SAMN06051861, study PRJNA518727) | freshwater metagenome | biome: subpolar coniferous forest; feature: holomictic lake; material: water; isolation source: holomictic Lake 227, 6 m depth | place: Canada: near Kenora, Ontario | collected... | reverse complement strand
AGTCAATCGGCACATATACTCAGTCGTCATATTGCGGCCGGAGCGGGGGGATCGGCAATGAGCGGCGCGGCGACAAAGCCAGAGATGGCGTGCGATAAACTGGAGCGGTTGCAGTCCTATTGGGAGTGCCGCCGCTCGGGGCGCCGCCTGCCCGGCCGCCGCGACATCGATCCGACCGATCTGCCGCGCCATCTTTCGACCATGATGCTGATCGACGGCCTGGGCAGCGGCGAGCGCTATCGCTTCCGGCTGGTCGGCACCCTTCTAAGCCAGGTGATGCGACGCGACCCGACCGGCCGCCATCTGGATGAGGTCCTCGAACCGGCCGAACTCGACGGCCTCGACGATCTTTTCGGTCATGCCGCCCGGCATCGTGTCCCGGTGCGGCGACGCGGCCTGCTGGTCTGGACCGCCGGTTGGCAGGTCGGGGTGGAGTGGCTGATCCTGCCGCTGGCCACCGACGGCAGCATCGTCGATATCATTCTGGCCTGGGTCGAGATCCCGGCGCTGCCGGTGCGCCTGCCACCCGGCCGGCCGCAACTGATGGTCTCCTGGCCGCCACCCGCGGCCCCGCGGCGCCCGGCCGATGCCGGCGGCCCGCTGGCGCCGAGACGGTGGCTGTCTTTGGCCGAGGCCCTGAACGCCGCCCCGGCGGCCCCCTGAAGACAGCGCACCGCAGGCTGGTCAATGAAGAAACTGGCCGGGCGGCGGGGTCAGGAAGCCGTCATCCTGATCCTCGGTATCGAAAATCTGATCTTCGTACTCGCTGGTCACCCGGGCATTCAGACGCTCGATGCCGGTCACCACCGCCTTCAACAGGCCGCGCAATTCGGCGGCGTCGTCTTCAAGCCCGCGCAAGCGCTGGTCGAGGGTAGAAAACCGGTTGATCACCAGTTCGGTGAGCTGGTCGATCTGGGTCGTGAGGGGAGAGGGTTTGCTGGTCATGGAAGCCGCCCTTGGCCGTACCGTTCAGGTGATTTAACCCTACTCCTGTCCAACCGGTTTTAAACGTGGATTCTCAATCAGTTGCAGAGCGTTCTTAAGAAGTGACGCGATAATGCAACACTTTGGCGGCCGCGACGGCGGGCTCAGCGCGGACTTCGGCGCTATTTATGTTGTTTTTCAATGTGTTATTATAATACGTTCGAGCAACGTCTGATCTAATCAGTGACAGACGCCATTCCACAGCCAGCGGGCGACGATGTCGGCGGCGGCGGCGGTGTCGACCTCGGGATGGTGCCAGCGGTAGACCGTGAGCGCGGCCTCGAAGGCGAATCGCTCGGGCTCGCCGCGCTCACAGAGTTCACGGTAGGCGCGCTGGACGGCGGGGCGGCAGGGCGACGGGGCAGGCATGGCCGGGGCGGTTCAGCGCTCTCCCTCGGACGGCCCCGAGGCAGGGCCCCGGATACCGTACAGCTCGAGCCGGTGGCCGATCAGCTCGTAGCCCAGTTCGCGCGCGATCCTTTCCTTGAGGATCTCCAGCTCCGGGCTCTGAAACTCGACCACCGCGCCGGTGTGGAGATCGATCAGATGATGATGGTGCGAATCGCGATTTTCTTCGAAACGGGCGCGGCCGTCGCCAAAATCCAGCTTCTCGATCACGTTGGCCTCTTCAAAGAGGCGCATGGTCCGATAGACCGTGGCAATGCTGATGTGCGGATCGATCTCGACCGCGCGGCGATAGACCTGCTCGACATCGGGATGGTCGGTGGCCTCCGAGAGCACGCGCGAGATCACCCGCCGCTGCTCGGTCATCTTCAGCCCCTTCTCCTGGCACAATTGCTCGAGCCGGGTCGGGTTGCCGTCCGCCGGGGTCGCCGGGGCGCTGATATCAGGGACCAACACGGGGCTATGCCTCCCACTTGCCGCAGCCCCACTCTGCCGTCACGCGCGCCGCTTGGCCAGTGGCAAGGTGGCGCGGTATGGTGACCTGCGATCGAAGGGGAGGGGCGGAATGATCATGCGGACGGGCTGGACAGCCCCGGCAGCCCTGGCGGTGCTGCTGGGCGTGATGGCGCCGGCCGCGGCGGGCGGGCTTGCCGAAGCTGCGCTGACCACGCCGCTGGCCCTCGCCATCGACAATGCCCGCGGCACCGACCCCGACCGCCTGCTCGCCAGCCTCGGCGGCGTGGTGCCGGCCGGCCTCAGAACCACCAACCGCTTCACCTGGGATGTCGGCCGCGGCGAACTTTTCAATCCGGTCGGCGACCTGATCGCCACCATCGGCAGCGGCGCCGCCGCCACGCAGCAGGCGCGGGCGCAGGCGGTGATCGACGGCTGGCGGCTGCTGCGGCTGCTGGAACGGCTGCCCCGGGCCGGCCTCGGCCTGACCCTGGAGCCCGACCCGCCGTTTCACCACCCCGGCGACCGGGTCACCCTGACCGCCGCCGGCTCCGGGCTGCCCTATCTCGTGGTGCTGGCTCTCGCGGCCGACGGCGGCGTCAGCGTCCTTTATCCGCTCGAAACCCCGCGCCTGCACGACCGCCCGGCGACCGACCCGGCAGCGACGGTGCGCCTGACCCTGCTGGTGACCCCTCCCTATGGCGCCGATCACTTCATCGCCATCGCCGCCGCGGCGCCGCTGGCCGGCCTGATCGCCGACCTTGGCGCCCTCGAGCGCAAGCCGGGCGCCGCCGCCGCCCTGCCCGGCCTGCTCGACCGCCACCTCGCCGGCCGGCCCTGGCAACTGGCGGTGCGCGGGGTGTTCAGCAGCCGCTGAGCCCGCCCGGCACGGGTCCGCCGCTCTATGAGTCTTCGAGGTTTTCCAACTGGCCCTTGATCCGCGAGGCCAGCGCCGCCTCGAGGAAGCGGTCGATGTCGCCGTCGAGCACGGCCCCCGACTGCGAGGTCTCGACCCCGGTGCGGTTGTCCTTGACCATCTGATAGGGCTGGAGGACGTAACTGCGGATCTGGTGGCCCCAGCCGATCTCGGTCTTGGTCGCCTCGAGTGCCGCCGAGGCTTCCTCGCGCTTCTTGAGTTCGGCCTCATAGAGCCGGGCGCGCAGCATGTCCCAGGCCTTTGAGCGGTTCTTGTGCTGTGAGCGCTCCTGCTGGCACTGCACCACGATGTTGGTCGGCAAATGGGTGATGCGCACCGCGCTGTCGGTCTTGTTGATGTGCTGACCGCCGGCGCCCGAGGCGCGGTAGGTGTCGATCCGGCAGTCCTTCTCGTTGATCTCGACCACGATCTTGTCGTCGATCACCGGGCTGACCGAAACGCTGGCAAAGCTGGTGTGGCGCCGGGCCTGACTGTCGAACGGGCTGATACGCACAAGGCGATGCACCCCGGCCTCGGTCTTCAGCCAGCCATAGGCGTTGGTGCCCTTGATCTGCACCGTCGCCGACTTCAGCCCTGCCTCTTCACCGCCCGATTCCTCCAGCCACTCGGTCTTGTAACCGTGCTGCTCGGCCCAGCGCAGATACATGCGCAACAGCATCTCGGCCCAATCCTGAGCCTCGGTGCCGCCGGCGCCGGCATTGACCTCGAGATAGCAGTCGTTGCCGTCGGCCTCACCCGAGAGCAGGCTCTCCAACTCCAGCTTGGCCGCGCGGGCCTTCAGCGAATAGAGGGTCTTTTCGGCGTCGGCCACCACCTCGGGGGCGTCCTCGGCCTCGCCCATCTCGATCAGGTCCAGGCTGTCGGCCAGCTCGGTTTCGAGGGCACGGTAGCCGGTGATCGCGGTTTCGAGCTGGGTGCGCTCGCGCATCACCGTCTGGGCGCGCGCCGGATCGTCCCACAATTTGGGGTCTTCCGAGAGGGCGTTGACTTCGTCGAACCGACGCAGGGCATTATCCCAGTCAAAGATGCCTCCTCAGCAGGGACAGCGAGTCTCTGATCTCGCTGGCCGCCGCCTCGATCTCCGCACGCATGGCGGTCTCCTCGCAGCTACGAATGAATGAGCGGCGATACTTAGCGCGCGGCGCGGCCGGTGAAAAGCGCTTATCTCACCCGCGTTGACAGCGCCGGCGGCGCCCCCCATGCTTGCCGTCCTGCCGCCAGTCCTGGACCCCGCCCCGTGCCCGACGCCAAGCCGCTGTTCTCCTACCGCAAATACTGGGCCCAGCGCTTCGGCACCGCGCCCTTTTTGCCCATGAGCCGGACCGAAATGGAGGAGCGCGGCTGGGACCGCTGCGATATCGTGCTGGTCACCGGCGACGCCTATATCGACCACCCCAGCTTCGGCATGGCCATCATCGGCCGCCTGCTCGAGGCCCAGGGCTTTCGGGTCGGCATTCTCGCCCAGCCGGCCTGGGCCGACTCATCAGCTTTCACGGCGTTGGGGCAGCCGGGCCTGTTCTTCGGCGTCACCGGCGGCAACATGGATTCGATGGTCAACCGCTACACCGCTGACCGCCGCCTGCGCCACAACGACAGCTACACCGCCAACGACGAGGGCGGCCGCCGACCCGACCGCGCGGTGATCGTCTACAGCCAGCGCTGCCGCGAAGCCTACCACGACACCCCGGTGGTGATCGGCGGCATCGAGGCTTCGCTTCGGCGTATCGCTCATTACGACTACTGGTCTGATAAGGTGCGTCGCTCGATCATCGTCGACAGCCGGGCGGATCTGCTGGTCTACGGCAACGCCGAGCGGGCGATCGTCGATATCGCCCACCGCGCCGCCCGCGGCGAGACGCCGCGGGCCATGACCGGCATCCGCGGCACCGCGCTGGTGCTCGACGCCCTGCCCGAGGGCTGGGAGGTGCTCGACCACCGCGACCCCGGGACGACGCCGAAGCCGACCGGGGCCGGTCCGGCCGTGCTCCGCCTGCCGAGCTATGAGCAGGTGTTGGCCGACCCTGTGCTCTATGCCCACGCCTCGCGGCTCAGCCATCTTGAAAGCAACCCGGGCAATGCCCGGCCGCTGGTCCAGCGCCATGGCGACAAGGAGCTGTGGCTCAACCCACCGCCACTGCCGCTGACCACGCCCGAGATGGACGGCGTCTACGGACTGCCCTATGCCCGCGCGCCCCACCCGGCCTATGGCGGCGCGCGGATTCCCGCCTGGGAGATGATCCGGACCTCGGTGACGATCCTGCGCGGCTGCTTCGGCGGCTGCTCGTTCTGTTCGATCACCGAGCACGAAGGCCGGATCATCCAGAACCGCTCCGAAGCCTCGGTGCTGGCCGAGATCGGCGCCATCCGGGACAAGACCGCCGGCTTCACCGGCGTCATCTCCGACCTCGGCGGCGCCACCGCCAACATGTACCGGCTGGCCTGCCAGGACCGGCGCGCGGAAGCCCTGTGCCGGCGCCTCTCCTGCGTCTTTCCCGAAATCTGCAAAAACCTCGGCACCGACCACGGGCCGCTGATCGACCTCTACCGCAAGGCCCGCGCCGTGCCCGGGATCAAGAAGGTGCTGGTCGGCTCGGGGGTGCGCTACGATCTCGCGGTGCGCAGCCCGGCCTATATCAAGGAGTTGGTCAGCCACCATGTCGGCGGCTACCTCAAGATCGCCCCCGAGCACACCGAACCCGGGCCGCTGGCCCTGATGATGAAGCCCGGCCTCGCCAGCTACGACCGCTTCAAGGCCCTGTTTGATCGCGCGGTGACGGAGGCGGGCAAAGAATTCTACCTCATTCCCTATTTCATCGCCGCCCACCCGGGCACTAGCGATGCCGATATGCTTAACCTGGCGTTATGGCTGAAAAGCCATAACTTCCGTCTCGATCAGGTCCAGACCTTCCTGCCCTCGCCGATGGCGCTGGCCACCGCGATGTATCACAGCGGCCACAACCCATTGCGCCCGATCCGGCGTGATGACCGCGACGTCATCGTCACCGCCAAGGGGCTGAAGCAGCGGCGCCTGCACAAGGCCTTTCTGCGCTACCACGATGCCGAGAACTGGCCAACCCTGCGCGACGCCCTCAAGGCGATGGGCCGCGCCGACCTGATCGGCCCGGGCAAACACCAGCTGGTGCCGGGCTGGCAGCCCGCGGGAACCGGGCAGCGGCGGCCGGAGGCGGCACCGGCCAGCCGGCCGAACAGCCGGCCGATCGGCCGCCCCTCCGGCCGCCCCGCCGGGCGAAAGCCCTGACGGCATAGGGCGTACACCCCGGATAGCGCCTTGGCCGCCGACGGCCCCGCGGTGTAGATTTCCCATGCGTCTCTTGATGCCGGAGCCCGCCCGCCCCATGACCGCTTTTCGTCGCGTCCTCGCCGCGGCCGCTCTGGCCGCCCTGATCTGGCCCGGGGGTGACGCCATGGCGCAGACCCTGGAGGCGGTGCGGACGCGCGGCGCCGTGCGCTGCGGCGTTTCCAGCGGCGTCGCCGGCTTCTCCCTCCGCGATGACGGCGGGGTCTGGCGCGGCTTCGATGTCGATTATTGCCGCGCGGTGGCAGCCGCGGTGCTGGGCGACGCGGCCAGGGTCGAGTATTCGGCGGCCCCGGTGCAAAAGGGTCTTGCGGCGCTGGCCCGGGGCGAGATCGACGTGCTCAGCCGCACCGTCACCATCACCCTGCGCCGGGTGGTCGAATTGGGATTGCAGCCGGCCGGCGTCAATTTTTTCGACGGTCAGGGCTTTTTGGTCCGGCGCGATGACGGTATCCGAACCCTGCGCCAGTTGCAGGGCCGGGCGATCTGCTTTCAGAGCGGCACCACCGCCGAAGATAATCTCCGCGAGCATTTCTCCGCCCGCCATATCGCCTTCACCCCGGTCGGCCGGGCCGACTTCAAGGAGATGGTCCGGGCCTTTCTCGAGGGTGCCTGCGCCGCCGTGACCGCCGATTCCTCGGCCCTGGCCTCGATCCGGATCGCGGCCCTGCCCGATCCCGAGCGCACCGTCATCCTGCGCCAGCAGATTTCCAAGGAGCCGTTCGGACCGCTGGTGCGCAAGGGCGACGACCGCTGGTTCGAGATCGCGCGCTGGACCCTGGCGGCCATGATCGAGGCCGAAGAACTCGGAGTCTCCCGCGCCACCCTGCCGGCAATGACCGCCAGCGACGTGCCGCGGGTGCGCCGCCTGCTCGGGCTGACTCCGGGGCTGGGCGCGCTGCTCGGGCTCGACGACCGCTGGGCGGCACGCATCGTGGCCCAGGTCGGCAATTACGGCGAGAGCTTCGCCGCCAATCTCGGTGCGGCCAGCCCGCTGAAGCTCGATCGCGGCCTCAACGAATTGTGGCTGCGCGGCGGGCTGCTGTTCGCCTATCCGCTGCGCTGAGGGAACCCGGCCGATGAGCATCCGCACCCGCGCCTATTCGATCCTGGCCGTGATCGCGGTGCTCATGCTCGGCCTCGCGCTGGGCTCGGTCTGGGCGGTCGGGCTGTCGCAGACCCTGGTCGACCACCTCTATGGCAACGCCCTGCTGCCCTCACTCGACCTCAAGGCGGTCTCGGACGGCTACACCAGCGCCGGCATCGTCACCGCGGTGCGGGTGCGTACCGGCGATCTCAGCTGGGAAGAGGGCGAGCAGGCGGTGCGCAAGGCCCGCGAGCGCATCGCCCCGGCCTGGACCGACTACCGCAGCCGGGTCGCGGACCGCACCACCGGCGCCTTCGTCACCGAAGCCGCGGCCTCAATGGCCGACGCCGACGCCGCCCTCGACGAGTTGGCCGACATTCTGGCCGGACAGGATGTCGCCGGGCTGACCACCTACATCGCCCGGGTGATGTATCCCGCGATCAACCCGCTGCTCTCGGTGATCGAGCGCCTGACCGGCGAGCAGGACGACGCCGGACAGGCGATCTTCGAGGCCTCGAAACAGGCGATCGGCAGCCAGCGCGGCTGGCTGGTGGTGTTGCTGATCGTGGCCGCGCTGGCCTTCGTCCGGGCCTTTTCCACCATCCGTCAGCGGGTGATCCGGCCGCTCGAAGGCATGACCGGGGCGATGACCGCGGTTGCCGGCGGCGATCTCGACCACGAGGTGCCCTCGACCGAACGGCGCGACGAGATCGGCGCCCTGGCCAAAGCCCTTGCCGCCTTTCGCGACAACGCCCGGGCCTTGAAGCGCATGACCGTTGATCTCGGCGAGGCCCGGGACAAGGCCGAGGAGGCGACCCGGGCCAAATCCTCGTTCCTGGCCATGATGAGCCACGAGATCCGCACGCCGATGAACGGCGTGATGTCGATGGCCGAACTCCTGGATCAGACCGACCTCACCGAGGACCAGCGCAGCATGTCGACGGTGATCCGCCAGTCGGCGGCGGCGCTGCTCACCATCATCAACGACATCCTCGACTTTTCCAAGATCGAGGCCGGGCGGCTCGAGATCGAGCGCGTGCCCTTCTCTCTCTCGGAACTCGTTGAGGGCACCGCGGAGCTGATCGCCGCCCGCGCCGACGAGCGCGGCCTCTGGCTGGTGCTCGATGCCGATCCTGCCCTGCCCGACCGCTTCGAAGGCGACCCGACCCGCATCCGGCAGGTGCTGCTCAATCTGCTCGGCAACGCCGTCAAGTTCACCAGCGAGGGCGGCATTACCCTGACCGTCGCCGCCGCCGGCGAGGGCGTGCGCTTCGAGGTCATCGACACCGGCATCGGCCTGTCCGAGGAGCAGCAGACCCGGCTGTTCCGCCCCTTCGTCCAGGCCGACAGCTCAACCGCGCGCAAATATGGCGGCACCGGCCTCGGCCTCTCGATCTGCCTCCGCCTCGCCCTGCTGATGGGCGGCAGCATCGGCGTCAGCGCGCGGCCGGGCCTCGGTTCCTGCTTCTGGTTCGAGCTGCCGCTGGTCCCGCTCGACCCGGCGCCGCTGCGACCCGGCATCGCCATCGACGACGCCGTGGTCGGACTGGCCGGCTTCGATGCCGCCCAGACCCGGGTGCTGACCCGATTGCTCGGCGCCGCCGGCATCGGGCCGGCCGGGGAAACCGCGGCCACGGTGCTGCTGGTTCAGGCCGGCACGCCGCTGCCCGCCACCGACCGGCCGGTGATCCTGGCCGGCAGCCGGACGGCCCTGGCGGCTGCGGCGGCACGGGACCGCATCTTCGCCACCCTGGCGCTGCCGGTCCAGCGCCGGCGGCTGTGGCTGACCATCGCGGCGGCGCTGGGCCGGGCGCGGCTCGACCATCGCCAGGGCGCCGAAGGCGGCAGCCCCGCCTTTGCGCCGCCGGCGCTGGACGAGGCCCGGGCCGCCGGCGCCGCGGTGCTGGTCGCCGAGGATAACGCCACCAATCAGGTGGTGATCCACCGCCTGCTGACCCGGCTCGGCTATGCCCACGACATCGCCGGCAACGGCCTTGAGGCGCTGACCCTGCTCGCGAACGGCGGCTTCGGTCTGCTCCTCACCGACTTCCACATGCCCGAGATGGACGGCTTCCAGCTCACCCGCGCCATCCGCGCCGCCGAGACCGGGAACAGCCGGCTGCCGATCGTCGCCCTGACCGCCGACGCCCTGCCCGGCACCGAACAGCAGTGCCTGGACGCCGGCATGGACGGCTATCTGACCAAGCCGATCGACAGCAAGGCCCTGAGCGAAACGCTGGAACGGCTGCTGCCTAGCGCCGCGCCGCTGCGCCGGACCCCCGAGCCCGACGCGGCGCCCCCGGCAAGGCCCGCCGCCGCCATCGACCCGGCAATCTTCGACACCGGCCGGCTCACCGAGTCTTTCGGCAGCTTCGGCCCCGAGGCCAGAGGCTTCCTTGCCGCCTTCGTCGCGGGCCTGCCCCGGATGCTGGCCGCGATCGACGGCGCCCTCGTGGCCGGCGACGCCCCGGGCGCCCGCGACGCCGCCCACGCCCTCAAGGGCGCCGCGGCCTCGATCGGCGCGGTGCGTCTGGCCCAGGTCGCCGCTGACGTTCAGGACTGCCTCGATGGCGGCGACACCGACACCGCCGGCCTGATGGCCAGCCTGCTGCCCGCCACCCACCAGGAGCTGGCGGTGGCAGCGGCGGCCCTGTGATCACCCGGGAGGACCCATGGCGACCGCCATCGACTATGAAAAACTGAAAATCCTGCTGGTCGACGACGAGGCCTACACCCGCCAGATCATCCGCCAGCAACTGCACCAGCTCGGCATCCGCTCGATCGCCGAGGCCGCCAACGGCCGGGACGGCCTCCTCGAACTGCTGCGCACCCGGCCCGACATCGTCTTTTGCGATGTCCACATGAAGCCGATCGGCGGCCTGGAATTCCTGCGTCAGGTCCGGGCAGTGAAGATCGCCGCCCTCGCCGCGACTCCGGTGGTGATGCTGACCGCCGACGCCGGCTCGGAAACCGTGGGTTCGGCCAGGGAGCTGGCCGCCAGCGGGTATCTGGTCAAGCCGGTGGCCCTCAACCAGCTGCGCGCCCGCATCGACGCCATCGCCGGCGCCATCGCGGGGCTGCACAGCCGGACGCTCTGACCCGGCGCACTCCGGGCCCGGGGCGCTCCCGATGAGGTCGGCTCATCGGGAGTGGCGCTCAGACGATGGTAAAGCCAAGACTGTTCCAATGGGCCGCCTGGGTCGTTGACAGGCCGATCGACGCCGCATCGACACCGTTATGATACCAGGCCGTGCTGATCGCCTCGACCCCGGTTGCCGTCAGCCCGAGACCGGTCAGCGCATCAATCTGCTCGGCGACGAGCTGACCGATCTTGGTCGCGCTCAGGCCGGCGATCTCGGTTCCGGTCACGCCCGCCAGTTGCGTCGTCGTCAGGCCGCCGATTTCGGCCTCGCTCAGCGCGGCAAAGGCGGTGATTGTCAGACCACCGATGTTGGTCAGGCTGAATGCTCCGACCTGGGTCGCCGTCAGCGCGGCGATCTCGCTCGCGGTCAACCCGCCGACCTGGGTTGTCGTCAGGCTGGCAATCTTGGTCGCCGAGAAGCCTCCGACGGCCGTGACGGTCAATGCGCCGACTTCGGTCGAGGTCAAACCGCCCAGTTGGGTCAGGGTCAGCGCGGCGATCTGACCCGAAGAGAACCCGGCAATCGCCGAAGTCGTCAGGTTCATGATCTGGCTCGAGGTCAGGCCGGAGACGCTGCCGCTGCCGGATACCTCCGAGAACAGAACGGTGTCGGACAGGTAGACAGACGCCGTGCGCGTCCCGAAATTGTCACTAAAATATCCATCCTCCTGAACAATTTTAAGAGTGTGACTGCCCTCGGTTGAAACCGAAATGGCGGCCCGGTACGGGCGTGTTTCATTCTGACTGTTGATGTAGTTGTCGGTATACGAGATCGACTTTCCATCAAGATAGTAGGCAAACATTCCGCCGCCGAAGTTTCCGACTTCTGTAACGTCAACAATAATTGTTCCACTTCCCGAGAAGTTGATCTGCTCCTGAACGTGGTCCTGGCCACCGATGGAGAAATCTTGAAGATGGGTCGTGCCGGCGGTCGAGAGGCTGGCGGGGACATAGTATGCCGTTATCGTGTCGGTTCCGACATTCTGGTTGTTGGTAATGATCGCGTAATCGACCTGAAACGAGTAGCTGCCCGCGGCAACCTGCCAGCCGCTGCTGAGGTGTACCAGATAGGGACCGGCGACCGCCTGAGATGCCGAGCCGTCCAGGTTGACCATGTACGTGAAGATATGCTGGTTATAGGATTTTGTTCCGCTGATATTGTCGTAGATGTTAAACATTCCGTCGGAGGACCCGTCCGGATTGTTTACGACAAGGTAGATGAATCCATCGGATGGCAGGATGGCCGTAATGGTCGTCTGCTGGGAGGTCACCGAGGCATCGACGGCGAACTGGCCGATCTGAACGGCAGCCGGCCCCGAGGCGAAACCGACCGACAGCGCCGCGATCTGGGTCGCGGTCAAGCCGCCGACCTGGGTCGTCGTCAGGCTGGAAATCTGGGTCGCCGAGAAGCCGGAGATCGCCGTGGTGGTCAGGGCGGCGATTTCGGTCGTGGTCAAACCGCCCAGCTGGGTCAGCGTCAGCGCGGCGATCTGGCCGGAAGAGAGCCCCAAAACCGCCGTCATCGTCAGCGCGCCAATCTCGGTCACCGTGAACCCGGCGATCTGGGTCGGGGTGAAGGCGGCAAACTGGGTCGAACTGAGGGCGGCGAGCGCGGTGGTGGTCAACGCCCCGACCGCGGTCGAACTGAGGCCGCCAAGCTGGGTCGCGGTCAGGGCCGCGAACTCGGTGGTGCTGAGGCCACCGAGTTGGGTCGTGGTCAGGGCCAGGATCTCGGTCGAGCTGAGGCCACCGAACTGGGTCACGGTCAGCGCGCCGAGTTGGGTTGAACTGAGGGCGCCGAACTGGGTCGTCGTCAACGCCCTCAACTGGGTTGGGGTCAGGAAGGAGCCGCCCGCCAGGGGCGTCGTCACCGAGAGGTTGTCGACATACATCTCGGCGTCGTTGCCGTCCCAGTTGGAGGTGTAGGCGCCAAAGCCGATGCGGTCGAACGCCCCGGGCGTCATGCCGAAGTTGAGGGCCTGGAAGAAGACGCCGCCACCGTCACGATAGGTCACGAGCAGATCGGCGGTGCCGCTTTCCCTGGTGTAGGTCAGGCTGACATTATACCAGGTCGAGCTGTCGAGGGTGGAAGACCAATCGGTGCCGGGCATGCAGAGCGCGCGGTTGCCCATGTCCGAGCCGCCGAGGCTGATGCCGAAGGCCTCGCCCCAGCTCGAGCCATAATGGCCGATCGCGCCGTCCGACGCCGCGATGTGCATCCCCATGCCCCAGGAGCTGCCGACATAGCGCAGATCGAATGACAGTTTGAAGCTCTCGTTGACGATCGGGGTGAAACCTTCGGACACTGCAAATTTCAGGGCGCCGTCATATTCTTTGAGATAGACATCGAGATAGCCGCCGGCCACCTGCAACCGGTTGCCGGCATTGGCATCGAAATCAGTCGATTTGGTAAAGCCATTGTCGCCGGCGGCGGTGAAATCGGCCGAATAATGGGTGCCCGGCACCGAGAGAGAGGCGATCTGGGTCACGGTCAGGCCGCGCACCTGGGTGGTGCTGAGGGCGCCGAACTGGGTCGCGCTGAGGGCCGCCAGCGCGGTGACGGTCAGCGCGCCGATCCCGGCCACGCTGAGGCCGGCGAGTTGAGTCGTGGTCAGAACGGCGACATCCGCCGATGTCAGGCCGGAACATTGGCTTGCCGACAAGGCCTGGATGTGTGTTGAGGTCAGCGACGCGATCTGGCTCGGGGCCAAACTGACCAGTTCGGTCGTCGTCAGGCCGCCAATCTGAGTGGTGGTCAGGACGGCGATTTGTGTCGTCGTCAGGCCGCGCACCTGCGTGCCCGACATCATCCCGATCACAGGCGCGGCCAGGGACCTGATCTGGGTCGTGCTCAGCGCCGCGATCTGGGTCTGGGTCAGCGCGCCGACGAGCGGCAATAAACTCTGATTGAGCAGCACGGAGATGCTGTCATTATCGGCGTTGGAGGCCAGAATATCGGGGACGCCATCACCGTTGACATCGCCGACCGCCACGTAATTGGTGGAACCGACCGCGTAGGTCGTCTGGGTCTGGAACGTGCCGTTGCCGTTGCCGAGAAGAACCGACACGTTGTTTGAGCCGGCGTTTGCTGTAACGATATCAATATTACCATCACCATTAATATCTGTCAACACGGCTTGATTTGTATTGGTCCCGACCGAGTATGAGGTCCGGGTCTGAAAAGTCCCATTCCCATTGCCCAGCATTACTGAAACAGCACTGTTGCCAAAGCCATATTCTGTGACAACCAGATCAAGCTTTCCATCACCATTGAGGTCCCGCATGATCACCGACGTCGGATTCGTACCGACCGCGTACGTCACCTGGGTCTGGAAGGTGCCGTTACCGTTGCCGAGCAGGACCGAGACGGTGCCATCATCAATATTCGCCGTGACGAGATCGGCCTTGCCATCGCCGTTGACGTCGCCGACGGTAACACTGCGGGCATATGATCCGGCGGCATAGGTGGTTGGCGTCTGGAACGTGCCGTTGCCATTCCCCAGAAGAATTGAAACATTTCTAGAGCCCGCGCTGGTAACCGCGAGGTCTGAGCGGCCGTCGCCGTTGAAATCGCCGATCGCAACATCAATCGGGCCATCCTCCACCGTGCAGGTGATCGCCGTCTGGAAGCTGCCGTCGCCATTTCCTAGAAAAACGGAAACCGTGTTTGCCGAATTCCAAGTTGTATAGCTGGTCTGGAATCGACTATTGGCAACAACGAAGTCAAGCTTCCCGTCACCATTAATATCGCAGACGACAGGGTTGCCATGAGGTCCCGATGAGGCATAGATAGACGGGGCCTGAAAACTGCCATCCCCGTTGCCGATGATAACAGAAACAGTGTTGCTATCGAGGTTTGACGATATGATGTCAGCTTTCCCATCTCCGTTAAAATCGCCGATCGCAAGACCAAACGGGAATTGGCCTCCCGCAGCATACGTTGTCTGTGCCAGGAAACTCAATTGTCCGGAGATCAGGGAGTTTAACTGTATTGAGGTCAAACCTGACAGCTGCGTTACGCTCAAGGTTCCAATGTCGGTCGCACTTAATCCGTGAAGCTGAGTGGTGCTCAGGGCGCCAATCTCCGTTGCCGTCAGGCCACCGACCTGGGTCGTGGTCAGAGCGGCGATCTGGGCCACGGTCAGGCCGCCGAGCTGAGTGGTGGTCAGGGCCGCGAGTTCGCTTGAGGTCAGGCCGCCGACCTGGGTCGTGGTCAGGGCCGCGAGTTCGCTTGAGGTCAGGCCGCGCATCTGGGTCGCGGTCAGCGCGCCGATCTGGGTTGAACTGAGGGCGCCGATCTGGGTCGTCGTCAGCGCCCCGAGTTGGGTCGGACTCAGAAGACCGCCGCCGCCCCGAACCGTCGTCACCAGGATGTTATCGACATACATCTCGGCGCTGGAACTGGAGCCAAGATATTCCGGCACATTGCCGCCGAAGCCCAGCCGATCAAATGCTCCCGGGGTGAAGGCGAAATTAAGCGACTGATAGAACAGGCCGCCGCCATCCCGATATCTCATAATCAGGTCCGCGGTTCCGCTTTCCTTGGTATAGGTGAGACTGATAGTGTACCAGGTTGAGGCGTCAAGCGACGATGATTCCCCGCCAACACCACTGATCGCCTCATAAATATTCAGCCGCCTCTGCCCCTGGTCCGAGCCGTTGAGGCCGAATTGAAAGACTGAACTCCATCCTGAGTTGTTGACCGGGATCGCGCCATCGGAAGCAACGATGATCATCCCCAGACCGAATGAGCTTGAGGCATAGCGTAGATCAAACGACAGATTGAAGCTCTGACCGACAATCCGGGTCATGGCCGGAGAGACGACATATTCATAGCCATTGCCGTGATCGGCATGGATCGTGACATCGAGATAGCCGCCGGTTACCTGCATGACTCCGCCGCGAGGCTCAAAGTCGGGCACTTTGGTAAAGCCATTGTCGCCGGCGGCGGTGAAATCGGCCGAATAGCTGGTGCCGGGCACGGGCAGCGCGGCGATCTGGGTCACGGTCAGGCCGCGCACCTGGGTTGCGCTGAGGGCGCCGAACTGGGTTGAACTGAGAGCGGCGAGCGCGGTGACGCTCAGCGCGCCGATCCCGGTCGCACTGAAGCCAAGGAGCTGGGTCGTGGTCAGGGCCGCAGCCTGGCTCGCCGTCAGCGCCGCGATCTGGGTCAGCGTCAGCGCCGGCGTTGCGGACGAGACAATGGCCATCAGACTGGTTGTGGTCAGCGGGCCGAGCTGGCTGGTGCCAAAGGCCAGGATTTCGGTCGGCGTCAACCCGGCCAGCTGGGTGGTGGTGAAGGAATTCAGCTCGATCGAGGTCAGGCCGCCGAGTTGGGCCACGGTAAGCAGACCCAGCTGGGTCGCGGTCAGGCCGCGCACCTGGCTGGTCGTCAGCGCCCCGATCTGGAGCGTGGTCAGAGCCGTGACCTGGGTGTCCCGGAGGGCCATGATCTGGGTCGTGGTCAGACTGCCGCACTGGCTGGTGGTCAGCATCGCGATCTGGGCGGTGGTGATCGCGCCGGTCTGGGTGGTGGTCAGATCCGCCACCGCGAGGGCGCTGAACTGACCGCCCGTGAGCGCCGCGATCCCGGTCGCGGTCAGCGCCGCAACTTCCGGCGCGGTCAGGGCGGCGACCTGCGACGAGGTCAGGCCGAGGATTTGCGCCGTCGTCAGCGCGGCGATCTGGGTCGTGGCCAGACCGGCGGTCTGGCTGGTGGTCAGCCCGCCGATGTCGTCGGCCCCGAGGCCGCCGAGCTGGGTCGTGGTCCAGGATCGGAGCTGCTCGGCACTGAGGCCGGCGAACTGATTGTGACCCATGGCCCAGATCTGGGCCGAACTCAGCCCCTGGAGCTGGCTCGTGGTCAGCGCGGCGACGGTATCGGCGCTGAGGCCGCTGACCTGACCCGCCGAGAGGCCGCCGATCTGAACCGAACTCAGGGCGCCGAGCTGAACGGGTGACAGCAGATTGAGGTCGGTGCCGGTCAGCCCCGCGATCTGGGTCGGGGTCAGCACGCCGAGCAGGGCCGGAGACAGCCCGGCAATCTGGGCCGGGGTCAGCGATGCGATCTGGGCCGGAGTCAGGGCGGCGATCTGAGTCGGGGTCAGGGTGCCGAACTCCAGGAGGCCGAACTGGCCGCTGCCGAGCGCCGCGATGGCGGTCGAGGTCAGGCCGGCGGTCTGGTCGCTGGTCAGGGCCATGAACTGGGCGGTGGTCAGCCCCAGGACCTGGAGCGTGGTCAGGGCGGCGATCTGGCTCGAGGTCAGGCCGCCGAGCTGGCCGGTGGTCAGCCCCTGGATTTCGGCCACGGTCAGGCCGCGCATCTGGGTCACGCTCAGGGCGCCGAGTTGGGCCGGCGCGAGGGCGTGGAGCTGAAGGCTGGACAGCGCCGCGATCTGGGTCTCTGTCAGGCCGCCGAGCTGGCCCGTGGTCAGGCCGATGATCGCGTCGGCGGTCAGGCCGGCGAACTGGGCGCCGGTCAGGCTGGACAGCTGACTGCTGGTGAGCCCGCCAAGCTGGTCGGCGCCGAGGCCGGAGATGACATCCGCGCGCAAGGCCCGGATCTGGGTCGTGGTCAGGGCCGCGACCTGATCGGCGGTCAGGCCGGCGAACTGGCTGTGAAGCATCGCACCGAGCTGGCTGATGCCCAACCCCTGGAGCTGGGTGGTGCTGAGAGCGCGGACCGCGTCCGAGGTCAGGCCGGCCAGTTGCAGCGTGGCCAGCGCGCCGAGCTGGGTCGCGGTCAGGGCGCCGAGCTGGAGCGCCGACAGCGCCCCGAGGTCGGATGCGGTCAGCCCCAGCAGTTGGGTCGAGGTCAGCGCCGTGAGCTGATCCGGGCTGAGGCCGGTCACCTGGGTGATGGTCAGCAGACCGACCTGGGCCGCGGTCAGACCACCAAGCTGGGTGGTGGTGAGCAGGCCGATCCAGTCCAGGCCCCGGATGGTGCCGGCGAGAGCGGCGAGCTGGGCCGGGGTCAGGCCCGAAAGCTGGTCGGGGCTCAAGCCCGCCAGCTGGGTCGAGGTTCCGGCACCGATCTGACCGGTGGTCAGGCCGGCGAGCTGGGTCGCGGTGAAGCCGGCGATCTGGTCGGCCGAGAGGGCGCGGATGTCGTCGGCGCTCAGGCCCTTCAGCTGGGTGACGGTCAGGGCGCCGAGCTGGGCCGCGCCGAGGACGCGGATTTCGCTGAGGGTCAGGGCGCCGAGCTGGGTCTGGGTCAGCCCGGCAAGCTGCTCGACGCTGAGACCGCCGACGACATCCGGGACCAGCGCCTGAATCTGAGCCGGCGTCAGGGCGGCAATCTGGGTCGTGGTCAGGCCTTCGGCCTGACTGGCGGTAAGCGCGCCCGCCTGAGCGGTGCCCAGGCCCTGAAGCTGGGTCGTGGTCAGGGCCGAGAGCTGGGCCGGCGACAGCAGGCCGATCTGACTGCGATGAAGGCCGCCGATCTGGCTGGCAGTCAGCGCCTGAAGCTGATCGCTGGTGAGCAGCGGGATGGCATCGGAGGTCAGGGCGCGGAGCTGGGCGGTCGAAAAGGCCCGGAGTTCGGCCGTGGTCAGGGCCGCGATCTGGTCGGCCGCCAGCAGACCGACGCCGGTGATGGTCAGGCCGCCGAGCTGGGTCGATGACAGCGCCGCGACCTGATCGGGGGTGAGGCCGAGCACCTGATCGGTGGTCAGGGACCCGATGTCGGTGGCGGAGAGGCCGGCAAACTGGGTCGTCGACAGGGCGTGCAGGGCAACCACCGAGAGGCCCTGAATCTGGGCCGCCGAAAGGCCATGAAGCTGGGTCCGGGTCAGACCGCCCACCTGTTCGGCCGAGAGGACGCCGATGTCGGTGACGGTCAGGCCGCCGAGCTGGGTGACGGACAGGACGCCAAGCTGATCCGGGGTCAGCCGCGCGACCTGATCGGTGGTCAGGCCGAAAATCTGGCTTACCGCCAGCGCCTTCAGCTAGGTCGCGGTCAGGAGGGCGATGTCGTCGCCGGCCAGCGCCTTGATCTGGGACGATGAGAAGCCGGCGATCTGGGTCACCGACAGCGCCTCGACGATCGCCGCGGTCAGGCCGGCGACCTGCTGGGTGGTGAGGGCGGCGATCTGGACCGCGGTCAGGCCGCCGATCTGGGTCGTGGTCAGCGTCGGGATGAAATCGGCGGCCAGGGCGCGGATCTGGGCCGTCGACAGGCTGCCGATATCGTCGGCGCCGAGGCCGCCGATCTGGGCCGTGGTCAGGCTGGCGAAGGCGGTGACGGTCAGGCCCTTCATCTGGGTCGCCGAGAAGGCGCCGAGCTGCTCGGCGCTGAGAGTGGCAACCTGATCGAGGGTCAGCGCGCCGATGTCGAAACTGGTCAGGCCGGTGAGCTGGGTCGTGGTCAGGGCGCGGACGGCCTCCACCGACAGGCTGCGGATCTGGGCCGTGGTCAGGCCACCGAGCTGGGTCGCCGAGAGGGCGCCGGTCTGCTCGGACACGAGGACGCCGATATCGGTCACGCTCAGACCGGCGATCTGGGTCACCGAGAGCGCGGCCAGCTGATCCGAACCGAGGCCGATGACCTGATCCGAGGTCAGACCGAGAAGCTGATTGACGGCCAGCCCCCGCATCTGGGTCGTGGTCAGGGCCACGATCTCGCTGGTGGTCAGGGCCTTGACCTGGGTTTGGCTCAGCCCCCGCAGCTGCACGGTGGTCAGCCCGGCGACGCCGCTGGGAGAGAGGCTGGCCACCTGACTGCTGTCGAAGGCACCCAGCTGGAACGCCGCGAAGCCGCCAAGCTGGGTCACCGACAGCGCCAAAATCAGCTCCGGCGCGAGGCCGTGGATTTGTGCCGTGGTCAGGGCGCCGAACTGGGCCGCACCAAGACCGCCGATCTGGTCGGGCGCAAGGGCGCCAAGCTGAGTCGAGGACAGCCCCCTGATCTGGGTCGCCGACAGCACCGCGATCTGATCGGAGCCGAGCACGCCGACCTGATCGGCGGTCAGGCCGCCGAGCTGGCCGGCGGCCAGCCCCCTGATCTGGGCGGGGGTCAGCGCCGCGACCTCCTCTTCGGTCAGCGCCCGGAGCTGGAGCGAGGTCAGGCCCTTGATCTGGGACGACGACAGCCCGGTGATCGCCGCCGGAGTCAGGCCGGCCAGCTGGGTGGTGGTCAAGACCGCGAGCTGACCGGCGGTCAGACCGCCGAGCTGGGTCACCGACAGCGCCGCGAAAATCTCTGTGGCGAGACCATGGATCTGGGCCGTGGTCAGCGTGGCGATATCGCCGGCCTGCAAGCCACCGGCCTGGGTCGCGGAGAAGACGCCCAGCTGGGTCACGGTCAGGCTCTTGAGCTGGGTCGCCGAGAGGGCATTGACCTGATCGACGGTCAGGCCGGCGATCTGATCGGTGCCCAGCATGACAATCTGCGCCGTGCTCAGGGCCGCGACCTGGGTGGTGGTCAGCACCCCGATCTCGTCGCTGGCCAGGGCCTTGATCAGCGATGCCGACAACGCCCGCAGCTGGGTCGCGCTCAGGCCGCCGAGCTGGCTGACCGTGAAGACGCCGACCTCGGTCGAGGTCAGGCCGCCGAGCTGTCCGGCCGACAGCGCGGCAATCTCGGTCACGGTGAGGGCGATGACCTGATCGGTGGTCAGGGCGCCGATCTGGGCCGCGTTCAGCCCGCGGAGCTGCGCCGTCGTCAGGGCCGCGATGCTGTCACTGCCGAGCGCGCCGACCTGAGCCGGGGTCAGGGCGCCCAGGCCGGTCGCGGTCAGACCACCGGTCTGGGTCTGGGTCAGCGCCGCCACGGCGTCGACGGCAAAACCGCTGATCTGCTTGCCGCTCAGGGCCGCAATCTGGGTCGGGGTGAGGCCGAGGACCTGATCGGCGGTCAGCGAGGCCAGCTGGCCCGAGGCCAGCGCCTTGACCTGGGTCACCGACAGGGCGCCGATCGCGCTCGCGGTCAGGCCGTCGAGCTGGGACAGCGTGAGCACGGCAATGATCGCGGCGCTGAAGCTGCCGACCTGGTCGGGGGTCAGGACGTTGAGCGCCGCCGAAGTCAGGCCCGACACCTGCGCGCTGTTGAGAACCCGGATCTGGGTCAGGCTCAGATCAACCAGCTGATCGAGGGACAGCGCCCGGATCGCCGCCGGAGTCAGGGCCTTGACCTGGGTCGGACTGAGAGCCGCGAGTTGGCTGGCGGTCAGAACCTCGATCTGGGTCGAGGTCAGCGCCCCGAGTTGGCCGGCGCCAAGACCGCCGACCATGGTCGCGGTCAGAGCCAGGATCTGATCGGTGGTCAGCGCGCCGAACAGTGCCGAGGTCAAGCCCCGCAGTTGGGTCGCGCTCAGCGCCCCGACCTCGTCCACGGTCAGGCCGCGAAGCTGGGTCTGGGTCAGCACCGCGAGCTGGGCCGGGCCGAGGCCCTGGATCTGGGTGGTGGACAACGCCGCCAGCTGCGCCGTGCTCAAACCGCTGATCAGGGCCGTGGTCAGGGCCTTGATCGCGGCCGGCGTCAGCGCCGCGAACTGATCGGAGCCGAGCGCCCCCAGTTCGGCGACGGTCAGGCCGCGGATCTGGCCCCCGGTGAGGCCGCCGATCACCTCGGGGGACAGGCTCCTGAGCTGGGTCACCGTCAGCGCCGCGATGCCGGCGGTGGTCAGGCCCCGGACCTGGGTCACGGTCAGCGCCGCGATGTCGTCGGGACTGAGGGCGGCCAGTTGCGATCCGGCCAGCGCCGCGAGCTGGCCCGAGGTCAGCGCAACCATCTGCTCCGGGCTCAAGGCTCCGATCGCAGCCGGCGTCAGGCCGCGAATCTGCGAGGTTGCCAGCCGCCCGATCTGATCGAGGGTCAGGCCGGTGATCTGGGTCGAGCTGAGAAGGCCCAGGTCGCCCGAGGTCAGGCCGCGCAGCTGGGCCGCGGAGATCGCGCCGATCTGGTCCGCGCCCCATCTGCTGATATCGACAGCGTGAATCTGGCTCGAGGCCAGCGCCGCGATCTGGTCGGCGCTCAACGCCGCCGCCTGGGTCGCCGAGAGGGCGTGGGTTTGGCTGGTGGTCAGTCTCGCGATCTGGGTCGCGGTCAGCGCCGTGATCTGGACCACCGGCAGCCCGGCGATCTGGCCGGTCGTGAGGCCGGCGATCTGCTTGGCGGTCAGGCTCTGGATTTGATCGGCCGAGAGGCCCTTCAGCTGGGTGACACTGAGGGCCGCGATCTGGTCGGGCGTGACCCCCGGAAGCTGGTCGGCGCCGATGGCCGCGAGCTGGCTCGCGGTCAGGGCGGCGACCTCGCTGGTGGTCAGGGCCGCGAGCTGGCGCTGGCTCAGGCTGGCGATCTGCGCCGGCGTCAGCATCGTGATCGCGCCCGCCCCCAGGCCGGCCAGCTGTTCGTTCTTGAGCGCCGCGATCTCGTCCGCGGTCAGGGCCGCGAACTGGCTGCTGGTCAGCGCCGCCAGCTGATCGGCCGAAAGCGCGCGCACCTGACCGCTGGTCAGGCCGCCGAGGGCGGTCACGCTCAGGCTCCTGAGCTGGGCGGCCGAAAGCGCACTGATCGCGGCGACGGTCAGGCCAGCCAGCTGATCGGCGGTCAGGCCGCCGACCGCGAGGCCGGAGACCTGCTCCGGGGTCAGCGATTTCAGGGCCTCGGGGGAGAATGCGGCGACCTGGGTCGTGGAAAAGGCCCGGATCTGCGAAGAAGTCAGGTTGTTCAACTCGACGTTGGTCAGAGCCTTGATCTGAGCCAAGGTTAAAGCTGCAATCACTGTGGTGGCCGTCGAGCTGTCAATGGTCATCACCGAATCTCCGGACCGCATTAAACCAGT
>SERZ01000684.1_pt1 | contig 22162 bp, 25 predicted proteins | sample 3171461 | NCBI WGS metagenome assembly SERZ01 (sample SAMN06051861, study PRJNA518727) | freshwater metagenome | biome: subpolar coniferous forest; feature: holomictic lake; material: water; isolation source: holomictic Lake 227, 6 m depth | place: Canada: near Kenora, Ontario | collected... | reverse complement strand
TGGCGTGCGTAACCCGGCTTACCAATGAATCTGTGCTCATTTTTTCATTCCAAACCTGATGATAGTTCTCAATAGCCAATGAGCATAACCTCTCATCATTGCAAGTACTTCGCTTACGACCTTACCCGTCGGGCGGCGAATGGAATGGATCGGTTGTCGATGACGCTGTTTGATCAGCGAGGTGGAATAATGGGAGAATAGCACTTTGTTTTACAGGCTGTGGGACGTTTCAGCATTCAACTGTGTAGATGATTGGCCGTCATATCGTGGAGTTTGAGCAGGGTGGCGAGGCACGCGCTGCTTATGGCAAGAAGTTGTTGTCGCGACTGGCAGAATCATTGACTGGTGAGTTTGGCAAAGGGTTTGATGCCACTAATTTGCGGCACATGCGCCGGTTTTATCTTGCTTTTCCAATTTGCGACACAGTGCGTCGCGAATTGAGCTGGTCGCATTATCGGGCACTGTTGCGTGTTGATAACCCCGAAGCAAGGCAGTGGTACATGCATGAAGCAGCGGCACAGAACTGGAGTGTTCGTGCACTTGATCGGCAGATTGGTACGCTCTATTTCGATCGCTTGCTGCTCAGCAGTGACAAGGCCAGCGAGGAGGCTGAGGGGCTGAAGCCAATATCGCGGCACTGCCTCGTAGCCCCCAGTTAGTGCGTGATCCCGTGATGCTCGAGTTTCTTGGTTTGCCAGGTCTATTTGCTCCTTAATGCTGACACCAGATCGAGGGGGCTTGGCTTTGCCCTTGCAGGAAACTTCTATCCTGATTTCCTGCTCTGGCTGGTGGACGACTCTACCGGTGAACAGTGGCTTAGCTTTATTGATCCAAAAGGGTTGCGCCAGATGAACCTGACCGATCCGAAGCTTGGTCTTTACAAGGAGGTCAAGGTGATTCAGGAGAAGCTTGGTGATCCGAAACTGACACTGAACGCTTTTATTCTGTCGGCAACACGATTTGAAGGTCTGATTAATGTTCCCTGCCTGCAAGAGGATCTGGAAGAGCGGCATGTGCTGTTTATGCCTGATGGGGGGGCTGTGTATTTGGGGAAGATGTTTGAGAGGGTTGGGTGAGAATTAAGAGCCCGGAGTTTGGCAAGAATGTCTTTTACAGTACACTTCAACTGAATTGTCATGACGAATGATTACAAAAGAATGCGCTGGTTGACATGTGATTTACAAATATAAACCCCGGCAGGCGGGTGTCAACTGGTCAGAAGAACGGAAACAGAGACGATATCGTAAATTTCACTTGACTTACCCATCAATTCGGGAGTCTCAGTCTCCCGAATTGATGAACAAGTCGTTACCATTTGCAATTGCCGTCAGCTCTATGACTATTTTCGATTCTTCCGAACCTGTCCGCAGATTGTGCGGACACTGTCGGCACAATTGCGTCCTTTGTGGCTAAAGTTGTGCCGGGACGAAAGTTCGTCAATAAACCGCAGGTTTCTTTCGCCTCCAAACTGGTGACGTGCGCAAAAACTGCTCGGTTTAGTGAACCACCTTTGTTCCTGGTGAACCTTATGAGAGCTTCTTTTTCACAATCTCGATGAGAGCGTCGAGAGTCGGCAGGGCGTCGATCTCTTGTTTTGAGAGCATGATTTCGATATTGCTTTCGCCGTGGTGTCGCAGAATGACCGGATAGGTGAATCGGGGAGTGTATTTTTTCTCGAACTCGTCGCGGTGCAGAAACTCCACAGGGACACCGAGGGTGGAACGGAACTCTTTCCAGGCCTCGATCTCGGTGAAGGGCCCGTAGGTCAACTTGCAGAGGCTGCAATCGTAGGTTCCGGGACTGATAATCTTGTGTCCCAGATCAATGAGAGAGCTGATCGGGTTGCTGTCGCTGTTGTATACAAAGATGAGTTTCACGGCTGATCCAGGTGTTTATTGAGAAGGGCTGTGGTGGGTTGCTTATTGTCAACACCTTTTCTCTCCTTGCGGTTCCTTTGGTCGGGTCAACATCATCAGGGGAGTCTGCTATCCCTGCAGCAGGTCGAGCACTTCTGCAATGGTGTCGCAGACAGTATAGAAGTCTCCATGCTGGCGGGATATCATCTGCTCGTCAGCAATACGGTCGAAGAAAAGCAGCAGGGGGTTCCAGAAACCCTTGATGTTAAGCAGGATGATGGGTTTGTGGTGGTGGCCGAGATGTTTCCAGGTGATGACTTCTATCAGTTCGTCGAGGGTACCGAATCCGCCGGGCAGAACAAGATAGGCATCTCCCCATTCGGCCAGTTTCATTTTGCGTTCGTGCATGGTTTCTACCACATGCAGTTCACTCAGGCCGTAATGGGCAACCTCGCGTTCTTCAAGAAATTTCGGGATGATCCCTTTGACGGTTCCGCCGTTTGCCATGACAGCGTCGGCAATGCAGCCCATGAGACCGACACTGCCTCCGCCGAAGACAAGTCCGATACCGCGCTCAGCCAGTTGTCGGCCAAGGTCGGCTGCAGCGGTAAAATATTCATGGGGCGCCTTGTTGCTGGAACTGCAGTAGACGGTGACGGCTGAGATCATGGCAAATTAATAATTAAGGGTGGTACTGTCATCGGAATGCTCGTAAACATAGGTTTTCGGTTCCTCTATTTTTTTCAGAGTAAAGCGTTCTGAAGCTCTTTCCCAAAGATCGGTATCTTCGGCATAGTCGAGATCCCTGTATCCTTCGAGTGCAATGAAGAGCTCTCGTCTGCCAAAAAAGGTTCCGCCTACGATGCACTCCCGGACGTGGATAAGCCGGTCGGGATTTTTGCAGTCTTTGACCATCATATTTTCATCACAGTGGTATCCGCCACACAGCAGATCGACATCCGGCATTGTTTCGATGATCTCCATCCTTGATTCGAGATGGTTCTCCAGATAGTGGTCGTCACTGTCAAGAAAGGTGATGTATCGACCGAAAGAGGCTTGTATACCGGCATTGCGCGATAGTGCGGCTTTGCGGTTCTTGTGTTTCATGTACCGGATATTGGGAAATCTGGCAATAAAGGGTTCGAGTGTTTCGAAGGTGTTGTCTGAACTGCCGTCATCGACAATAATGAGTTCCCAGTTGTCGAAGCTCTGTGAAAGAACGCTCTGCACAGCCTTTTCAAGGTGACCTGCCCGGTTAAAGGTGGGCATGATGACCGAGACGAGGGGCTTGCAGTTGAATCTCATGGTCTTGCGGCTTTTATGGCAAAAGCACAGACAAGCATTCCGGCAACAAGAAAGTTCTGCGCTATGGCGTTATATCGAACATCCATGGTGCCCGGTGATTTGACCAGGGCAAATTGCAGAAAGAACTGGGGAATGATGAGGGCGCCGACAACAATTCCATAGCTTGTCTGGCCGATCATGAACATATAGCAGGATGCGAGTATCTGGCCGGCATTGATGAGTACCGATGCAAGCAGCGCAGCGTTGGTTTCTCCAAATACGACAGGGAGGGTTCTGATGCCGACCTGACGGTCACCTTCAATCGATTTGAAATCGTTGATGGTCATGGTGCCTGTGCTTGAAAGGGTGAAGAGTCCCGCAACAATCAGTGACGGCTGAAGCGAAGAGAGTGTAAAAGTCGGGCTGTATGCTATTTCTCCGGCTATCCAGGGTATGATGAGGTAAGAGAGCGCCACGATGATGTTGCCCGCCCAGAGCCGTTTTTTCAGTTTTATGGGGTTGGCACTGTAGAGATGTGCATTGATAATGCCGATGACCACGTAAAAGCCGATAAGCGGATGAATCAGATAGCCGGTGATAACGGAAAACACCGACCAGATGGCAATCAGGATTGTGGCGTTTTTCAGCGAAATGGCCCCTCCGGGTATCGGGCGGTTGGGTTCGTTGATTTCATCGAGGTCACGGTCGAAATAGTCGTTCAGCATCTGGCAGGTTCCGCTTGCCAAAGGGCCGGTAAGCAGCATGCCGAGCAGGAATTTTCTGCCACTCATTTCGTGCCAACTGAAAGCGCCACTTGCCACGGCACCGCAAAGAAAACTCCACATGACCGGTATCCATGTGACCGGTTTGAGGAAGCGTATAAAAAGAGCGACTTTTGAGAGAGGTTCGTAAGATCTTGATCCGCCATGAACCAACTTGCGGACATTCAATGGCGTTTTGAAGTTTCCCTTATCTGACTTTTGCTGAAACTTCTTCATCGATCTAAAATTGATCACCATTACTGACTTGGGTTGGAGAAATGCTTCAAGCCTGAAAATAACATGTAAAACTAAAGAAAAGAACCATATACCCGTAAAAACAGTAACGTTTATGACAATATCCTGAAATATCCCGAAGATTTTTTTTTAAACTAAAGAATATGTGCTTAATCGTACGAATTTTATGCCTGCTGCTGTTGTTCTTGATTTTTTACCCTTTTTGGCAGTTTTTGAAAATGGTGGCGAATGGTTTTTATCTGGCCTGGGAGAGTAACCGCTCGTAACGCAAAAAAGGTTTTTTTGTTGTGTCATTAATCAAAAAAGGAGATATTTCGTATGTTTGGTAGTAGTCTGCTCAAGGAGATGAAAAAGAGTTTTTTGTTTCATGCCATTGCTGCTCATTTCAGTAATGGATTGATTCCGGTTGCCGTACTCTATCTGCTTCTGACCCTTACAAGCGGAAACACCTATTTTGAACATACTGTTGAACATCTCATTGTCATTGTATTGATGGCTGTTCCGGTGTCGTTTTTTTCAGGTATTCATGACTGGAAAACGAAATATCGTGCGGCAAAGGCGCCCGTTTTCATTAAAAAAATCAGGCTTTCCGCTCTTTTGTTTTTTCTGTGTGCTTCAGCCGTTGGTATCAGGCTCTCGGTTCCGGAGGTAATGAACCGTTCTGGTTTTGAGCATTGGCTTTATCTTGCCCTGCTTTTTGCAATGTTGCCGGTTGTGACTCTGCTTGGTCACTACGGTGGCAAACTTTCCGCCCAGTCAAGACAGGCAGGCAAGCCTTCTGAGGCGAAGAGCGTTAAATGACCGTACAAGAATAGAGCGATCTTTTTTATCGAAAAGTTTTTCAAGCTTACTTGGCCCGATGAGTTCCGACTTATCAGGGGAGAACTTGCCTCAGTGGCAAGTTGCAGTATGTGGCATCGTAAGCTACAGAGATCTGAACATCTTGTGAAACCCTTCACCCTGCAAGGTGATTTTGCAAGTGCAGAAATACCATACACATTTTTTTACTCTACATATTCATTGCAAAAGAGGAGGAATGACCTATGAGGACATCAACGTTGAGCAAGAACGGGATATCACCTGAAGTAGCGGAACTGATTTTACGATTGGTTGCTTCCATTCCCTGGCCTGCTCGACGTAAAGCCATGGGTGATGTGGCTCTGACCATTCTGGATGGCAAACCTCGTGTTGCTGAAAAAGAGTTTGGCTGGAGTCGTTCGGGAGTTGCTGTGGGAATCAAGGAATTTCAGGGAGGAATTGTATGTGTCAATGATCTCTCTGAACGGCACAGGCCAAAGTCGGAAGAAAAGAATCCCCGGTTGATTGAAGATATCCGAAGGATAATGGAGCCTTGCAGTCAAACGGAACCTCGTTTGCGCTCATCCTTCCGTTATACCGATATGACGGCGCAATCCGTCTATAAAGCGCTGCTTGATGAAGGATGGACTGAGGAAACACTTCCAACTGTTCGCACCATTTCTGATATCCTTAATCGGCATGGGTATCGTTTGCGTTCTGCCAGCAAGAGCAGAACGGAAAAGAAACGGAAAATACAGGAGCCATCTTCAATAATGGCAAGCCGATAAGTGTCATGGCAAACGAAAAGGATGTTTTTATGGAAGGCAGTGCATTTTCGTCAAAAAGTTTTGTTCCGGGTCTCTTTCTCTTGAGCAGAAACTCCGTGGATAATTTTTTCCTGAAAAAAAAAGTTTGTTATTTTTTATTACAATTGTTAAGTTAATTTTAAGAAAGTAGAGGTAATAAGTCTTACAGCTCGTCCTGTATGCTTCTTTTTTACTGCTTGCATGTTAAAATAAACAGTTTCCGCTTTTTTTACTTTCTTCCTGTCATTTATCACTGTCATCTGTGCTCACTGAGCAATAGCCAAATTTTGGCCTTGTGGTTCAATAGTGTTTTATCTGAGGATTTTTCTGCTTCAATATATACTGTAGTCTGATCCGCTATTTATTCAAGGCATTGTTTCCCTTGTTGTTTTTTCTGATCGGGTACAATTTTTTTTCCGGTTTTCGCTTATAGAGGCTTGCCGCTATGGCTTTTTTGTGGATGACAGAGGCTAAACACCTGTGTAAATTTGCAAACACTGCCCTGCGCAAGGTTCTTCTGAATGTGTACGTTAACAGGCAATGTGTTTGGCTTTTTGTGACGTATATCCCTTTTTTACAATGATGCTCTTGGCGGTGAAAAATCAAATAAAAGGAGTAGTTATGGCAAATAAACTCGGGCCGGGGTCGGCCATTCAGAAGAAAAAAGGCTGTAAAGTTATTGTTTTCATGTGCAGTATTCTTTCTATTGTTGCTCTTTGGGGCCAAGAAAGTCAGGCAGTACCAGCCTTTGCCCGAAAATATCATACGGCATGTTCAACCTGCCATCTTGCATTTCCGGTAAGAAACGGCTTTGGAGAGGCATTCCGCAACAACGGATACCGCTTTCCCGGTAATACCGATGATGAGATGGTCAAGGAAGAACCGATAGCTCTTGGCCAGGAATCCTATAAAAAAATCTTCCCTGATGCGATCTGGCCATCGGATATTCCCAACATGCCGTCGCTTGGTTTTCTGGCATCTTCCACTATTACGGTACCAAAGGACAAGGTTGCCGGAAAGTATAAAGATGTCAATTTTTCTGAGGAGCTTGGTGTGTTTTTTGCCGGTACGGTAACTCATCACATCAGTTATTTCGGCGACTTTGCCCTTAATGATGAAAGTGCTACCCTCGGAAGGCTTGTTATGCTCTGGGCGTTTAAGCCTGGTGTAAACCTTGCATTGGGAGACGTCGGATTTCCTGAACTTTTTACCTTGATTTCAGCCAGGCCAAACGGAGATAAAGACAGTTATAGCACGTCGCTGCCAAATCCAAGCAGGGGTGTTGAACTGAGAATAGCTGGCGATACCGGAGAGAGTGGCGGATATTCACTTATTGCTGGTGTAGGAAGGAATTCAACATTGACTGACCATGTTACAGCCGAGTACCGTGGTGGTAATTTTACCGATACCAAATATGCAAGGGGAACCTTGAAGGTCGGTGGCAATGGATTGTTGAGTGGTGTTGGTGGAACCCTTGGCCAGAACGCGATCGGACAGGACAACTCCGTGACCTTCGGTGTCAATTACTTCAACTCTTCCAAGGGTGGTGAAACACCTCCAACTGATATCGATGAGGGAGTGACTTCCATTGGTCGCAGCAAAACGGCATACGCTGCTGATATCGTAGCCAATTATGGCAAATTCCGTACTGTAGCCCAGTATGCCCGGTTTAATGAGGTTATCGATACTGCCGGAAAAGACTGGGGTAAAAGAACTGCATTTGGTGTTGAAGGGGATTACTGGATCTATCCCTGGCTCTTTGGAGTTGTTCGTTACGAGCATGTAAAAGATAATCTTAACGGTAAAATCAACAAGTTTATTCCCGGTGTGGCAGCTTTGCTCAGAGCGAATGCCAAAATCGGTCTTGAGTATGTTGCCGTCACCAAAGATGCTGTCGCCGAGGCCAACTCTGTTGCAGGCAACTCATTCACTTTTTATGCGCAGTTGGGCTTTTAGCAGTTTCTGATTTTGTTGTTGTTTGTTGTTGTGTGGAAGAGGCGTGCTGTTCAATGCTGTGAGAGATGATTCTTTCAGCTTGCCAGGCAGGCCTCTTTTTTTTGTGATTTTAAAGCTGCCACATCCGTAGTATCTTTACTGAATCCATCAGAGGCCGGGTTGTGATCCGGGGGAATGGAGATGGCGGAGGGGAAGGCTTCTCTCTTGCAGTGCATTTATAATACAAACGAAACGCTTGCATGATTGACCATACTGTGCTGCTCTTATTTTTTTCAACATCACTTCTTCTCGCCCTCTCTCCCGGTCCAGACAACCTTTTCGTTCTGGCACAGTCAGCCCGGAATGGCCGGATGGCAGGTTTCTATGTAACCCTTGGTCTTTCTACAGGTTTGGTCGGGCATACGATTGCGGTTGCTTTTGGTCTTGCCACGATCGTTCAGGCTTCGGCGGTTGCGTTCACCATCCTGAAATTCATCGGTGCGGCCTATCTGCTCTATCTTGCCTGGAAGGCATTCAGGGCCGCTGCATCAACAGGGAGTATGGCTGAAGCCCAGGTGTTGTCAGGGGGAACTCTCTACAGACGGGGGATAGTCATGAATCTGACCAATCCGAAAGTTTCGTTATTTTTCCTCGCTTTTCTTCCGCAGTTTGCCGATCCGTCAAAAGGTTCGATGATGTTGCAGTTTATTCAGCTTGGAGCTGTTTTCATCATTGCCACCATTTTGGTTTTCGGGGCCATAAGCATTCTTGCAGGAGGGGTGGGTGAGAGGTTTCGCAACTCTCTTTTTGCCGGGAAAGTTGTCAACCGGATTGCTGCCGCAATATTTGTTGCTCTTGCCGTTAAACTGGCAATATCGGAACGTTAACGAACTTTTCAATCATGCCCTTTATTCCTCTTGTTCCATTCTCTGAATTGCCCGACAACAGCCATAAATCGGTCAGGTTTGGTAGTAAAACCGTTGCGTTGTTTCATTATGGAGGCGTCATAACGGCCCTTGACCATGCCTGTATTCACAAGGGTGGAGATCTCGGGCAGGGAGTCATACAGATACTGGACGATGGAGAGCGTTATGTTGTCTGTCCCTGGCATGGTTGGCAGTACAATCTGAAGAGCGGTCAGGCTCCTTTTGGTTATAAGGATCGTCAGGCTATTTACGATGTCATTGTTGATAACGGCATGATCTGCATCTCTGAAGAACCGGTGAAGCAGGCATTCAAGGCTGAACATGAATCCGATCCGATTGCCGATTTGAGAAATCTTGACTATCAGCTCACTCCGACCTCTCTCAATGTTCTGGGAATTTCTGCGACCAATATGAATCGCGATCTTCCCCGGCCTTCAACTTCAGAGAGCGCATTGCAGAATGCTCTTGATTTTGCCTCTTCGAAATTCGGCGCGGCCACGAAAATGATCAGGCTCCGGGATTTGAACTTTCGCCACTGCGAAGGGTACTACAGCCGTCATGAGCAAGCCTGTACATGGCCTTGTTCCATTTCCGAAATGGATGCAGAGGATGGAATGAATGAGATTTATCGTTCCCTTGTATTGTGGGCGGATGCAGTTATCCTGGCAACTCCGATAAGATGGGGCAATGCATCGTCGCTCTATTACAAAATGGCTGAACGGCTCAACACAATCCAGAACCAGATCACGATACATGACAAGGTATTGATCAAGAACAAGGTGGCATCCTTTATCATCACCGGAGGGCAGGACAATGTGCAGGGAGTTGCCGGACAGCTTAACTCGTTTTTCACCGATCTTGGTTTCACTTTTCCTCCATTCAATTTTGTCGGATGGAGCAGAGGATGGATCGCCGAGGATATGGAAAACAACTATACCCGTTTTTTCAGAAACCGTTACGTTAAACGTTCAGTCATGGATCTGGTGACCAACTCCATGCAGTTGGTTATGCAGATCAAGAAAATGGATTCTTCAGATCTTCAGGCCCCAAAACCGAAAATATCCGAAGCAGGAACCCTTAACGGATAAACAGTTTCAATGCATTTTTTTTGAAGATTTTATGGCTTCAGAAGGAGATGATTTTTGTTCTTTATGACGAAATTATGTACAATAAAATGCATGCAAAAACACTGGAAGCTGAGCTGCTTCCCAGTATGCAGCTCTCCGGCATTGCAATGTCCCGCAATTTGCACTTCATTCAGGTCAGGAGTATGCCCTTGATTGAATGCAGAGAGATTTTGTGCATGAGTTATTGCATTTAAAAAGAAGGTGTTGATAGTGTTCTTTTCATGCCTTCGGGTTATACATGGGTTTTTTGCGGTTATTTTCCCCCTATTCCAAATACAAGCACAGTCGTATCATATCCTATGCCAGACCAGATCCTGATATCCGCGATTTCCGACCTACGGAAACAGGCCTTCCGTAAATACCGGGAACTCTTTTTTGGTGGCCTGCATCAGTTGAGTGCGTTCATGATTCTTCTCATCATGATGTTTCCGCTCTCCATCTATGCGTTGCCGAGAGATTATGCCGAGGAACGTCAGGTTCCAATAGAATCTTACATTGTCAAGGAGACTGGCAGTTCCAAAGTCCTGATGTCCAAAGATATCGACAGGCAGGTCTCTCCGGCAAGTCTGACCAAGATATTGACCTGTATCATGGCGATAGAAAGCGGCAAGCTTGATCAGGATGTGCTGATTACTAAAGAATCGACTATGGTGGAGCCTTCAAAAGCAGGGTTCAGGGAGGGAGACAAAATCAAGCTCCTTGATCTGGTCAAGGCGGCTATGGTCAATTCAAGCAACGATGCAGCATTTGCAATTGCCATTCATCTGGGTGGCAGTGTCGAAGGGTTTGTGGCTTCCATGAACTACAGGGCAAAAATGATCGGGATGAAAAATTCCCGATTTACCAACCCCGCAGGTTTTGACAAGGGTATCTATGCTGGCAATATCTCTACGGCCGGTGACCTTTTGGCTCTTACGGAATACGCCGTAAGGAATCCTGTTTTCAATGAGGTGGCCAGACTGGAAAGGGCGGTATTCATGGAGCAGACCACCCGCAGGCTCTATTCCCTGAGAACCCACAACAAGCTGCTTGATAAATATCCTTATGCTGTGGGTATCAAGACCGGGTATACCACCAGGGCAGGGAGGTGTCTGATCGGCAGGGCCATCAAGGATCATCGTGATATTCTGCTGGTGATGCTGAATGCCAAAACTGACCGATGGAATGTTGCTGCTGATATGTTTGACAGTGCGCTTTGTGTCGAAAGGAAAGAGCCGATTCAGATTGTTCATTCCTCAGTTCCTGTTGTCAGGGAGCATCGGGGAGCTGGCAAGATGTCGAACTCTTCCCAGAGGTCGAAACATGCGCTTGCCTTGGCTCACTCCTCGAAGAAGTCCGGAAAGAGTGCCGTTGCCTTGTTGAATTCATCGAAGAAGTCTGTAAGGAATGCAGTTGCTCTGTCGAATTCATCGAAGAAATCCGGAAAACATGCACTTGCCCTGTCGAACTCATTGAGAAAGTCCGCAAAGAGTGCCGCAGCCCTCTCGCATTCCGGCAGGAAGCTTGACAAGCGCATGCTTGCTTCATCGAAATCAGTCAGAGGCAAAAAAAAGAAAGTGCTTCTCTCATAGCAATGAATTTCGACTACCTTTTTATCGTGTAAACCCTCTGACCAGACCTTTGAACAATGATAAAACATATAGTGATGTGGCGGCTCAAGGATGCTGCACATGGAAATGACAGCAATACCAATGCTTCTTTGATCAAGGAAAAGCTTGAGGCATTACGGGGAAGAATTCCCGGGATGATGGTTGTGGAGGTTGGAGTTGATTTCAGCCGGAGTGAGAGTTCCGGGGATGTGGTTTTGTACAGTGAATTTCTCGACCGCAAAGCTCTCGAAGCCTATCAGGTAAATCCTGAGCACGAGGCTCTGAAGCCCTTTATCGGAGAAGCAAGCAGGGAGCGCAGGGTTGTGGATTACGAGCTGTGATTTAAAATTTTTGCAGTGGTTCGGGATTCGACAAAAAAAAAGCGAATGGCAAAAACCATTCGCTTTTTCATTTTGTTCAATCTTTTCTGTTTATCCCTGAACGATGCACTCAGCAGGGCAGACAGCCACACAGGCAGGAGCATCGTATGATCCTACGCATTCGGTGCAGGTTCCGGCATCGATGATATAGACATCATCGCCAGCAGTAATTGCATTGACAGGACATTCTGGTTCACAGGCTCCGCAGTAAGTGCATTCTTCAGTAATGTAAAGTGCCATATTGATATCCTCGCTTAAAAGTTGTAAAAAAAAAGAAAGAACGAATCGGGTGAATTTCGATCAATATAAGATTTTTTTTTTGCCCAAAAAAAACGCCTCATCACTTAAGGTTATTTTGTAACTCCTTTTGTTTAATGAGCGAGCAAATAACATTCTACCGGGTGAATGGCCGGTTACTTTTGTTCATGGATTTCGTAGGCGTTGATGATTTCTCGGACAAGCTTGTGTCGGACAACATCGGATTTGTCAAGATAGACAAAACTGATTCCCTTGATATCGTTAAGGATTTTCGGAGAATTGGTTAGGCCAGACTCCATCTTTTCCGGAAGATCAATCTGGGTTACATCACCCGTAATGATTGCTTTCGAATTAATGCCGAGTCGAGTGAGGCACATTTTCATCTGCTTGTTCGATGCGTTCTGCGCTTCGTCGAGGATAATGAATGAGTTGTTCAGTGTCCGGCCTCGCATATAGGCAAGAGGTACAATCTCGATAACCCTCCGTTCCGTGAGAAGTTTAAGTTTTTCAGCGGTGAGCATCTCCTGCAGTGCATCATAAAGGGGGCGGAGATAGGGATCTATTTTCTGGGCCAGGTCTCCCGGCAGAAACCCAAGGCTTTCACCGGCTTCCACAGCCGGGCGTGCAAGCACAATGCGCTTGACGCTTTTGGCTTTCCATGCGGCAACCGCAATGGCTACGGCGGTGTAGGTTTTTCCGGTTCCTGCAGGGCCGATGGCAAAGACAATATCATTTGTTTTTGCTTCTGCCACCATTCTCCGCTGGCCGTTGGTTTTTGCCCTGACGGTATAGTCCGGAGTTGTGACAATAATATCCCCGTCGCCTTGAGGAAGATTTTCCTGCCTTGGAGCAGGGCAGAGGGCAAGGGAGATAAGTGCGTTCAGGTCATTGTCGAGCACTTCACCATGCCTGTCGGCCAGAGAGATCATCTCCCTGAAAATCTGTTCGGGTATTGCCACCTCTTCGGGCTCTCCCCTGAAGGTAATCTGTGTTCCCCTTGCAGTAATGAGAACCTCGGGAAACTCATTGCGGATTTTTTTCAGGTGCGAATCATAAGCCCCGAAAAGAATCACAGGTTCTATGCCCTCGATATCTATGGTTTTTTCTGTAGTCAAGATTTCAGGTTGTTATGCATGAGAAGTCTTTTTTCCGTTATCGAGATAGGGGTTGCTGGCGGCAAGGTAGTGTTGAACGTACTCTTTGACACCCTTTTCAAGTGAGGTAAATGTCTTGTTGTATCCCGCCGAATGAAGCTTTGCCATCTCTGCACAGGTGTAATACTGGTATTTGTCGCGCAGCGTTTCGGGCATGGGGATGTAGTTTATCTCAGGTTGACGCCCCAGAGCCGAAAATGTTGCTGTTGCAAGATCTTTGAAGCTTCTTGCCGTTCCTGTTCCGACGTTGAAAAGGCCCGATACTTCGGGCTTTTCAAGCATCCAGGCCATGATACTGGTGCAGTCCCTGACGTAGATAAAATCCCGGAGTTGCTCTCCGTCGAGGTAGTCCGGTCTGTGCGACTGAAAGAGTTGTACCGTTCCTTTTTCGCCTATCTGATGGAAAGCCTTGAATACCACACTGGTCATATCATCTTTGTGATACTCGTTCGGACCGTAGACGTTGAAAAATTTCAGTCCCGAAGCCTTGTCGAGAACACCATGCTTCAGTGCCCAGCGGTCAAAAAGCTGCTTGGAGTAGCCATACATGTTCAGAGGGCGGAGTGTGTCAACACCATCAATGTTATCGCTGTATCCGTTTTGTCCGTCTCCGTAGGTTGCCGCACTCGAAGCATAAATAAGCCTGGCGTCATGGGCCATGCAGTAGGCAGCAATTTTTTTCGAATAGCCGAAATTGTTGGAGAGAAGGTGATCGGCATCGGTTTCCGTAGTCGAACTGTTTGCACCCATGTGGATGATGGCTGAAATACCCTCAAGCGCCCCCCGCTCAAGCAGGTCGGGGAAAAGATTCTTTGCTATAAAATCAGCAAAACGAAGTCCTGAAAGATTACGCCATTGGCCAGTGGTTGTCGATCCAAGATCGTCAACGATTATGATATTCTCTTCACCGTTACGGTTGAGTTCCCAAAGCATTGCGCTGCCTATAAAGCCAGCTCCGCCGGTGATAATGACCATGTTGAAAATGTAAGTAATGGATTTAATGCCTGTAAAACCAATATAAAGAGGCGGCTATAAAAACAAAAGGCCGCTTGCAATTTAAGCGGCCTTTCATCTTGAACTCTCTATTTCAGGCAGATGCTTTAAGCTGGATATCATTGACCAGCAGTTTTCTTCCCCAGAAGAGCCATAATCTTACAGTATCGACAGGTTTGCCTACAATTTCAGATATCTGGCGATGTTTGAGTCCCGATATTTCGCTTAAAAGAACAGAGAACTTGATATCGGCAGCCCACTGTCGCAAAGACTCAATAAGCTTGAGTGGAGTGTGGCAGGTTTTTTCGCTTATACAGAAATCGGTGTATTGACCGAACTGGTCGACATAACACTCCCTGAACGTTTTAAGCAGGTCGGTCTCTCTGGTTTTTGTATTCGCATAGAGATAGGTTCTGTTGACAAGGTCACGTGAGGTATCTTCACTTCCAGTCATCCAGTATGCAAGGCTGTATATATCGTCAAGAAGATCAAGAGGTGTTTTTTTTATCCGTGTCATGAGTTTCTCCCTTATATTGGATATTTTTTGTCCTGTTTTAATGTATTAAAAAAAATGGGGATTGTCCAGATTTATTTCATGAATTGTTTGAAAAAGCGGTTTTTTTGATCAAATATGACAACTGATGGCATTGGCTTATTATAACAGGCATAGATTTTACCGGAAACAAGTATTGATTTCATTACATGCAGAGAGATCTTAAGCACCGTCTCAATCCCGCCTTAGAGCGTATTGCGACATATCAGGTTGAGGGTGGGCAGCAGGCTGAGGTGAAGCTGAACCAGAATGAGAGCCCTTTTGATGTTCCGATGTGGCTCAAGGAGGAGATTATCGGAGAGTTTATCAGGGAGCCATGGAATCGCTATCCTGATATACTGCCTTACCGGGGCATGAAGGCCTATGCGGGTTTTCTTGGTATTTCGCCTGATTCGGTGATGATGAGCAACGGTTCAAACGAGATGCTCTATACCATATTTCTTGCAGTTCTTGGCTCTGGAAGGAAGGTTCTGATTCCCGATCCGTCGTTTTCACTCTATGAAAAAATAGCATTGCTCCTGCAGTCTCAGATTGTAAGTGTGCCAATGCACTCTTCTCTTGATTTTGATACTGATGCTATACTTCGTGCTGCCCGTGACGAAAATGTTGATTTTATAGTGCTCTCGACGCCGAACAATCCTACCGGTAAATCACTTTCGCTTGATGAAGTCCGCTTGATTGCAAGTTCGACCGATGCAATTGTTCTTGTTGATGAGGCCTACATCGAGTTTTCCCGTCAGCACTCTGCTCTGGAGTTGATTGACGAATTGCCGAATCTTGTCGTGCTTCGTACCATGTCAAAAGCGCTTGCCCTTGCTGGAATCCGGATTGGGTTTGCGATTGCCAATCCTTTGCTGATGGCCGAGCTTGCCAAGCCGAAAATTCCTTTCGCTTCAGGCAGGCTTGCCGAGATAACGCTCATGCATGTGCTGGCCAATTACTCTCTTGTGAGTGACGCAGTGTCGTTCATTCTTCGTGAACGCGAAAAACTCTATCGGGAACTTCTTGCTATTGATGGTGTTGAGCCGTTTCTGAGTGACACCAATTTTCTTGTCATCAGGGTTCGTGATGCCGGGACTGTTTTTCGCGCTCTCAGCAGTGAGGGTATTCTTGTCAGAAATGTCTCAGGGTACCACCTGATGGAGAACTGTCTGAGATTCAATGTTGGACTTATTGAAGAAAATCAGCGTTTGATTACAAAACTCCGCTCACTTTAGAGATGCCGGAGTTCAGAAAGTTGCAAGGCCCTGAAATGAACAGGCTGAGTGCGGAGCAGTGTTCGGGGGCGCCAAAATACCCTCTTTTTCTTGTGCTGCACAATATTCGCAGTATGTGGAATGTTGGTTCCATGTTCCGTACGGCAGATGCTGCCGGAATTGAAAAAATGATTTTATCAGGCTATACTGCAACGCCGCCGAGAAAAGAGATTGATAAAACTGCGCTGGGAGCCCAGGAAACCGTTGTTTGGGAGTATAGTGCCGATCTGTCGGCTACTCTTGCAGCCATGAAGAGAGAGGGTATCAAAATCTGCGGGCTCGAGATTACCGAAGGGAGTCGTCCCTATACGGCAATCACTCCCGGTGATTTTCCGATTTGCCTTGTTGTCGGTAACGAAGTTGACGGCATTGAAGACGAGGTGCTCAATTTGTGTGACGAGGTGCTCGAGATTCCGCAGTTCGGTTCCAAACATTCGCTCAATGTCGCTGTTGCTGCCGGTATTGCCTTGTTTGAACTTGTAAGAATTATCCGCAGTAGTGTGTAACTTTTTGTTTATTGTTCGTGTTTTGTTTACTTAAGAGATTAAATGTTTATAACTGTGTTCTTCAATGCTTCATTACAAGACATATGAGTTGGAGGAGCCGGGAGCTCCATGGGTTGTTTTTGTTCACGGAGCTGGCGGCAGTTCTTCGATATGGTTTCTGCAGATCAAGGAATTCATCAAGCATTTCAACGTCTTGCTGGTTGATCTGAGGGGGCATGGCAAGTCGAAAGGCATCGCTGCTCACAAGGAAGATCGTCACTACGACTTTGAGGACATTACCCGCGATATTATCGAGGTGCTTGACCTGCTGAAGATCCAGAAAGCCCATTTTATAGGTATTTCACTCGGTACCATTCTGATCCGCAATCTCAGCGAAATTGCTCCTGAGCGGGTCACGTCCATGATTATGGGTGGCGCCATCATAAGGCTGAACATTCGCGCAAAGGTGCTCGTTACCCTTGGAAACATGTTCAAGCGTTTCGTGCCCTATATGTGGCTCTACAGTTTTTTTGCGTGGATCATCATGCCCAGCGAGCGTCACAAAAAGTCGAGACTTCTCTTTGTCAACGAAGCCAAAAAGGTTGCCCAGAAAGAGTTCATGCGCTGGTTCAGGCTGACCTATGAGCTTACGCCGCTCCTGAAATACTTTGAAGAAAAAGATACCGGTATTCCGACGCTCTATCTTATGGGCGAGGAAGACCACATGTTTCTTCCCGCTGTCCGTTATATCATTACACGGCATACCAATTCCTGGCTTGAGGTCATTGGCAATTCCGGCCATGTCTGCAATGTTGATCAGCCACGTGAGTTCAATGCCCGAGCCATAGTTTTTCTGAAGAAAATGTCTGCTGCCGGTTCCTGTGAAAAAGGGTCGCTTCAGTTCGCAACCTGTTAAATGACAGGTTTGTTGTAGTTGTTCATGGCGTGCTCAATACCGTTGACTGCGAAATCAAGGGCAGCGTCCATGCAAACCGGCAGCACTTTCTCCACCGTAACCTTCTCATCCTCGCTGAATTTTCCAAGAACGAACGACGAAAAGGAGTTCAGAGGCTGCTCGTCTGGTTTGATACCTATGCGCAGACGGGAGAACTCTTCACTTCCGAGAGATTCAATAATGTGTTTCAATCCGTTTTGTCCTCCGGCCGATCCTTTTGCCCTGAGTCGTATCGAGCCTGAAGGAAGGTTCAGGTCATCACAGATCACAAGAATATCTCGTATCCCGATTTTATAGAAATTCATGGCAGCAACGATCGCATGACCGGAGAGGTTCATGTAGGTCATTGGCTTCAGAAGTATGACGCTTTCCCCCCGGTAAGAAATTTTGGCGCCAAGGTAATTTCCCTTTCCCCTGCTGAATGATGCCCGAAACGAGTCAGCTATTTTTTCAACCACGTAAAAACCGATATTATGGCGTGTTCCGTTATACCGGGGTTCAGGATTTCCGAGACCAGCAACAAGTTTCATGGCACAAAGAGTAAATGCAACAGGGGGTTCCGTTTTTTACACAAGAGAAAACAAAGTGACCGCAATGAATATAATGGAGAGGTGCCGCAAAACAGATAAAAAAAACTTCATCATTGATTTTGAAAAAAAATGTAACGCTTGGGAACGAAATAGTGTAACTCCCCTGAGAAGTTCCATAAAAAGGTATTGAGATTCATGAAAAAAGTTGCAAATTACAGCTCCCTGTTGTCGTCAGGGTTGGTAGTTCTGACTTAATTCTGCAGACAACAATCTTTTCTTGAGTCAAGAAAAAAACAGTGAAAAAAAAGTGCAATGAAAAAACCGTTTAAAGTAACATGGTGGGTCAGAGCTCTTGGAGTTCTGGGAGGCCTTGGAATCTTGCTGCAGGCACCAAATGCCATGGCAAGTGAGGCTGATTTGGTATTACCTGATTTACACTCAGGCGTTTTCCTTGGAGGAATTCCTGGTGACACGCTTCTCATGTGGGGTCTTGCAATCTGCCTGTTCGGCATGATTTTCGGCATTGTTCAGTACATGGGCATTCGCAGTCTTCCCGTTCACAATGCCATGCGCGAGATCAGCGAACTGATCTATGAGACCTGCAAAACCTACCTTGTGACACAGGGTAAATTCATTCTGGTGCTCTGGGTTCTTATCGGTGCGATTATTGTTGCTTACTTTGGATGGCTTCGCCATCTGGAAACAATCAAGGTTGTTTCCATCCTTATTGCCAGTCTTATCGGTATTCTCGGAAGTTATACCGTAGCCTGGTTTGGTATGAGGATCAACACCTTTGCCAACTCAAGAACCGCATTCGCCAGTCTGGGCGGCAAACCCTTTCCGACTTATGCCATTCCTCTGAGAGCCGGTATGAGTATCGGTATGCTGCTCATCAGCATCGAGCTGTTTGTTATGCTCTGCATTCTGCTCTTTGTCCCCAATGATTTTGCCGGCCCATGTTTTATCGGCTTTGCTATCGGTGAGTCTCTCGGTGCTTCAGTGCTTCGTATTGCCGGTGGTATCTTCACCAAGATTGCCGATATCGGTTCCGATCTCATGAAGATCGTTTTCAAGATCAAGGAAGATGATGCCCGTAACCCTGGCGTTATTGCTGACTGTGCCGGTGACAATGCCGGTGACTCGGTTGGACCTACGGCAGACGGTTTTGAAACCTACGGTGTTACCGGTGTAGCCCTGATCTCCTTTATCCTGCTGGCCATCAAGGCACCTGAAATTCAGGTCATGCTGCTTGTCTGGATTTTTGCCATGCGTCTTGTGATGATTCTTGCCAGTGCGTTCTCTTACTGGACCAATGCTGCGATTGCCAAGGCGAAGTACAGCAATGCCGATGAGATGAACTTTGAAAAACCACTGATCACACTTGTCTGGCTTACCTCGATTGTCTCGATCATCCTTACCTACATCGCATCTTACTACCTCATCAGAACACTTGGTGATGGTACCATGTGGTGGAAGCTCGCTTCGATCATCACCTGCGGTACGATTGCCGGTGCGCTTATTCCTGAACTGGTCAACCGCTTTACCTCCACAGAGTGTGCCCATGTTCGCAACGTCGTACAGTGCACCAAAGAGGGTGGAGCTGCGCTCAACATTCTCGCTGGTCTTGTTGCCGGTAACTTCAGTGCTTACTGGATGGGTCTTGCCATTGTTGGCCTGATGGGTACGGCCTATGGTCTCAGTACTCTTGGCATAACCACTCTCGGTTTGACTCCTGAACTGATAAGCGCTCAAGGCATCGCGACTGTCGGACTTGACAAGGTAATCATGCTGGCGCCTTCCGTATTTGCTTTCGGTCTTGTTGCTTTCGGCTTCCTGAGCATGGGCCCGGTCACCATTGCAGTTGACTCCTATGGTCCGGTTACCGATAACGCACAGTCGGTCTATGAGCTTTCGCTTATCGAAAACGTTTCGGCCAAAGAGATCGAAAATGAGTTCGGTTTCAAGCCTGACTTTACCAACGCCAAAAGGTACCTTGAAGCCAACGACGGCGCAGGCAATACCTTCAAGGCAACTGCCAAACCGGTGCTTATCGGTACTGCTGTGGTAGGATCGACGACCATGATTTTCTCGATTATCATGATTCTTACCAACGGTCTGGCCGACACCATGGCCATTGCCAAGCTTTCCATTCTTTCGCCTCCGTTCCTGCTCGGTCTCATGATGGGTGGTGCGGTGATCTACTGGTTTACCGGTGCATCCATCAATGCTGTGACCACCGGCGCCTACTATGCGGTTGAATTCATCAAGAACAACATCAAGCTTGACACCTCCGTTGAAAAGGCCTCGATCGAGGACAGCAAGAAGGTTGTGGAAATCTGTACGAAGTTTGCGCAGAAAGGTATGATTAACATCTTCCTTACCGTTTTCTTCACCACACTTGCCTTTGCCTGTCTCGATTCATTCTTCTTTATTGGCTACCTGATCTCCATAGCACTCTTCGGTCTCTACCAGGCTATCTTCATGGCCAATGCCGGTGGTGCGTGGGACAACGCCAAGAAACTCGTTGAAACAGAACTCAACGCAAAGGGTACTGATCTGCACGATGCCTCGATTGTTGGTGACACCGTTGGCGATCCTTTCAAGGACACCTCTTCGGTTGCCCTCAACCCGATCATCAAGTTCACCACACTCTTTGGTCTGCTTGCCATCGAACTTGCTATCGAACTTGCCCCACAGGTAGCTTTGACCCTGGCCGCAGTCTTCTTTGCACTCTCGCTTGTGTTTGTACACCGCTCCTTCTTCTCCATGAGAATCAAGGTAGACGAACACTAAACGTTATTGTTATGAATCTGCCTTGGTGCAGACGAATAAACGAGAAAGAGCCGCACACGCGGCTCTTTCTCGTTTATGGAATCCCTTCAAAACAAAGAAAGCCACCCTTCCTCCATTTGATTTTATCTGATGCTCTTGATCATCTTTGGAAGATTGCACCAGACAGAACTTGCAAAAGATAGCAGATTTCGTCGGCTTGAAACTTTAGCCCGGCGAGCTTGATTATTGAATTATTGAAACTACCGCCTGCTTGAAAAGAGTACATGGCGGTACTTGTCAATGTTTTCCAGGATTTCACCTGTTCCTCTTGCTACAGCGGTAAGTGGATCTTCAGCGATATGGACGGCAAGTTTTGTTTCCTCGTTGATTTTTTTGTCAAGTCCCTTGATGAGCGCTCCTCCTCCGGCCAGAAAGAGACCACGGTCAAGGATATCTACCGAGAGTTCCGGTTTGACGACCAAAACCTCAAGAGTTTTTTTAATGGAGGTGATAATCTGGCTGATCGGGGTGGCAATGGCCTCCCTGATGGTGACTGAATCGACTTTCATCGCTTCGGGAAGCCCGGACTTGATGTTTACCGCCTTCACTATCATGCTCAGTTCCTCATCGAGTTTGAAGGCCGAGCCTATTTGCATTTTTATCTCTTCAACGGTACGCTCACCGATGGCCATATTGTATGACTTGCGGAAGTGCCGGACAATCGCGTTGGTGATATCAGTGCCCGCAACCCGCAGTGACTCGCCGGATGCAATACCGCCGAGTGAAATAACGGCAATATCCGTTGTTCCACCCCCGATATCGACAATCATGTTTCCTCTTGCCTCATTGAAATCAAGGCCAATGCCGATTGCTGCCGCTATTGGTTCCGCAACAAGGTAAACCTCTTTTGCGCCGATATGTTCGGCAGCATCATGAACCGCTCTTTTTTCCACCTCGGTGATACCCGACGGGATACCGATCACCATACGTCGGATACCAAGTGAAAACCGTTTTTTTGTTTTTTTTATCAATCCTTTCATCAGCTCTTCCGTTGCCTCATAGTCTGCAATGACACCATTGGCAAGAGGGCGGATCGTGATGATGCCGGGATGGGTTTTTTCATGCATGAGCAGCGCTTCGTGCCCAATCGCCACTACTTTTCCTGTATTGCGTTCACGGGCGATAATAGAGGGCTCGTTTAAGACAAGACCTTCATTTTTGATATAAATCAATGTATTCACTGTGCCGAGATCAATGGCAATATCCCGGAACAGATTGCTGAAAAGGCTCATGTTGGCATGGTTCTATGAAATCTCATGGGGGCTTGAACAGGAAGTGAGACCGGCTATCTCTCTGCCGGGAAATTAATCGGCACGAATCCTCCCTCAAGAGGATGACACAACACTTGCCTGAATGCGCCAAGTTACACAATGCTTTAGCTCACTCCCAAAAAAAATCCACAGCAGAGGTAGGGGGCAGCTCCCTGTGC
>SERZ01000676.1_pt1 | contig 22290 bp, 19 predicted proteins | sample 3171461 | NCBI WGS metagenome assembly SERZ01 (sample SAMN06051861, study PRJNA518727) | freshwater metagenome | biome: subpolar coniferous forest; feature: holomictic lake; material: water; isolation source: holomictic Lake 227, 6 m depth | place: Canada: near Kenora, Ontario | collected... | reverse complement strand
GCCACGCGCAGGGCGAGGCGCCCGGCACCGGGCCGGAGCACGCCATCGGCCGCGAGGCGGGCGGCGCCGCGCTGGCCATGCAGCGCGAGCTGATGCGCCTCCTGTCGCCGGCCACCTGGGAGCAGAACCCGATCCGCGTCTGGGAGACGCTCGCCCGGAGCGACGGCCGCCCCGCCTACTGCCCCTTCGCCTACGGCTACTCCAACTATGCGCGGCCCGGCTTCGCGCCGCAGGTCCTGCGCTTCGGCGGGCTGGTGCGGTATCGGGGGCGGGCCCTCCGGCCGACCCTCGGCGGCACCGGCCTCGCCATCGCCGCGCGCTGCCCCCACCGCGCGGTGGCCCTCGACTACGCCGCGGCCGTCGCCGGCGCCGACTGGCAGCGCACGGTCTACTTCGAGAGCGGCGGCCAGCCGGCGCACCGCGCGGCGTGGACGGACGCCGGCGTCAACCGGCAGAGCCACGGCTTCTTCCGCGACACGCTCGCCACGCTGGAGGACTCCTGGACGCGGCCGCGCTACGACGGCTACCTGTCGTTCCAGGACGAGGGCGGCGGGATCGTGCGTGATTTTCTGCTCGGGAAATCCGCCGCCACCGCCACACTGGCCGCCCTGGACGCGGCCTACCGCCGCTCGCTCCACCCCCGCCCCTGACCGCCATGCAACTCCAAGACCGCGTCGCCCTCATCACCGGAGCCGCCTCCGGCATCGGCAAGGCCGCCGCCCGGCTGTTCGCCCGCGAGGGCGCCCGCGTGCTCATCGCCGACCGCGACGAGGTGAACGGCCCGGCCGTGGCCGCCGGGATCAACGCCGCCGGCGGCACCGCGCTGTTCGTCGCCACCGATGTCTCGCAAAACGCCGACGCCGCGCGCGCCGTGCAGGCCGCCGTCAGCGCGTGGGGCCGGCTCGACATCCTCTACAACAACGCCGCCCCCACCCGGCTCTGCAACGAGCGCGACCGCGCCGTCCACGAGCTCGACGAGGCCGTCTGGGACACGATGATCGCCGTGGCGCTCAAGGGCGTGTTCCTGATGTCGAAGCAGGCGCTGCCGGTGATGATGCGGCAGCGGCGCGGCGTGATCCTCAACACCTCCACCATCGACGCCCTGCTCGCGGAGGCCGGGGTGGACAGCTACACGGCGGCCAAGGGCGGCGTCATCGCGCTCACGCGGGCCATGGCCCTCAACTACGCCCAGCACGGGATCCGGGTGAACACCATCAGCCCCGGCTACGTCCTCACCGAGTGCCAGCAGGGCTGGGCGGAAAATCCCGCGGCCCGCGCCGCCGCCGAGGCCCTCCACCTGACCCGGCTCGGCCGGCCGGAGGACATCGCCGAGCTCGCGCTCTTTCTCGCCAGCGACAAGGCGGAGTTCATGACCGGCAGCAACGTCGTCATCGACGGCGGCTTCAGCGCCTTCAAGAGCCAGCCGGCGGCCGGCACGTTTTTCCGGACGGAGCCCTGACCGGGGCCCCGCCGGCCGGACGGCGGGAAATTCGCGGAACCGCGCGCCGGCGCCACGGACTCAAGGGCCGGTCGCGCTCCGCCGGGCGGCCCCCGGGTCGGCGCAACTTTTTTCCGCCGATCCGTGTATTTCCATTTACAAAAAAGAAACCGATATGGTTGTCTCAACCTTTTGCCGATCACACCACGCCATGCTCTTTCCGGTCCTAGTCATCGCACTCCTCACCGCCCTCGTGGCCACCGAATCCGATTATACGGGTCGGGATGACTCGTAGGATATTGCCGTCTATCTGTTTGCGTATCTTTTGACGGTGGGTTCGGCCTCAGGATTCTTGCGCTTTGCCGCCGATTGATCTGCGCTGCCGCTCTCCTATCCGTGATCCCGCCCCGTTTTCTGCGCGCCCTCTCCTCGCCCAACTACCGGCGCTATTTTCTGGGCCAGTGCGTCTCGCTGCTGGGGAATTGGATGACGACCACCGCCGCGCTCTGGCTGGTCTACCAACTCTCGGGGGACCCGTGGTACGTCGGGCTGGTGGGCTTCGCGAACCAGATCCCGGTCCTCCTGCTCGCCCCGTTTGCGGGGGTCTGGGTCGACCGCGTCGACGCCCTGCGGCTCGTGCGGTGCACGCAGGTGCTCGCGATGCTGCAGTCGGCGGCCCTCGCCGGGCTCACGCTCACCGGCCACCTGACGGTGCCGTGGCTGATCGGCCTCTGCCTGGTGCAGGGGCTGATCAACGCGCTCGACTGGCCCGCCCGCCAGGCCCTGACCTACTCGCTCGCCGGTGACCCGGCGCTGCTGGAAAACGTCATCGCGCTCAATTCGATGACCTTCAACCTCGCGCGCCTGCTCGGGCCGGCCCTCGCGGGGTTCGTGATCACCGCGACCAACCCCGGCTTCTGCTTCGCCCTCGACGCCCTCAGCTACCTCGCGGTGATTGTCGCGCTCGCCGGGATGCGGCTCCCGCCGCGCGTCGCGCGGGTGCGCGCGGCCCATCCGCTGGCCGAACTGCGCGAGGGCGTCGGCTATGCGCTGCACCATCCGGTCCTCCGGCGCGTCCTGCTGATGGTCCCGGTCATCGGGCTGGCGGGCTTCGCCCACAGCATCCTCGCCCCGGTTTTCGCGGAGGGGGTCTATCACGGCGATGCCCGCACGCTGGGCTTTCTGCTCTCGGCCACCGGCATCGGCGCCCTGCTGGCGGGCGGGACGCTGGCCCTGCGCGCCTCGCCGTCCGGGCTCGAGCGGATCATCCCCCTCGGGGCCGCGATCGGCGGCGCCGGCCTGGCCGGCATGGCCTGCGCGCCGTCCTTCGCCCTGGCCCTCCCGTGCTTTGCCGCGGCCGGCGCGGGCGGGGTGCTCGTGATGGCCTCGAGCAACACGCTCCTGCAGGCCACCGTTGACCACGACAAGCGCGGCCGGGTCATGAGCCTGTTCACCACGGGCCAGAGTCTTTTCCCCATCGGCAGCCTGCTGGCCGGCGCGGCCGCCTCCGCCTTCGGCGCCCCGGCCGCCATGGCCGTCTGCGGGGCCATCTGCCTGACGGCGGCGCTGGTCTACGCCCGGACCGCGCGCCGGACCCCGTCGCGGCCCCGCCCTGCGTCGGCGCAGTAGGGCCGGCGCCGCGCCCGCGTCTCCCCCGCCGCGAACTCGGCTTGTGCCGCGTGGTCCCGGAGTTTACTGCTGATCCCCTGTGCCCGCCACGCCCCCCCATTCCCGGCCGTCCCCGCGGCGCACCTTCTGGCAGCGGCGCGTGCGCGACCCCATCGTGGCGCAGCTCACCCAGGGCATCACCCCGGAAAAAATCGCCCTCACGCTGGCCGTCGGCAGCGCCATCGCGCTCTTCCCGGTCCTCGGCACCACCACCCTGCTCTGTTTTCTCGCCGCGATCGCGCTCCGGCTGAACCAGCCGATCGTCCAGCTCATCAACCAGGCGCTCTGGCCGGTGCACATCCCGACGATTTTCCTCTGCGTGCGGCTGGGCGAGGCCATCTTTGGCGCGCCCCACGTCCGCTTCAGCATCCGCCAGATGCACGCGCTGTTGTGGAGCGACCCCCAGCGGTTTCTCCAGCAGTTCGGCCTGACCGTCCTCTACGCCCTGGTGGCCTGGGCCGTCCTCGCGCCGTTTCACATCGCGGCGGTTTATTACGTCGCGCTCCCCATCACGCGGAAGGTCGCCGAGCTGAAGCGGAAGGCGGAGCGCGCGGCGGCGGCCGGGGGTCCCCCGCCTCCCCCGTGAGCCCGGCCGCCCTCCTGCTCGTCGCGCTGGCCGCGCTGGGTCTCGCCTTTGCCGGGCTGTATGGGCTCGCGCGCCGCCTCGACAACTATGGCGTCGTGGACGTCGCGTGGGCGTATGCCTTCGGCGCCCTCGCCACCTTCTACGCGCTGGCCGCGCCCGGGTGGCCCGTGCGCCGCGCCCTCGTCGCCACCCTCGCCGTCCTGTGGAGCGCCCGGCTGGGGACGCACCTCGCCGGGCGCGTGGGCCGCCACCATCCGGTCGAGGACGGCCGCTACCGGCAGCTGCGGCAGGACTGGACGGGCCATTTCGCGGCGAAGATGTTCTGGTTTTTCCAGCTGCAGGCCGGGTCGGTCGTGCTGCTCGGCGCACCCTTCCTGCTCGCCTGCCTCAACCCCGCGCCGGCCCTGCACCCGCTGGAACTGGCCGGGACCGGGCTCTGGCTCCTCGCCGTGAGCGGCGAGGCGTTGGCCGACGCCCAGCTCGCCGCGTTCCAGCGCCGGCCGGACCGGGCGGGTCGGGTGTGCGACACGGGCCTGTGGCGCTACAGCCGGCATCCCAATTATTTTTTCGAGTGGCTCGTCTGGGTCGCCTACTTCGTCTTCGCCCTCGCCTCGCCCTGGGGCCCGCTGGCCGTCCTCGCCCCCGCCGTCATCCTCCATCTCCTGCTGCGCGTGACAGGCCTGCCCCTGAACGAGGCCCAGAACCTCCGCCGGCGCGGCGACGCCTACCGGCGCTACCAGCAGACGACGAGCGCCTTCGTGCCCTGGCCGCCGCGGTCCGCCGACCGGGACCCGCCGGCCGGCCGGGCCTAGCCTCCCTCCAGGCGGCGCGCGTGGCGCATCAGCCCGCCCCGGAAGGCCGGGAAGCCGGCGCCCAGCAGCAGGGCGAAGTCGGCGTCGTCCGGCGTCTGCAGCACGCCTTCCGCCAGCACGCGCCGGGTCTCGTCGATCATCACGCGGTTGAGCCGCGCGGCGATCTCCGCCGCGTCCAGCGTCGACCGGGCCGGGGGGGCCCACGCGTCCAGCGCCGGGTTCAGCGCCTCCGTCCCCCCGGCATAGGTGTAGAAGCCCGCGCCGGCGCCGTTCTTCCGGCCCAGCAGGCCCGCCGCGACCAGGCGCCGGCACACCGTCGTGGGCTGGAACCGGTCCGGGAAATAATGCGTCAGCTCCCCGAAGATGAAGTCGGTCACATCCACCCCCACCTCGTCGATCAGCCGCGCCGGGCCCATCGGCCAGCCCCAGTCCCGCAGCGCGCCGTCGAGGGCCGCCGTCGGCACGCCTTCCTCCCAGAGCCGGCAGGCGGCGTTGAGGTAGAAGAACAGCACCCGCGTGACGAAAAATCCCGGCGAGGACCGGCAGAGGACCGGGCTTTTTCCCAGGGCCTGCACAAACGCCAGGGTGCGCGCCGCCGTCTCCCGCGACGTCTGCGGGCTGAGCACGAGCTCGACCAGCGGCATCCGGCTCACCGGGTTGAAAAAATGCAGGCCGAGGGTGCGCCCGGGATGCGTCACGCGGGCGGCGAGCGCCTCGATCGGCAGCGCCGAGGTGTTGGACGCCAGCACGCAGTCGGGGCGCACGACGCCGGCCAGTTCCGCGAAGAGCTGCTGCTTGGCCGCGACCTGCTCGACGATGGCCTCGATCACCAGGTCGCAGTCGCCGAATCCCTCCCACGTCGTGGTGGTCCGGACCCGCGCCAGCGCGGCGGCGGCCGCCGCCGGCGCCAGCTTTCCCCGCGCCACCGCCTCGTCAAAACTCCCGCGGATCACCGCCAGTCCGCGCGCGACGAACGCCGGCTGCACGTCGCGCAGCACGACCGCATGCCCGCGCGCGGCGCACCACTGGGCGATGCCGGAGCCCATCACCCCCGCCCCCACCACGCCGATCGTCCGGAACGGGGGCGGCGGCGGGGCGGCCGCCGCTGGCGGGAACCAGTCCCCCACCGTGCGTTGCGGCGCCGCCGCCTTCAGGCGGGAGACGTGGATGAGGTTCTGGCAGACCTCGCCCGCCGTCACGTCGCCGAACACGCGGGCCTCCTCCGCCAGCGCCGCGGCCACGGGCAGCCCCGCCGTGCGCTCGATGAGCCCGATGGCCGCCAGCGGCGCGGGCTCCCGGCCCCGGGTCTTCTTCATCACCGCCCCGCGCGCGGCGGCGAAAAATGCTGCGTCCGGCGCCGGCGGCACCGTCCGGGCGGGCACCCCGCCCCCGGCCAGCCGGTGGGCCGCCGCCCGCGCCCGCGCCGCGAGCTCCGGGGCGGGCACCACCTCGTCCACCAGCCCGGCGGCCAGCGCGTCGGCCGCGGACACGAGCTTGTCCTGCAACAGGTGATCGAGCGCGGCCCGGGCGCCGATCAATCGCGGCAGCCGCACGGTTCCGCCCCAGCCGGGGATCATCCCGAGGCCCGTCTCCGGCAGGCCCAGCCTCGTTTCCGGCGCCGCGCTCGCCACCCGCCAGTGGCAGGCGAGGGCGAGCTCAAAGCCGCCGCCGGCGCACGTTCCGTGGAGGGCCACCACCACTGGCACCTTGCAATCCGCCAGCCGGGCCAGGACCGCCTGGCCCGCGCGCGCCACGGCGGCGGCCACCGCCGCGTCCGGCAGCTCCGCGATCCACGGGAGGTCCGTCCCGGCGCTGAAGCTGCACTCCGGCGCGCTGCCCACGACGACCGCGACGACGGGCTGGGCCGCAAGAGCGTCCAGGGCGGCACCCAGCGCGGCGAGCCTCGCGACGGTGAACCGGTTGGCGCGGGCCGCCGGATCGGCGAACACGATCCAGCCGATGCCCTCGGCGTCCACGGAATGCGTGACAGTGGGACTCATGGGTTCTGGCTGCGACGATGCCGGCGGTTCATCCGGAGTAAATCGTCGGCGGCATCCCCGGGGCCGGTCTTAGGCCCGGGGAAAACGCCCGGCGGGGGCGCGCCGCGCGCCCGCGGGAAATTTCCTCAGGTACTTCAGGGCGATGACAAACTCCGGCGGCAGGGGGGCGCGCAGGGTGATCGGCTCGCGGGTGACCGGATGCTTGAGCGTGAGCTCGCTCGCCTGCAGCGCGAGGCCGCGCAGCAGGGGCTTTTCCTCGTCCCGGCCCTTGTAGCCGCGCTTCAGGTCGGACAGCAGCAGCTGGATCGTCGGGTCGCCGTAGAGGGCGTCGTTGAGCACCGGGGCGCCGGCGGCCGCCAGATGCACCCGCAATTGGTGCAGGCGCCCAGTCAGGGGCCGGCACTCGAGCCAGACCAGCCGGCCGAAGCGCTCCTGCACGCGAAACTCCGTGGTGCACTCCCGGGAGCCGCGGCCCTTGCCCACCCGCATCTGGCCGGGCGCCCGGAGGTCGTCCACCAGCGGCAGGTCCAGGGTGAAGGTCTCGGGCAGCCCGCCATCCAGCGACCGGAGGGCCGCGGCAACCGGCAGCGCGCGCTCCGCCGGCAGCACCGTGACCAGGGCGAGGTAGCGTTTGTCGGCGGTCTTGGACTGGAACTGGCCGCTGAGAAAATCGAGCGCCGGCTTCGTCTTGGCGCAGAGCAGCACGCCGCTGGCCTCGGTGTCGAGCCGGTGCACGTTGGCCACCTCGGGCCCGAACCGCGCGCGCACCTGCGCCATGAGGGGGGTGCGCCCCGGGGCCGCCCGGTCCGCCGCGACGGGCTGCCCGGCCGGCTTGTCCAGCGCGAGCAGGACCTCATCCTCGTAGAGGATGGGGGGAAACGGGTCAGGCGCGGGGGACGGGTTCAATCCGAAGACGCATGACGCCGGAGGCGCCCCGCCGCAACCCAAGCGATGGAAATATTATCGGGGAAGCGGCCGCGGCGGGAATGCGCTTGCGGGGGCCCGCCCGGCAGGACTGCCTAGGGCCCTTCGCCGTTCCGATGCCGGTCCTCCCCAAAAGTTTCCTGACGATCGGCGCCAGCCTGCAGACGGCGCGGCTGGGCCGGAGCCTGCGGCAGCGGGGCACCGCGGTGCCCGCCCAGCAGCAGGCGTTTCGCGCGCTGACGCGCCCGCTCGCCGCCGCGGCGTACGGCCGCCGGAACGGCGTCGAGGCCGGCATGAGCTACGCGCAATTCCAGGCCCGCGTGCCCCTGTGCACCTATGAGCAGCTCGCCCCGTCGATCGAGCGGATGAAGCGGGGGGAGGCCGACGTGCTCTGGCCCGGCACGTGCGCGTTTTATGCCGCGTCCTCCGGCACCACGACCGGGCGCAGCCAGCACCTCCCCGTCACCGGGGAAATGCTCGCCCACTTCAGCCGCGCCGCGCGCGAGTCGCTCCTGTATTACTGCGCCCGCGTCGGCCACGCCGGGGTGTTTCGCGGACGGCACCTGCTCCTCGGGGACTCCACCGCGCTCACCCCCGTCCCGGACGTGGAGCCGTTCGACGCCTACTACGGGACCTTGGGCGGCCTCAGCGGGCTCAACCTCCCGAAGTCCCTCGAGCGCCACTGCTACGAGCCCGGCGCCGCGATCGCCCAACTGAGCGACTGGCCGGCCAAGCTCGCGGCGATTGTGCGGCGGACGCAGACCCTCGACATCTCCCTCGTGGCCGGGCTCCCGAGCTGGCTGCTACTCCTCGCCGAGGCCCTGCGCGGGGCTCCCGCCCACGTGCCGGACCTGCCGAGCCTCTGGCCCAACTTGGAATGCCTGGTGCATGGCGGCGTGCCCGTCGGGCCGTTTTACGAGGACCTGCGGCGGGCCGGCGGGCCCAGCGTGAACTTCCACGAGGTCTACCCGGCGGTCGAGGGCTTCATCGCCGCCCAGGACGCCACCCCGGCCGAGGGGCTGCGGCTGATGGCCGCGGCCGGGCTGTTCTTCGAATTCCTCCCCCGGCGCGACTTCGACCCCGCCCGGCTGGCCGCGCTCGGACCCAAGGCCGTGCCCTTGGAGGGCGTCCGGGTCGGCGAGGACTACGTCCTGCTCCTGACCACCCCCGCGGGCCTCTGCCGGTACGTGCTCGGCGACGTCGTGCGGTTCATTTCCACCGAGCCGCCGCGGCTGGTCTACGTCGGCCGCACCACGCTGCGGCTGGGGGCCTTCGGGGAGCACGTGAGCGAAAAGGAACTGACGGACTCCCTGGTCGCCGTCTGCCAGCAGCACGGCTGGACCATCGTCAACTTCCACGTGGCGCCGCTGACCAGCACGTCGCTCACCGGCCAGACCCGCGGCCGGCACGAGTGGTGGATCGAGCTTCGGGCGGGCACCGTGCAGACGCCGATCGGCGTCGCCCTGGCCGCGCGGCTCGACGCCGAGTTGGGCGCCCGCAACGGGGACTACGCGGCCAAGCGCCAGGGCGGGACCCTCGACGCCCCCGTGGTGCGGCTGGTCATGCCCGGCGTGTTCGAGCACTGGATGCGCCACCAGGGCAAATGGGGCACGCAGCACAAGATGCCCCGCTGCCGCCCCGACCGGACCGTCGCCGACGGCCTGGCCCAGGTCGCCCGCTTCAACGCGGACTAGCCCGCGCGGCCCGCTCAGGGCGTCAGGTACCGCCGCAGCGTCTGCTCGTAGGCGTCCACCGACTCCCGTCCCACCTTGCGGTCGCGGAGGTTGCCGGCGCGATCAATGATGAAGGTCGTCGGAATCGCGTCCATCCCGCCAAACGCCGCCTGCACTGCCTCGTCGCCCATCACCACCGGGTACGTGACCTGGTGGTCCTGGATGAATTTCTTCACCACCCCCGGCCCCTGCTGGTCCAGCGAGATGCCAATGATGACGAGGCCGGCCGCGCCGTATTTTTTCTGCAAGGCGACATAGCCGGGGATTTCCGCCCGGCACGGCGGGCACCAGGTCGCCCAGAAGTCGATCACCACCACCTTGCCCTTGAATTGCTCGGAGCGGACCACCTTCCCGTCCACGTCCCGCAGCTGCCAGGCCGGCGCCGGCGTCGGGGCCACGGGCTCCGCGCCCGACCGCCCGGCACCCGCCACCAACAGGGCGAGGCCCAGGGCGAGCGGGAGAATTTTCATCGGCGGGAGGAAACAGGCTGCCGGGACCGGCCGCTCAATTCCGGAGCGCCTCGGGCAGTTCCAGCCCGAGGACCTCGATGAACTTCTTCATCGCCGGCGTCAGCACGCGGCCCTTGCGGTGCAGGATGGCCAGGGGGCGGGTGAAGTCCTTGCCCTTGAAATGGACGGCGGCGAGCGTGCCCTGCTTGGTCTCCTGCAGCACCGTGGCCAGGGGCACGATGGCGATGCCGTGGTCGATCTCCACCGCGCGCTTCACCGTCTCGATGTTGTCAAACTCCATCACCGGCTCGATCTCGAGCTTGTGGTCGCGGAAGATCTGGTCGACCGCCTTGCGTGTCGGGATGTCGGGGTCGAAGCCGATGAACTTCTGCGCGGCGAGCTGCTTGAGCTCGATCTCCCCGCCCTTCGCGAGCGGGTGGCCGGGATGCGTGATCAGCACCAGATGGTCGTCCCGAAACGGCAGCACCTCGATCTGCCGCTGCTTGACCGGGAAGGCCACCAGCCCGAAGTCCACCGCGTTGTGCAGGATGTCCTCGTAGACGAGGTTGGACCGCCGGTACTCCACCCGCACGTTGACCGCGGGGAAGTCGTGCAGGAACTTTTTGATGTACGCCGGCAGCTCGTGCAGGCCGATCGAGTAAATCGTCGAGATGCGGATCGTGCCGCTGATCACCTTCTTCATCTCCTGCAGCTCCGACAGCAGCTTGTCGTAGGTGTGGAGCACCTCCTTCGCCGACTCGTAGACCCGCTGGCCCTCGCGCGTCAGCTGGAACTGCTTCTGGCTGCGGTCGATCAGCAGCGTCTTGAAATGCCGCTCCATCGCCCGGGCCTGCTGGCTGACCGCCGACTGGGTGATGCCGTTGAGCTTGGCCGATTTCGAGAAGCTCTTGGTCTCGACGAGATCGGCAAAGATTTTGAAATTTTCGATTTGCATGGATGACGCTGTAGAAACCGACCATAACGATCACTAATTCGACCGCAACCTATAAGCAGTCTTCCTTGTTTCCCATGTTTATAACTTATGAGGAATTCCGCGACCGGGCCGACCGGGTCCGCGCGGAGATCGCGGCGTCCTGCATGGCGGCGGGCCGCGCCCCGCAGGACGTCGGGCTGCTGGCCGTCACCAAGACCCAGCCGGCCGCCGCCGCCGAGCACGCCGCCCGCTACGGATTGGCCGCCGTCGGCGAGAACCGGGTCCAGGAGGGCGTGGAAAAACGGGCCCAGACGGGCGCCGCCGTGCGCTGGGAGCTGATCGGCCACCTCCAGTCCAACAAGGCCAAGCTCGCCGCCACCCACTTTGACCGCGTGCAGAGCGTCGACTCGGGCAAGCTGCTGGGCCTGCTCGACCGGGCCGCCGGCGAGCTGGGCAAGGTCCTACCCGTCCTCCTCCAGATCAACGCCGGCCGCGATCCGGCCAAGTTTGGCGCCGAGCTGGAGGACGCGCCCGGGCTGCTCGCGACCGCCCTCGCGCTCCCGCACCTCCGGGTGGACGGCCTGATGACGATTGCGCCGCTCAGCGACGACCCGGCGGTCGCCGCGCGGACCTTCGGGACCCTGCGGGAGCTGCGCGACCGGCTGGCGGCGGAGACCGGGGCGCCGCTGCGGGAACTCTCGATGGGGATGAGCGGCGACCTGGCGGCGGCCATTGCCGCCGGCAGCACGCTGGTGCGCGTCGGCACCGCGCTGTACGGCGCCCGCCCGCCGGCGGCGTGACCGCGGGCCCGGGCGATTGTCCCGTTTCCCGGTTGCCAGCGGGGCGAAACTTTTTTGGCCTAGTCCCGTGGACCACCCCAACCTTGACGGAGCCCGGCAGGAGGCGCTCCGCGGTTTGCTCGACGATGACAGCGCGCCGGTGCGCCGCGCGCTGCTCGCCCACTTCCGCGAACTCGGGCCCGGGGCAAAGATCTTCCTCCAGGCCACCGCGCGCGGCGCCAACCGCCCGCTGGCCCGCCACGCCACCTGGTTTCTCGCGGAGCTGAAGTTCGCCGATCCCGTCGCGGACTTCCGGGCCTTCATCCGCTCGCTCCAGTACGAACTCGAGGCCGGGGCGCTGCTCCTCAGCCGGACCGTGACCCCGGAGCTCGATGCCGGCGCGTGCGTCACGGAGCTCAACCACCTCGCGGCCCGCTGCACCGAGCTGATCAGCGAGCCGGCCAGCACCCGCGAGAAATGCCGCATCCTCAACCGCGTGCTGTTCCATGAGTGCGGCTACCGCGGCAACGTCGAGCACTACACCGACCCGCGCAACAGCCTCCTGGATCAGGTGCTGACCCGTCGCACCGGCATCCCGCTGTCGCTCAGCCTGGTCTACCTCTTCGTGGCCCAGCGGCTCGGGCTCCCCCTGGAGCCCGTCGGACTGCCCGGCCACTTCGTCGTCGGCTGCTTTGAGTCGGACCCGCCCTTCTTCATCGATCCCTTCGACAAGGGCGTCTTCCTCGATCCCGACGAGATCGCCACCCTGCTGCGCACCCACGGCATCCCGCCCCAGGACACGGTGCTGGCCCCCACCCCGGTCCGCGAGGTGCTCTGCCGCAATTGCCGCAATCTGGCCAACCACTACACGGCCGCCGGCGAGACCGAGCGCGCCCGCCTCTTTGCCAGCTTCGTCGAGGACTTCGAGGCGGCGAACCCGCCGTCCTGAGCCGCGCGCGCCGTTTGACAATCCGCCGCCCGCCCGCCGGAATCCGCCGCCGATGGACCCCGTCCTCACTCTCCGCGACCTCGCGGCCTGGTCGCGACCCGGCGTGGCGCTCGCCGTGCTCGGGTTTCCCATCGGGCACTCGATCAGCCCGGCCCTGCACAACGCGGCGCTCGCCGACCTGGCCCGCGCCGACCCGCGCTTCGCCGACTGGAAATATTACCGCTTCGCCATCCCGGCGGAGGAGCTGCCCCTCGCCCTGCCACTGCTGCACGCGCGGAACTTCCGGGGCCTTAACCTCACCGTCCCGCACAAGGTGCTGGCCTTTGGCCAGGTCGCCGCCGTGGCCGCGGCGGCCCGGCCGGTCGGGGCCGTCAACACCCTCCACTGGACCGCGGCCGGCTGGCACGGGCACAACACCGACGGCGAGGGCCTCGCCGCGGCGCTGGGCGAGACGCTCGGCTGCGACCTCGCGGGCGCCCATGTCATCCTGCTCGGCGCGGGCGGCGCCGCCCGCAGCGCCGCCGTCGCCTGCCTGGGCCGGCGCTGCGCCTCGCTCAGCCTCGCCAACCGCACGCCGGCCAATCTCGACGCCCTGCTGGCCGTGCTGGCGCCGCTGGGCCACGGCATTCCGCGCCGCGGCTTTGACCCGGCCGCGCCCCCGCCGGACCTGCCCGCCGGCGCCGTGGTGATCAACGCGACCAGCGCCGGCCTCCGGGCCGACGACCCGGCGCCGATTGATTTGCAGCGCCTGCCCCGCCCGGCCAGCGTGTACGACATGATCTACAACCCCCCGCGCACCGCGCTGCTGCGCCAGGCCGAGGCCCTCGGCCTGCCGTGCGCCAACGGGCTCTCCATGCTGGTGCACCAGGGGGCCAAGGCCCTCGAGATCTGGAGCGGCGTGCCCGCCGCGCGCCTCGCCCCCGCCATGCAGGCCGCCGCCGCCCGCGCCCTGCCCCCCGCCTGACCCATGTCCGCCTACCCCGAACTGGCCGCCGCCTTCCCCTGGTTTTTCCCGCTCGCCGCGGGACTCTTCGGGGCGATCGTGGGCAGCTTTCTCAACGTCTGCATCTACCGCATCCCCGCGGGGAAATCGATCGTCACCCCCGGCTCCACCTGCGCGTGCGGCCAGCCGATCAAGTGGCATGACAACGTGCCCGTCCTGAGCTGGTTCCTCCTGCGCGGCCGGGCCCGCTGCTGCGGCCGGCCCTATTCCTTCCGCTACCCCCTGGTCGAGCTGCTCACCGCCGGACTGTTCCTCGCCTGCTGGCTGCTCTTCCCCCCGGCCAAGGCGGTGGTCGGCATGGTCTTCGTCAGCGTGCTCATCGCCGCCACCTTCATCGACCTCGACCACATGATCATCCCGGACGTGTTCACCCTCGGGGCCGGCCTCGGCGGGGTGCTGCTGTCGGTGCTCGTGCCGGCCCTGCACGGCCAGCACGAGGGGCTCTTCCTGGTCGACAGCCTGCGCTCCGGCACTGCCGCGCTGCAGGGCCTCCTGGTCGGCTCCGGCCTCGTGCTCTGGATCGCGCTGCTGGCCGAGCTGGCCCTGAAAAAGGAGGCGATGGGCTTCGGGGACGTGAAGTTTGTCGGCATGATCGGCGCGTTCTGCGGCTGGCAGGGCGCCGTGTTCGCCGTGTTCGGCGGGGCCGTCGTCGGCACCGCGTGGTTCGCCCTCGCTCTGGCCTGGCAGCAGGTCTCCGGAAAAAACGTCGCGGTCGCGTCAACCGCGGCCGACGGCGAGCCGGCCGCGCTCGGCTTCGGCCGGCAGGTGCCGTTCGGCCCGATGCTCGCCCTCGCCGGCCTGCTGTACTTTCTCGTCTGCCACCGCCTGGTCGCCAGTTACTTCTCGGCCGTCGCCGAGCTACTGTAACGCCGCGCCGTCGCCCGTCTGCGCCGGCAGCACTTCCGGCGGACGGCCAAAGTTCGCGGCGTAGGCCGCCGCCACCCCCGCCGCCTGCGCCGCGTCGAAGTCCGGCGTCGTCAGCGCCATGACCGCGCCGCCAAACCCGCCGCCGGTCAGCCGCGCCCCATGGACGTGCGGCGCCGCGACCAGCTGGTCCACGAGGAAGTCGAGCTCCGGGGTGCTGTTTTCAAACTGGTGCTGCGAGCTGCGGTGCGAGGCCGTCAGCAGCCGGCCCACCGCGGCGAGATCGCCCGCCCGCAGCGCCGCCACGGTCGCCTCGACCCGCGCGATCTCCTCCACCACATGCTGCGCCCGGCGGAATTCCACCGGCGGCAGCGACGCGCGGGCCGCGGCCAGCGCAGCCGGAGTCACCGCAGCCAGCGCCGCCACGCCGAGCTGCGCGGCGGCGGCCAGGCACTCGCGGTGCCGGGCCGCGTAGAGTCCGTCGACCAGCGCGTGCTTGGTGTGGGTGTTGAACACCCAGAAGCGCGCCGCCGCCGGCAGCGGCACCGTCGCGAAGTCCGGCCCGCGGCAGTCGATGAACACCAGATGGTCCCGGCGGCCGAACCCCGACACGCCCTGGTCGAGAATGCCGCAGGGCACGCCGACAAAGTTGTTCTCCGCGTGCCGGCAGAGCTGGACCAGGCTCGCGCGCGGGACGTCCTGGCCGCTGAGCGCGAGGAAGGCCAGGGCCGAGGCCAGCTCGAGCGCCGCGCTGCTGCTCAACCCCGCGCCCGAGGGCAGGTCGGACAGGACGAGGCAGTCAAATCCCCCCGGCAGGCGCAGGCCGAACGGCGGGAAGGCCGCCAGCACCCCGAGCGGGTAGTTCACCCAGCTGCCCGGGCCGCTGTGGCGCGCGGGCGAAGCGGCGGACGACACCTCGACCAGCCCGGCCGACGCCTCGGTGGCAAACCGCCACTGGCCGTCCCCGCGGGCCGCGGCCGCCACCCAGACCCCGCGGTCGATCGACGCCCCCAGCACCGTGCCGCCGTTGTAGTCGGTGTGGTTGCCAATGAACTCGATCCGGCCCGGCGCGCGCGCGATCACCGCCGGCGCCCGGCCAAAGCGGGCCTGAAATTTCTCCGTGAGCGCGGCTTTCATGGCCGGCCAAGGGCGACGGTCGGGGCGCACCGGCCGGGCGTCATGCCCCGGCCTCCGCCTTCAGCTCCAGCCCGGCCTTGAAGCGGATCGTCTTCATCGCGCGGATTTTCATGGGACGCTGGGTATGGGGATTGTAGCCGCGCCGCGCCGCGCGAGTCGCCACGGCAAAAGCCCCGAAGCCGACCAGCTGCACCTCCCGGTCGCGCCGGAGCCCACGGCCCACGGCCCCGAGCACCGCATCCACCGCGCGTTCCGCCGCCGCTTTGGACGTTTCACCGCCCAGGCGCTTTTGCACTTCGTCGATCAGTTCAGCTTTGTTCATGGCAGGGTAAAGGGGGCGCCGGGGGCGCGGTTCAAACGAAGAAACGCCAGCCGGTGCGGCGCAACCCCATTCCCATCTCTCCGGGCCGGGTTCGCTCCGCGCTCAGGGCCGCGCGGAAAACTCCAGCCCGGGCCCACCCTCGATGGCCAGCGCCAGCCCGGCGTCGCGCTGGACGTGCAGGAGGGAAACCAGCGCCAGCCCGATCCAGCCCGCCCCGTCCGCCGCGACCGAGCGCAGCTCGCCCACCGGGCGGCCCGCTTGAAAAACCGGGGCCGGCACCGCGGGCGGTTCGCCGCCCCCGCGCACCCCGACCAGCCGGCGGCGCACCTGTCCCATGGTTTTCAGGCGCGCCATCACTTCCTGCCCGAGGTAGCAGCCCTTCGTGTAGGAAATCGCCTCGGTCTCGAGCCCGCCCTCGTTGGGCAGTTCTGCCGGACCGAGATCCGCCGGCACCGCCGGGATGCCGGCCGCAATGCGGCGGCGGGCCATCTCCGCCGCGCTGAGCGGGGTCTCGTTCGCCCGCTTCGCCGCCCAGCCCGCCGCGGCGTTCCGCGGAAAAATAAACTCCCGGTGCGGCTCCCGCGCGCGCCGGCCCTGAAAACTCCAGCCACCCTCGGGCACCCCGCCCGCGGGCGCCCCACCCCCAAAAACCGTGAGCCCCTCCACGGCACCCGTGAGATCCTCAATCACCACGTCATCCGCCACGACATGGTCGGCCAACAGACCGCTGATCAGCTCGGCGGGCGAAAAATAGCTCACCAATAGATATGCCTGCTCCGACGCCTGCAGCACAAAGCTATCTGCCAGCACTTTTCCCTTCTGGTTCAGCCAGAGCCCGTAAACCGCTTCCCCAGCACCAGTTCTTCGCAAGTCGTTGGTGAACTGACCCTGTAGGAATGTAGGCGCGTCCTCGCCTGACACCCGCAGGCAAGAGGCGGGCTGCCAGCGGTGAAAATCGGGTGTGTCGGTGCGATTCATTGATTTTATAAGATGCAATTTTACAGCTACTAGCAAAATAAAGTGATAGATTTTGATAACATTAGGTTGACGGGATCCGATGGAGCTCTATCAGTAAGGACGTCACTTTAACACTTCTCCCGCCTAGCGGGAGTTTTGGGGTAACTAAGAAAGCAAAGGCGGGTCGTGTAGGGGTACACGGCCCGCCACTTTTTTTGCCCAAATGGGACGGTTTTTCAATCCCTTTGGCCTCAGCCTGTGACTGAGTGCAGGGGTTTCACCCCAGACGCTGAGCCTGATTTTCCTCCGCAGGCCGGACTTGCGCCGCTCCGGTCGGTCCCGCCAAGCTCATGGTTTATGCAGAGAACATCGGACATCAATGTCGTCGAGACGCGTGCCCTGCCCTCGCCCGCCGCGCTGCTGGCGGAGTTGCCCAAGACCGATGACCAGGCCGCGTTCGTCACCCGCGCCCGCCAGGAGATTCACCGGATCATTTTCACCGACGACAAACGCTTCCTATTGGTCGTCGGCCCCTGCTCGATCCACGACCTCACGGCCGGCCGCGACTATGCCCGCCGGCTGGCCGCCCTGTACCGGGAGGTGTCCGACCGCGTCATGATTGTGATGCGCGTCTATTTCGAAAAGCCGCGCACTACGGTGGGTTGGAAGGGCCTCGTGATGGACCCCCATCTGGACGGCTCCCACGACATCGCCGCCGGGCTCCGGTTGGGGCGCACTTTTTTGCGTGACGTGCTGGATCTTGGCCTGCCGACCGCCACCGAGTTTCTCGACCCCATCACGCCCCAGTACGTCGCGGACCTCGTCTGCTGGGGCGCCATCGGCGCCCGCACCACCGAGTCGCAAACCCACCGCCAGATGGCGTCGGGCCTGTCGATGCCCCTCGGTTTCAAGAACAGCACCGACGGATCTCTTCAGGCCGCCGTCAATGCCATCAAGGCCGCCGGCCAGCCCCAGACCTTCCTCGGCATCAACCTCGATGGCGCCGCCTCCGCGATCGTCACCGGCGGCAACCCCAACTGCCATGTCGTCCTCCGCGGCGGCGGCGGCGGGCCGAACTACTCGCCCGCGCACATCGCCCAAACCGAGGCGCTGCTCGCCAAGGCCGGCCTGCCCCAGTCCATCCTGGTCGACTGCTCGCACGACAACTCCGCCAAGCAGCCCGAGCGCCAGCCCGAGGTCATGCACGCGTTGCTCGCCCAGATCGCCGCCGGCAACCGCACCATCATGGGCGCCATGGTCGAGAGCAACCTCGCCGCCGGCAGCCAGCCCTTCCCCCAGCCGCGGGACAAACTCCGCTACGGGGTGAGCATCACCGACGGCTGCATCGACTGGACCGCCACCGAAAAGCTGGTCCGCGAGATCCACGCCGCCCTGGCCCCGCGCTTTCCGGCCTAGCCGCTTTTTCCCCAAAAACCCGCGGGCGGCCGAAAAAAATCGCGGACGTCAGTTCTTTCGTGTTTTTCGCCGTTTTCATGGTAGCTACTTGAGCTCCCCCATGAAAACCCCCATCCGCGTCGCCGTCACCGGTGCAGCCGGCCAGATCGGCTACTCCCTCCTCTTCCGCATCGCCTCCGGCGCGATGTTCGGACCCGATCAACCCGTTATCCTCCAGCTCCTCGAGGCCCCGGTCGAGAAGGCGCTCAAGGCGCTCGAGGGCGTCGCGATGGAGCTCGACGACTGCGCCTTCCCGCTGCTCAAGGGCATCATTCAGACCAGCCAGCCCGAAATCGGCTTCAAGGACGCCAACTGGTGCCTCCTCGTCGGCGCCAAGCCGCGCGGGCCCGGCATGGAGCGCGCCGACCTGCTCAAGGACAACGGCAAGATCTTCATCGGACAGGGCCAGGTCATCGACGCCGTCGCCGCGGCGGACGCCCGCATCGCGGTCGTCGGCAATCCGGCTAACACCAACTGCATGATCGCCGCCAGCCAGGCCAAGCGCCTGCCGCCCGAGCGCTTCACCGCCATGGTCCGGCTCGACCAGAACCGCGCCCAGACCCAGCTCGCCAAAAAGGCCGGCGTCGACCTCACCACCGTCAAGGACCTCTTCATCTACGGCAACCACAGCCCCACCATGTTCCCGGCCTTCGCCCACGCCACGATCAACGGCCGGCCCGTCCCCGCTGTCATCACCGACACCGAGTGGCTGCAGGGCCGCTTCTGCGAGAACGTCGGCAAGCGCGGGGCCGCCATCATCGAGGCCCGCGGCGCCTCCTCCGCCGCCTCGGCCGCCAATGCCCTCGTCGACCACGTCCGCTCGCTCGTCACCCCGGGCGCCATCCATTCCGTCGGCGTGAAATCCAACAACCATTACGGCTTCGATGCCAACGTCTGGGCCGGCCTGCCCGTGCGCACCACCACGCCCGGCTCGTACGAGGTCATCACGACCTACGCCATGGACGACTTCGCCAAGTCCAAGCTCGCCACCACCAATCAGGAGCTCGTCGACGAGCGCGCGTTCGTCGCCGACCTGATCAAGTAGGCCCGGCGCACCTCCGGTCGGCGGCGCCCTGGCCGGCGCCGCCGCGGGTGGCTCAGCCCAGCCGCAGCGTCTGGGATCCCGGCCGCAGCGCCGTTTCCCGGCCGGCCCAGACGAACACGCCGGTCGTCTCCGGCGGCAGCTCGACCACGGCCTCGACCCGGCCCGCCGCAAACTCCGCGCGCAGCCGGATCGTGCCCCGCGGGTGCGGCAGCTCGCTCGCGATTTTTTTCAGGGGGCCCGGCTGGGGCGCAATCCGCACCTGGCGGAAGCCCGGCGCCGACGGCCGGATGCCCGCCACCGTCGCATGCAGGTGGAACACCGGGTGCGCGCCCCAGGCGTGACAGTCCGACCGCGCCGGCTCCGGGCTCTCCACCGGCGTCTTGAACCCCTGCTGCACCAGGCCGCGCCACAGGTCCAGCCGCGCCAGCACCAGGTCGGCGCGGCCCAGGCAGCCCAGCGCCTCAAACACATAGTGCTGAAAATAGATGGTCGCCGCCGCCAGCCCGTTGGCCGCCGCATCCGCCCACCGCGCCGGGTCCGGTGCGCGCAGTCCGCCCAGCACCGCCAGGGCCTGCGCATGCTGGCTGAACGACACGTGCGAGTCCTCGTCCGCCCACAGCCCGCGCGGCTCATCCCAGAAATGGCGGGTGAGCACGGGCCCCAGGGCCTCGGCCCGGGCCGTCCAGCGCTGCGCCATCCGGGGGTCGCCGCACCAGCGCTCGAGGTCGGCCGCCCGCTGCAGCGTCAGCCGGTACTGCAGGTTGATCAGGGCCGAACGCCGGCCCTCGCGCTGCCCGGGCGCCCAGCCGGCAAACCAACCGGGCACCCAGTCCATGAACAGCCAGCCCGGCGGCACCGCCAGCAGGCCCGCCCCGTCCTCCTCCGTCTGCAGCGCCTCCAGCAGGGCCCGCAGCCCCGGCAGCCGCTGGCGCAGCCAGGCCGGGTCGTCCCGCCACAGCGCGAAGTCGTGCAGCATCCACGGCCAGATCATCGCAAAGGTGGCGCTCTCCTGCCGCTCGCGCGACGGATGGCGCATCGTGGGATACCCGCGCCGGCCGCGGGACAGGTCGAACAGCTCCATGCCGCGGCGCGGCAGGCGGTCGTCGCCCGCGCAGACGTAGGCGAGCAGCATCTGGATGCGGGTGTCGGCCACGTACATCATCTGCTCGTAGTAGGGACAGTCGACGAACACGTCGTGCATGCAGGCCCGCAGCCCGCGTTCGCTCAGGGCGATGATCGGGGCCAGCGTGGGGTCGTCCGTCGCCAGCGTGGCGCACGGCGCCAGCGGGAAGCCGGTGCGCTCCACCGCCAGCGTGTGCAGCACCACCGGGGTCGCCCCGACCTGGACGCTCACCAGCAGGTACCGCCCGGAGCGCCACCACGGCGTGCTGGCCCACCGGCGGCCGCGGCCGCCCAGCCGCCAGGTGTCGCCGAAGCCGGTGAAGGTCTTGCCCGCCACCGCCCCGCGGTCCCCCTTCGGGCCGGGCGAGTTCTCGATCCGGCGGTCCTCCCGGTCAAAGAGCGACTCCGCCCACTCGCAGCGCACCCGCGTGCCCGCCCCGCCGGAAAACTCCAGCACCGGGTACCCGCAGAGGTAGTCGTCCGTGTCGATCAGCACCGTGACCTCGTGCCGCGCCGGCAGCGTCAGCGCCGCGCCGGCCTGCAGCAGGCGGTCCCAGCCCGCCGCCTGGCCCGGCGCCAGCTCGGCCCCGAACTTGAGGCTCGGCGCCGCCGACCACCGCGGCCGTTGCGCGCGCACCCGGCCGCCCCGCCACAGGTCATGCCGCTGCTCCGGCAGCGCCGCGGGCTCCAGCTGCCAGCCCCCGGCCACCAGGCCGCAGGGATGCGCCCCGATCGGCGCCCGCACCACCGCCGGCGTGACCCAGCGGGCGCGGCGCGGGTCCAGCTGCGCCAGGTCCAGCTGCGCCGAGCAGCCAATGACGTGATAGGACCGGTTGAGCTTCGTGCCCCAGGTGAGCCCCTCGAGCCGGGCCACGCGCCAGCGGGCGACGCCGGTGGTGAACCGCGCGGCCGCGCCGGCCAGACCCGCGCAGGCAAACCCGCCGCGCCAGGTCATGCGGCCCTCGGGGGCCTGCGGCAGCTCCGCCCACCAGACCAGCGCCTCCAGCCGGTGCGCGCCCGGCCGCAGCGAGAGCTCATAGGTGGCCAGCGACCAGTGCGTGACGTCGCCCGTGTCCGGCCCGCGGCCGATCAGCGCGCCGTCAAGGGCCAGCGCGTAGCACAAGTCGGCGCTCACCTGCAGCTGCACGGTCTCGGCCCGGGCAGTCTTCAGGTCGAGGCGGAAGAGCACGAAGCCCGGCTGGCGGGCCGCCAGCTGCGGGTGCCAGAGCCAGGCCGCCGCGTCGAGGGCGTGGCGCGGCTCCATGTTGGGCGTGCCGCGGGGAACCAGCGGGGAGGCCACGCGGCGGCAGACGGCTTCACCGGCAAAGGGCGCGAAAAGCATCCCTCGGCCTTAACCGGTGGCGGCCGGCGGGCGAGTGATTTCTGCGGCGGGGCCGGCCCGCCCCTAGCCCAGCAGGCCCGCCAGCTCGCGGCTCACGCGGAAGGCGCCCCGCACGGCGGCAAAATCCACCAGGAGCTCGCGCGGCGACTCCGCCCGCGGGAACACCATTTCCAGGGCCCCGCCCGTGCACCGCACCTGCGCGGCGACCCCCGCGACGCCCAGCACGCATTCGCGGCAGTCCGACGGATATTCCACGGTCAGCCCCCCGGCGCCGTCCAGGGCCTCGATCGCGTCCACGATCGCCTCCACCCGCGCCCCCTGCCGCAGCGCGAAGGAGATCTCCGTGAACCGGCCGCGAAACACGGCCGCAAACTCCTCGGTCTGCACCAGGTCCGCCCGCTGCAGCCCGCGCAGCGTCGTGGTCACGGCGTAGCGCGCCGGCGCCGCCGCCTCGAGCTCGTAGCTGATTTCCACCGAGAAATCCCGGCTGGTCAGCGTCGCGGCCGCGGCGGCCAGGGTCAGCGTGAGCTCCGGGCGCTTGTAGCCCAGCTGGGCGCGCGCGGCCTGGAACAGCTGCTCCGCCTGCGCCGCCAGTTCGCCCGCGCAGATTTTGCCGAGAAAGGCGTGGGTCACCGCGTTCGCCGCGGCGGGCACCGTGTGGTGGCCCCGCTGGAATCCGCCCAGCGCCTTCACCAGCCCGCCGCCGCGGCCGATGAAGCTGATGCCGGCAATGATGCTGGAGGGAAGTTCGCCCGTCATGCGCCTGCCAGC
>SERZ01000675.1_pt1 | contig 22292 bp, 21 predicted proteins | sample 3171461 | NCBI WGS metagenome assembly SERZ01 (sample SAMN06051861, study PRJNA518727) | freshwater metagenome | biome: subpolar coniferous forest; feature: holomictic lake; material: water; isolation source: holomictic Lake 227, 6 m depth | place: Canada: near Kenora, Ontario | collected... | reverse complement strand
GCCTCGTGGGCGAGCTTTGCTCGGAAGGCTTGGCAACGCCCCGTGCGTGCGTCCATGGCGCTGAAAAGCGCGGCGTTGGCGACGCTGCGGGTAGCGTGGGAAAGACGCTTGTCGGCTCGTATCCGAGCGCCGAGCCGAGCGCGTGCATTTCTATCTATCATGGTCTTGTCCGCACCCTGACGAACGCGCACGCCTCCAATCACCGCCGACACAAGGTCGGACAGGCAAACGCAGGCCGCAAAACTCTGTGGCTCGAGGCGAGCGTTTTTCGCTTGAATGTCGGGGGAGGGGTCGATAATCTCAGAGGTGCGAAGTCAAGAGATTAACCGACGCTCCGGCCCCCTGGGTTCGGGGCGTTCGTGTTTCTGGGCCTATGCGGCTCCCTGAAAGTTGTCTGTCAGACGGCAGACTGGCACCACACCTTGATTCGGTGCAAGCCTATTTTGTGCCTCGCCCAAAGAGCCATTCTTTAATAGACAAGGGTTCGGGCGGTCGTATCGCGCGTTCAAGAGTGGTTAGGGCTTCAAACAGCAAGCGTTCCGTAGACTCTGCGCGACATTCCGCTGCGTCTGCTCTTTCGGTCCAGAATGACCTCTCCGCACGGAATTGTTCGCAGAGCCTTGCAATCTCGGCATCGGCGTCCCGACGCACGGCTACCGCTCTCGCCTCTGCTGCTGTGATTAGTTCACGCATCAGTGAAAGAGGTACGCTTGCTTCTTGGATTGTCCGGTGCTCAACCGGATAGTCCGCACTGTCCGCAACCCGTGACGTGTCGAGGGATTGCTCTATTTGTGGCGGATGGTCCGCTGGTATCGCCTTAACCAGCGTCTGACCGCGATTGTTTCGCCGTCGCTCAATCGTTCCGCGCCGAATTCTGTGTCGGATCGCTTGCTGCGTGACGCCCAGTTTATTCGCCGCTGCCGCAACCGGCAGCCACTCACCATCATCCGGCATAGCAACCCCCGTGTTGCTTTTGGACTATCCGTGGACTAACCGGTGTAGCGGACCGTTGGCTTGGGAACGGTCCGCCATGCGGATAGTCCGCTTGTGTCCAGGGCGGACGGTGACCAATCTCGATTCGCGTGTCAAGCGTCGCCCCAGCCTCGGGCTTCGGACGATCCATCCTTGCGCGAGTTATCAATATGAGATAATGATTTGGCATGGAGCGAGACCCATCCCTCGACGCCCTGCTTGATCTCAATGGGCAGGTGCTGGTTATTGACCCAGAAACACGATGCTGGGTACGCTTTGTCGTCCAGCGCGTGCCCGTGACGGACGCAAAACCCCATGGGCTGGATTACTCGCTTACTTTGCACGGTGCCAGCGGTGAGCGACTGGTCGGCTTCGACAACGCTCACCCCGTTCACGGGTCAGGACCATCCGGTAAAAGCACCAGCAAGCCGTTTGATCACAAGCACCGGCTCCGCACCGTGCGTCCATACGACTATCAAGATGCCGCGACCCTTCTCGTTGATTTTTGGTCAGCGGTCGACGCCCTGCTCAATGAGAAAGGCCACCTCCCATGACCACCCTCAAAATCGGTATCGCCTCCTATGAGGACATGAAGGAGCGGACGATGGCGATTGCCCGTGGCGAGCTGAAACCGACCCCGAATGACCCAAAAATTTGGTTCACGTCGACCGAGAGTTTTGCCAGGGTGCTGTCGAGCAAAAACCGCGCCCTGTTGGCAACCATCGCCGCTACCCATCCTGCATCCCTTCAAGAGTTGGCGGAGCGGACGGGGCGAAAGGCATCAAACCTGTCTCGAACATTGAAGACGATGGAACGGTATGGTTTTGTTTCGCTGCACAAGACGGCGCGAGGCAGGATTCAGCCAGAGGTCGCCTATCAGGGCATATCACTCGAGTTGCCTTTTTCGGTCGGTGCTGGGGTGGTCCCGTAATACTTTTCGTTCCAGCACCCCAGTCCAGTGAGTGGTAGATGTTTTTGGTCAGCAGGGAAGTCGCCGCCGCCGTTCGCACAGCGTACCTCGACCGAGGCGAGTGGCCTGCGGTCGCCGAGCTGCGTCGGTTCTACAAAATCGATGACAATGTCGCCGCTTTGAAATGTGCCCGCACCATTGCCTCCTGGTCGCCACTGCCCGAGACTGCGGTGAAGCATGGGAAGCCAGCGCCGCGCCGCCGCCGTCAAGAGAGCCACGATGATGACGACGCCTGCTGATCTCCTTGCCGTTCAGCGTGTCCACGCGACCGAAGGGCGCGACGCTGCACTCGCAGAAATTCGCCGCCGCTGGCCCAACATCAGCGACACAGTTTTGACGGCGACCCTGGAAAGGATTTTGGCAGCGCCGATTGATCATCCGCCGGTGCTGACCGGCAGAGGACGACCGCACCGAGATACACCTGGCCTTGTCAGACGAAGCAGGGGGACGAGCGATTGATCACCGAGGCTGATGTCATCGCAATCCGCCGAGCCTACACCACCGCTGGCAGGGACGCCGCCCTGGTCGAGCTGCGCCGCCGCTTCATGCACATTTCCGAGCTGGCCGCGCCAGCGGTTCTGAAAAAAGTGCTCCGCTTGCCGGTGGCGATGCCGCCAAAATTTCGTCAGGATGATATGCGGTTCAAACCAGGGTTACGAGGATAAGGTTTATAGGGCGCTCACAATATAAAAAGCGTGCTAAAACTATTCGAAAAACTCTTCATCGACCTTTTTTATATAGAGCGTATCCTCGACGCGACATCCAACATTGTACCGTATCATTAGTTTAGCGAGATGCTCGCCGTCAATCAACACAATTCTTTTGCTTAAAAACTCTGCTGTCTCTCTGGCTGCCGTCGAAAATGTTGAAGTGGTTACAAACAGCCCTTTGCTGGCTTTGTGTCGGTCGAGGCTTCCGAAGAAGTCCCGTATTGCCCCTGACCCTATATTATTGCCGACGCCATACCGCTTCGCTTGGATATACACCCTATCGAGACCGAGCGCGTCCTGGTCGATTACGCCATCAACACCATCATCACCACTTCGCCCAAGAGCACGCCCTGCATTTGCAGCCGACCCACCGAACCCCATACTGAGGAGCAGGCTCACCAGTAGGCGCTCAAAGAAAGCTGGGGGTGATGCCATTATCCTTGCGAGTGGAGATCGCCAGCGTCACCAAGCTGTTCGGCCTCGGCGCCACCATCGCCGGCGGCCTGATCGGCGGTGTACTGGTGGCCCGGCTGGGCATCGTACGCGGCCTGCTGGTCACAGGTACGCTGCAGATGGTCTCCAACCTCGCCTACATCGCGCTGGCGTACGCGGGGCACGACATTTTCATGCTGATGGCTTCGGTGGCGGCGGAAAACATCTGCGCCGGCATGGCCACCGCCGCCTTCGTGGCGTACCTTTCCAGCCTGTGCTCGGTGGCGTACACCGCCACCCAGTACGCCCTGCTGACCTCGCTGACCGGCATCGGCCGCGACCTGTTCGCGGCGGGCAGCGGCTTTGCCGCCCAGCATCTGGGGTGGGTGCCGTTCTTCCTGCTGGCCACCGCCCTCTGCCTGCCCGGCCTCGCCCTGCTGCTGTGGCTCTCGGCCTCGCCGCCCCGCCCGGTGGCGGCTATGGCTGGGGAAAGTGAAGGCTGAAGGTCGAGCCCTCGCCGACCCGGCTGGCGATGCTCATCCGCCCGCCATGCAACTCCATCAACCCCTTGACCAGCGACAGACCGAGACCGCTGCCCTTGTGAACGACGTCGAAGCGGTTGTCGGCCTGTTCAAAGGGCCGCATCAGCCGGGAAATGGCCTCGTGGGAAATGCCGATGCCGGTGTCCCGCACCGACAACGTCACCCCGCCCTCCGCCTCCAGGCGGCCGGACACGGTGATGGTGCCGCCGTCGGGGGTAAACTTGATGGCGTTGGCCAGCAGGTTGATCAGCATCTGCTTGACGGCGCGGACATCGGCGTACAAGCGCAGCGCGGGCGACGCTTCGAAGACCAGGCTCAGCCCCTTCTGGCCCGCCCGCACCGCCGTCAGCCCGTCCAAAGTTTCGAACAAAGTCGGCACCGCCATCCATTCCGGCTCGATCTCCATCTTGCCGGCCTCGATTTTGGCGATATCGAGGATGTCGTTGATCAGCGACAGCATATGCTCGCCGCTCTCGTGGATGTGGTTGGCGTAGTCCACATAGCGCCGGCTGCCGATCGGCCCCAGTGGCCCGAGGTGCTGTGGAAGGACGACGGCAATGGCCGAGACTGCGAACGCGACCGATGCCGCCCGGCCCAGCGCCGGGGTCAGCATCGTCATTCCCGCCTTCAACGAGGCCCCGGCGATCGCCGAGACCGTGACCACCGCGCTCCGCATTCTTAAAAGCCACGGAGTCGGAGCCTGCGAAGTGGTGGTGGTCGACGACGGTTCCGACGACGGCACCGCCGCCATTGCCGAAGGCGCCGGGGCGCGGGTGATCCGCCATCCCCACAACATCGGCTACGGCCGCTCGCTCAAGGACGGCATCACCGCCGCCGCCCACGACACCATCGTCATTACCGACGCCGACGGCACCTATCCGCTGGAGCGCATCCCCGATCTCCTCAAGGAATACGCCCGCGGCTTCGACATGGTGGTGGGGCAGCGAACCGGGGCCAATTTCCGCGAATCCGCCCTCAAGAGCCCGCTGCGCAAAATCCTGAAGTGCTTCGTCGAGTTCACCGCCGGCAAGAGCATCCCCGACGTCAATTCCGGCCTCAGGGTGTTCTCGCGGCAAACGGTGATCGGTTATTTCCGCCACCTCTGCGACACCTTCAGCTTCACGACGTCGATGACCCTGGCCTACATGATGACCTGGCGCTACGTCAGCTATCTCGAGATCGATTATCACAAGCGGATCGGCACGACCAAGGTGCGGCTGTTCAAGGACTCGATCCGGACCCTGCAATACATCGTCCAGGCGGCACTATACTATAACCCGTTGAAAATCTTCGGGCTTTTCAGCTTCATCTGCATCCTGATCGGCGCGGTTTCGCTGGTGCTCGCCTATATCTTCCAGGTCAAGAGCGGCTTCATGCTCGGGGTCGGCGCCTGGCTGCTGTCGCTGCTGATCTTTTGCCTGGGTATGATCGCCGATCTCCTCAAGCAGATCATGAACCGGGACGCCTAGAGCCATGGAAACTCCCGGCAAGACCTATTCCTCGGCCATCACCGAAGCCCATAATTACAGCCGCTGGGTGCTCGACGCCTTTCGGGGCGCCATCGGCGGCCGGGTGCTGGAACTGGGCTTCGGGCACGATTCCTACACCCACATCCTGCGTCCGATCGCCACGGACTACGCCTGCGCCGATATCGACGCCGACGCGGTCGCGGCCGCCCGCGCCAAATATCCCGATCTCAAGATTTCCCAATGGGATGTCGCCGAGGAGAGCGGGGTCGACCGCCTCGGGCGCGGGAGCTTCGACTGCATCCTCTGCATCAACCTGCTGGAGCATGTGCCGGAAGACGCCAGGGCGCTCGCCAACATGATCGATCTGCTCGCCCCCGGCGGCCGGCTGCTGATCTTCGTCCCCGCCTTCGCCGCCCTCTACGGCGACATGGACCGCATGGCCGGGCACTGCCGCCGCTACACCCGCGCCAGCCTCGGCCGCCTGATCGCCGCCACGCCGGGACGGATCGAAAAAATCCATTATTTCAACCCGCTGGGCGGGCTGGGCTGGTGGCTCAACACCCTGGTCCGGCACAAGGACATCGACAGCGGCGCCATCAACGACCAGATCCGCCTGTTCGACCGCTACATCCTGCCGCTATCGCGGCTGATCTCGCCGCTGACCGATCGTTTCTTTGGGCAATCGCTGGTCTGCGTGGTGCGAAAGCCGGGCTGAAGCCAGGGCTTGGCAGGCGGGCGGCCATGGGTTATAGATGCCGCACGGATCGCCGTCTCGACATGGGGCGCTCGGCAAGGGGAGAACCGTCATGAAGTGTGTGATCCTGGCCGGAGGGTTCGGAACCCGCATCGCCGAAGAATCCAGCGTCCGCCCCAAGCCGATGATCGAAATCGGCGTCCAGCCGGTGCTCTGGCACATCATGAAGCTCTACACCCATTTCGGGGTCAACGACTTCGTGCTCTGCCTCGGCTACAAGGGCTACGTCATCAAGGAATATTTCGCCAACTACTTCCTGCACAGCTCCGACGTCACCTTCGACATGCAGGAGAACCGGGTCGAATACCATTTCTGCCGTACCGAGCCCTGGCGGGTGACCCTGGTCGATACCGGCGACGGCACCATGACCGGCGGCCGCCTGCGCCGGGTGCGCGACTATCTCGACCCCGACGAGCCCTTCTGCATGACCTATGGCGACGGCCTCTCGGACATCGACATCCGGGCCGAGATCGCCTTTCACAAGGCCCACGGCCTCAAGGCCACCGTCGCTTGCGTCCGCCCGCCAGCCCGTTTCGGCCGCATCGTCCTCGAGGGCGACAAGGTCACCGCCTTCGAGGAAAAGCCCCAGACCGAGGGCGGCTTCATCAATGGCGGCTTCTTCGTCCTCGACCCCTCGGTGATCGACGGCATCGAGGGCGATCACACGGTGTGGGAGCGCGAACCGCTGGAAGGTCTGGCCGCCTCGGGCCAGCTCGCCGCCTGGACCCACGAGGGCTTCTGGCAGCCGATGGACACCCTGCGCGACAAGCAGTCCCTCACCAAGATGTGGGAAAGCAACAAGGCGCCGTGGAAACTGTGGGACACCGCCCCTCCCGCCGTCTCCAAGTAACCGCGGGGCGGGGATGGGCGTGCCTTCGTCAGATCCGGTCAAAATCTCGGTGCTGCTGCCGACGCGCAACCGTCTCGGGCTGGCCAAGGAGGCGATCGAGACGGTTCGCCGCCAGTCCTACCCCCACTGGGAACTGGTGGTCTCCGACAATTGCTCCGACGAGGATGTCCGCGGCCATGTGGCATCGCTGGCGGACGAGCGCATCGTCTATCTGCGCTCCGACGCGTTCCTCCCCGTCACCGCCAACTGGAACCGGGCCATCGACGCCGCCACCGGCGATTATGTGGTGATGCTGGGCGACGATGACGGGCTGGTGCCCGGCTATTTCGAGCGCGTGCTGGAGGTGCTGGAGGCGCTGGGCAGCCCCGAGCTGCTCTATCACGGCGCCTACCATTTCACCTATCCCGGCGCGCTCGCCGACCATCCCGGCAGCCGGCTCAGCGACGAGACCTCGCGGGCCTGCTTTCTGGCCGGGCGCACCGCCCCGGCGCTGCTCCCCATCGCCGAAGCGCAAATGGCGGCGCGCCAAGCCCTGGCCATGGAAATGGTCTACGGCTTCAACATGCAGTATTTCCTCTTCAGCCGGGAGTTCCTCGGGCGGCTGCGCGCGTACGGCGCCGTCTTTCAGGGGCCGTTCCCCGACTTCTACGCCGCCAACATGACGATGCTGCTGGGCGAGCGCATCGGCCTCCTGCCCGAGCCGCTGGTGATCATCGGCATCTCGCCGAAATCCTACGGCTTCTTTCACTTCAATAAAAAGGAAGAGGGCGGGCTGAACTTCCTCAACAACCGCGACGCCATCGCCGAGGTCCCCGAGGCGTTGCGCCGCCGTCTGCTGCCCGGCACCAACATGAACACCTCGTGGCTGGCCTCGGTGGCCCTGGTCGAGCGCTATCTCGGGCAGCGCTTCGGCCTCGTCCTCGATGTCGCCCGCTACCGCAAGAAGCAAATCTTCCATGTCGCCCGCGAGGGCGGGCTCAGGGAACTGTGGCCGCTGCTCACCCTGCCCGAGCGTGGTTTCGCCCTGCTCGCCTTTTGCCTGCTCAAGGGGCTGGGCCCGTGGCGGGCGCGCGGCCTCGCTTTGATCCGCCGCCTGCAGGGACGCGGCACCCATCACCGGCCGGAAGCGGTGGCCTGCCCCTATCAGACCATGCTCGAGGTCTTCGAGGGGCTGCGGCGGTGACCGGGCCTTTCCCCTGCCCCTATTGCGGCGGTCCCTCGGTGCTCCACGTCGCCGCCGCCGACATCAACCGCCGGGTCAGCGAGCGCGTCTATCATCTCCAGCGCTGCCAAGCTTGCGCCCTGATGTTCGTACGCGACCCGCCGCCGGATCTGGGGCCCTACTATACCGGCGATTATCATGTCCGCCCGGCGAGCGCCGAGGAGCTGGCGCCCCACCTCGAGGGCCAGCGCTTCAAGATCGAGATCGTCCGCCGTTTCAAGGCCGGCGGGAGGCTGCTGGAGATCGGCCCCTCCATCGGCATCTTCTGCCGTCTCGCCCAACAGGCCGGCTTCGCCGTCTCGGCCATCGAGATGGACCCGGACTGCGTCCGCTTCCTCACTGAAACCCTCGGGGTGCGGGCCATCCAATCGGCCGATGCCGCCGCCATCCTCGCCGAAGCGCCCGAAACCTACGACGCCATCTGCCTCTGGCATTCCATCGAGCACATGGCGGCACCGTGGACGGTGCTCGAGCGAGCGATCGCGCGGCTCAATCCCGGCGGCATGCTGGTGGTGGCGGCGCCCAATCCGCTGTCCTGGCAGGCCCGATTGATGAAGGCGGCATGGCCCCATTACGACCTGCCCCGCCATCTCTTCGAACTGCCGCCGGACTGGCTGGAGCGCTTCGCCCGTGAGCGGGGGCTCGCTCCCGAGTTGATCACCACCCGCGACCCCGGCAGCCTCTATTGGAACCGCTTTTCCTGGTCGATGCTGCTGCAATCCCGCCTGCGCCTTCCGGGAGCGCGGCGTTATCTCTGGCATCTCGGAGCCCTGATCGGCCATCTCCTCTCGCCCCTCGAGGGCCGGGAAGGCAATGGCGCCGCCTACACCGCCGTGTTCAGAAAGCCGGCCTGACCGGAGAGAGGCGGGAATGGGGATTTCGGCGATGGGCAACATCCTGGCCAACCTGCTGGGGCGGGCGTGGTCGTCCTGCCTGCAATTCGCCCTCATCCCGGTCATCGCCCGCCTGCTGGGGCCGGAGAATTTCGGCCTGATCGGCTTTTATACCACCCTGCTGATGACCCTGATCTTCCTCAACCAGGGCATGAGTTCGGCCCTGGTGCGGGAACTGGGCCGTCTCGGCAACAAGCCCGAAAATGCCGAGGAAATGCGCGACCTCTTCCACAGCCTGGAACGGCCGGTGCTGCTGCTCGGGCTGCTGATCGGCGGCGGCGTGATGCTGGCATCTCCGCTGATCGCCCGCCACTGGCTCCATGCCGGCGCCCTCGACGAAGACCGGGTGATCCTCTCGCTACGCCTGATGGGGCTGTGTCTGGCCTGCCAATGGCCGAACGGTCTTTATACCGGCGGCTATGTCGGCCTGCACCGCCAGAACGAGCTGACCAAACTCACCATCCTGCAAACCACCCTGCTGTTCGGCGGCGCCCCGCTGCTCTTGACCGCCCTCACCGCCCGGCCCGAGGTCTATTTCCTCTGGCACGCCGTCACCTGGAGCGGCTTCAACCTGCTGGCCCGCGCCCGGCTGTTGCGGCTGTTCCCCCCCGCCGAACGCCCGGGGCGCTTCCGGCTCGAGCGGCTGCGGGCGGTGTGGCGCTTCGGCGCCGGCTCGATGATCATCGGCCTGACCGCCTCGCTCCTGACCCAGCTCGACAATCTGATGGTCTCGCGCTTCGTCCCCCTCGACCAGTTCGCCGCCTATAGTCTCAGCTTCTCGGTGGCCTCGCTGATCACCGTGCTGGTGATGGGGCCGGTGAGTTCGGTGTTCCTGCCGCTGCTGGCGGGCCTCCAAGCCGCCGCCGACCGGGCGCGGCTGGCCGGGGAATATCACCGCTGGACCCAGGTAACCGTCTTTCTTGCCCTGCCGATGGGCGGGGCGCTGATCGTCTTCACCCGGCCGCTGCTGACGGTGTGGCTGGGGGCGGACTCGCCCTTACTGCCGCTGATGCTGCCGATCCTGCCCTGGATCGCCCTCGGCACCCTGCTCAACACCGTGGCCATGGCCCCGGCGATCCTTCAGGCGGCGTCCGGCTGGACGCGGCTGTCGATCGTCAAGAACTTCATCGCCCTGCCGCCGTTCCTGCTCATCCTCGCCTGGGGCATTCCCGAGATCGGCATGATCGTCGGGGCGTGGTGCTGGGTGGCGCTCAACCTCGGCTATTACCTCTTCGAAGTGCCGCTGACCCACCGCCGCCTGCTGCCGGACGAGATGTGGGCATGGTGGGGCCGCGACACCCTGCTGCCGGGGGCGGTGGCGGCGGCGGTCTTCGCCCTTGCCGCCGCCCTCACCCCCGCCGGCCTGCCGCCCTGGGAAGGCGTGGTCCTGGCCTGCCTCACCGCCCTGATAACTGCGCTGGCGCTGCTGGCGGTGCTGCCCCATCCGCGGGCTATGATCCTGACCGGGCTCGCGCGCCTTAAATCCGGAGGCGCCCATGGCTGATACGGCGGTGCTGTTCCTGGTCCGCGGCCATGGCGGCGGGGTTGCCGCCTGGGATGCCTTCCTCGCCTCCTACCGCGCCCACCCGGCCGGGCATGAGCACGACCTCGTGACGTTGGCCAAGGGCTGGGACGGCGTGCCCGGTTATGATCAGGTCCAGACCCAGGCGCTCGAGGTCGGGGCGACACTCCTTGAGCTTCCCGACGACGGCTTCGATTGGGGCGCCTACGGCCGCGCCGCCGCCCGGCTCGAGCAGCCGTGGCTGTGCTGCCTCAACACCCACAGCCGGATTTGTGCCGGGGGCTGGCTCGCGGCTCTCAGGACTGCGGCGGAGCAACCCGGCGTCGGTGCCGCCGGAGCCGCCGGCTCCTGGGGTACCAACGCCCCGGTTTTCCGCTTCCAGGCGCCGACGGTGGCCGATTATTGGCGGCGCAAAGGGGCTCTCAAGGGGCTGGTGGCGGCGTTTCGGCTCTTTTTGCTGCGTTATCCCCTGGCTTCGCTGCGCGACGGCCGCCATTACCCCGGTTTTCCCAATCCGCACCTGCGTTCCAACGCCTTTCTCGTCGGCCGGGCGCTGTTTCTCGAGTTCCTGGCCGGCAAACCGGTTCCGGCGAGCAAGCGCGACGCCCTGGTGCTGGAATGCGGCCACGCCGGCTTCACCCGCTTTCTCCAAGGGCGCGGGTTGCGGGCGGTGGTGGCCGGGCGCGACGGCCGCAGCTACGACGCCGCGGACTGGATGGAGAGCCGCACCTTTTGCGTTCCCGACCCCGCCAATCTGCTGGTCTCCGACAACCGCACCCGCGCTTACGACGAGGCCGCCCCCCTCTCTCGCCGCAATATGGAGCGCCTGAGCTGGGGCCGCACCTTCACTGCCGCCCCGCCTTGACACCGGCCGGCGGCCTCTTTAACGATGGCTGGCATGATGTAAGACCGGCGCGCAGAAACGACATAGCGGTGCGCCGGTATCCGCCGCGACTGCGGCGGCGCGCCACATGGCGCGGAAGTCCTGACATGCGTCAGAACTTCAATAAGAGAATACGAGACGGGGACGCCGGGTGACGGATTTTTGGCGAGGCCGACGGGTTCTGGTCACCGGCCAGACGGGGTTCAAGGGCTCCTGGCTGTGCCTGTGGTTGCAGCGGATGGGCGCCGAAGTTTCGGCCCTCGCCCTGCCGCCGCTGACCGAGCCCAGCCTCTACGCCCTCGCCGCGCCCTGGACCGGCCAAGAGCACCTGACCGTCGATCTCCGCGATGGCGCCGCCGTGCGCGACGCCGTCGAGCGCTTCCAGCCCGAAACCGTGTTCCACCTCGCGGCCCAAGCCCTGGTCCGCGCCTCCTACCGCCTGCCGGTGGAGACCTACGCCACCAACGTTCTCGGCACCGTGCATGTGCTGGAGGCGATCCGCGCCACCCCCTCGGTGAAGGCGGCGGTGATCGTGACCACGGACAAGGTCTACGAGAATGACGGCCGCGGCCGCGCGTTCCTCGAAGACGACCGCCTCGGCGGCAAGGACCCCTACAGCAATTCCAAGGCCTGCGCCGAGCTGGCCACCGCCGCTTACCGCGATACCCTGCTGGGCAAGACCGGCCCGGCGGTGGCCACGGCGCGAGCGGGCAACGTGGTCGGCGGCGGCGACTGGTCGGAAGACCGGTTGGTCCCCGACGTGGTGCGGGCGCTGATGGCGGGCACGCCGGTGTCGCTGCGCTATCCCGGCGCGGTGCGGCCCTGGCAGCATGTGCTCGAGCCCCTCCGGGGTTACATCATGCTGGCCGAACGGCTGCTGAGCCGGCCGGCGGACGCCCCCAAGGCCCTCAATTTCGGCCCCGATCATCTCTCCGTCCTGACGGTGGCCGAAGTGGTGGAGATTCTCGGCGCCGCCTTCGATGGCGGCCCCGGCTGGAAGCAGGCGCCGGGCGAGCATCCGCCGGAAGCCGCCACCCTCACCCTGGACTCGGCCCTGGCCGGTCAGAGCCTGGGCTGGCATCCGCTGCTGACCATGGCGGACACCATCCGCTGGACCGCCGAATGGTATCGCGCCTGGAGAAACGGTGCCGATCCCCGCCAGCTCAGCCTCGACCAGATCCGCCGTTATGAAGACCTCGCCGGCACCGCCGGCAGCCAAACTTTCGCCGGCACCGCCGGCAGCCAAACTTTCGCCGGCTCAGCCGGCAACCGGGAGACCACGCCGTGACCGCCGCCCCCCGCTGCCATTTCTGCGCCGCTCCGCTGACCCTGTCGCTGGTCGATCTCGGGGTAACGCCGCTGGCCAACAGCTACCTCGCCCCCGAGCATCTCGCCCGGCCCGAGCCGCAATTCCCCCTTCACGCCCGCGTTTGCGGCGCCTGCCGGCTGGTCCAGGTGGAGGCGGCGGCGACGCCCGAAGACATCTTCGGCCATTACGCCTATTTCTCCTCCTACTCGACCTCGTGGGTCGAGCATGCCCGCCGCTTCACCGAGATGGCCCGCGAACGCTGGGGCCTCGGCCCCGCCAGCAAGGTGGTGGAGGTGGCCAGCAACGACGGCTATCTCTTGCGCCACTTCGTCGCCGCCGGCATCCCGGTGCTGGGGGTGGAGCCGGCGGCCAACGTCGCCGAGAGCGCCCGCGCCATCGGCGTCGCTACCGAGGTCGCCTTCTTCGGCCTCGAAACCGCCCGGCGCCTGAAAGCCGCCGGTCACGCCGCCAACCTGCTGGCCGGCAACAACGTCTTTGCTCATGTCCCGGACATCAACGACTTCGTCGCCGGGCTGGCTTGCCTGCTCAAGCCCGATGGGGTGATCAGCCTCGAATTTCCCCATCTGCTCAAGATGATGGCGGAGATTCAGTTCGACACCATCTATCACGAGCACTTCTCCTACCTTTCACTGCTGACCACCGAGCGCATCCTCGCCGCCCACGGCCTCAGGGTGTTCGACGTCGCCGAACTGCCGACCCACGGCGGCAGCCTGCGCATCATGGCCTGCCACGCCGGCTGCGACCGTCACGCCGAAGGGCCGGGGCTGGCCAAGGTCCGGGCCGACGAAGCCGCCGCTGCGCTCGACCGCGACGCGGGCTATCAGGGCTTCGCCCCCAAGGTGGAAGCGGTGCGGACGGGGCTGCTGGCCTTCCTTCGCCAAGCCAAGGCCGAGGGCAAGACCGTGGCCGCCTACGGCGCCGCCGCCAAGGGCAACACGCTCTTGAACTATTGCGGCGTCGGCGCCGATCTCGTGTCCTGCGTCGTCGACCGCAATCCCCACAAGCAGGGCTGCTTCATGCCCGGCAGCCGGATTCCGATCCACGATCCGGCGAAGCTGGCCGAACTCCGACCCGACTATGTGCTGATCCTGCCCTGGAACCTCAAGGACGAGATCACCCAGCAAATGGCGGAGATCCGCGGCTGGGGCGGCCGCTTCGTCATCGCCATTCCCACCTTGACCATCCTGCCCTGACGGGGCCGCCATGCAGCTCCACCCAACCGCCCTCGAGGGGGTGCTGGAAATCCGGGTCACGCCTTTTGGCGATGAGCGCGGCCTCTTCGCCCGCACCTACGACGAGGCGATTTTCGCCGCCGCCGGCCTGCCCACCCGCTGGCCCCAATGCAACACCTCGTGGAACCGGGCTCGCGGCACGTTGCGCGGGATGCACTATCAAGCCGAGCCCCATCCGGAACCCAAGCTGGTCCGCTGCACCCGCGGCCGGGTGTTCGATGTGGCGGTCGATCTCCGCCCCGGCTCTCCAGGCTTTTGCCGCTGGGCCGGCGTCGAGCTGAGCGCCGGGGCCCGCAACGCCCTCTACATCCCCGCCGGCTTCGCCCACGGCTTCCTCACCCTGGAAGACGACAGCGAGGTCTTCTACCAGATGGGCGAAAGCTACGTGCCGGGGCTGGCGCGGGGGGTGCGCTGGAACGACCCCGCCTTCGCCATCGTCTGGCCGGCTCAACCGGATGTGCTGTCCGAGCGCGACGCCGCCTATCCGGACTTCACGCCATGAGCCGGGTTTTGCTCACCGGCGCCACCGGCTTTCTCGGCCGCCATATCCTGGAGCAGCTGCTGACCGCCGGCTACGGCGAGGTTCACGCCGCCTGCCGCCGGCCGCCCGAGGACGATCACCGCGACATCCGCTGGCACGCCGCCGATCTCCGCGATCCGGCGGCGGCGGCGGAACTGGTGGCGGCGGTGCGGCCGAGCCATCTCGTTCATGCCGCCTGGATCGCCACCCCCGGCCTCTATCTCCACGCCGCGGAAAATCTCGACTGGCTGGCGGCGGGCCTCGCCCTCGCCCGCGCCTTCGGCGAGCAGGGGGGCCTGCGCTTCGTCGGCCTCGGCAGCAGCGCCGAATACGCCCCCGGCGACGCCCCCTGCCGCGAGGACGACACCCCGATCCGCCCCGCTTCGCTCTACGGCAAATGCAAGGCCGGCTGCTGGCGGGCGATCGAGGCCGCCGCCCAGCATCACGGCTTTTCCGCCGCCTGGGGCCGGGTGTTCCTGCCCTACGGCCCCGGCGACGCGCCGCAGCGGCTGATCCCCTCGCTGATCGCCGCCCTCGCCGCGGGCACGGTGATCGAAACCTCCCACGGCCGCCAGGAGCGGGACTTCGTCTTCGCCCCCGATATCGGAGCGATGGTCGCGGCCCTGCTGGCCTGCCCCGCGCCCGGCGCCTTCAACATCGGCAGCGGCCGGGGCGTGGCGGTGCGGACGGCGATCGAAGCCCTCGCCGACCATTTCGGCGCCCGCGCGCTGCTGCGCTTCGGCGCCCGCGAACTGGCGCCGGGAGAGCCGATGCATCTGGTCGCCGACATGAGCAAGACCCGCGCCGCCCTCGGCCTCGCCGAACCCTTGTCGCTGGCGGCGGGGCTGGCCCGCATCCTGCCTCCCCATGAGTGAGCCCATGACCGCGCAAGACACCCCCAAGGTCAGCATCGGCATGCCGGTCTACAACGGCGGAAAAACCCTGGCCGAGGCCATCCGGTCGGTGATCGCCCAGTCGGTGCCGGAGATCGAGATCATCATTTCCGACAATGGCTCGCGGGACAATACGGCGGAGGTCTGCAAAGAGTTCATCGCCAAGGACCCCCGCATCCGCTATTTCCGCCAGCCCGAGACCATCTGCGCCACCGAGAACTTCAAGTTCGTCCTCGACAAGGCCCGCGCCCCCTACTTCATGTGGGCGGCCCACGACGATGTTCGCGATCCCGACTATGCCGAAAGGCTGATGGCGGCCCTCGAGGCCAATCCCCAGGCCATTCTCGCCTTCGGCGACGTCATCCGCACCGAAAACGGCGTCACCGCCCCGATGCCGCTGGAGTTCCTCAACGCCGGCCTCTCCCCCTTGCAGCGCCTGCGCCGCGAGGCCCTCTATCCCCTCCATCATCTCTACGGGCTGTGGCGCACCGAGACCCTGAAGCGGATTCCCTGGCGCCATGTCGACTGGTGGCACGACACCCCGATCATGATGGCGGCGACGATGATGGGCGATTACCTCCACGTCCCCGGCGTCAGGTTCCACTACCTCTCCAACCAGCATTTTTTCTTCCACTGGAAGGAAAGCGACGGCTTCGGCCGCAAGCTGGCCATCGCCGCCCGCCGCACCTACGACCTCGCCCTCCTGGTCTGGCTCTGCGGCTGGACGGTGGCCAAGGTCTCCAACCCCCTGCTTGGGCTGGCCGGCGGCTGGTATGGGCTGAGGAAAGTCGCGGATCAGATATCCAGCTTCATCCGCCAACGCATCTGAAGATGCGATTCTTAATCTGCGCAATCTGCGTAATCTGTGGATAGATTTTTTTATCCGCAGATTACGCAGAGTGCGCAGATTTATTTTTTGATGAAAGAAAAACGGCGGCCGAAGCCGCCGTTTCCCCTCGAGAACCAGAACTCACGCGGCCTTGCCGGTGATCTGGGTTGCCCCGGTGTTGGCCGGGCCGGCGTTGATGGCGATGGTGCGCGGTTTCAGCGCCTCGGGCACCTGACGGACCAGATCGGCCCGTGCGTCTGAGCGGGACGGTGTACTGTCATAAGGCTTGATTTTCACCCTGAGGCTCATTGAGGCAACGATGGATGGTGGCTGGGTGGACGTTGAACGTCCTGGCGACCTCGCTGATAGATCGGCCTTCCCGGACCAACGCGAGGGCAAGGACCTTCTGATCTGGGCGTAGCTTTTGGGGCCGTCCAAACGATACGCCGCGACGTTTGGCGGCTTGCCGCCCTTCGTCTGTCCGATGTTTGATGAGGGCTCGCTCGAACTCAGCGACACCGGCGAACATCGTCAGAACCATGCGTCCGGCTGGGGTTGTGGTATCAGCCCACGGCTCCTCAAGCGACTGTAATCCGGCTGATTTTTCTCTTATGGCCTCAGCGATACGCAGCAGTTCGGCGGTTGAGCGTGCCAGCCGGTCGAGGCGGGTGACGACCAGGACGTCATCTGCGCGCAGCTCTCGCAGCAGCAGCTCCAGCGCGGGCCGCTGTCGGGCAGCACCGGATATCTTTTCTTCGAACAGCCGGCCACATCCTGCCTCAGTCAGGCGGGCGCGCTGCAGATCGAGGCGCTGATCCTCGGTTGAGACGCGGGCGTATCCGAGCTTCATGCCCGGCCCCCTACAGTCGTGCGAAACTTATCGCAAAAATGCCCAGTTTCGCATAGGATATTTGCAGCATGTAAGTGCCTGATATATGGTCCGCTCCCGGACCTCTGCGAATATCCGGAGTTCCGCACACCATGTCGAGCCGCTTCCTGTCCGACGAACAGCGAGCGCAGTACGGTCGCTACGCTGCCGACCCGAGTGAGGAGCAACTCGCTCGCCACTTCCACCTCGACACCGCAGATCGCGAACTGGTTGGCCAGATGCGCGGCGCGCACAACAGGCTTGTCGTAGCCGAGGGGAACGATGCGCTGGCAGTTGCGGTATGGCGGAAGGCCCTGTTCGAGCAAATTGCTCAGGCCGACATCGAAGCCGCCATGGCCAGCGTCGACCTCTTGGTCATTGCGCCCGACGACCGACGGCATCAGGAGCTGGGTCCGTATTGGCGGCGCGTTCGCACGCTGCTTTCCGCTCTTTTGCAGCGAATAACGCCTGATGCGTCGCCAGCCGGGCAGCCGATCATCGCAGCGCTGAACTACCTGCGGGGCATAAACGACTGGACCAAAGCCCCCATGGCTGGTGCGCCAACCGAATTCCTCGGTCCGGCCTGGAAGCGGCACGCACTCGATGATGCTGGTCGCGTTGCCGACAATCGCGCCTACGTCTTCGCTGCCATCGAAGGGTTTCGGGCCGGACTGAAGCGGCGCGATGTGTTCCTCCCGGCCGGCGTGCGCTTCGCCGATCCCAGGCGTGGTCTGCTGAGCGGTGAAGCATGGAACGCGGCGCGCCTGACCATCTGCCGTTCCCTCGATCGCTTGCCGGACGCTGAAGCAGAAATCGGCAATCTTGCCGCCAAACTGGATCGTGCCTGGCACCAGGTCGCGGCCAACCTCCCCAACAACCCTGCGGCCAGGATCGAACGCCACAACGACCGAGACGAGTTGGGACTCAGTCCGCTCGACAAGATCGAGCGTCCGCCCAGCCTTATCGCTCTGCAATCGGCCGTTTTGAGCCGGATGCCGCAGGTCGACCTCCCAGATGTCATGCTGGAGATCGCCGCTCGCTCGGGCTTTGCGGCCGCCTTTACCCATGTCAGCGAGCGTCATGCTCGCGTCGAGGAATTTACCACCAGCCTGTGTGGTGCGCTCATAGCCCAGGCCTGTAACATCGGTTTCGAGCCGCTTGTCCGCACCGACCAACCGGCGCTCAGCCGGACACGGCTGTCCTGGGTCAGTCAGAACTTCATCCGGGCGGAAACAATCGCCGCCGCCAATGCCCTGATCGTGGCCGCGCAGGACGCCCTGGCCGTCACCCATATCTGGGGAAGCGGCGAAGTGGCCTCCGCCGACGGAATCCGATTCGTCGCGCCCAGCAATGCCATCCACGCCGGACCCAACCCAAAATACTTCGGTGCCGGCCGTGGCATCACGTACTACAACCTCGTCTCCGACCAGTTCACCGGCCTGAACGCCATCGTGGTGCCCGGCACACTGCGCGACAGCCTGCTTATTCTGGGGCTGCGGCTCGATCAAGAAACCGACCTCGAGCCCGTCGAGATCATGACAGACACCGCCGCCTACGCAGACACGGTGTTCGGGCTGTTCTGGTTGCTGGGATATCCGCGAAGGATGGGACATCAGCCAGCCTGACATCGCTAGGATATCGCCGCTCGCTTTCAAGCACATCAATTTCCTTGGCCGGTACGCCTTCGACCTGCCACAGGCCGTCGCCGAGGGTGCACTTCGCCCCCTTCGGCATCCTAGTTCCGAATAGGATTTTCGCATAGCCTTATGACAGTACACCGTCCCGCTCAGACGCACGGGCCGAAGGGGGGTGGTAGGGAAGAAGCGGATTTGATGGTGTGTACTATCCCCGACACCGCATGTAGCCGACCAGTCCTGAGGACCGGCTTTTCGTGAGGGGTGGTGCTACGCCGTAGCGGTCAAGACCGGCTTTTCGATAGGGGCAAACCGGCTTTTGGCAAGGGATCGTGATCCTAAGTCCTTGTTTTTGCTCAATGCCCGCTGGCGAAGCGGATCAGCACGAAGGCCGCGCCGAAGATGGCGAAGATCAGGCCGGCAAGCTGCCAGAGGGTGGGGAGCTGTGAGACGCGCCCCTTGAGTTCGCCGAACTCTTTTGCCGTCGGCATATCCCTCAGCCGCTCTTCGACACGGGCGAGGGTTTCGCCGTGACGCCGCTGCTCACCGTCGAGACGGGTCAGCAAAGGTTCCAGCCGCCGCAGGATATCCAGGGCTTCGTCGGTGTGTTCGGCGCCAGACGAGGGCTTGCGAGCAGGTGTGGCCATGACACGGATCATAGACCAGCCGGCAGAATGGCACCAGCCCCCATTCCTCCCCTACCACCCTAGGTCCAATCGACATTCAGGATTGAACGAAACCGCTGCCGCGGTATGAGCGCCTGCTGAGGCGCGGAGGTTTCCTGTCTGCCAGGGTTGGTTTTCCATGACCACCCTTGAGACAGGAGCCCCCGATGGCCGAGATGAGCCCTCTGCGCCGCCGCATGATCGAGGACATGACGGTCCGTAATCTGTCGCCGGCGACGCAGCGATCCTACCTTCACGCGGTTTCGAAGTTCATCCGTTTTTTTGGCCGATCGCCGGAACGGCTTGATCTTGACAATGTTCGAACCTGGCAGGTTCATCTGGTTTCGCAAGGGATTTCCTGGGCCAGCCTGAACCAGAGCGTGGCGGCCCTGCGCTTCTTCTATGGCGTAACGCTGGCGCAGCCGGAGATTCCGGAGCGGATCGCCTATGCCCGGAAGCCCCGCCGGTTGCCGGTGGTGCTTGGCGCCGACGAGGTTGTCCGCTTCTTGGAAGCGGTGCCCAGCCTGAAGAGCCGGACCGCGCTGACCACCGCCTATGCCGCCGGGCTGCGGGTCTCGGAGGTGGTGACGCTCAAGATCGCCGACATCGACAGCGGCCGGATGATGATCCGGGTCGAACAGGGCAAGGGGCGCAAGGACCGCTATGTCATGCTGTCGGCCCAGTTGCTCGGCATCCTGCGCGGCTACTGGCGGCTGGCCCGGCCGCGGCATTGGCTCTTTCCCGGCCGTGACGAGGAGCGGTCTTTGGAGCCCACGGTGCTGAATGCCGCCTGCCGGTCGGCGGCCCGGGCGGCCGGGATCGACAAGCGCGTCACCGTCCACACGCTGCGCCACAGCTTCGCCACCCACCTGCTTGAAGCCGGCACCGACATCCGCATCATCCAGGTGCTGCTCGGGCACAGCAACCTCTCGACCACGGCACGCTACACCCAGGTGGCCAACACGACCATCGCCCGGACCGCCAGTCCGTTGGATCGGCTTGATGTGAGGGTGGTGCCGCCCGCCTGAGCCGGCGGCTATGCCGGAAGGACTGGAAGTGGCGGACGTGTTCCGCCGCTTCGGCGCCGCTTGGCGTGCCACCCAGGCCGGCCCTCTCGACCGGGGCCGGCGTCGGGTGATGGCCGCGATCGAAGCCTGCCGCACGGCGCGACTCGGCGGCCATGTCGAAGCGTGCGGCGACTGCGGTTGTGTCCGCATCGCCTACAACTCCTGCCGCAATCGGCACTGCCCCAAGTGCCAGGGCGAAGCGCGTGCCCGTTGGCTGGCCGACCGTCAGGCCGAGTTGCTGCCGGTGAGGTGGACCCCGCTGTTTGGACAGCGATGGGGCGGAGTTAAGAGAGAGTCCCGCCGGGTGCCTGAGTGCCGATCAGCCGCGTAGCGGGTGGAGCACGATCTGAGATTACCACCTTCTTTCCTGCATTCAAATCTAAACCTTCCTGTTGTGGTTGTGCCTGTGGGTATGTGGGCAAAGGTGAGCATTTCCCCATGTTCCCTGAGGTGGCCCCCAAAATACGGACAGCTGGTGTTGAGAGAGTTCCGCTCCTACAAGTGGCATAACCACAGGAGCGTATCGTGACGCAAGTTCGCAAAAAGCACACTGCCGAGTTTAAGGCCAAGGTTGCTCTGGCCGCCATCAAGGAGGATTCGACGGTCGCCGTATTGTCGAGCCGGTTCGGTGTTCATGCCAGCCAAATCCATGCTTGGAAGAAGGCCGCCTTGGAGGGACTGGCTGGGCTGTTTGAACCTGGCAAGGGGACGCCCGATAAAGCCGAAGAGGCAAAGGTGTCCGGACTTTATGAAAAAATCGGCCAGCTGACAGTGGAACGGGATTTTTTGGCACGGAGGCCCGGTCAATGAGCCGGGCCGCTCGGTTGCGTATGATCGAGATGAAGCATCCCGAAGTACCGATTGTCAGGCAATGTGTCCTGTTGAACGTATCCAGGTCAAGTGTCTATTATCTCCCAGTTCCAGAAAGTGCTGAGAACCTTCTGGTAATGCAGCTAATCGACGAGCAGTATTTACGCACCCCCTTCTATGGTGCGCGTAAAATGGCGGAATGGTTGCTTCGCCAGGGGAAAGTTGTAAATCGTAAGCGTGCGCAACGTTTGATGCGACTGATGGGGATCGAGGCTATCTATCAAAAACCAAACACGAGTAAGAAGCATCCGGAGAATAAAATCTATCCGTATCTGCTTCGTGGCTTGAAAATCGATCGGGTTAATCAAGTATGGTGTACTGATATAACGTATATCCGGATGCCAAAAGGCTTCTTGTACCTTATCGTCGTTATGGACTGGGTAAGCCGCAAAGCGTTGTCATGGCGTTTGAGCAACACCATCGATGCCGATTTCTGCGTCGAAGCTCTTGAGGAGGCGTTGGAGCGCTATGGCCGCCCCGAAATATTTAATACCGACCAGGGCAGCCAATTCACAAGCTTCGATTTCACAAAAGTGCTCCTGCGCGAGGGCGTCGACATCAGCATGGACGGCAAGGGCCGGTTCATGGACAATATCTTCATTGAGCGGCTATGGCGAAGCCTGAAGTACGAGGAAGTGTTCATCAAATCCTACTCGACGGCTAAAGAAGCAAGAGCTGGAATTGGAAGCTACCTAGAGCTATATAATTCAGAAAGAATCCACCAGGCACTAGGCTATCGTACACCAAACGAAGTATTTGATGCCGGAGCAAGCCTATGGATATGTGGACAATCGGCTGCGCCGATCGGCTCCGCTTCCCCCATGTTCCCTCCAGCTCTTGCAACAGTTGCTCCTTCTGAGCATGGGAACATGGGGAAATGCTCACCTTTGCCCACATACCCACAGGCACAACCACAACAGGAAGGTTTAGATTTGAATGCAGGAAAGAAGGTGGTAATCTCAGATCGTGCTCCACCCGCTACGCGGCTGATCGGCACTCAGGCACCCGGCGGGACTCTCTCTTAACTCCGCCCCATCGCTGTCCAAACAGCGGGGTCCACCTCAATCAAGGCACCCTGCTCATCAAGCAGGGCATCCTTCTCGGCGTCAGTCAGGCGATAGCGCGGCGGGCGATTCATCGAATCCTTGAATCGTACTCAGGCCGC
>SERZ01000674.1_pt1 | contig 22300 bp, 22 predicted proteins | sample 3171461 | NCBI WGS metagenome assembly SERZ01 (sample SAMN06051861, study PRJNA518727) | freshwater metagenome | biome: subpolar coniferous forest; feature: holomictic lake; material: water; isolation source: holomictic Lake 227, 6 m depth | place: Canada: near Kenora, Ontario | collected... | reverse complement strand
TTCGAGATTGGGCAAATGGCGGTGAAGCCAATATGATTTATGGTGATGCTGGTGACGATTCAATAGTAGTTGCCGGCGGTGAATTACATGGCGGCGTTGGCAATGACTATTTGGAAGGCTATTGGCTACTAATGGGCGATGAAGGTTTTGACACATTGGTTGGCAGAGATAATACGAGTGGAACATTTGTCGGCGGTCTTGATGCTGACAAAATCACAACCGATGGCGGTGCTGACATTGTGCGATACCTGACGGTTGCCGATTCAAAATCAAGTGTTGCCACTCGTGACGTGATTACCGATTTTGATACAAGTAGCGGCGATGTGTTGGATTTGTATCGTGTGTCGTCAGACCCGTTGACGTATTTAGGCATGAAAGCCTTTGACGGCACAAAAGGCGCAGTGCGTTTTCAACCTGATTCACCACATGCGCTAACTATTGTTCAAGTCGATACGAATGGCGACAAAGCTCCCGACATGGAAATTGAATTAACGGGCTTGAAGTTTTTGGCGGCGGATGATTTTATTTTGTCTGCACCGCGAGTTTAAAGCACATCCCCCTGCGGCTATCGCCGCTCCCTCTTCAAAGGGGGAAAATCATTAAAATCAAAATCTGATTTTTAATCTTTCGCCCCCTTTGAAGGGGGCAGCCTGAAAGGCTGGGGGCTGTACTTTAAACCGCCCGTTGAGGGAACTCGACGGGCGGTTTTTTTGTTCTAGCAAGCCATTTCTTGTAAAAACGCTGCATCTAATTCGCGCAACCGTTCCAATTTTTCTTTGATTTTAATTTCTAAACCGCGTTCAACCGGTTGGTAATAGCGCGTTCCTGCTAACGATTCGGGGAAATAATCTTCACCCGCCGCGTACGCATCCGGTTCATTGTGGGCGTAACGGTACATTTTGCCGTAATCCAACGCTTTCATTAACTTGGTCGGCGCATTTCGTAAATGAATCGGAGCTTCGAGCGTTCCAGTTTGTTTAACGTGCGCCATTGCCGCGTTGTAAGCCATATAAACCGCGTTACTTTTTGGCGCACAAGCCATATAAATCACGGCTTGCGCTAACGACAATTCACCTTCTGGACTGCCCAAACGTTCCTGCGCTTGCCACGCATTTATGGCGATTTCCAACGCACGCGGATCAGCATTGCCAATATCTTCGGAGGCAATTCGCACAATCCGTCGCGCCAAATACGCCAAATCGCAGCCGCCATCCATCATCCGACACAGCCAATACAACGCCGCGTCAGGCGAACTTCCGCGCACGGATTTATGCAACGCCGAAATTTGATTGTGGAATTCTTCGCCGTGCGAATCGAATCGCCGCACACCTCCGCTTAAAACCGCTTGGGCAATCGTTTCGTCAATCATAACGCTCGATTGCGCGTCGGCAACTTCGGCAGCGAGTTCCAATAAATTCAACAACCGCCGTGCGTCTCCGTCAGCAGCTTGCGCGAATTGCAGTTTAATTTCATCTGAAATTTCGAGTTTCAATTCCCCCAAACCGTGCGATTTATTTTCAAGCGCGTGATTCAAAATGTTCAACAAATCCGCGTGCGTCAACGGATTCAACACATAAACTCGTGCGCGTGAAAGGAGCGCGTTATTCAACGCAAACGACGGATTTTCGGTGGTTGCGCCAATAAAATACACCGTGCCATCTTCAACGTGCGGCAAAAACGCATCTTGTTGGGATTTATTAAAACGATGCACTTCATCGACAAATAAAATCGTGCGCCGTTTTTCAAATTTCTGAATCGTTTTTGCGTGTTCAATCGCTTCACGAATTTCTTTCACACCCGCTAAAACCGCCGAAATTGCTAAAAATTCAGCGTTCGATTGTTTCGCAATCAATCGCGCTAACGTTGTTTTACCGGTGCCGGACGCGCCCCAAAAAATCATCGAATGCAGCCGCCCCGAAGTCAGCGCGATTTGTAACGGTTTTCCTGCCGAAAGAATGTGCGGCTGCCCAACATAATCGCTTAATTCATGCGGGCGCATTCGTTCCGCCAACGGTTGAAAAGTGTTGTTCACGATTGGCTTAATTCCAACAAATACGCGCCATAAGCGGTTTTCGACATTTCACCCGCGCGAACCTTCAAATCTTCCGCCGTCAGCCAACCGTTATTAAACGCAATTTCTTCCAAACACGCGACTTTCAAGCCTTGGCGATGTTCAATCGTTTGCACAAATTGCCCCGCTTCCAACAAACTGTCATGCGTTCCGGTGTCGAGCCACGCAAAACCACGTCCGAAAATTTCCACGTTCAATTCACCGTCGTTCAAATAGGTTTGATTCACCTCGGTAATTTCTAATTCACCGCGCGACGAAGGTTTGATATTTTTGGCAATTTCAATCACCCGATTATCGTAAAAATACAAACCCGTAATTGCAAAATTTGATTTAGGTTGCGCGGGTTTTTCTTCAATCGAAATCACTTTATTATTTTCGTCGAATTCAACAACACCAAAGCGTTCGGCATCTTTCACTTGATAACCAAACACCGTCGCGCCCGTTTCGCGTTGCAACGCTTGTTTCAAACTGCCTGAAAAACCTTGTCCGAAGAAAATGTTGTCGCCCAAAACCAAACAAGTGTGACTGTCACCAATGAATTCTTCGCCAATTAAAAACGCTTGCGCCAATCCGTCGGGTTTTGGTTGCACCGCGTATTCAATCCGCACGCCAAAATCTGAACCATCGCCGAGCAAATTTTTAAAATTTTGTTGATCTTCGGGCGTGGTGATAATCAAAATGTCCCGAATGCCCGCCAACATCAACACCGACAACGGATAATAAATCATCGGTTTGTCGTACACCGGCAAAAGTTGTTTCGACACCGCTTTGGTAATTGGGTGCAGCCGTGTTCCCGCGCCACCCGCTAAAATTATGCCTTTCCAATTCATGTTTTATTGCCTGTCTAATTATTAAAAATCGAGCGAATTCAATTGCGTTAAACCAAAACGCTCGCGCTGATAACTGCCATCTTGAATATGCTGACACCACGCCAAATTGTCCAAATACCATTGCACGGTTTTACGCAAACCCGTTTCAAACGTTTCTTGCGGAGTCCAGCCTAATTCACGTTCAATTTTGCTGGCATCAATCGCGTAACGTAAATCGTGACCCGGTCGGTCGGTAACGTAAGTAATCAAATCGGCGTAATGTTTAATATCGTTCGGTTTATCGGGTTTCAATTCGTCGAGAATGTCGCACAATGTTTGCACGACGGTGAGATTCGCTTTTTCATTATGCCCGCCAATGTTGTAGGTTTCGCCAATCGTGCCTTTTTCCAACACCGTCAACAACGCTCGCGCGTGATCATCGACATAAAGCCAATCGCGGATTTGTTGCCCATTGCCATAAACGGGTAACGGTTTTCCTTCGAGCGCATTTAAAATCACCACGGGAATCAGTTTTTCGGGGAACTGAAAATGCCCGTAATTGTTCGAGCAATTCGTGACAATTATCGGTAATCCGTAAGTCCGATACCACGCACGAACCAAATGGTCAGAACTGGCTTTTGAGGCGGAATACGGCGAACTTGGCGCGTAAGGGGTTGTTTCAGTGAATAAATCATCCGTGCCGTGCAAATCGCCAAACACTTCATCCGTCGAAATATGATGAAAACGAAACGCCGCTTTTTTCGCCGTTTCTAAATTTGCCCAATACTGACGCGCCGCTTCCAACAAGGTGTAAGTTCCCACAATGTTGGTTTCAATAAACGCGGCAGGTTTATCAATCGACCGGTCAACGTGGGATTCGGCGGCGAGGTGCATCACGGCATCAGGTTGAAATTCCGCAAAAAGTTGACTGATTTTTTCGCCGTGACAAATATCGGTTTCTGCAAACGCATAACGTGAATTTTCAGCGACTGAAACGAGTGATTCCAAATTGCCGGCGTACGTTAATTTATCGACGTTTAAAACGCGGTGTTCTGTGTCATTTACCAAATAACGAATCAACGCCGAACCAATAAATCCCGCGCCGCCTGTGATTAAAATTTTCATTTCAGTTCCTCCAAACAAAGTTTAAGTGTCGTTTCCCACGTTGGCATCGTCAAACCAAAACGTTGTGTTAAATGGTCGGTTGAAAGACGAGAATTCGCCGGACGTTTCGCAGGTGTCGGATAGTCGGACGTTGGAATTGGATTGATGACGCAATTTATTTCTGCTAATTCAACAATTTTTTCCGCGAAGCCGTGCCACGAGGTTTCCCCCGCGCTGGTTAAATTGAAAATCCCTGATTCAAACGTGTTCGCGCCACGTTCTAATTGAGCTTGTCGCAAAATATGCGCGGTGGTTTCCGCAATCAAACGCGCCCACGTCGGCGCACCGATTTGGTCGGCGACAATGTTGAGTTCGTCGCGTTCGGCAGCCAATCGCAAAATGCTTTTCACAAAATTATTGCCACGCGCCGCAAACACCCACGTCGTGCGACAAATCAAATAATCCGCGCCACTCGCTTGAATCGCTAACTCGCCCGCGAGCTTGCTTTCACCGTAAACATTCAGCGGATTGGTCGCATCGTTTTCAACATAAGGCGTGTCTTTCGTGCCATCAAACACATAATCCGTCGAATAATGAATCAGCAACGCATTCAATTTTTTCGCTTCGTGCGCCAACACGTCAACCGCTTGCGCGTTAATTAAAAATGCTAAATCACGTTCGGTTTCCGCTTTATCCACCGCTGTGTAAGCCGCCGCGTTGACAATGACATCGGGGCGAATTGTTTGAACGGTTTGGCGCAATTTTTCCAAATCCGTTAAATCAGCTTGTTCACGATTCAACGCCACGACTTCGCCCAACGGCAAAAGTGTTCGCGCCAATTCCCAACCGACTTGTCCGTTGCTGCCGATTAACAAAATTTTCATGCGAAAACCTCTGCGTCACGCAACGCCAAACCTTCCGCATCTTTGGCAGACAAAAGTGGTTCGGTAATTCCCCAATCAATGCCGATTTCAAGGTCATTCCACCGCACGCAACGTTCAAATTGTGGCGCGTAATAATCGGTGGTTTTGTAGAGAAAATCAGCCGTTTCGGATAATACCAAAAATCCGTGAGCAAAACCCGCTGGCACCCAAAATTGGCGATGATTTTCGCCGCTCAATTCGACACCGTGCCATTTTCCAAACGTCGGTGATGATTGCCGCAAATCCACCGCGACATCGAAAACGCTACCGCTGACGACGCGCACCAATTTTCCTTGCGGCTGTTGAATTTGATAATGCAGCCCGCGCAACACGTTTTTAGCGGAGCGCGAGTGATTGTCTTGAACAAATGAGACATCAAGTCCCGTGAGAGTTTGAAAGGTTTTTTGATTGAAACTTTCTAAAAAAAAACCGCGTGAATCCCCAAAAACCTTGGGTTCAAAAATAAATAAATCGGGAATAGGCGTTGTGATGAGATTCATAAAATGCAACGAGAGTGAATGAAAATAAAGCACAACGATACCAGATTTTGGCGTTAATAACTCACGCGAATCCCGACTTCTGCGCTGCGACCCGCTTCGGGCGCAAAATTCCGCAAATATGAAACCGAACTGCGGATATTTTCATCAAGTAAATTTTTTCCTTTTGCAAACAGCAGAATTTCCGAATTCGCAAAACTCGCGATTTTGTATTGCGTGCCGATGTTCAACAATAAATACGCGGGCGTGGTGGTTTCATTTTCACCCGAATTTGTTTGTGCTTCGCCGCGCGTGAAACGCACATTTCCTGAAAACGCATTTTTTTCGTAACTCAACTGCGTGCCGTAACGCAACGGCGGCATTCTCGGCACGTTGCCACCTTTATCAAACGTGCCGCGCGTGTAATCGCTAAACAACGTTAAATCCACCGCACCAAATTTATTGTCCAATAATGGAAAAACCGTTTTAGCTTCAAACCCTTTGAAAATCGCGGCTTGTTGCTCGCTGTGTAAAATCGGAAAACATTCAGCGCAATCAGAATCTTTTGCGACAAATTCGCCATCCGCTGCGTTAAATAATTGTGCCGAATCACGCTGCTGATAAATGTAATCGCTGACCCAATTATGAAAAAAGTTGAAATCCGCTTGCACCCACGACGCATCGAATTGATAACCCAAATCGACATTATTCGACAATTCTTTTTTCAAATTCGCGTTGCCGACTTCATAACTGCGCGTCGCGTGATGAAAACCGTCCGAAAATAATTCTTGAATTTGCGGCGCACGTTGCGAATGGGTGAACGCCAAACTCAATTTATTTTGCGAATTCATTTGCCACATCGCCGACATCGAACCGCTTAACGGAATATACGAAACGTCGTTGCGACCTTCGGGCGTGATTTGCGTCGATTCAGCCCGCCCGCCCATTTCATAAGTCACCGCGCCGACTTTGAGCGATTCGACGTTAAAAATTCCGTAAGTCGCAATGTCTGATTTTGGAACGATTTTGCCTTCTTCGCCTAAACCTTGAAAGGTGCTGTTGGTCGATTGAAAACCTAAAATGCCTTTGTTATTTTTAATCAGTGGCGCGTGTTCGAGTTCAAAACGGCTTTCGTATGATTGATTTAAAAACACCGTTCCCGCGATATTGCCATCAAATTCGGTGTGTGCGTAATCGGTATAACCAAATTTGAGTTTGGCTTTTTCGATAAACGCGAATGGATTATTGAGCTGACTTTTAAAATCGTATTTGGTTTGTTTCATTTCAACATGAACAGGCGTTTCGCCATGTCCATCGGGTGGAATGCCGTAATTTCTTTCGTTCTGATTGATTGCCGCGCCGATTAAACCCACGTCGCCAATCATTGAAAAACCCGCTGAACCGCCTCGCGCTCGACTTTGCGTGTTATCAATGAAACCGACAGAATTTTGTAATTCACCTGCTGGAACCGCGTTAAAACTGGGGTCATGTTGACGCGCTCGCGCTTCATCAATTGCCGCGCCGCCAATGCTGGTATTTCCCGCGTCACGATAAAAACCGTCAACGTGATAGGCGAAATTATTTTTGCCGCCTTCGAGTTTCAACGCACTTGACGATTCGTCGGTGGCGGAATCGTAACGTTGTTCGCCTGCGCCGCCGATGACTTTGTCGAACATTTTTTCAGGAATGCGATTGTCAATCACGTTCACCATGCCGCCCATTGCGCCACTTCCATAAAGCAACGTTGAAGGTCCGCGTAAAATTTCAACTCGTTCCGCAATAATCGGATCAACGCCTGTGGCGTGGTCTGCGCTTAATGAGGACGCATCATTATTGCCCAAACTGTTTTGCATGACTTTGACGCGCGAACCCGATTGCCCACGAATCACAGGAATTCCCACGCCGGAACCAAACGATTGATTGGTTACGCCGAGTTCATTTTGCAACGTTTCGCCCAACGTTGAACCGACTTTTGAACGCAATGCTGCGCCGTCTAAAATCGTAATCGGATGCGCGGAATCATCAACCGATTCCACAAACGGTGCGCTGACAATCATGTCATCGAGTTTTTGTATGTTTTCTTCAGCGTAAAGTGGCGCGGCGAAAACTAAAAAATAGGCAGGTAAAAAATGAATTTTTTTGAACATAAATAATCTCTGTAATGTTGAATTAAGAAGTAATATCGATATTTTCATCGACAAACCAAACAGGAAATTCATCTTTATAATCGCGCCACACGTTTTCGCCAGCGGCAAATTCTTCGTCGGTTAATAAACACGCATTTAATTCGGCAATTGCTTTCTGTTCATCCATATTTTGCCCGATGAAAACCAGTTCTTGCTTGCATTCGTCAAACGATTTTTGCCACTGTCCCGCGCAACCGTGCTGCATTGTTCCGCCTGCTTGTGACCACGAACCCGCCCATTCAAGACGTGATGCTAACCAAAAAAAGCCTTTTGAACGTAATAATGTGCCGTTATTCCATTCGTCACGATGCAAATAATCATAAAAACGGGTGGTGTGAAAAGGGCGTTTTGCCTGAAATACGAAACTCGTAATGCCATATTCTTCGGTTTCAGGTTTGTGCGTGCCGCGTAATTCTTGCAACCAGCCTGCGGCTTGTTCGGCTTTTTCAAAATCAAATTTTTGCGTATTTAAGATTTTTTCTAATGGCACAACGCCCATCATCATGGGAATAATTTCGGCATCACGATTTAAATTTTGTAAAATCGCGGTGAGATTTTCCAATTCGTCGCTACTGATTAAATCAACTTTTGAAATTAAAATCACGTTGCTGAATTCAATTTGTTCAACCAATAAATCTGAAATGTTGCGCTCGTCTTCATCGCTAATTTCGGCATGAATGTCTTTGAGCGATTGCGATTCTAAATAATCACGCATGAAATTCACCGCATCAACCACCGTCACCAACGTATCTAAACGCGCTAAATCCGACAAACTCACGCCATTTTCATCTCGAAACGTGAACGTTTCCGCAACAGGTAGCGGCTCGGCAATGCCCGTCGATTCGATTAACAAATAATCAAAACGTTGTTCTTGGGCGAGCTGGGTAATTTCAATCAATAAATCTTCGCGCAACGTGCAACAAATACAGCCGTTGCTCATTTCGACTAATTTTTCTTCGGCGTAATTTAGCGACATTTCGTTTTTAACCAGCGCGGCATCGATGTTGATTTCGCTCATGTCGTTGACGATAACGGCGATTTTTAAACCGTCACGATTGGCTAAAATTGAATTTAATAAAGTCGTTTTGCCAGCACCTAAAAAGCCAGAAAGCACGGTGACGGGAAGTTGTTTTGTGGTCATAGTTTTTGAGGGAAAGTGAATTTTATTGATATGTTATATTATAACGTTTGTAGCGTGTGAGCAATTTATGCCGCGTGTTTTTTACAATTTAAGCAAGCTGAGGAATGTGATTGGATTGCGTGCAAGTTGCACAAATGCCGTGAATTTCAATCGCTTGATGATGTGCGGTAAATCCTGCTAGCACGAATTCTTGCGTGAGAGCTTGCATAACGGAATCGGCATGACGTTCCTCGACGTTTTCGCATTGCTTACAAATTAACAGTAATTGCTCGTGTGCGGATTTCAAATCGTTACATCCAACAAACGCATTCAAACTTTCGACGCGGTGAATAAAACCTTGTTCGCGCAAAAAATCTAACGCGCGGTAAATCGTGGCGGGTTTGGCGGCACTTTGTAATGGTTTGATGCGTTCGAGTAAATCGTACGCTTTGACGGCGTGATGATTTGCCCAAATGAGTTCTAAAACTTGTTGGCGAATCGCGGTGAGTTGCACACCGCGTTCGGCGCATAATTGTGAAGCCGTGGTTAACGCGGTATGGATGCAAACGGAATGATTGTGTGGCGCGGTATGTTCAGTAGAATCAGTCATAAAAATAAAGAATTGAGTGGTGTTTGTTACAATATAACATTTCAATTCTGAATAAAGCGATTAAAATTTATTTATTCGTGTCCGCTGCCACCAATTCGCGGTAATCTGCAGAATAATATAACAATGGTTCGCCATTTCGTGATTCGCACGCCAGCACTTCACCAATTAAAATCCAATGTGAACCAGCACGAATTTTATTCACTAATTTACAATCTAATGACAACAAACTGTCGCTTAATAACGGCGCACCGGTAATCGCGGTATGCCACGGATTCGTAGCAAAACGTTCTTCGTGACTGCATCCGCCGGCAAATTGATTGGAAGCATTTTGTTGAGCGGTTGTTAAGATATTCACCGCAAAACATTGGCTCAATTCAATCCCTTCGCCCGTGTCCGCCGCTTCATTTAAGCAACATAAAATCAATGCCGGTTCTGCCGACACACTCGAAAATGCTGACACCGTCATCCCTTGCAAACCGTGTTGTTCGGAATGTGTGGTGACAACGGTCACGCCGCTTGCCCATAATTGCATGGCTTGTTTAAATTCTGTTGCGCTGATAGTCATGTTAAATTCCTCAATAAATTTGGATTGTGTCGAGGCGGCATTATAGCATTGCAAAGGGCGAAAAATTAACGCGATAGCAGACAAGAATGGCGGACGAATTTCGTGTTATTCTTAATAAAAAATCAACCAAGTGGAAAAAACATGATTAAAGCAGGAATTGTCGGCGGCACGGGTTACACGGGTGTGGAATTGTTACGCATTTTGGCGTTGCATTCGAATGTAGAAATCACGGCGGTTACATCGCGTTCCGATGACGGAATGCGTGTTGACGCGCTTTACCCGAATTTGCGCGGCTATTTAAAAGACTTAACTTTTTGTTTGCCAACGATTGACGCCTTGGCGAATTGCAACGTGGTTTTTTTCGCTACGCCGAATGGAACCGCGATGTTGATGGCGAAAGAATTACTCGAACGCGGCATTAAAGTGATTGATTTGTCGGCAGATTTTCGGCTGAAAAACGTGACTGAATGGGAAAAATGGTACGGCATGACGCACACCGCGCCTGATTTAATTGCTCAAGCGGTTTACGGTTTGCCCGAAATTCACCGCGCAGCACTGAAAAACGCAGATTTAATTGCGTGTGCGGGCTGTTATCCCACGGCGGTGCAATTGGGATTTTTGCCTTTGTTGGAAAAAGGCGGTGTCGATGTGGCGCATTTAATCGCTGACGTGAAATCGGGCGTGAGTGGCGCGGGACGCAAAGCGGAAATTTCGACGTTAATGAGCGAAACGGGCGAAAGTTTTAAAGCCTACGCGGTCAACGGGCATCGGCATTTGCCCGAAATTACCCAAGGTTTAACAGCGATGGCAAAACAGCCAGTAAATTTAACATTTGTGCCGCATTTAACGCCGATGATTCGCGGCATTCACGCCACGTTGTACGCAACGTTAACAGACGAAATCAGCGCGGAAGCTGTGCAAAACCGTTACGAAACCCGTTATGAAAACGAAGAATTTGTCGATGTATTGCCGTTTGGTTCGCATCCCGACACGCGCAATGTTCGCGGCAGTAATCGTTGTCAAATTGCGTTACATTTACCACAAGGCGGAAAAACGCTGGTGATTTTGTCGGTGATTGATAATTTGGTGAAAGGTGCGGCGGGGCAGGCGGTGCAAGCGATGAATTTACGTTTTGGTTTGCCAGAAAATCAAGGTTTGACCACGGTGGCTTTGTATCCGTAATTCTTGACTAAAAAACTAGGAATAGCCATAATTCAAACTGTTTTTAATTTCAACTCAACCGATTATTTATCATGACCACACCGATTATTTTTACCGAAAGCGCAGCCAATAAAGTACACGATTTGATTGTGGAAGAAGGCAACGACCAATTGAAATTGCGGGTTTACGTTTCAGGCGGCGGCTGTTCTGGCTTTCAATATGGTTTCACTTTCGATGAAGAAGTGAATGAAGACGACACACAAGTTGAAAAAAATGGCGTGACGGTGTTGATTGATTCCACCAGCATCGGCTATTTGAGCGGCGCGGAAATCGATTACAAAGACGATTTGTCGGGCGCACAATTTGTGATTCGTAACCCAAATGCCACCACAACGTGTGGTTGCGGATCGTCATTTTCGGCTTAATTCATCAACCGATTGTTTCGTAGGGGCGTACTGCGTGCGCCCGCAATTACCAACCGTTTATTATCAAAAGTCCTATTTATGCGGGTTCACGCAGTGAACCCCTACAATAACCATCATTAACGACCGCACAACATCGTTATGGCGTTTCATTTTTTACTTTCCAGCATGTTTTTCAAATTCGCAAACGGATTATGCGCTCCCAACGGCGCATTGGTTGAACGATTATCCGCATTGCCTAAGCGCGTTTCTTCAAAACGTTGATGTTCATTATCGTGGCAATACAAACACAATAACTCCCAATTACTGCCGTCTGCGGGATTGTCGTCGTGATTATGATTGCGATGATGCACGGTCAATTCGGGCAAATTGGTATTCGTAAATTCGCGCGTACACCGCCCACAAATCCACGGATACATTTTCAACGCTTGCCCGCGATACGATTGTTCGCGCTCGGTTTGATTTTTGCGAGCATCCAGCACGATTTGATTCATTTTATTTTGGTCTAAAGCGACTTTTTTGATGGTCATAAAAAACTCTGTAATTAAAAAATTGAAAATTAAAGGATGATGTTCGATTCGGATTCAGATTGATTTGTTTCTTCGGATGTTTCTTCAGATTCGTTTATTTCTAGGGCTTCTAATCGTTTCCAGCGGTTGATAATCATGCAAAATAACTCCGCTGTTTTTTCGGCATCGTACAACGCCGAATGCGCCCGATCATTTTCCCAATGCAAACCCGCCGCGTGTGCCACTTTTGCCAAAACCGTTTGTTGATACGCCAAACCGCCCAACGTCGCGGTATCAAACGTGCTAAAAGGATGAAACGGATTTTTTTTAATTTGAGTACGATGCGCGGCGGCATTTAAAAACGCAATATCGAACGCGGCATTGTGTCCAACCAAAATGGCTTTCGTGCATTTATTCCGCTTAATCGCTTCTTTAATCGGCTTAAAAATCAATTCCAACGCTGCCTTTTCGTCAATCGCCATTCGAAACGGATGATAGGGATCAATGCCGGTAAATTTCAACGCGGCAGGATCCAATTCAGAATTTTTAAATGGCACAATGTGAGTAACATAACGTTCGGTAATCATTAAATCGCGCTCGGTGTTAAATTCAACAATCACGGCGGCAATTTCCAATAACGCATGTTTTTTAGGATTGAAGCCCGCTGTTTCGACATCAATCACGACGGGAAGATAACCGCGAAAGCGTTTCTCTAAAGGAATTATCGGCATTTCCATTGGGTAAAAATCTCGGGGTTCTTAAATAAAAAAAGCCTGCTACTCGATGCACGCTACTATCTGTGCTATGTTACGCGAAAACACCTTAGAATAAAAAATAATAGCAATGACGGAGATTTTATGACAACAAAGCAAAGAATATTCACTCGCCTAATTGGTGTCACCTTATTCGGTTCATTGGTGGCGTGTACGGGAGCGGTGAAAGATGCGCGTGATCCGCTGGAAAATTGGAATCGCGGCGTGCAATCGTTTAATGATCACGCGGACGAATATGTATTAAAGCCTGTCGCGACAGGGTATCGGTGGGTTATGCCGTCTTTTGCCGATAAAGGTGTGAGTAATTTATTCAGCAACGTCAACGATATTGGCGTAACGATTAACGATTTATTGCAATTTAAAATAGTTCAAACAGGTTTGGACGGTTCGCGATTTTTAATTAACTCGGTCGCAGGTTTCGGCGGTTTCATTGACGTTGCCGATATGTTGGATTTGCCAAAACACAAAGAAGATTTTGATCAAACATTGGGCGTTTGGGGCGTTCCAAGTGGTGCGTATGTGGTGTTGCCATTTTTGGGTTCGAGTTCGCTGCGTGCTATAACAGGACGAGTGGGCGATACCGCGATGAATCCCATCAATTACGTTGGTTTTGGTGTATTAGGATTAAGTTCTGGTGGCACGGCGAGTGCCATTAGCAGCGGCACTTTTGCGCTAAAAGCATTGGATACTCGTGCCGATTATTTAGGCGCAGAAAAAGTCGTTAACGAAGCCGCCGCAGATCGTTACGAATTTCTCAAAAACTCGTATTTTCAACAGCGTGATTATTTAGTCCATGACGGCGAAGGTTTAAATAATAATGATGTGTTGGATGTGGCGAAATAACGCGCGGTTATAACCAGTTAAAATCAACGCATTCGGCGTTGATTTTAACTTCGATTTTTTTTTTGAGATTGACTACATGGCACATATTTTTGAATATATATTTGAGGTTCTTTTCGAGTTCATTGAATTCTCAGAACCTTATTTATTAGTCACCACCATTTTTTTTATTCCGCTCACCATTACGATTACGTCGCTGCCCAAACGTTTTTTTCAATACGAATTTACTCAGCATCTTCTTCCCGCGTTGTTCGCTCAATACGAAAGTAAAAAAACCACATTGGAGCGCATCAACGGCATCACACAAAATGCCATGGTTGTCATTTTGATGATTGATTTGTTTGGTTTAGGACATTTCTTTTTTGGTGGCAGCGGAGGTCACGAAAGCAGTTCACATCATGAAGTGAGTGGACATGTTGCAACTGAAAATAGCGAAGTCACCAGCGGTGAACACTAATTATGCCTGAATTACCCGAAGTCGAAACCACTGGACGCGGTATTTCGCCGCATATTACCGGCAAAACCATCGAAAACGTCATTGTTCGACAACGGCAATTGCGCTGGTTAATTTCGCCCGATTTTGAAATCAATTTACAGGGCAAAACCGTCGAAAGTGTCGAGCGTCGGGCAAAATATCTGTTGATTAAAACGCAAAACGGCACGTTAATCGCGCATTTAGGCATGTCGGGAAATTTACGCATCGTGAAAATGGGTACGCTAATCGGCAAACACGATCACGTTGATATTATTTTCGATGCCGATACAGTGTTACGTTTCAACGATCAACGCCGATTTGGCGCGTTGGTGTGGGCGACGGGCGACGTAATGAAGCATCCGTTATTGCGCGATTTAGGCGTTGAACCATTATCGGCGGATTTTACTGCGTCACAACTTTATCATTTGGCGCGGGGGCGACGGGTGCCGGTGAAAACGTTTTTAATGAACGGCAAAATCGTAGTCGGCGTGGGCAACATTTACGCGAACGAAGCGTTATTTATGGCGGCGATTTTACCGACGCGCCACGCGGGTGAGTTGTCGTTCATCGACTGTGAAAAATTAGTCGCTTGCATTCGCGAAGTGTTAGCGCGAGCCATTGAACAAGGCGGCACCACGTTACGCGATTTCGTTAATGCCGACGGAAAATCAGGTTATTTTCAACAACAATTACACGTTTACGGACGCGGAAAACTTGCTTGCACACAATGCGCTCAACCATTACAAGAAATCCGCATCGCCAATCGTAGCACGGTTTTTTGTGTGCAATGTCAGCATTGATTTTGAGCAACATTTAAGGCAAATTTAATACACCCCCTTCTACAATTGCAGCACCTCAACAACGAAACGTACAGTTTTCTTCTCCTAAAGTTAAAACCTTCTTCCCTGTAATCATACTGCGTAAGAAGCTGGCGAAGCACTTTGATCTTGGCAAATATCATTTCAAATCAAAGTTCTTCATACGCAAAATTATTTTTGTGATTTTGCCTATTGAAAACCAACCCTCGACCACTTTATGAAAAAATTGATTCCGATTTTATCGTTAGCTGTTTTAAGCAGTTGTACGAATACAACGCCTTTAGAAGCAAGTTTATCTGTTTTGAAATCGCACATTTTTCCACTGGAAACAAAAGCTAATCTGGCTCTGACTGCAAAACACAATACACCCAAAAAACTCGCGGCAACAACACTAATCCAACCGTATACACGCAAAATTTCAGGTAAATTAACAGGCGGAAAACACGGCGTTGCATCGTGGTACGGTGCTGATTTTCATGGTAGAAAAACCGCGAACGGAGAATTATTCGATATGTACGCCATGACCGCCGCGCACAATAGCCTGCCCATTCCGTCTTATGCTGAAATTACTAATGTTGAAAATAAGCGCACTGTTATTGTCAGGATTAACGATCGCGGTCCTTTTTTCGACCATCGCGTTTTAGATTTATCCTATTCTGCTGCGAAACAATTAGGCATGGATGAATCTGGCACGAGTGAAGTTCAAATTAAAACCATTGCGCCTGAAAAAGCTCTGCAACAGTTACAAAAACAAAATCAGCCAATTTATTTACAAGTCGGCAGTTTTAACAACAAAAAACTCGCGCAACAGCTGCAAAAAAGTATCAGTCAGCAAAATTTTCCAGACGCTAAAATTGCCGCGTCCAGTCACAAAGGCGCAACGCTTTATAAAGTCCAGTTGCCGGTTAATTCATCGCACAATGCGAGTGATCTCAATAACAAATTGGCTAAACTTGGTATTACTGACACGCAATTTGTCACAGAAACCAATTAAATCAAGCGGCTGTCATGATACAATCGCGCTCAGTTTTATCTTGTTTTACACTGACCGAAGCCCATGACAATCAAATTATTTTTTCGCTTTATTCTCGTTTTTACGTTGATTTTTACCGCGTTGTTCGTCAACGCGGAAGAATCTGAGATTCTAACCCCCGCTGCACCTAAAATTGCGGCAAGTAGTTTCATTTTAATGGACTATTACACCGGTAAAATTTTGGCTGAAAATAACGCCGATATTAAACTTGCGCCCGCGAGTTTGACCAAAATTATGACGGTTTACGTCGCGTTTCGTGAAATTAGCAGCGGACATTTGAATCTGACCGATTTAGCAACCGTTAGCCAAAATGCCTGGAAAACAGGTGGTTCACGCATGTTTTTGGAAGTGAATATCAAAGTCAGTATCGAAGATTTAATCAAAGGTATTGTGATTCAATCCGGCAACGATGCCGCCGTGGCATTGGCTGAACATATCGCCGGCAGTGAATCGACCTTTGCTGAAATGATGAATCAACAAGCCGCGCGTTTAGGTATGTTGAACAGCCATTTTGAAGACAGTAACGGTTTACCCGCTGAAAATCATTACACTAGCGCCCGCGATTTAGCGATTGTTACCCGCGCCATCATTGACGAATTTCCCGAGTATTACCGTTGGTTTTCGCAAAAAGAATTCACTTACAATAAAATCACCCAACACAATCGCAATCAATTATTATCGCGTGATGAAACCGTGGACGGCGTAAAAACAGGCTTTACTGATGATGCCGGTTATTGTTTGGTCGCTTCAGCGGTGCGTGAAAATATGCGGTTGATTTCGGTGGTAATGGGAACGAGCAGTGCCAATGCGCGGGCAAATGAAAATCAAAATTTGCTCAATTACGGTTTTCGTTTTTTTGAAGGCCACAAACTGTATGATGCCAAAAAACAATTAGCCGAAGCGCGGGTGTGGAAAGGCGATATTCAAAACGTGCCACTCGGTTTAGCGCGTGATTTAAACGTGACAATTCCACGTCGTCATTATGCCGATTTGAAAGCCGAATTGATTGTGGATAAAAAAGTCACCGCGCCGATTGCTGAAGGCACGAAACTGGGTTTGGTCAAAGTCACTTTGAACAATGACGTAGTGGCAACGGTAGATTTAGTGGCGTTGCGAGCCGTTGAGCAAGGTAATATCTTCCAACGATTTTACGACAGTATTTTAATTATGCGGGAAAAATCCAATGACAAAAAGTAAGCAAGTATTTTTAAATGGCGCGTATTTACCTGTTGAAAACGCCACCGTTTCGGTAATGGACAGAGGTTTTTTGTTTGGCGACGGGATTTATGAAGTAATTCCAGTTTATCACGGCAGTTTATTTCGTTTCGACGCGCATTTGGCGCGTTTAGAAAATAGCTTGAAACTGGCTCGCATTGAAAATCCGTATTCCCGCGACGAATGGCACAAAATTATGTTGCCGTTAATCGACGAAACGAAAGACCAATATATTTATTTTCAAATTACTCGTGGCGCGGCTGAAAAACGTGATCATGCGTTTCCATCGGGCGTGAAACCCACGGTTTTTATGATGTGTAACGACATCGTGCCTTTCGACGGCAAAGAATTGGGCGTGAAAGCCATCAGCGTGGAAGATAACCGCTGGAGTCTGTGCAATATCAAAGCGATTACGCTGTTGGGCAATATTTTGTTACGTCAACAAGCGGTTGAAAATGACTGCGCTGAAGCCATTTTAGTACGCGAAGGCTACGTCACCGAAGGTTCGGCGAGTAATGTTTTCGCGGTGATTGACGGCGTTTTAATCACGCCGCCGAAAAGTAATTTTATTTTGCCTGGCATTACGCGCGACGTGATTTTAGAACTCGCTGACGCGCATAACATTCCTTATGCTCAAGATATTATTTCGCTCGACGCGCTGAAAACCGCGAGTGAAATTTGGTTTGCCAGTTCGACCCGCGAAATTTTGCCCGTGATTGAATTGGACGGTTTGCCGGTTGCGAATGGTAAAGTCGGCGGGCTGTGGCACACGATGAATGATTTGTTGCAAGCATACAAAAGCAGTTATGCAGCGAGTGAAAAATGAGTGAAGAAATTGTAGAAGAAACGTTGTTTGAATTTCCGTGCCAATACGGCATTAAAGCAATGGGCAAACACGGCGATGGCGCGTTAGCCATTACGGTGATTGAAATTGTCAGCCGACACGCGCCCGACACGCATAATCACACCGTTAAATCGAAACCCAGCAAAGACGGAAATTATTTGTCGATTACGGTCACGATTGAAGCGACGAGTAAAAAACAGTTGGACGCGATTTATCAGGATTTGACCGACCATCCACACGTTTTGTATGCGTTGTAAATTAACGTTAACGGCGATTTTTTGCTGAAAAAAGCGTTTTTCGTTGCGGTAAAATCATCACCTTGCCCGTTTTGTACGGGCTTTTTTATTAGGATTTTTTTATGTTTTCATCGATTACCAAACCGCTCATCATGGGAATTCTAAACGTTACGCCAGACAGTTTTTCAGACGGCGGAAAATTTAATCAACTTGATCACGCGCTACAACACGCGCTGCGTATGATTTCGGAAGGCGCGACGATTATCGACATTGGCGGCGAATCGACGCGCCCGAATTCTGAACCCGTTTCGCCGGACGAACAGATTCAGCGCGTCGTGCCAATTATCAACGCGATTCGAGAACGCAGCGATGTGTTGATTAGCATTGATACGACGTGGCACGTTGTCGCGGAAGCCGCGTTAAATGCGGGTGCGAATATCATTAACGATGTGTCGGCGGGTCAAGATGATGCTCACATGTTTGTGTTGGCGGCACAAAAAAACGTGCCGATTATTTTGATGCACGCGCAAGGAAAATCCAAAACGATGCAAGATAATCCGTTTTATGAAAACGTGATTTCAGAGGTGTTGACCGAATTAAAACAACGTGCCGACGTGGCTATTTTTGCTGGCGTGAAAAAAGAAAATATCGTGTTGGACGTGGGCATCGGTTTTGGTAAACGCAAACAAGATAATTTAGATTTATTGGCACATTTGGCAGATTTTGTGGCGTTAGGATTTCCGATTTTATTAGGCACCAGCCGCAAACGTTTTATGGGTGCAATTTGCAATGTGAGCGAACCAGCGGAACTGGTGACGGCTACCGCTGTAACGACCGCATTGGGCGTAATGGCAGGCGTGCAGCTTTTTCGTGTTCATGATGTGAAAGAAAATAAGCACGCTCTGGAAGTCGCGTGGGCAATTAGGCAAGCCGCGCCATAATCGAGTAAACTATCGCAAAGCCGCGAAGGCGTTGATTCTTTTTTATTTTTTGGATTTTTTATGACACACACCACGTTAACCGCAATTTCTCCCATCGACGGTCGTTACGCTGACAAAGTGGACGAATTGCGCCCCATTTTTAGCGAATACGGTTTAATTCGTTTTCGTGTCCAAGTCGAAATTCGTTGGTTGCAAGCCTTAGCAAATCAAGCTGAAATTGTGGAAGTTTCACCGTTTAGCGACGGCGCGAATCAACAATTGAACGACATTTTTACGCACTTTTCAGAAGCCGATGCGTTGCGTGTCAAAGCGATTGAAAAAACCACCAATCACGATGTGAAAGCGGTGGAATACTTTTTAAAAGAAAAAATTGCCGGCAACGCCGAACTTGAAAAAGTGAGTGAATTTATTCATTTCGCTTGCACGTCGGAAGACATTAACAATTTGTCTTACGCGCTGATGTTGAAAGCGGGTCGGGCGGTTATTTTGGCGCAAATCGAAGCCGTGATTTCGTCGTTGACAAAATTGGCAAAAGATACCGCCGCACAACCAATGTTGTCTCGCACGCACGGACAATCGGCGACTCCAACAACCGTTGGCAAAGAAATTGCCAATGTGGTGGCGCGTTTGAATCGTCAAAAAAGCCAACTCGAAAAAGTCGAATTGCTCGGTAAAATCAATGGTGCAGTGGGTAATTACAACGCGCACGCCGTCGCGTATCCCGAAGTGAATTGGGCAGATTTCGCGGAAAAATTTGTCACGTCGTTGGGTTTGACCTTCAATCCGTACACGATTCAAATTGAACCGCACGATTATATCGCTGAATTTTTCCACGCGCTTTCACGGTTTAACACGATTTTGTTGGATTTTGACCGCGATATTTGGGGTTATATTTCGCTCGGTTATTTCAAACAACGCACGATTGCGGGTGAAGTCGGCTCGTCAACCATGCCGCACAAAGTGAATCCGATTGATTTTGAAAACTCGGAAGGCAATTTAGGTTTGGCAAATGCGTTGTTTGGCTTTTTGGCGGATAAATTACCGGTTTCACGCTGGCAGCGTGATTTGACTGATTCAACTGTTTTGCGAAATATCGGCGTGGGCGTGGCGCATACCGTGATTGCGATTCAAGCGACGTTGAAAGGTATCTCGAAATTAGAGTTGAATGCGGACGCGCTCGATAATGATTTGAATGCGAATTGGGAAGTGTTGGCGGAACCGATTCAAACAGTGATGCGTCGTTACGGCATCGAAAAACCGTATGAAAAATTGAAAGAATTGACGCGCGGGCAGCGAATTACGCCAGAACAAATGCGCCAATTTGTCGAAACGTTAGATATTCCTGCTGAAGCGAAAGCGCAGTTATTGGTGTTAACGCCGCGCAGTTATATCGGTTACGCGGAACAATTAGCTCGCGAGATTTAGTTTTCTAAAAATTAGCTGCACGCACAAAAAAGCCCTGCGCCGAAAATCGCCGCAGGGCTTCAGTTCCATTATCAACGTATCACCTCAATAAAACCAACACATTGCGACTTTCGCATCATCAAAACCTACTGCAATAGAAAAACATAGTTGTGAAAATTAAAGCAAAAATGGAGATTTTCTGGTGAGAAAAAACACTATAACTTTTCTTCCAAAAACCTTAACGGTTCTCAAACAACTTGGCGTTGCCGGACTTTATGTATTGTTAGGACTGGTGGATTATCACTATTTTTCTAGCACTTTCTGGCCATGCAGCGGCTTGGCGTTATCGGCGGTGCTGATTGGCGGCTGGCGGTATTTGTGGAGTATTTTCTTTGGATCATTATTGTTGGGAAAAATACTTTTCCCTAATGCCTCCGTTTTAATGGCGTGCGGCATGACATTGGCACACGTTTCAGAAGCCTTTTTGGGTGCGTGGCTGATGACTTATCATCAACCGTTTACCCTGAAAAGACTGCAAGATTACTTTCGGTTGGTTTTATTAGGCGGCGTAGTTGCTTGTTTCGTGGGGGTTAACATTTCAGTCTTGACGTTATTACTCGCAAATTCTCTCGCGCCAATCGGTTATTTTAAAGTGGCGTTACTTTGGTGGATGGGCGACACGCTGGGCGTAATTTTGGTCACGCCGTTGATATTGTTTTTTGCTATAAAGTCAAAAGAGGGCTGGAATCTAAAATGGCTCGAAACATTATTTCTTATTAGCGGCACGTTTCTTATCGGACAAATCGTTTTCATTGGGTGGTACAACGAATTTTTTGGTGCGGCACCGAAAGGTTTTTTCATGTTCTTACCGCTTACTTGGATTGCCATCAAATTAGACATGCGCGTCACTGCATTTGCGCTGAATATGATTGCGGTTCAAGCAGTCGTCGGAGCGTATTTTAAAGTGGGGTTTTTTGCCAATGCTATCGCTAATTCCAATTTGTACTATTACTGGATTTATGTGGTCACATTGTCAGTTGTCGGCATGGCGTTAGCGATTACGGTGAGCGCGTTAAAAGAAAAAGAGCGTTCTCAGCAAAAAATAGAAAAAATACTACAAACTCTTTTAGATAAAGAACGTCAGCAGCGCACCGAGCAAAGTAATTTTATGCTTATGCTGGCGCACGAATTAAAAACGCCGTTATCTACCATTAGTATCGCTTTAGGTTCGCCCGTTATGTCAGAAAATATGCTTTTTCACGCCCAGCGGGCGGTGTCAGATATGAACAATGTGGTAGAGTCTTGCGTACAATCAGAAAGGTTGTCGTTGGAAAAAGAGAAAATTAAGACGGTGAATTGCACGCCAATCGATGTACTTAATCATTTATGCAACAACTCGAATGTGCCAAAACGGTTCATTGTGACTTCTACAACGTCAACCGTTATCAAAACCGATTCGCAATTATTCCACACGATTTTACCCAACTTAATCGATAATGCGTTGAAATACAGTTTGCCCGACAGTTTCATTCAAGTGGTTGTGGATGCCGAGAAAATCAATGATAAAAATGGCGTTTCTATCACCATTCAAAATTTAATTGGTGTAGCGAGTTATCCCGATGCCGAAAAAGTTTTTCAAAAGTATTACCGACACAAAGCGGCACATCATAAAACGGGTTCAGGATTAGGTCTTTATTTGGTTAAAGAGTTAGCGAAATTACTGAATGGCGATGTGTTTTATTATCACGATACGACGAGTGTTACC
>SERZ01000673.1_pt1 | contig 22317 bp, 8 predicted proteins | sample 3171461 | NCBI WGS metagenome assembly SERZ01 (sample SAMN06051861, study PRJNA518727) | freshwater metagenome | biome: subpolar coniferous forest; feature: holomictic lake; material: water; isolation source: holomictic Lake 227, 6 m depth | place: Canada: near Kenora, Ontario | collected 2013-06-25... | reverse complement strand
GTTTGTGCCGGTGGATGATGAAGTTGTTCTTGCCAAACTATCCGGAGAACACCAGAGTAGTGACGTAACGGTAACGGTTGTGGCCATCGGGTGGACATAAGGTGATTTCAAATAAAGAATATACCACCTTGATCGTCGTTTCGGCCAGTTGGGTTTATTTTGTAGGGGCGAATCTTGTATTCGCCCTTTCCGATAGGGCGAATACAAGATTCACCCCTACTATTGCATGACGGCGGCGATACACAGAGAAATGCCCGGCCGAAACGATGATCAATGCATAGAAAAAATCTGATTCAGATAATGGGGTATTCTTTGTTGTAAATCACCTAAGAGAACCTTGAGATTTTCAAAATCACAGTTTCAGAGATATTTACTGAGCATCTTGGGATGGATATTTTTTTTGGATGATGGTAGATGTATTTACATATCATCTGGATAAGTTTATAAAAGGCCACTCAGAAAAATTTGAAAATCTCACTGAATCCCTCTTTTGCAAAAGAGGACTTTTCTGATATTGAGGGCAGGCATAATGTTGAGCAAAGAAAATCTTCAGGAAGTTTATCCGCTGACGCCGATGCAGGAAGGACTGTTTTTTCACGCCCTTTATGAACCGGATTCATTAGCCTATTTGCAGCAGATTACCTATTGCCTTCGTGGCGCATTGGATGTCGGGGCGTTTGAAACCGCGTGGAACCAGTTGATTCAGCGCCACGATGTTCTGCGCACGGTTTTTATTCATCGTCATGTACCCAAACCGCTTCAGTTCGTGCTGAAACACAGGCGATTGAATCTCTCTTTCCAGGATCTGCGCAGCATGGATCCAGCAAGGCAGCGCGAAGCCATTCAGAACGTGCTACAAAAAGATCGCAGCACGCCGTTTGACCTGTCCCGTGATGTATTGATGCGGCTGCGGGTCTTGCAGACCGGGGATGCCGTATTCCGTGTGGTCTGGAGTTTTCACCACATCATCATGGACGGGTGGTGTTTGCCCATCCTTCAGCAAGAATTAATGGCCCTTTATAGCGGACAGATCAATCAAAATGATCCAAACCTTCCGGAACCAGGAGCATTTCGAACCTTTGTAGAGTGGTTGGAAAAACAGGACCGGAACACCTCCCGCGAATTCTGGCAAAACTATCTGGAAGGTTATGATCAGCTTGCCACGTTCCCGAAACAAGCTCCCACTCAGGCTTACGATCTAAAAACCGTTTCGATGTTTCTGGATGTTGACACGACCTGTGCCCTGCGCCAGTTGGCCAGCCAAAACCGGGTGACCCTGAATGTCGTGGTACAGGCTCTTTGGGCCGTTTTGCTGGCAAAAACCAATGATGTGGAAGATGTGCTCTTTGGCATTGTCGTATCCGGTCGGCCTTATGAAATCGCCGGTGTCGAACATATCGTGGGACTGTTTATCAATACTGTGCCACTAAGGGTACATGCACCCGGCCACCGCCTTTTTTCAGAAATTCTGACAGAGCTTATGAATCAGATGGCTTCCGGGATGAAACATCATTTTTTTCCTCTTGCAGATATTCAAGCCAACAGCCCTTTGAAACAAGGATTGTTTGACCACATACTGACCTTTGACCCAAATATCTCCAGGTATCCCTTTGAACAGGCAGCAGTGCAACCAGAGCAACAGACACCACCAAGCAACCGGTTGATACTTGAACACTACGAAAATATTGAACAGACCCACTATCCCCTGGAAATAGCAGTTGGTCCGGGGGAGCAGCTCCGGTTCACATTTCGCTTTAATGCAAGGGTGTATTCGGTTGATCAGATCGAAGCCATCCAACATCATCTGCGCGAAATGATAACATCTGTCCTGGCCTATGAAACCGATAAAAATTCAGGCATTGATGTCAAGAGAATATCCATCTTATCCGAATCCGAGAAAAACCAGTTGATGGCAGGGTTCAACCAAACTGATTGGCTGTATCCTCAGGATCAGTCCATTGTGGATGTATTTGAGTCCCAGGCTGTCCTCAGACCAGATTTTCCGGCAATCATAAGCAATGGCCAATCCCTGACGTATTCCAATTTGCATGTTCGGGCGACAAGAATCGGATCTCATTTACAGGCTGCCGGTGTTCTGCCCAAAGATCGCGTTGGCGTTTTACTGGATCGCAGCGAAAATATGGTTGCTGCTATTTTGGGAATTTTATACACCGGCGCCGCATATATTCCCATTGATCCGGCTTTTCCACAAAAGCGTGTGGACGCTATTTTAACAAACAGCCACTGCAAGGTGCTACTCACCCAGGCCAACCATCTAAGTTCATCCGTTCCGCCACGAATCGCCATTCCTGAAGGGACTGCCGTGTGTTTTATGGATGCAGCCCTGTCCGAAACCTTTAGTGGCGAAATGCCGAAATGCCGACATTTCGGCATCCCGGCATCCCTCGACCCTGCTTATGTGATGTACACCTCCGGATCGACCGGACAGCCCAAAGGTGTCGTCGTAACCCACCAGAACGTGGTCAGCTTTAACGCTAACATGACGGCTGTGTTTGGCTTCAAACCCATGGACAGGATACTGGCTTTGACCACAATTTCCTTTGACATTTCGGTACTGGAAATTCTTAATAGCCTTATGACTGGTCTAACAGTGGTGATCTCTCCGGAAGCCGAAATTAGGGAACCTAAGCGCATTCTTGATATCATTCAAGAACAGAAAGTTACCGCCTTACAGCTTACACCTTCGCGCCTCAGGTTGCTGCTGGAAAATGAGAATCCTATATCTTCAGGCGTTCCCGCCGCTTTACGCCAATTGCAGGTTCTTTTGATTGGCGGCGAGCCGCTTCCACTGGACTTGTTTGAGCGGATTCAGCCGATCTTTGACAGTGTCAGGGTATTTAATGTGTACGGTCCTACCGAGGCCACGATCTGGTCCATGAGCCAGCGTCTGATGAGTAGCGAGAGACAAGGTGAGACGGGCGAGATAGGGGCGAAAAATGTTCCGCCCCTGACAACTTCTCGACCCTCGATCCTAAACCCCGTTAATATCGGCTCGCCCTTGAAAAACGAGCAGGTATATGTTCTATCGCGGGATCTGGACCTGATGCCCATCGGATCAGTGGGTGAGATATGTATCGCCGGAAAGGGTCTGGCCCAGGGCTATTTCGAATTGCCGGAGCAGACCGCGGCGGCTTTTATTGATCATCCGTTTGCGCCGGGCAAGCGGCTGTATAAAACCGGCGATTTTGGGTACTGGCAACCCGATGGCACGCTGGTATGTCTGGGCAGGCGCGACGACCAGGTAAAAATTCGCGGATACCGTATTGAAACCGGAGACATAGAAAGCCATATCAAGCAGTTTCCGGATGTGCCAATACGGGATGCGGTAGTGATTGCCTGGACCGGATCAGTTACTGGCCCTGAGCTGGCGGCTTATCTGGTTTACTCTCATCCCCTCATTTCCGACAAGATGCCGGCGCAAGCCTTGAATGATGAATTGAGGATTATTCATAATTCACCATTCGAAATTCATGATTCTGTGATGCCGGCGCTACAGGAATCGGAAAGCGGGCAGCGTTCTATCATTCCAGCATTGCGGGAGTTTTTGCGTCAACTTATTCCGGATTATATGATACCATCCCATTTTGTTCAGTTGGAGCGCTTGCCCCTGACGCCAAACGGCAAGATCAATAAAAAAGCATTGCCCGATCCCCGGCAAATCGCTCTTACTACAAATGTCCATTTTTCTCCAGCATCAGGTATTCCTTGTGATGCCCTTTCTCCTGGGACCGCCGCACCCCAGTGCGGCCAACAATCAGATATTTCTTCCACCGCCTATTTTTCCAAAACAGACGAGGCCAGAATCGCAGGGATCTGGCAACAGATTCTGGAGCGTTCTGTTGTCAGCATTCATGACAATTTTTTTGATCTTGGGGGCCATAGCATGAAAGCCATGCGAATGGTCTCCGCCATCCACCGAGAGATAGGCGTAGAAATCAGTTTGCAGGATATTTTCGCCCATCCCACAGTTTTTGAAATCGCTAAAATGCTGCGCTCCAAAGATGCTAAAGTTCTGAATAAAATTACGCCCGGTCCGGTTCAGGCCCATTATCCATTATCTCATGCTCAGCGCCGTTTATGGGTTCTGCATTGCATGAATCCGGAATCACCGGCCTATAATATGCCTGGAGCTTTCTGGCTCAATGGCCAAATTGAGCCAAATCTGATACGTCAGGCATTTGAGCTTATAGTTGATAGACACGAATCCTTGCGCACTGTGTTTCTTGTGGTGGATGGCGAGCCGCGGCAAGTCATTCAATCTTCAGAGACAGTCCTGGAAATGGAGGATATGCGCTCCCGTGAAAATCCGGTTCATGCGGCAATAACCCTGATTCGTCAGTTATCCACTGTACCTTTTGATCTGTCCACAGGCCCCCTGTTTCGGGTTATGTTGATCCGGACAGGAAAAAGCCAGTATCTTCTTTTTATCCATGCACACCACATTGTCTGCGATGCTTGGTCCATGGACATCCTGGCCAGAGAAATGGCTATTTTATATATGACTTATGTTGGAACGCCGGAATGCCGGCATATCGGCATATCGCATTCCAATCTGCCTCCCCTGCCCATTCAATACCGGGATTATGCGCTCTGGCAGCAAGGTTCGGAGGCTGGCGCTCAATATGCCGAGAACCGAAAGTTTTGGCATTCGCAGCTCTTGCCCCTTCCGGAACCGCTGGATTTTCCTCTGGATTTCCCACGTCCGGCTACGCCTTCTTATAAAGGCCATACCCTGCGCCTGCCTCTGGAACCGTCCGTATTTACGAATCTTAGAACACTGGCAGGAAGGTATCAGACCACGCCATTCATTCTGTTGGTCAGCTCTGTGAAAGTTCTGCTCCATCGCTATACCGGTCAGACAGAGATTACCCTGGGTACAGCGGCTTCAGGTCGCACACACCCGGATTTGGAGCATCAGGTCGGATTTTTCGCCAACATCCTGACGCTTCGCGATTCAATTGACCCCCAGAAGCGATTCGAGGATCTGGCGACTCAGATCAAAGAAACGGTTCTTCTGGCCCACAAGCATCAACGTTACCCCTTTGATCAATTGGTGGATGAGCTCAAGCCGGTTCGCGATCAAAGCCGGGCGCCAGTATTTGATGTGATGGTTGTCATCCAGCAATATGTCCCAACATCTCTGGCCGTAAAAGATATGAGCATCCAGCATTTAGCGCTGGATACCGGAACCAGCCGTTTTGATATGACATTTGAGTTCATCGAGAGCTTGGATGGCTTAAGTTTGAATCTCTCCTATTGCTCGGATCTGTTTTCACCGGATACGATTCAGCGAATTGCGGACCATTGGCAAAGGCTTTTGACCGATTGCCTGACCCATCCCCAAAAGAAAATCCATGAACTGGAGATGTTGTCCGAAGCCCAGCAGCAGCAGGTACTGGTGGATTTCAATGCTCCTGCATTGTCCCGGCATGTGCAGGAATGGTCTTTGCTGCATTTAACCGATGTATTCGCCAGAGCCGTGGATCAATTTCCGGATAGCACAGCGGTTATAGACACCGATGGGATTCTAACATACCGGGAACTGGATCATGAAGCCAATGTGCTGGCTAATATGCTCAGAACCCGCTTTCAAGGACACTATGATTTACCGTTGACCGATACTTGTATAGGCGTAATGCTGGGAAGGTCCCGACAGCTTATTATCGCCATTCTGGGTATTTTAAAAGCCGGGGCCGCTTATTTGCCCATAGACCCGGATTACCCGATCCAAAGAATCCAATACATGGTTTCCGACAGCAATTGTCAGATCATCCTGATAGAGTCGGCGTATGAGAGCCGTCTTCCACCATTTCCCCATATTCAGACCTTGCGGATACCCGAGTCCATTTTGTCCGCCGATCAACTGGAGACAGAGCCGGAGACCCCACAACATACCCTCTTGGGCCAGCACCATCCCGGGAGCGCCGCACCCCAGTGCGGCCAGCCTTCCAAACTGCGCCAATCTCATGATCTCATGTATGTCATTTATACCAGCGGCTCCACTGGTCAGCCCAAAGGGGTCATGATTCAGCACGATGGTTTTCTGAACATGATTCAGACTCAGATCGACGTTTTTGGCGTTCTTCCCCATGACCGGGTTTTGCAATTTGCTTCGCCGGGTTTCGATGCTTCCTTGTCTGAAATCTTCATGGCCCTTCTTTGCGGAGCAGCCGTGGTCATGATTCCGGATGCCGTGATACGCGACCCATACACATTTTTGCAGTTTATGGCGGATTACCGGGTAACAGTGGCCACCTTGCCGCCGGCCTATCTGCATGTGCTTCCCCGTGTGGATATGTCTCCCTTGCGAGTTCTGATCACTGCCGGTGAAGCAGCCATTGCTGAGGATCTGGTTTTCCACAGCCGCTCCAGAACAGTGTTTAACGCATACGGACCCACGGAAGCCTCTGTCTGCGCCGCCATCTACCGGTTAGATTCAAACGCTCTTGTAGCCGCCACAAGAGCGTCGGCTAAGACGGAAGCCGGAGATATTCCCATTGGTCAGCCCCTGCCTGGCGCTCCGGTTTATCTTCTGTCTAAAGAATATTCTGGCGCTCTTGTGTCGGCTATGGGACCAGAAGATAAACCGGCCATTCCCATTGGTGTTTCAGGAGAAATCTGTATTGCCGGCATCGGACTGGCAAGGGGATATATGAACCGGCCAGATCTGACTGCAGAAAAATTTATTTCTCATCCATATCTACATAGCCAGCGTCTCTACCGATCCGGAGATATGGGAAAGTGGCGGGCGGACGGACAACTTGTTTTTCTGGGCCGGATAGATGACCAGATCAAAGTCCGCGGCTTTCGAATTGAACCCAATGAAATTGCATCTGCGCTCCGAAGCCACCCTCAGGTCAAAGATGCGGCTGTGATGAAATGGTCACCGGATGGGGAAACTGATGAGCTGCTCGCCTTTGTTCAGTTCGTTATGAATAATGGCGGGCTGCTGCAAACAGCAGGGGCAGGCCCCAATGCCCGCCCATCACTGCAAAACTACCTGGCAGAGCGATTACCCAGGTATTGTCTGCCGGACAGAATCATCCCCGTGGATATGCTGCAGTTGACACCAAGCGGCAAAATTGACCGTCAAGCACTGCTTGCAGTCGCCGCAAAATCTGAAAGCCGGAAGCAATGCCAGGTTGCTGCGCCATCCAATGATCTGGAAAAGATATTACTTGAGGCATTTAGCTCAGTTCTTGGTAAAAAAGAGCTGAACAAGGAAGCAGATTTTTTTGACTGGGGCGGCAATTCTCTAAAGGCCATCCGGCTGTCAACCCTTCTTTGTGAGCAACTGAAGCAGGAGATTCCAGTCAGAATGATTTTCCTGCACCCAACAGTTGCAAAGCTTGCGGCCATGCTGCAAAATAAGGAACATGGCGCCGTCAAAAACAATCAGACTGTCGCTCCTTGCCAAGAGACACATGGGCCGCCACCCCACGGTCCTGAAGCTGACAGCCAGTTGTTGGATGCGTCTTTTACACCGCCCCCATGGCCACAATCATGGCCGGATTCCCGTGCCATTTTCCTCACAGGCGCATCGGGTTTTCTGGGCGCGTTTTTACTGGCCGAGCTTCTGGAGCAGACCCACGCAACGTTGTATTGTCTGGTGCGTTGCAGCCGGCCTGAAGACGGTATGGCTCGTCTCATATCCAAACTAAAAACCGTTGATCTTTGGCATCCCGAATACGAAAGGCGTATAGCGCCTATTCCGGGGGATTTGGCAAAGCCCTTGTTTGGGCTTGATCCTCGGGCGTTTTCCGAACTGGGCCAGTGTTTGGACATGATCTATCATAACGGCGCGCTCGTTGATTTTTTACAACCCTACCAAAGGCTTCGTGCGGAAAATGTACTGGGAACCCAAACGATTTTAAACCTGGCGAAAATCGGCCCGGCCAAACGCTTGCATTTTGTATCCACGCTTTCTGTTTTTCCAAAACAGGGGCAAGAATTGGCAACCGTTCACTCCCCCTCCCAGCGGGAGGGGGCCGGGGGGAGGGCAAGTGGTTGGCATGACAGCATTTCCCCCCTCCCAACCTCCCCCCGCTGGGGGGAGGGGTCTGAACGATTACAAGGATTGAGTAACGAGGGGCGAGATGGGGACGAAGGTAGTGGCGAAAAATCTTTCGCCTCTAACGACACTGTATTTGATGCACGAATTGACGAACAGGACCCGCCTGCCCACTGGATAGGCCTTGAAACCGGTTATGACCAGAGCAAGTGGGCGGCTGAGAAACTGGTTCTGGTTGCCAGGGACAAAGGACTTGCTGTTACAATTTTTCGCCCGGGACGCATAACCGGCCATAGCCAGAGTGGCCTTAGCGACCCGCAAAGTCTGTTTGTAAGGTCATTGCGCGGGTATATAGAACTGAACATGGTTTCAGATCGCTATGCAGATGAAGACATGACTCCTGTTGATTTTGCGGCGAAGGCGCTGGTCGTGTTGTCCCTGAAACCCGATGCCATCGGCAAGATTTTTCATCTCATCAATCCGCATCCCATGCCTGCCCCGTTGATACTGAGCTGTTTGCAACAGGCCGGATACAAGCTGGATATTGTTCCGGACAGCCAGTGGCGCGAGCGTATGGTGGCGAAGCTGGAAACGCAGCCTCACAACCCGTTGTATCCGTTTTTACCGCTCATCAAGGAATTGCCGGCTTCTGTGTCTGTACAGCGTTTTGGCTGCAGCAATACATTAAAATATCTGGCAGGAACAGATGTTGTCTGCCCACCGGCAGATGCCGCTTTATTCCAGACTTACCTGAAGTATATAACGGGGTAAGATAAAAACAATTCATCATTATGTTTTTAGAACTCATGGTAAACGGTCAAATGAAATTAAAATATTTTCGATTTATTCGCAAGGAAGCCGGCAAAATGTCGCTGAAAATCAGCGCCTTTGCCTCTATGGCCGGGCTGCTCCAGGGCATGGTCATGGTTATCATCAATGGCGCTGCTGAAAAATTCCCTGAAAAAGGCCTTAATTTTCGTTATCTGCTGATGTTTGTCGTCTGTATCAGCGGCTTTATACTGGCCAAGCGATATTCTCTGACAATGACAGCCAGCCTGATTCAACACATTGTCTTTAGCATCCGGCTGCGGTTTTTGGATAAAATCCGGAATACTGGGCTTATGGCCTTTGAAGACATTGGTAAATCTCAGATTTATACGGTTCTGGCGGAAAATACTGAAACCATTTTTGATGCGTCCCGCCTGATTGCCAATGCGGGATCATCGGCGGTGATGCTGATTTTTTCTTTTTTATATATCGGGCATTTGTCCATTACCGCATTTTTTCTGGCAGTTATTATCATAACTGGCGGTGTTTCCATCTATCTCATTAATCAAAAAGCCACAGGTGAAGATCTGACAGAGTGCCTGAAAAAAGAAAATGAATTTTTTGACGGGGTTAATCACCTCCTGGATGGATTCAAAGAGATCAAAATGAATACGGCCAAAAGTCGGGATCTTTATGAAGGCCGTATTCAGCAGATTTCCACGGAGGCCCGTGACATTAATATCCGCACAGAATATCGCTTTATTGACAATTATATTTTTGCACAGGCTTTTTTTTATATTCTTCTGGCAACCATCATTTTTTTGCTCCCGCAAATCACGGATCTGGGTTACGGAATCATCACCAACATTACGGCTGTGGTATTATTCATGGTAGGACCTTTGGGTAACATCGTGGAAGCACTGCCCCTGGTCGCCAGGGCGGATGTGGCCATTACCAATATCGAAACTCTGGAAAAATCCCTGGATGCCGCCGATGAAGGTCACACCAAAGGCCCGGTTGATTTCAGCAGGCCACAGACAGGTTTTGATGCCATTTTTATGGAAAATATTGCCTTTTCTTATATGGATCCAGACCGGCATAAAGTTTTTACCCTGGGTCCCATCGACCTGAGCATAAAGGCCGGCGAAGTGCTGTTCATTGTAGGGGGAAACGGGAGCGGCAAATCAACGCTTTTAAAAATTCTGGCTGGCCTGTATTATCCCCATAACGGAAGAATGCTGCTGGATAATAAGGTGTTGGAGCCAATCCATTACGCCCGCTACCGCAATCTGTTTTCCATAATTTTTACGGACTTCCATTTATTCGACCGGCTCTACGGCCTTGGGAAAATTGAAGCTCAAAAAGTATTTGAGCTGCTGGATATCATGGAGCTGTCTGATAAAACATCTTTTGTCGATGACAAATTTACTAATACCAAACTGTCCACCGGCCAGCGCAAACGATTGGCTTTGATTGCCTCCTATTTGGAGGACAAGCCCATTTTAATGTTTGATGAAGTGGCTGCTGACCAAGATCCGAAGTTTCGAAAGTATTTCTATGAGGTATTGCTCCAGGATCTGAAGCAGCGCGGAAAAACCGTGATCGCCGTTACTCACGATGACCGATTTTTCCACGCCGCAGATCGCATTCTTAAAATGGAAGATGGTCAGATCGTTAACGGGTGAAGAATCCTGCTGTTAAAATAAACATCTCACGAATAAAAAAATAAATGGAACCACGAATGAAACACATAGCCGTCACAAGAGCGCTTGAAGCAACTAAGCAATGGACGATAATTGGAGCGAAGCGCATCAATGAAGCCGCCCTGAAATGGACCCGGCGGAATCTACCCTATCTGCTGATAGCAGCGTTCGTAATCCTGTTTCTGCTGGCTTATCTGTTTAACAGCATCGTGGTTAACGTAATGCCGGGAGAAGCTGCGGTGCTGTATCGTCGTTTTTTTGGCGGCACCGTCATAACCAGGGTCTATGGAGAGGGGGTTCATCTGATCTGGCCATGGGATATTATGTATCGTTATAATCTCCGGGTTCAGCAGGTTCACCATGAAAACGAGGTTCTGACCAAAGATGGGCTCAAAGTCATAATTCAGTCTTCTATCATCTGCTATCCGGATTACGGGCTATTGGGCATGCTGCATCAGCATGTAGGCCCGGACTACATCAATACAATCGTCATTCCGGAAGTCGAATCCGTAATCCGGACTAATCTTGGCAAAATGAGCGCTGAAGAGCTTTATACAGCGCCCACATTCATCCTGGAATCCACCGTCAACCAGGCCATCGAAAAAGTTTCCCAGCGCTATGTACAGATTGATGATGTACTCATTAAAAAAATCACTTTACCGGAAAGCGTCAAACAAGCCATTGAGAATAAAGTGCAGGAAAAACACCTGGCCCTGGCTTATGAATTCAAGCTGCAAAGAGAGAAGCAGGAAGCAGAGAGAAAAAGCATTGAAGCCACGGGGATCAAAAACTATAACGATCTGATCAACGCGTCCCTTACGCCAGAGATGCTTAAATGGAAGGGGATCATCGCCACCGAGAACATCGCCCTATCCACCAATGCCAAGGTAGTGGTCATAGGAAACGGTGAAAACGGTTTACCAGTCATTCTGGGAGCGGATAAATAGGAGGCTTTGTTATAGACCATGTGCATTTTTATCCGGTTGTTAGCAGTTGTAATTATCGGAATGGCGGGGCTGTCGGGGTGCCATGACGGCAGCGCTTTGAATCTTTCCGAAATAAGCCTGGAAAACAAAGAGCTGGGTAGCGGCCCTATTGTTATCGGCCTTCTCACATCCGTCACAAATCACGATTCCCTTCAGCGCGGAATGCAACTGGTCCTTGAGGAAATCAACGAGAGACCGACTTTTCAGAATCAGCCCATGCAGGTGCAGGTATATTTGGAGCCCAAATTTCCGAATAACGAAATGGGCATCGTTCAGAAGATTGCCAAACATCACAATACCATTGCTGTCATTAATGGCCTGACTTCGCGATATACGTCCGCTACGGACAGAATCCTGATGACATCAAACATACTACACATACTGGTGGCCAATACTTCCACATCTGTTTCTCAAATATCTCCCCTGTCATTTCGAATCATTTCCAACGACCGCATCGCATCCAAAAAAATTGTCGCAAACCTGGAACGGCGCTGGCGCAATATGGCCGTAATTAATGAACGTAGTGAGATGTTTGTTTCGCAAGCCAAGGCATTTACCGAATCCGCCGCGGAGTCCGACATTCACATCTCCCACTCCATCTCCTATTTTTCATGGGAAAAGGATATTCGCCAACTGCTCTGGAGTCTGAGAGAAAGCGCCAATAAAAATCAAGATTTGCTGGATGCGATTTATATTGCATGCAATGTTTCGGATAGTGTGTCCATCATTAATCAGATCAGGTCCATGAACATTCGCGTGCCGATTGTTAGTTCCGTTGAACTGGATGACATTGCACAATTGCAGGCAGCCGGGACAGCCGCAAATGGCGTGGTGATGGCCACTTATTTCAATCCGGACGCATCAGATCCGGCTGTGAAAGACTTTGTCAAACAATTTAAGGCAAAATATCCGAATAATCAGCCTGATATCTGGGCTGCCAGGGCATACGTCGCACTTTCGATGCTGGCCACAAGCATTGAAAGCGCCAAAACCGTCAATGCCTGGGAAGTCGCATCAGAGCTGCTGCTGCCGGAAAAGTGGTACGGAGCAACGGGCGCCATTATCTTTGGTATTGGAGGAGACGTACAGAAACAAGCACCAATGTATTTGAAACAGTATTGCAATGGTCAGTTCCATTTCCTTACAGAAGATCAACCCATACCGCTTTGTCCTCCCTGACAATGAAAAGCAACTCATCCGCGAAGTATTTTGAGTCCAGGGACTTGTAAACGGCGATACAAGCCGCATTCAGAAAGGAAAGAAAAATGAATCTCTTTGGCATCGAGTTGCCACCTCGAAAGAAAACACTAACCGGGCTGGCGCGGACCTGTGGCTGAGCGGCAAAAATCGGTCCGACGGCTCTGTCGGACGCACTTCAGGGGTTCCCATTGCCTACTGACCCCAATCTTCTGGTAGGGTTTGAGTCCAGCGACGATGCTGCGGTTTATCGCCTCAGTCCTGAACTTGCGGTCATTTCAACAGTCGATTTCATTACACCGCCTGTGGATGACCCCATCTGGTTTGGACGCATCGCGGCCGCCAATTCCCTGTCAGATGTTTATGCCATGGGAGGTCGTCCCATCACGGCTCTGAATCTGGTCATGTATCCCATGGAGAAACTTGGGTCCGATATGCTCAGGGAAATTCTTCGCGGTGGCTATGAAAAGATCACGGAGGCTGGCGCATCCTTGGCCGGCGGTCACTCTGTGGAAGACGAGGAACCCAAATACGGTTTGGCTGTAACCGGAATTGTATCACCAGACCGCATCCTGACCAACACAGCGGTTCGCCCCGGTGATGCCCTTATTCTTACCAAGCCTCTGGGAACGGGAGTCCTTTTCAATGCTCACCGGGCCAGGAAGCTGCCATGGGTGGAGTTGGAAGCTATCCTGCCCGAAGTTGCCGCTCTCAATCACACAGCCCTTCAAGTGGCGCTGGATTATGACGTGCATGGCTGCACGGACATTACCGGCTTTGGCATTTTGGGTCACTCGCTGGAGATGGCTCGCGGTAGCGGCGTGCAAATTGATCTCGTTTATGCAGACCTGCCATTTTATGCCAATGCCGAAGACATGTACCGCAAAGGAGAAACCACGGGGAGTAACCAGGCCAACCGAAAACTCGTCGAAGCGCATCTGGAGGTAAAAGCCAATCTTTCATCCGCACAAAGAGAGCTTCTCTTCGACCCGCAGACATCAGGAGGTCTGCTTTTATCAGTTCCAACTGAGCAAGCGCTGCAATTGGTACAGACGCTGCGGGCCGCCGGCGTTATACATGCCAAACTGGTGGGAATGGCTCTGGCGAGAATGGATATGGATGCTCAACGTGTGGGCTTAAGGGTTCTCTGATTGAGTTTACAAGGAGGGGGTAATAAAATCACTCAGCCGGGTTGGTTCCATGGACAAGTGCTGATAGTAGTATCCATTCTGTAACCTTGCAGTCAAACAGGCTGATCATACAAACAATATCGGATTTTTTCATAATGAAAGGCAATTCACCCAAACCAGTTATTCCGCTTCCATTTCCGGTTTATTTCTGGACATTCGTTGGTCTGGCCATAATGGGCCTTGTTGATGCGATTTATCTGTCGATATCCCATTATCGGGTTTATACCGATATCGGATACGCCAGCTTTTGCGCTATTTCAAAGGCCATCAACTGTGATACGGTCTCTCAGAGCCCATATTCCATTCTCTGGGGAGCGCCGGTTCCAGTTTGGGGGGTCTTTGGATATTTATGTGTTCTTGTTCTCCTGCCTTTTGCCGGATCAAAAGAAGCTGGAAAAGAGCGAATTTGGCCTTTTCTGTTCTGGATATTTCTGGGATTCAGCCTTTACAGCCTTGCACTGGGGCTGATTTCGGCCTTGTATATTCACAGCTACTGCATGATGTGTATAGTTAGCTACGCCATTAATTTTCTGCTGCTGTTCTACGCGTGGCTGATTCGAAGGCGATTCGGCAATAACAGACTTATAGCGGATTCGTTTCTGGATGTTCGATTCTTGTGGCATAAAAAAAGACCCCGGATCATGTTGTTGACGCTGGTATTTGGGGCGGTTTTTCTTGCCATGATTACCAAATTTCCTGCTTATTGGAATTTGGCTCCTCCCCCGCCTTCAGAATCCATATCCACCGGTGTCACAGAAGATGGACACCCATGGATTGGGGCAATCGCGCCGGTTATTGAAATTACTGAATTCACCGATTATCAATGTTTTCAATGCAAAAAAATGCATTTTTTCCTTCGCAGGCTAATTGATACTCATTCGGACAAAATCCGGCTGGTTCATCGTCACTATCCTATGGACCATAAAGTCAACCCGATTGTCAAGGAACCTTTTCATGTCGGGTCAGCCGCCATGTCTCTTCTGGCTATTTATGCCCAGTCTAAAGGAAAATTCTGGGAAATGAACGATATCCTGTTTAACACGGATCTTGCGGAAGAAGCCATCAATGCCAAAACCCTGCTTAAACAAGCCGGTGTTGACACAGGAGATACAGCGATGAACATTTATGACCCCCAAAATCAAATCAGACTTCTCACAGATATTCGGGATGGCATGAAACTGGGTATCACCGGGACCCCTGCATATATTATCGAGGAACAGCTTTACCTGGGACAGATTCCGCCGGATATTCTTGCCAGGATCATAAAATGAAAATCAATATGCATGTCACCGATCATTCATGGACGTGCTGCATAAAATGCTCGCATATCATCATTTTCAACGCGCTGATAAATATCGGCGACCGGCAATGTTAAACCAACAGATGCAAACGTTACATCGTCACCTATAAAATAGAAACTTGGCATCCAATTTTTTGATTTACGACATAATTCAATTTGCACAAAATCCTGTTCAATCAATACATACTCTTCCAAACTGGATTTGTCCGGCCAAGTCTTTCGTCGCTTCCGCCGTTACGACTATATTTCACTAATTTCTTTCATCGCCATTTCGTAGCAATCAGGGCAAATTCCATGACTGAATAATGCTTCAGAATGCTCGCTAATGTATGTTTCCAATTGTTTCCAACTTTGTTGATCGTCCCTGATCTTTTTACAGTATGCGCAGATTGGAATTGTTCCTTCCAACCTCTTGATTCGCGCCAATGCTGCCTCCAAGTCTTCTTTTTGCTTGATCAGGAGGTCCCTCTGTTCCCTTAAAAGATCATTACGTTCCTTCGATTCAATATGGTTTTTTACACGCAGTCTGAGAAGATCCAAATCCACCGGCTTTGTCAGATAGTCAATTCCACCGGCTTCCAGCCCTTGATGTGCTCCCTCCTGGGTGTCCAGAGCGGTCAGGAAAATTACCGGAATATCTTTAAAAGATGGATCAGCCTTGATGGACGAACAAACATCATAACCGCTTAAGCCAGGCATCATAACGTCCAGAATAACAAGAGCCGGTTTTTGCTCTTTAATCAGTCTGATAGCATCGAATCCGTTCTGAGCCTGGATAATTTCATAGTCGTTTTTTAACGCGGACGATAGAACCTGAATGTTGATTAGCTCATCATCCACAAGTAATATTCTGTAATGTCTTGCCATTATTATCCTCCAAAGCGAAACGGATTCAAATTAAAACAACAACCCTTTTTATTTCATCAATGACTTCCAATAATTCCAAAGGTTTAGATATATACCCGTCAAAACCCTCTGCCAGGAAGCGTTCTTTATCTCCACGCAGCGCATAGGCAGTAAGAGCAATAACCGGCTGATGACGTGGTGTGCCTTGCTCTTTTCTGCGAATTTCAATAATCGCCTCTTCACCATTCATAACTGGCATATTGATATCCATCAAAACTAAGTCAAATTTTTCTCGTTCCAATGCAGAAAGGCATTCCATGCCATTCCCTGCCACTACAACCTCATGCCCTTGCACACCAAGAAGTGCGACTCCTACTTTCACGTTAATTGAATGATCTTCTACCAAAAGTATCCGCAATGGAGGACCCCTCCAGATTGGAATAGGCATACTGGAAGTTTGATCTGGAGGAACGTCCTTCTGAACGATAGTAAACGGTAGGATGACTTTGAAACAACTGCCAACCCCTGGCGCACTTTCCACATTGACTTTTCCGTTCATAAGCTCTGCCAAACGGCGACAAATAGTCAGCCCTAAACCGGTACCGCCAAATCTTCGGGTAATGGTGCCATCTTCCTGAGCAAAGGGATCAAAGATGCTTTCAATGGCGCTACCCGATATGCCATTGCCAGTATCTGTTACCGAAATTTGAACAACTACGGTAGTATCAAATAGCTTCTGCACCTGTGCTGAAATAGTTATACCTCCCTGCTGCGTAAACTTGACAGCATTGGTCAGCAGATTGAGAAGGATTTGCTTAACCCGCAGTTGGTCGCCCAAAATAATATTCGGGAGATTCTCATCAATGACCACATCCAAAGTAAGTTTTTTGTTAAATATGATCGATTTCTGAGTCATAACAACATCATTTATGCATTGTTTCAGAATAAACTCCTCCGGTACGGTCATTATCTTACCGGCTTCAATCTTTGAGAGATCAAGGATATCGTTGATGAGAGTCAACAGGTTTTGTCCCGACACTTCAAGAGCATTAACATACTCTTTCTGTTCTGTGCTCAGATCCGTCATTTCAAGAAGCTGAGTCATCCCAATGACACCGTTCATTGGAGTACGGATTTCATGACTCATGTTGGCAAGGAACTCGCTCTTGGCAATGTTGGCGGCCTCTGCGACGGCTTTTGCCAAGTGTAATTCCTCTTCCACCCGTTTGCGCTCGGACAGGTCAATAAGCTGCATCAGCAGAATATCGGCGCCATTAGAGTACGTCGGCAGAATTCGACACTCAATCAAAACCTTCTTGCCGAAAGAGCTGACTATGTCAATTTCAAGCAGCTTTGGATGTCTTTCCTGTAAGACGGCCAGGCAAACATCGAGCAAACCGGATTGTCGCCATGAGGTAATATTGTGGAAGTTCTGCGCCATCAGTGCTTCCCTTGTTGCGCCAACGAGGGTGATATATGCATCATTCACCAGAATACATTGGCCGCTTGCGGCGTACACTCCCATCGGCAAGGGTGAGTTAAGCAGAATCGTCTTGTTGAAATCGAGTGCATCGGAAAGAGCATGAGTACGCTCGGAGACCTTGCGTTCGAGGGATTGATAGAGCCTGACATTCTCGATGGAGATGGCCAGTTGTCCGCAAAGCATGGAGATACTCTCCACCTGGGCGGCCGTGAATGCGGCCCGAAACAGCCGATTCTCGAGCGTAAGGAAAGCGCTGACGCGACCGCGTACCAGGACAGGCAAAGTCAGCAGGGAACACATCGGCATGTCTGCAAAATGGCGTTCGGTAGAAAAACGGCTATCGATCACCGCATCATCAGATACCAGCGGTTTGAGCATTTTCAGACCCAGTCGCACAACGCCGGCGGGAATGATCAGCCGCTCCTCAGCCTCATGCATTGTCATGCGTTCCAACGCCTTGCCGTTACACATCCCGCCCTCCAGATTCCAGCACCCGGTCTCGTCGCAAAGGAGAAGGTGCGTGTCTGTCGCACCAATCAACTGGCCCAGCAGTTCCACTACCCGGGTCACCAATCGTGGTTGGGAGGTTTCAGAGGCCAGCGCCTGCGAGGCGCGCAGGAGGGCTTCATGGTCAAGAGCGTCGCCATGCCTTCCGCTGGAATTGTTTTTACGGCCGGCATCCACAAATGGAAGCTCGTCCTGCATTGCACATGCTTTGCCAATGGCGCCCCATTCCCAATAGAGATCATGGGCGCGTGTCAACAACGGGCGACCGGCGTGCTCCATTTCGCGGCGCATACAGAATTGTCCGGCCAGCTCGGAAATCAGTGCATTTTGCCAGGGTCGTTGGTGTGCCTGTGCTTTTCGCAGAGCCTGTTCGAAGGCCTGGAAAGCCGCCCATGGATCGTCGAGAATATCAAGTCGCTCCGCTTCAATCAAGTCGTGGAGGTGGCTGAAATTCATGGGCGCATCAGCGGCCCGTGCGGCCAGCCATGCCTGGTTTTCGACGATTTGTTCCATCAAAGCGGGGCGTTCGGTAATCGTAGCATCCCTATATTGCCTGATGAGCGCCAACGAATGCAGAAGGTTGGCCAGGGCGGTCGCATAAAAACCGATGATATGGGGCGTGAGTTTAACACCAGCCTCGGCATGAGTGATCAATGCGGCTTTCTCACCAAACATGCAGGCGGTCAGCGCCCTGTAGATGTGGAAATGGCACAGCGCCATCGGATTTCCCAGGGCGGCGAGCAGATGAGCCTGTTCATTGAAATCGGCATCGTCAAAGCTGCCTGGTCGTATGGTCCTGCCTTCCAGTGCGCGTACCAGTTGTCTGTATGTGAGATAAGTCTGCTCGCCATGCTGGTTCCCGGTTTTTCGACTGAAGGTGAGCGCGGCCGCAACCTCCGCGTTCATCTCCGTTAGATGTGCGCAGGTGTCCAAAAGCGCGGTCTGCGAAGTGAAGAATGTATAACAGCACATTTCCAGTTCCCCGGAACGCAACAGCCCATCGAACGCGGCATGGGCATGCACCAGATCTTCCTCCAGCGGTTGAAACCAATGGCTGTTGAACAGACCGAACACATGCTGCGTTCGAGCTGTTTCTGTGCCGTGATCGCGTGCCAATCCGGTTGCCAGCGAAGCGCAGGCGGTGCGGTAACCGGTCGCGTAGTCGTTGCGTTGCGTTATTGTGGAGTAAATCAAATATCCCGCAGGAAAAAGCACAGAAGGACAGAAACCATTCTCGATCCACAAGCGAACGAGTCGCATCTGCAACCAGCGCGACAATGTTGGCAGGCAAAAAAAAGTAGCCGGTCCCAGGCCATTCATGAGTTTTGCGGCGCCAAGAAGACCTTCGTCTACCAGAGTCGGGCTGTTTGGCAGTCGCTCCAGAGCACCGTTGTCGATTTGATTGTAGAACAAATTCATCTCGTGCTCTATCTCGTCGGCCAAATCTCCGGACGGCGCAGCCACGCCAAGACGTTCAAGTAATACGCAACCAAGCCTGACGGCATCATCGTAACGGGTTCGATTGGACAGACTGATAATCTGCAGGCAGGCAGAATCAACCAGGCGCAAAGGTGATTCGGTATGGGTCGCAAGCAGGTTATAGACCTCATCTGCTTCGACGTTGCGGGATTGGCTGAAAAGCGCCAAATGCAGTTCGACATGGAAGGTGAACGCTGCCGGGTGATCGTTCCGCCATGGATCCGGTGGAAACAGCTCAATCCCCAGGTGCAGGAAATGTTCTGCGGTTGCAAATGAACCTGCAAGGCGGGCCTTCACAGCCGCGTCGAAAAACAATCGGCGTGCATCTTTGCGCTCTTCGGCTGAGACGATCAATGGCGTGGCGGCGGCATAATGTTCAGCAGCGCTGGATTGAAAAGTCGGATTATCACCGGCCTGGGCGAACCGACGGGCCATTGCCAGATGTAATCGACATAACCAGGAGTCATCGCGCAGGCGGTAAACCGCCTGTTGCATTCGGTCGTGGCAAAATCGGAGCGGGGTTCCGGGGTCGGCATTATAAAATGCAAGCGAGGAAAGTGTGACGAGAATTCCGCGTTCCAGAACAGGCACAAGCCGATCTGCGAGTTGCCTCAGATTGTCGCCGGTGGCAAGCGCCAGAAGACCAAGTGTGAAGGCGCTGCCCATGCATGCGGCTGAGACCATAACCTCGGTGGTGGCGTTTTCCCATTCAGCGAGGCGTTCGACGAGAAAATCCACAACATTGGCGCTGGCGGACTGTTTTGAAATTGCGGCTGCGTCCCATTGCCATTGTCCTCGCTCAGTGTCGGGCCACAGGCTTTTTTCACGAAAGAGGGCATCGAGAAACTGGATCGTAAAAAACGGATTTCCGCCGGTCCTGGCAAACAAAGCGGCGGCTAACTCCCGCACCGCGTCCGGCGGATTATGCAACATGTCAGCGAGCAATGAGTTGAGATCGCCGACCGTCAGGCTCGACAAAGTCAAAACCTGAACCGGTTTTCCCGTAGAAGCAGGCCTACGCAACAACCGCAACAGGGGATGTGCATCATCGACCTCGTTATCACGATAGGCGCCAATCAATAGCAGACCATCGGCCGTGGTTTCCTCCAGCAGAGCGCTGATGAAGTCAAGCGATGGCTGATCAGCCCATTGAAGGTCGTCGAGAAACAGAACCAGCGGATGGGTCGGTGTAGCGACCTGCCGCAGGAGAGCTACGAGCAGAGTTCGCAAGCGGATGAGCGCTTCGATGGGCCCGAGTTCTGGTGCGGGCGCCTGGGGGCCAAGCAGCACCGCCAGTTCGGGGATGATCTCAAATAACACGCCGACATCAGGACCGATTCCGGACAGGATTTTTTGACGCCATCGCTCAACCACCGCCTCGGGTTCGGCGAGAAGTAACTGGCACAATTGGTGCGTGCTTTGCATCGGGGCCAGGAAGGGGCGATCATGCTGGAATTGTTCAAATTTGCCGCTTATGAACAGGCCCCGGCTAAGGGTAACGGGACGATGGATTTCGTGAATCAGGGCCGTCTTGCCGACTCCGGAATATCCGGCTACGAAAAGCCCTCGAACGCAGCCTTCGGCCACGCTTGCAAACGCTGCCAGCAACGTTGCCAGTTCATTGTCGCGGCCATATAAGCGGCGAGGCGGTCGAGGCGAAAGGGGAAGATCGCGTTCTTTCAACCGCACCTGATCGAGCGGTTCATTCACGGTCAGGGCTTTACGCAATTGTCGCAGATCATGGGCAAGGCTTGCCGCGCTCTGGTAGCGATCATCCGGTGTCTTGGCCAGGAGCATCAGAATCAGTTCGGATACACGGAGCGGCAACCACGGCGCCCGTTCTCATGGCGGAATCGGAGAGCGAGCCAGATGGGCGTGGATGAGACTGAGGGTATCAGTCTCGTCGAATGGCGGGGCGCCGGTCGCAAGCGCGTAAAGAGTTGCACCAAGAGAATAGAGATCAGTGCGGTAATCGACCGAACGATTCATTCGGCCGGTCTGTTCGGGCGAAAAATAGGACGGATTGCCGGGGAGGCGACTGTGGTGGGCGAATTCAGGGTGTTCCTCGGCAAATGTGCTGGCCAGACCGAAGCCGATGATCTGAACCTGTTGATTATCTGGTAGAATCAGGATATTGGAGGGATTGATGTTTTTGTGGATGATACTTCGTTCATGGATCGCCGCAATGATTCGCGCCAGTTCCTCGGACAACGCGAGGAAGTGCTCCAGGTCGTGACCGCCAAAGAAACCCGATTGACTCAGCGGAACCCCGCCGAAATCTTCCAGGACGAGTTTCTGGTGGGAAAAGTCGAATCGCGTCAGGCGCGGACATCCGGCCACGTCCTGCAACCGCTCCAGTATCCTCTGTTCGTTGTGTAGAACAGCAGGAAAGATGCTCATATCATTGCTACTCATGCCTGGTCCTTTACAATCTGTCTGTTCGCTGTAATACGTCTAATGCTCCATACTTGCTAACACCGACAATAAATGACCCAATTCGTCCAGGATTAAATGATAAATCCGATGAAGTAGTCCGACAATAATTGACACCAATCTTGATGCAAACCTTGACATCCTTTGTTCCAGATGATCGCATATTGCCTCATATGAGCGGGATAGCGAGGTAATTTTTATAAGGATTCTGAGCAGATTTTGATGTCAATTAAAGTCGGACTGTTTGGGTCAAATAATTTCGGTCGGAAAGGTCACATATTGCCGGACATAGCACCATACTACCACATAGTAACCGTTACGAAATAACCTTTACAACTTTATTAGGACTAATATTATAGTTCCATTCACCATGAAACTTATATCTTTTTAAGT
>SERZ01000671.1_pt1 | contig 22336 bp, 33 predicted proteins | sample 3171461 | NCBI WGS metagenome assembly SERZ01 (sample SAMN06051861, study PRJNA518727) | freshwater metagenome | biome: subpolar coniferous forest; feature: holomictic lake; material: water; isolation source: holomictic Lake 227, 6 m depth | place: Canada: near Kenora, Ontario | collected... | reverse complement strand
CGCGCCTTGATCTCAGCCAGCAGCGCCGCTCTGCCGGCTTGCCATGCTTCTAAGAACGTGGACTTGAAGGCGTATTTGGTAGATTCGGCGTAGTCAGCGTCAAGCCACCACTTCTCGAATGCTTCGCGTGAGGTTGTCATTTCAATCCCCTCGACCCTGTTGCGAAGGGCCACGATCTCGTCGGCGGCAGCAGCAAGATCAAGAATAGAAATAATTGTCCATAAAGCTCTGTCGTCGCCTATGCGGGGAATCTCATTACGCAGTCGTTCAACGATGTCCATCTTCAAGCTCCTTGAATGCCTCATTCAAAATAACCTTTCTATTTCTCATTTCAATTTCATAGCACTCAGGGTCAGCAACCAACTTCGCCGCCTCAACCACGGCGATCAGTTTAAGAAGATCATAAGCATTAACCCATACAGATTCAGCAAACAGATCGGTATTTTTTACCGTTGCAATCTCCGCCTCCGCTGCGGCTTTCAGTTCGTCTAGGTTCACTTAGGGCCTCCTTGAATTATCGTTGCCATGACAGTTGTCCATGATGAAATCTACATATTCATCAGAATAGCAAAGATCATCAAGCTGATCTGGTGTGAAAGATTCAAAAATGCTCATCAGAAATACCTCACACGAGTAGAATCAGTATTGAAGAAACGGGCATCATAATCGTTGTCAAAACCCCAATTGATGCCAGGCTTTTCGCCATGCGGCACACTTTCGGAGCCAAGATATTGAAACCCTTTGTAGTTTCCGGTACGGTGCAGCACTTCTTCCAGGACAGCAATCATACCTCGCCGATATACAGCGCCGTCACTCCCAGCGAGCGAACTATCAGCAAGAACAGCATTGACAGTTTCGCGAAGGTCATTAACATCGATGGTTTTGCGGCTCATTAGAACATGCTCCGAGTAATATATTCAACCGGCACACCGGCATTCTTGATCTTGAATGCATCACCGGTCTTCGCCCAGGACATAATCTGATCCTTAAGTTCGTCCAGAGCATTGTCAAAATTAATAGTGGAGTAAATCAACGACCAGTCGCCATTCGGGTTACGTTCCGGGTCATTCAATTGGCGCATTACGCGATATTGGTAGACGGGTTCTTGATAGGTGTTAGACATTTTGCTTGCTCCGTTTCGTCATTCGATGAAACAATTATAACAAAAGCAAGCAAGAGAATCAATGGGTATGTAACCCATTGATTCTATTGAAGAGTATTAAACTGCTAGGGATCTTACTTCAGCAAATGATTGATCTCGAACAAGAACTCCGTTTTCCCACACTACTTCTAGGGCTTTATCGATGACTTCAATATGCCCATTGTGGAGCGGTTGGAATCTTCCAATCAGCACCATAAAATCATACTGTTTCATATTATCTGACATTTGGAAATCCTCCAAAATTGATTGATGTTCGCAGTCTATCTGCTTACTGTATATTTATTGTAAATGAAAACCTAGTTCTTGTCAAATATTTTTCGCAAGAGTACAAGAATAAGAAGTGCGCCACCAACGAAGTACTCGTCTTGAGATATCAGTACGACGCCGAAGGTTAGTATTACAATATCCATCATAACGACTCTAGATATTTGAATGCTTCGTCGAAGTTAGCTACAAACGTCTGGTACCGCCCAATGTCTGCCGGTTCAATATCACTGGCGTTCTTGGTTATACAAATTACCGGAGCTTCAAAACGTTCCGCCAACTTCACTGCCCAGAAACCACCCATGAAGATATTTTTCCTGATGTATCTGTCATCACCATATAGCAACTCACGCTTTATCTGAATTACATCTTCGTCATTATCTGGCGACATTACAACGACAACATCGTACCCTGCATCTAAGAGCCTAGGTAGGTTATTGGTGTCGTCACTGCCAGGATATGGGAAGTAAAAGATTTTAACAGGTTTCATACCAACTCCCGTAATTCAAGATACATCTCGTTGTACTTCTTCATGCGAGCAACATCCTTCTCGGTGATACCCTTCAATCGACGGATATCGCTGTTGTGGCGCAAGTCGGCCAGCTTAACAGCAATAGTGTCTTTGTTGCTCTTGATACCTTCCAAATATTCTTTAGCTGTTTGGCCTGGCATCTTTGTGAGCAATCTGAGTGCTGATATGACACGAGGAGTAAATCCCATGTCTTCCAAATCTTGGAAAGTTACATCTGTGTCCTCAACTACATCATGCATCACCGCAATTGACATAAGCTCCATGTCATCTGATTTAAGGTAATGCATCACCTTCAATGGGTGGAGCGAATAGGGAACACCACCCTTATCATATTGCCCATGGTGTTTGGTTACGGCTAACACCAATGCCTTCGATAACAATTCTATTTTGTCCATAATACACAACCTTAATAGGGTGAAAAACAGTTTCTTATAAATATAATATATGAAATTTGGAAAGGAATCAAATGTTTTATAACCTATTGATTCAATTATATAGAAATGACAATGAATGTCAATCGCTACACTAACTCTTTGATTTCCAATGATTTCCTAAATGACCCATCAGTCTCTTGGTGTGCAATTTACCATCACCAAGTGTTCGGTCATATGAATTGTCTGGGTTGTGTTGAACTATCTCTTTCCCTGTCAATTTTCCGGCTTCCTGATTAGGAATTTCAGGATGGCCATGCTTCTTAAACAAGTGCTCCATTGCGTGTGATACTTCGCCCCAAGCTCGTTTGTCATGGTTATCGTCTTTCACCATACGATGCAGGTCAGCCTTACCCTGATCAGTTCCATTTGTTCCTGCAGCAATCAATTTCTTTCCGTGATGCTTTTTGTAAATTGCAACAGCATGAGGAACACCTTTGCGTTTCTTCAACTTGATAATGTGGTCTGGGTGGTGGATATCTTGGTGTATTGCTTCTTTTTCTTTGTCGGTACCACTCCCCAGGCCACCGTACCCACCCACAGAATGATAAGAGCTAGACAGCATATCGTGAATAGCATTTGCATAATGTGATTTCTCCTTGGGTGAATCTGTTGTTACCCAGTGCTCGGCAAGGAACTCTTTGAACTTAATCATCGCGAACTCCATGAATATGATTTAGTATGTTTTTGTAGTTGTCAATTTGTTCGGTGTTGTTCTGTATTCTTCCAGCAACCCTCTCGTGCATTCGCCCAGGAACCCAATTTGGTTTATCTTTCACATGTTCTCTGTTCTTTTCGACATCTATCCCAAAATGGTGAGCATGACGATCCGGATTCCATTTGAAGTTTGGTGATGATATTTCTTTGTGTAAAGCTTTAGCTTTTTCTAGATCATCAGAATGATGTTTAATCCTTTTATGAAGCTCATCCATTATATGCGGCCGAACTTCAATCTTATGTTTCACTTTTTTCAAATGAATAGCACGCGTTGATACTTCTTCCGCTTCTGATCTGCTTTCACCTTTAGTACTAACAGGCACATCTCTATCTGATTTTGATGCCATAGATCTGTCAGCATATGGATGTAATTTATGCCTAGATCGCATATCTTCGCCGTCTAATGTAATTCTAACACCATGGTTGCCAAAGTTCAAATTTTTATTTCTTGTTAGTGATACACGTGTATCATGATCTGGTTTCAGTGGTGTATCTCTTGTTGCACTCCATGTTGGGGAATCAAAATCCTTCTTGGATAATTTTCCCGTTTTTACAATATTCTCTAAATTATGGAGATCAGTAAAGTGATAAAGAGGGGCATGATTGCTTTGTAGGTATTTCTCAGCAAGGAACTCTTTGAACTTAATCATCGTCCAGCGGCTTTCTTGTATGCTTCTTGCCAATCTTTCGGAACGTCCCACTTGTAAAACTGATCGGCTGGAATACCCAATGAAACCATCAACCGTTTCTTAAAAGTCGCCCATCCATACATCCATCCTGGAATCCTTTTGACTGCTGCTACACTAGCTTTCGGTACAACTGATTCTTTCAGTTTATTGAAACTCTTGATAGTCTCAACAGAGTTCTTCACGTAGTCATCCGACATTCTATGAACATTCTTAGTGATATTTTTCTTAGCATTTGGGCCCTTTGTTGGTGCCACTATTCCGTCATCGGAAAACTTTGCAAGACGCTTGGTGAGCATTCGGCGAAGATCGCTACGAGCACCTTCATCTAATTGACAGTATTCTTTAAACTTAATCATGTAGTAAATGTTCTTTTTGATGATGGTCTTTGATGTATTTCTGTGCCTGTTTTATATTGGAAGATCGCTTAGATTCCCATTTGCATCCTGCTTCCAAACACCTGCCATGATATGCCTTCACACCAAACACTGAAGTTTCTATAACAGCACCTTTGGCACTGTGAGTTCGTTCTTCATGCAGAGCTTTATGTGTGCCATCTCTCAATGACTTGCGGACAACTTCTCCATAACTACTATATTTTTTCAGTTCATCATCTGACATATATTCTTTTGTTTTGACTGCATTTTTTAATTTCTTATGCAGCACAACCCAGCGTTTTTCCAGATCAGTCAATGGTTTGTTATGCTGATAGTCATGTTCTCGTTTCTTGTCATCAGCATTTACATCTGCTACATGACTTGTTATAGCATGTTTCTTTGCTGCTTCAAATGCAGGTGCAGCATTCTTGGTGAAATCTGTGAAAGGATGTTTGCTTATCTCTTTACCATTATGATGAACAGTGTAATGACCTCCACGATCATCATCATTTTCGTGGTAGGAAACTGTAACTTTTCCTCTTTGAAAGGCATAGTTTTCAGTAATGTATTGTTTGAATGTGATCATATGATTATTTATCAGATTTTAGCGCGTGAAAAAGGGCGGATCACCCGAAGATGTCCGCCTTAATTTCATACTTTTAACACTAAACCATCCCTTTTGCATAGTACAAGAAACCTTATGAGTTTCAGTCGATATAGTACAGCATTAGATATTGGTTTGTGTCTCTTTTCTTTCAGACTTTGATTCGATTGAGTGAGAATAGGGTCGCTATCATCAGGTTCAATTTCATCTGTGTCTTGACTGTTACTTGCTAGCTGAAACGCCTGTAGATGGCGCGGCGACCGGTGCTGCAACAGCCTTGCTTTTTGCAGGCTTTACAACCTTAGCCTTCTTAACCTTAGCCTTCTTGACCTTAGGCGCCTTGATACCAGCCTTAGCGGCTTCCTTAGCAACTACAGGAGCTGGAGCAGCTACAGGAGTTACAACAGCATCAGCAGCCATCGCATTGACAGCAAAAAAAGCAACAACAAGCATAAGTACGTTCTTCATAGTGTTTCCTTTCAAATTACAACAAACCCCAATAATTTATCGCCTGACTGGCAACTTCCGGGGGTGATACGGAGATCAGTGTAGCAAAATATAGAAATTCAGTGAGGCGCTTGGGTAATAAGGAGCGCCTCAATCCACAAGCCAAAGCAAATGCAATAAAAGGGAGTGCGAAATCTTCAGCAATAGCTAAAACTAGAAAGCGTATCTATAGAGAAGATGGTTCTTGGTATTGGGGACATACTAGTTGATTCTGTTACGAAGCTCAACTAGAAAAGCTCTACTTTATAAAGAAGCCTAAGCCGCTTTTAAAGAATATGCGTACTCATCGTTAGCATTTAGTATTTTGTCTCTTTACTGCTACGGCTTCAACTTTGCCGATTCCTAACTTTGACTACTCCCTACGCAATCGACATGTCTTCAGCCCCATAACAAAGTGCACTATTGAAATGTACTTTGTGGTGGAGCTGGTCGGAATCCCACCGACTTCTTGCCCAAGTTTCATAAAAGCTTCAAACAGAATTCTTTGTATCCAATGCATCAAACAATACCAGAGACCTTCAAATCCATATTTGGCGTCTTCATCACAAAGACAGCATTTATTAGGTCGATCTCTGGTGCCATTCTTTTCCATTACAACGAAATACCGCAGTGCTGATCTAGGTAACGAATAGCACGGCTACTGCAACTTCTTATACCAATCAACCGCTCGAGAATGCTTTGGCAGAAAGCTCTTGATGTATTCCATCTGATCTGCTAAGATATGACGATTAGAAAGAATCAAAGCCTCTTGACGATTTGGAACATACGGTACAAACAAAAGCTCCAAACCAGCTTCTTCCAATGTATGAGATCCTTTTTTGTTATTGCAACGCCAACAGGCGGCGATACAATTTGTCCAGGTATCAAGACCACCCCTAGAAACCGGTACGATATGGTCTCTTGTTAGCTTGGCTTCTGGGAAATGATGACCACAGAAACCACAAGTAAGGATATCTCGTCTGAAGAGGTTTTGGTTGGTTAGCGCAGGCGGCTTGTTACTATGCTTGAATTTGCCTTTGATGCTAATAATAGTACCAACCTCAATATGACTGCGTTCACCGGTCATACGGGATATACCACCAAGAAACTGATCTTCGGTACCCATTTCAAATGAAATGAGATCTTTTGCGGAAAGAGTTACCGCATCCTGCCATGGAAGCCATTGGTGTGGTATACCATCGCTAGTCAGAGCTAAAACAAGAGGATGTTTCATCTGAATTTCCTTTCTGTTATTGTTTATTTATTCAATATAAATCTGGATTCTCTCTACGAACTTGTTGAACTACTTTGTAGTCATAGTGAGCATCCGACATTCGGTTCATACACTTGAGAAGCTTCTCAGCTGACTTCGTGTCGCCCTTTTCAAGAAACTCTCCAATCTTGGATCCTGATTGAACCCAAACGCCTTTAAAGAATCGGTAACCTTTCATACCTTCACCGCCAATTCAAATGAACCACAACAGTTGTAAACTTCAAAGCCGCGCATGCCATCCTTCTCGAAAGGAGTGATCCAATCGCGGCTACCAAATACAAACCATGCTCCATGGATTCCGAGTTCATTCTCGTGAGTCCCAGGTTGTGCCAATGTGAAAGATTTGTCACCACAAGGCATAACACCGTCAACCGATCCGTCAAAATGCGACTTGGTTGCGATATAAACCTTTCCCTTATTCTTCCGAAGGAATGACTTTACAGTAGCCAGTGTGATCTTTGCCATTTGATTCTCCTTGTGGTTCACTTCCAATACATAAATTATATGTGAAAGCAACGAAAATATCAATGGTTATCTAACTACTTGATTTATATGGAATATGGAGCCCTCTGTCAGCCTCGAACTGACTCCTACGGATTACGAAACCGTTATACCACCAGCTAATACTTAGAGGGCTAATTTTGGAGGAGAGCGATGGCGGCGGGAGGGGGACTCGAACCCTCGAACCCATTTCTGGATCACTGCTTTCCAGGCAGCTGCAATAGCCACTATGCGACCCCGCCATGTTACTGATGATACTCCCAAAGAGCATCGAAAATCTTACTTACGTTGTGGTTGTAGAATCCACTCGAATTGATGCAGTTGAATTCTATCACCTTCAATTCTCCGTTAACAAGTGCCAAGTCCATACAACAGCAAGGATCTGGCAACCATTTATCTGCAAAGGTTTGTGCTTCTATTATCGTTTCTGTGCATGTTGTGTGTTGTTTAATAAGCTGACCATGAGCACGATACATGCTTCCGTCGACAACCTTTCCACCAACCACAAACCAACGCCACTCTGCTTGAATATTCTCTGGTTGGCAAATTACAACTTTAGTATCCATTTCGAGTTTGTACGAACCAGAAGAAGCACACGATACAGCATCCTTCAACCAATCATATATCTCACCAGCCTTCATTACTTGGCCTGAAAATTGTTTCAAATCTTCTGATGGACGGATAAACAACTCCATTTCAGGGTCTTGATAACAAAGAGCATCCAAATGTGCTTCAATCGTATCTACGTTATCGTTCAACATGTCAGATCGATGTTCAAGAGAAGTTTCATAATTGAACTTGCTTAGATCAAAATGCAAACCTTTCCATTTCATATCGTAAGCAAGTGTAGTGAATAACGTTGAACCGTATGGAATGAAGTCTGTTCCAACCAATGGTTCATCGGATGTAATCTCTCTAGAGAATGGGATCAGTCCGACAAAACGATGCGGATACTTTTCAACTGCTTCTTTAGTCAGTTTCAGTTGATTTTCATTCATCAGGTTGTGTTGTATAACAAATTCCATCTCATTCTCCATTATTGGTACCCTCGGCTGGAATCGAACCAGCGAAGTACAGGATTAGGATTCCTATCTCTGTTCCATCAGCGAGGATATTGTTTTGGTCCCCCATGACGGTAACGATCCGCCTCTTTCGGCTTCGAAGGCCAAAGTCTGTCCATCAGATGGGAGTATTCTTTATTGCTTGGTTGGTGGCCAAATATCTATTAAGCTGTTCCAATGATGTCTTAGCATCTATATGAAGTATTCCGCACCCACCTCTATCATTCCATTGTGGTATATTCATTTCACTGTCGTCTATCAGCACATCACCAGGAACACAGTGAAACTGTTTGTGTTCAGCGTGCGGACCAATTTGAAAGTTTTCTAAAAGAAAAGGATAATGTTTCTTTAACCACTCTCGTTTATGTTGCCTAGCTAACGGAATACGTCCAATCTTCGGAATAGCTGTTAGTACACCAATCTCAAAGTTAAATTCATACGATAATCGTTGCACACCATACACCAACTCATCAGCATCAGGCATTTTGTCTAATAGTGAGTAGATATCCTTGTGGTTTTCCATCGCAGCCCAGCCAGAAGCTGAATCTGGGAAATCACGAAGTCTCTTACCAATTAGTTCGATAGTCTTGGAGTCAAAATCCGGAATGCATCCATCCATGTCAAGATAGACTGTTATCATATATTCCTCATTTTATCCAACACTGAGTACAGTTATCGCATTCAATGTTTAAGTTATTGAAAAAATCTATTGGTTCGTTGGTGCCAGTACTCAAAGAAATATAATTGCAACACTTGTCCTTGCAATTCTTACAATCTACATCACAATAATCAGGAATGTAGCAGTTAGAATTTGTTCGATTAGGAAATGAACGACAACAGGACGGGCGAGAATCATAGATAGAACACAATTCTTCTTTACTCAGATACGGGCATCTTGGCATATCACTCCTTCAAATTTTACAGGGTGGCGCCTCTCGGCGGTTCTAGGAAAAGTAGGTTTTAATTGCTGAAACCACCCTTGAATTACATTATACGATTATAAGAGCCGTACCGCACTCGCTACAAAACTTATTTGTCGCTTTATTCACTCTACCGCATGTTACACAAGTGGGTTTCGCTTTTACGGTGACAGCTTGCTTTACCAAATTCTGCCCCATTTCGCCAACCAATTTGATTACCATAACAGTACTAGCATCAGTTAAGAAACCAGATACTTGTGTGAATTTTTGATTGCTTTCAGATCCAGGAACCGTGATACCGACATCCCCAACCATCCTGTTGAATGTTTGTGTAGTCGCTTTGCAGCCCGCTGCACCGACAGCATCTGTAAATGAGCTTTGTGTCGATACACTATTTGTAGACAGAGTGGAACGAAGTGCTCCGCCCCAGTTCGGTTGGTTTGGGTTGCTCAGTTTTGGACTTCCGATTAGTGTCTTGTCATACCAATCATAGCCTCTAACACCAGGAGGATAATTCCAAGGATTATATCCACCATTATTCCAGACAGGAATTCGCTCATATGCGAACTCAATACGAACTAAGCCATCTTCAGCACCAATACCACGATGCTTTTCAATGTTGGATGTTCTGGCAATAAATTTGAATCGATTGCCTTTATCGAGATCTTTCAGATAACGCTCAAGCTCTAAGCTTGAATTTGCGTTGATGATAAGTTCGGTTCCATTCAAAACATCTTCACCATCAATAGAGACTTTAACTGAGGCTCTACGACTATTCATGTTTTTGAGGTAGATCGAAAACTCAGACGCGAACGGCACATATACAGTGTCACCGAACTCACGACAAACTTTACCGCCAACCTTCACTGCTATTGCTAGGTTATTGCTATGCATCATTTTGTACTCCTTCTTTTAACGGCGCTCAGCATAGACGCCCAAATTTAATGCTGATTCTGGAGAACTTTTCAGTTCAATTCTTTTTGTGGATAATGCTCCTTGTACCAATCTGCGAACAGCCTATCGAAGGTGTCAATATGAGTGGAAATATCTTTGATTGCCCCGTCTAGAGATTCAATCGACGGCGACATTATCAGTAATCGCATGTTAGTATCTACTATGCGATGGGAGAGAAGGTGATCATCTAAGCCAGGATACTGTATGGTTTGCATCCATTCTTCTTCAAACTTCTCGTGGTCACTCCAGCTCTTATGTAGGACGTTAACTTTTGAACGTATAACTTTTTCATCATCAACAAGCTCCTTCTTTAAGTCAGACAAGAGCGAAAAGAGGACAATGTGTTGAGTGTCCAAAGCTTTAACATGCAATTTTAGATGATAATCCATAACCATATTTATATCAATATTGGTACCCCCTTCTCGGACTCGAACCGAGATAAGCCATTGGTGGGTAGTCTGAGATTCGAACTCAGAGACCGTTACTTTTGAGGAAACGAGGTATACCAATTCCCGTCAACTACCCGTACATTGTTTGTGGAGGTCATGGTGGGTAACGCTCCCACTTAAAACTCGCTTATGAAACGAGCGACTCACTTTTCATCCACATGACCGTAAATTTGCTTCAAAAATACTCCAACATTCTTGCCAAGTCCATTTCTTACTGGACTCATAAACTTTTTCTCTTTTCAAAGTTAAGCACATATCAATAGCCATCATTAGATCGTTGCTTAGATATCCATTCACACCGGTTTTGACGATATCAATAGGACCCGGAACTGGATACGCCGCAATCGGTGTTCCGCAAGATAGGGCCTCAATATTGACGACACCAAAAGTGTCCGTCTTGCTTGTGAATACAAACACGTCAGAGTTAGCATAATAGAACGCTAGATCTTTTCCAAATTTGGTTCCAACAAAATGAACATCAGGATACTTTTTCTCTAGCTCTTTTCGATACGGACCATCACCAACTACTATCTTCTTAGCATTAGTATAATATAGTTTGCAGAACTCGTCAAGATTCTTTTCCTTCGACACTCTGCCTACACTCAGTAGCACAATACCATTAGCTAATCTTTTTTCCCTCAAAGATGGATTGAACACATCTTTATCGGTACCCCTCGACCATGCTTTGATGTTACCTTTGAACCCATTTTGTTTGAGGTCGTTCACCATCGTATCGGTTGTTGTTAAAACACAAACTGAGTTCTTATGAAACCATCTTACATATGCGTATGTTATCCACTCTGGGATCTTATAGATCTTCTTGAGGTACTCCGGGAATTTTGTGTGATAGCTAGTGTTGTACGGAATCTTGTTACGTTCGCACCAAACTCTGGCTGACAGCCCAATAGGTCCTTCTGTTGCTATATGGATGAAGTCGGGGTTGATGGCTTTGATTCTGTCGCTGATGAACCACGCCCAGGAAAGCTTAACTTCAGGATAGCCAGGACAATCAATATGACGGAACTGCCCGGGATCAAGATAAACAATATCGTACCCAGTAGCAGTAGCGTAGCTTTCAATGTTTTTGAATGTAGTAACGACCCCATTAACTTGGGTCCTTTCGTTATCAGTAACGACTAATATCTTCTTCACTGTTCATCGCCTCCGAGTAAATGATCTCAAATCGTCCATCTAAGTGTTCTACAATTGCTGTATTGCTTTCAACAAAATCGCCACAGTTGATATAAACGAACTCACCAAATTCTTTGATCTCTGGGTGATGAATGTGTCCGCATATGACACCATCTAACCCATCTTCAGCTAACGCTCTACTGATCGATTTCTCATAATCAGAGATGAAGCTAATTGCTTGCTTTACTTTATATTTTGTCCACTTTGAAAATGACCAGTGATTAGTAAATCCAAGTTTACGTCTAACAGTTGAAATATGTCGTCCAATCCATAACAGAAAATCATATCCTCTACTACCAAGATGTGTTAACCACATAGCTTTTGTTGCGAAGATGTCAAACTCGTCACCATGAACCAACAAAAAGTTCAGGCCATCGACAGTCTTATAGACAACTTCTTTCTTGATTAAAATGTTACCAAAATCTATTCCATCATATTCGCGAACAGGGAAGTCATGGTTTCCAGGAACATATACAACTTCAACACCTGATCTAGACTTCTTCAAAAGTTTTTGGATGACAGTGTTATGTGAGCTATGCCAGTAGGGATTTTTACTCAGCGCCCACATGTCAATAATGTCACCGAGAAGATAAATCTTCTCTGATTCTATCTTCTTTAGGACTCTTAGAACTTGTTCGGCATTGGATGATTTTGATCCGAGATGCACATCTGATATAAACAACGATTTTACTTTCATGCACACCTCATATTTGGCGAATCCTGAAGGAATCGAACCTCCACTCTTGGACTTGGAAACCAATGTAATACCATTTTACTAAGGACTCAATTAAACTTATTCTGCTTCTCGAATTTCTACCATTGTTTCCGCGATGTCAGACATGATTACCGAAACGATTTCCGCTGAAGATAGGTTCCCATCAAAAGCGTCCATGAACCGCCGCTGACATATTATCTGAGCTATCATTAGCCCATTGATTGTGTGCATCTTATGGTCCATGTCGCTAAATTTCTGGAGTACTTTATCCATCTTGTCCATCTTATACTCCGCGTTAAGGTAAATTAATATTTATACCATCTTAGGTCTTGGATATCTTTGTTAAAAACACAATGATAACCAATGGTGATGCCAAAACCGCTATTGCGAATACTCCGCCTAATATGCTTGTAATCATAACTGCTTCCTTATCTAAACAAATATTTATGTTATCTCCTAGATGGATTCGAGCCATCGATTCTTCTATACCAAAGAAGTAGTTTACCATTAGCTTATAGGAGCATTGAGTTTATAAATTACACGCAAGCTTAATTTCAGCATAAGTTTGCGACATATGAATCCTCTACCTCCGAGTTGAACGGAACGCAACCCTGCCTTCCTGGCCTACTCCTTCATGCTCGAGATAGAAGGTTAATCCTATGCAGGAAAAGTTATCGGTGTTCCAGTGTAGTTGCCGTAGAGAAATTTGGAGGAGAACCCCGGAATCGAACCGGCGACCATGCAGGTCGGACTTGTTTTCGAGGCAAGGCGTGGTGCGCCAATCACTCGCATTCTCCATTGTTTGGCGGAAGATGGCGGATTCGAACCCCCTAACCCTTATACAGGATCAAACAGCTTTCAAGGCTGTGTCGCGCTCCGAGACGATAGATCTTCCATTGTTCATTTACTTCTAAAAGACTCTCATCAAGAACCTTTTAGAAGGGACACTCAAACTACGTAGCTGTAAGAGATGAATGCCCCTTGTGTCTTTGTTAGATACATTCAACCAATTAGCAAACCAAAGCGCTATGACTATAAGAAGTTACATAGATAACTTTACCATTTGTTCAAGGCGGCGCAAAGTACTCTCGTTTGAAAATAATTTGCGCCGCCTGCTGGACTCGAACCAGCAGAACTCTATGTTATCCTGAGATACAGGATCGCTTTCCTGCTATTGTGTTGAACCTAAACCATAATGCTGTTAGGTCGATACTATACGTTTTGACGATACTTGATATTTCCCATACTTCTATCGTCCTGCGACTTTGCCAATTTGTCTATCCCCGCACTAAGCACACATCTACACAACCGGATCAATGGCGAAGGAGTTGAACCTTCTTTGAAATGTGCTTAGTGCGGGGAGATGGATTCGAACCACCAGATCAGAACAGAAGTACAGTCATACCTTCACGATGAAAATAAGACTGACCCATTCTTTTACTACAAACCTTATTGAAACGCCTTCAAAATAACCTTGACCAGATCGTTGCCGATAGTGCGAGTTACTGCTTCAACACTATTTGCACGCATACGAGCCTGCTTAACTTCCGAGATCAACTCGTCGATGATCGTAATCGTTTCAGCCTTCTGTGCCGATGTTGCTGCACCACTGAACTTCAAGATGCTGAATGTACCAACCGTCTTGTCTTGGCTCACTTCCTTAACCTGAGCAGGATGTTCCTTCGTTGCTTCATACAACACAACTGGAACGGTCGTCTTTTCTGTCTTTGTGGTCTTATCAACATTCTGAGCCTTCCATGCACCAGCACGACCAGACTGCGCATCAGCTTCCCAATTCACAGCTGCCGACAGTGTAGGCATACCTTCCATTACCTTGCGAAGAGTCTCAAGCCTATTTTCTAGACCAAGCAATTCATCAACAGGCAAACTTGTTGCCAATACTGCGCCCTTGTAGAGTACATCTGCCGTTGCAACTTGGTTGGTGCAATTCTTCTGCAATAGAACGTCTTCTGCAGTTGCCCATACATCAAGTGCATATTCAAGCGTCTCTGCTACCGTAGTAGGCAATTCGCGCTGTTCAAATGCAGCAGCTTCAAGAGCAGTATTCTGAGGACTGTCTTCCAACATCTTCAAGCTCTTTACCTGACCAGAAAACATTTCCGACTTACCAAACTTCTGAGTCGTGTCTGCAAGCAACTTCTGTGCTGCATTAGTACGGGTCTTCTCGACCGCCAATAGTTCGTGCATCTTAGCCATAATCAACATCTCCTTTTTGGGTTTAACTTCACTATAAACAATTATATGATACAAGGGTGCTACTGTCAAATTTATTTGGTGGGCCGCGAATGGAGTTTCACCATATCTTTCAGGTTATGTTCAGATCTGCGCAGACCATTCAACCCGCGGGTCATCGCCCTAACTAGTATCGCGCCCATTGTTTGGTCCCTCCCGTTGGTTCCGCCCCAACCTCTGATGCTCTTCAGGCAACCGCTTTCACTAGATTAGCTTGAGAGGGTAAATTCTTATGCATACTACTTGTCTCATTATACGCCATATGCAAGGGCGAGGTTCAAAATGTTTCGTTGCCATCTAGGAGATCAAGCCCGTATAGCGTCACCATCCTAGTCTATCAGTATGCGCACTATCGATAAACCACGGTGGCCATCTTACTCGTCAAAGGAGCAGTCAAGGAAACATTGTTCTGGCAGAGGTGGTGAGATTCGAACTCACGAAATGACGGGTTCAAAACCCGTTGCCTTAGGCCTGACTTGGCGACACCCCAACATATTTGGTAGGGGTACAGGGAATCGGACCCTGGTCGACTGGTTAAAAGCCAGATGTTCTGCCATTGAACTACACCCCCAAATTCTTTATTCTACATTATCGCTAGATACTATGAAGTCGTCCACCAAATTACGCATTCCGTCCAAATCAACAGAATAAGAAACATCGCCACCGTGGCCACAAGTTTCGCACCCACCTTCTACATGATATTCTGCGATGCCCATCCATTTGGCTGTCATATACGCCTTCAACATTTCTGCGTCTTTCTTTGTAATCATTTCAATCTCCGTTATCTTCGTTTCGGCCAATCATAGTTGGCATCTGGATCAGCGACACCTTTCTTACCCACTTGATTGGGATTCTCGCTGACCATTGTTACAAACGCAAAATTCTGTTTTCTTGCCACTTCACATTCTATCAATGCGTCTTTCAAATTGTCTGTTCTAAAACAATCAATGTCTCCAGTTGTACGATAGGTCCAATATACGCAATACATTCACTTCTCCTCATTATGTTTGGTGGGTTGTGTATGAGTCTCACATACGCAGTTGTTGAAGTTATCTCACCATGCAGGACATCCCCTGACAACCCATGGAATTTGGTACTCCGCCACAGTACCGACCTGCGTTCTTTCGGGTAAGAGCCGAATGCATCACTTTAATGCTTGCGGAGCATTTGTATGGTGGAGATGGTCAGTTATCCCACTCCACAATTCTTTGTTTCAGTTCTTCTAGTGTTATTGAACACTTTGAGTGTTTAGAAGAGTTCTCACCATGTCTCATTAACTTACAGTTAGCCGGATGAGCAATAATCTTTGGATCGATTCCATTCTCAAAACCATATCTAACGCTAACCATATGATCCCTACTAACACCTTGAAGATTGTCTCCACGATTTTTAGCTTTATACCAACCAAATTGTTCAATTAATGAAAAATCAAATTTGTTTGGGAAATCTTTTAAGTTAAAGTTGAACCTGCAATCTGCACCATAGTTAGCAAAATCTGATCTTTCGGCTCTTTTGGATTTGTTCCTGTGTATCATAGCACAACTCGTAGAACAAAACTGTTGAGTTTTTCTAAAGGTATTGTATGGGTTGCCGCAACTCAAACATATCTGAATAAATGGAATCTTTGGTTTACATTGCTTACCGTGCGATTCATTATACTTTCTGATAGAGTCTCTGGTTTTGTTTTTCGACTCCTCAGAACGAATTCTGTTCCTGTTGTTATAAGAACCAGAACAACTATTAGAACAAAATTTAGCATCTCTTTTATCGTAATCCAAAACGGACTGACACTCAGTACAACGATTTGGCTTCTTCTGATACTTTGATATTTCAACTAATCTAGCGACTTCCGCCTTCTTAGAAATTTCTTCGTACCTTCCATTGTTACCCGAAGAATACTTTTTAGATCCAAGATGAGTTCTATCAACATGAACATGGATCCCTTTCGATGTTTTCACTTCTCTGCAATAGATACAACTACATAAATTACTTTTCATTTGACTCTCCAAAAATACTCTATAGACTATTTATACATTTGGTGGATCAAATGATAGTCGAACCTAAAATATTTTTGGAGAGTGGGAGAATCGAACTCCCATCAGAAGCTTGCAGGGCTACTGTAATCCCATTATACCAACCCCCCGAATCTACAACTTTACTACAATTCTTTATTGTCACCCAACTCTTTCTTTGGACACTCGAAGTTCCACCTGCAGGTCACAGGATTACTTTGGGCTTCACCTGCATCAAATGATTGATTGAGATTAGTCACCAATCATTGACAAATTCTGTTTGTGTGCCTCATTAGGCTCTTATGACTGATTACCCTGCGCCTCAGGTGGCTCGTTCATAAGATAGGCGTGCACTGACGCCTGGTTAAAACTAATGAGCAGCCCCTTAGTGGTCCCGACCCACTATCTCTCTATTCCAGTACATTGGATCTGCAGATCCTTGTTTGTTTTAGCTAGCACTCACAAACGTACCATCACAAAGCATCCTTAGTCCATTTAGACGAAAGGGGCACATGAAACTAATTCTGGAGCGGGTACTGGGTATCGCGCCCAGTATTCAAGTTTGGAAGACTCACGTGTATCTATCAACACCTTACCCGCATGTAAAACTTATTCTTGGTTGTCCCCCACGGTTACGATCCGTGCCGTCGCCGCCTATCTAGCAGCTCTCCCAGGTTTATAAGGCCTAGCCGCACTCCGAGTGCTGAGGACAAATTTGGTACCCTTGAGTGGACTCGAACCACCATAATCTGGCTTAGAAGGCCTGACACCGCTCCTTCGGCAAGGGCATTGTTTGGTAGCCAGGGAGAATTATGATATCTCGACCTTCACTTTGTAGGAGTGTTGCTCTTCCTCTGAGCTACCCGGCTATATTGGAGTACGTAGTAGGAATTTAACCCACGTAGAATTGCTTTGCAGGCAATCGCCTAAACACTCGGCCATACGTACATTGTTCTTGGCGGAAGATATAGGATTCGAACCTATGTGCCCTTACGGACAAAAGTTTAGCAAACTTCCGCAATTGACCACTCTGCCAATCTTCCATTGTTTGGTACCCTATGCTGGTAACGCTCCAGCCTTTGAAGTTTCGTAGACTTCTCGCCGTCTGTCGGATAGGATATTTTGGTGGAGCAGAATAGGGTTGGCTACCTACGTTAGTCTGATCAGGACACTGCCTTTACGTGGCAGGGCGATACTGCATCGCTTTGCTACTCCATTGTTTGGTGCCCGTCTGAGGAGTCGAACCTCAGTGAGAAGATTATATAAATATACACAGAACCATAAGATTGACCGTTACAAGCGATCAATCAACCACACGAGGAGTGATGGCTGTCTGGTTCGCATATATTTATAACGAGGAGAATCAAATGGCAAATAAAACAAAATGTTCTTGTATCTATTGCAGAACACAAATTTCAACATCAAATCTTAAAAATCACTGTTTTTCTAAAGCTTGTGAGAGCGGAACAACACATAAACCAAAACAATTTATTAACAATAGTTTAGAGTGTCCATTTTGTAACAAAATTCATAAAACTCATAACAGTATGTGTCAGCATGCCGTTAGATGTAAACAAAATCCTAATAGAAAAATAAATCCCCATGCATTTGGTGGAAATAAGTATCACAAACCTGCATGGAATAAAGGATTATCTAAACACACAGATGACCGTGTAGCAAATCAAGGCAAAACTTTATCCGAAAATATGACTTCAGGTAAAACTAGCAAACCAACAAATTCACCAAAATCTAAAGCTGCGCTTGCTAAACTTTCAATTTTAGCAATAGAGCGCGGTTTAGGCGGAGTGAGACAATCAAAACGCATTGAATATAACGGAGTTAAACTTGGTTCTTCTTATGAAGTCACGTTAGCAAAATCGTTAGATGAAAACAATATTAAATGGGAAATTCCTGAAAAAGTATTTTATAAAGATTTGAATGACAAAAGAAGATCATATACCGCCGACTTTTATCTACCAGACTTCAATGTTTATCTTGATCCTAAGAATGATTTTTTAATCAAAAATATAAATCCTGCATTAGGTTTCCGTGATTGTGATAAAATCAAATGGGTTTGTGAACAAAACAATATCAAAGTTATAATACTTAACAAAACCCAATTAACTTGGTTAAATGTATTGGAGCTCTTGCAGTGACTTGCACACTGCTCACCGGGTTACAAATCCGGGCCTTCGCTATCTAAGGATCAAGAGCGTAATTCCATCTGAGCTAACAGGGCGTTAATTAAGCTTGCTATACTTTCTTCCTTTTCTAAATCCTTGTGGGATTAAATCAGTTTTCTTGATTTTTTTGTTTTCTACATCATTTGTGATCCACATAGTACCAGCCTGCGAGTTTTTTTCACCTTGTTGATGCCCGGTTTTGGCGAATGTTTCCTTCTTTTTTGCTATCGCAGAATCGCTTTTACTACGCAATCGCTCTTCTTCAGTAAAACCCCGAGGCACAAAGTCTGGAGAGTATATACCTAAATTTAATTCCTTACATTTATCGTGACCAATTTTTCCTATTACGCTAGAATAATCTTCACCAAAAATGTTTTTCATAGATTCAATAGCGTGGCGCATAGCTTTTTGATTTTTTAATTTCCTAGTATTCACTTCTTTATTGATGTAATCAAACCCACCATTACCACCACGGCGAAGATTATTGTAAACGAATATGAAAGAAACAGAGCTGACCGAGCAGAGAACGATTCTGCCTCCTCTTGATTAACAGTCAAGCACGTCTCACCGATGAACGTTATCGGTCAGCTCTGTTTCCTGCCCATGCACCAAGGCGCCTCCTCCACAATATGTTTTGACCCATTCTGTTTCTTGGATGGGTGTTCCTCAGAGTCTTTAGATTAGGACTCAAGTCTTCATATTACCTCAGTCGCAGAAGACTCTCTGCTGTTCTTGGTGCGGGAGGAGAGACTTGAACTCTCAATCCTTTCGGCGCTGGCTTCTAAAACCAGAGTGTATCCCATTCCACCACTCCCGCATTTGTTACTTAATCTTTCGGCCTTTCCTCCAACCTTCAGGAATAGGATCTGTTTTCTTTATCTTCTTACTTTCCTGCTCATTTGTAATCCACATTGTTCCATGCTGCGAATTCTTTTCACCTTGCTGGTGACAGATGTCTCTAAATCTAGCATCAACTCTCCGTCTAAACTCAGCACTTTTATTCAAAATAGAAAAATAACTTCCGTGTTTTTCATATGATGCTTTTCCACCGGCGCGGCTTATTTCGCGAAGTCTTGCAGCATATACAGGATCTATGCTTGCTTTATAACGCTTTGTTTTGTTTCCTAAAAATGCTGCTTTTTGTATTAAAGAAGGATCTCTTCTGCGTTGTTCCATTATATCAACATTTTTACCTTCTTTGTTAATATGATCGAAACCACCAAAGCCACCTCGCCGAAGGTTATAAATGTCTTCCCTTAACAAAAACTCATCGGTTACAATGTCTTTCTCTCTTGCGTACATCTCTTCAGCTGACTGGAAAGTCTCCAGTACAGTCTTTGTAAAGTTTTCGACACCATATTTCTTTATGGCTGATCGAATAACTTTTCCAGAGCCCATATAACCATCATTCATATCAGTGGTCTTATGGACTCCTACGTAAATTTTGCCGTTCAGGTTGTTCCTGATCTCATACAAGTAATAGAACATAAGATGTCCTCCTTACAAGTATTTATGCAAAACTCACTTTGTGTCTCTGTGGTAGGACTCGAACCTACATCGTCTTCGCCCCAAACGAAGTGACCAACCTTTGGCCCACACAGAGTTATTCTTTTAACAGGATAGGTTTTGCTCCTTTACTTAACGTCAGGTAAGCAAACTGACTCTAATATTGTAATTGCTGAAACTATCCTAATACTTTGAAACTGAATTTGCCTGCTGACACGGGTCACGTTGTCTTACTCTTCCCGGCGCTAACCACGTTGTGGGGTTCCGAACAACGATCAGATCCCACTAGGTAGATCCGCTACAGATGATCAGGCAAAACTGGTTTGCTTTTGGTTGGAGTCGAACCAACGGCGGCTTGTTTTTCTGCGGCATTACGGCCCTTAACCGAGGATGTTACCATCCTGAGCAGCAAGCATCTCTTCCGGCTGATATACAAAAGCAAATTCTTACTTGAGCGTCCTTTACACCTTGTCTGTAGGAACTTAAATGATCGACTTACCCAACAAGTCTCACCAATCATCACTCAAATTTTGGTATTCCGTATGGGTACTGCCCCCATCTAGGTTGCTTGAAAGGCAACTGACCGGACTTCCTGTCTCACGGAATATTGATTATATCCATTTTCATTTCTTCCAACATGACCGCGCCCAGCGCACGTTCTAGAACAGTATTTAATATCTGTACGAATAATATGCTCTCTGTTGAAATCTTTCTTGCAGCAGCTACAACAATACGTAAATTTTGGTTTATGATCATCGTATAGCTCTTGTAACTTCTTATACTGATAGTTGTTCTTAACCCACGAAAACTCTTCAGTCAGCGATTCAAACCTTAATACCTTCACCTGAAATCCGTTTTGGTTTGCTATCTCTGTTTTCTTTGCTACACTTTCTTCGTTTTCATACCCTTTTATCTCTACAATTTTTCCGTTTTGAAGAAAATCCGGGAAGTATTTCTTTCCGTTATATTCAAGACAACCCAAAAATCTTTCAAATTTATTACCATGATCTATCTGATAGATCACCCACGCCAATTCATATGTCGAACCACAGTATATGCCTTTGTAATATCCTGTTTTGGCTCGTCCCGATCCCGGGCGATATCCTCCAGTCTTACCTTTACATTTACTGGATATTAGTAACCCCATGCAATGTTTAGAGCAAGTTTTGCCAGCTTTACTGTGTTCAATACCACAAACAACACATATCTTACTTGTTTTTTCATGTGAAACCGTATTCAATTTTGGTGATATTGTCTTAGACGGCCTACCACCAACTCGTCTACCTTTTAACGAGTTTGATGTTTTCAACTTATGTTCTTCGGTGACGATGTGGCTATTGGCGCAAGTTCTACTACAAAATGTTCCGGGCCGTTCGTGTTCAGCATTACATTTTGGACATATTTTCATAAAGTTCTCCTTTGTATTATTTATACAAATCGAACTTTACCTTGATTTCTGTTGTCCTAACCGGTAGACGACGGAGCTATAATTCAATTTAGCAAGCACATCAACCTAATGATGAATTGTGGGTTTCAAGACCACTCGCTAAAACTTGGTTGCGGGCAGGAGAATCGCACTCCCTTCCGATCCGGCTTCAAATACCGGAAACTATAAATATATGTGAAGGAAGGTAAGATTGATTGTCGAGATCAATCGCCCGACCAGGAGTTCAGGTTGTCCCTTCAGACATATTTATAATCACCAGGAGAATCAAATGAAATTTCACCTTTTCTGTTCTTGCGTTCATTGCAAACAAACAATGACTGTTCAAAATTTGGGCCGTCATATAATGCGATGCACCAAACCAACAACTCCTTGCTTACATTGCGGATCACAGGCTAATTCACCATTTTGCTCTCATAGTTGTTCAGCAAAATTTCATAACCAAAAGCGGTTTCCAGACACAAAGAAAAGAAAAATATTCAAAGGCAAGTTAGATTATGCTCCTTATACAAAAGTTTCTCAGTGTGTAGTTTGTAACCATTGGCATATTGGGTACACTAAAACATGTTCTAAAGAATGCCTTAAAACAAGATATTCTGATATTGGCAAGCTAAA
>SERZ01000670.1_pt1 | contig 22368 bp, 22 predicted proteins | sample 3171461 | NCBI WGS metagenome assembly SERZ01 (sample SAMN06051861, study PRJNA518727) | freshwater metagenome | biome: subpolar coniferous forest; feature: holomictic lake; material: water; isolation source: holomictic Lake 227, 6 m depth | place: Canada: near Kenora, Ontario | collected... | reverse complement strand
TGAAAACTTGTTAAGAAGAGAGAATTTCATGTTGTTTAGCAATCAGTGAGCTGATGCCCTTGCGCCCAGAATCAAGCATTTCAGCAAGCTGATCATTGCCGAACACGCTCTCCTCTCCGGAAGCCTGCAGTTCGATAAACTCGAGATCCCCGGTCATGACAAGATTCAGATCCACCTCCGCATCCCGATCCTCAAGGTAATCAAGATCCAACAGCACCCTAGAAGAAACCACGCCGACACTGACGGCCGCAATCTGACGCACAACCGGCGATTTTGTGAGCTTCCCCTCCTTGAGAAGACGATTGCATGCCAAAGAAACGGCGACGCTTGCCCCGGTAATCGCCGCGGTCCTTGTTCCACCATCTGCCTGAAGCACGTCGCAATCGATCCACAGGGTGCGGGATCCAAGCAATTCAAGATCGATTCCTGCTCGGAGTGAACGACCGATAAGGCGCTGAATTTCAGTGGATCGGCCGTCAATTTTCCCCCGTGTGCTGTCGCGGGATTTTCTTGGCGCGGTGGAATAGGGAAGCATCGAATATTCTGCGGTCAACCATCCTCCGGTAACACCCTGCTCCTTCATCCAGCGAGGCACCCCCTCCTCGATACTGGCAGCGCAAAGAACCTGAGTGTTTCCAAACGATACCAGAACCGATCCCGAAGACTGGGGAGCGATGCCTTTTTGAAACGACACCTCCCGCAGCATATCGGGGGTTCTTCCAGAGTGTCGCAGATGAGGAGTTGTCATGCGTGAGATTTTCGTCTCATGGCCACAAGATCAAGACAAACCGTGATCTGAAAGAAGAGGTCTTTCTCGGCAGGATCTATGCGGGAAGTGCAGGGAGAGCCTTATTGCTGCTGTGCCGGATTATCCCTGATGCCCTGATGGTTTCTCAAGGCGGGAATGATCCTCTCACTGATCATCGAAGCCATCCTTGGATCCCCTGAATTTCTATAAGTATCGCTCGCCTGAATGGCAACCTGCTCGGCCTGGACAAAGTTTCCGGTTTCGGCGAGGGCCGCGCTCAGGGTCAGGAGGAAAAGAGGGACCTGCCCGTTGGTTGCTGAGACAATCTGCTGGGAGAGCGTCACGGCCTCACGCCCATCCCTGACACTGTCATCAGGGTAAGTCGCCAGAAGCCACGCAAGGGACCTTACGTTCTGAAGGTCCCCGGGATCGACCTGCATGGCAAATCGGTAGACTTTTGTGGCCTGTGAGGGATTACCGCAAAGCAATAGCACCGCAGCAAGGTTTCTCGCAGCCCCGCTGGTGACACGGATTTCTAGCGAGTGTTGGAATTCCGCGATGGCATCCTGACGGCGGCCCATCTTCAAAAGGGTCAAAGCCATGTCATTATGAGCCTCTGCATTTGAGGGGCGGAGACGGATCGCCTCCTGGAATTCCCTTAGTGCATCCTGAAGTTTTCCCTGGGCATCAAGCGTGCAAGCATAGTTGTGGCGGGATTTCCAACTGGTCGGATTACATTCAAGTGTCGCGGGGAAGAAAACCTCTCCCTTTGACCACTGGGGAAGCTGAATCAACGTCAGGACGATGAGGAGGATTAACAAAACAAGGGTGGTTGCTTGTGCCACGCGAACGGATGAACCGCAGAGAACCATGGCAAAGGCCAGGGCAGGCCCCAACATGGCCAGATAGAGATAATGGTCACTGACCGTGGAAACGACCTGAAAATTAAAGGGAATGAGTCCCAGAGTCGGAAGCACCCCAAGCACAAGTAAGGCATACGGCAGGAGATAAATCCGGAAACTCTTCACACAAAGCAGGATCGCCGCAAGAAGGACGGGGAAAACCCAACTCCAATAAAGAATCCCCGCATCCAAGATTGAATTCGGAGAGCGCCCGTAGTCGGCGCATAGGGCTGCAGGGTAGAAAATTTTCCCGAGATAGAAAGCGATCGCATCGAGGGCGACAAGAGGCCTCGCCCAGATCGGCACCAACGAGCGGGCAAGTTCGGCGGCGGGTTGTGACTTGGAGGTCAGCACAACCGCAATAAGAGAGAGGAAAAACCAGGGAACCAGGGAGAACAACGGCGTCAAGCGACGCCCTCGCAAGAGGAGCAACCATCCTCCGCAAAGAAGTGCCAACCCTGGGGTGACGACACTTCCCGGCTTGGATCCGAATGCTAGCAATAGGAAAAATGTGGCGGCTGCAAAGCGTGTCCACCTCCATGGCGTCTTGGATGGGGAATCCAGCCAAGCAAGAAAAAGTGCGATGGAGGATAATGAAAAGGCTCCTCCCAGAAGATCTCTCAGGCCGGAGACCCAGGAAACTGATTCCACCTGGATCGGGTGCAGCGCGTAGAGGAGGGCTCCCGCAAGGGATGCATACAGGACCCGATTTTCGGAAACAGGAGATTTTTCATACTTTGCCGTGAATAACCGCCGCAGGATGAAGAACACCATCAGGGATGAGAGAAGGTGCACTGCCAGATTGGCCCCATGAAAAAGCATCGGATTGATGGGGCCGACAGCAATGCTGGTTCCGGCGAAGATTCTGGAAAGAGCAACCAGCGCGGCCCAAACAGTGTATGTAACGGGAATATAGAGTTGTTGGAAAGGCCCCTTCCAAAAGATCCAGACGCTCTCCCATGAAAGCGGTGAATAGAGGGGATTGCGGTGAATATTCGTATCGTCGTCCCAGAAGGGCAGAAACTGAAAGAAGAGGACCTGGCAAAAAACCAAGGCCACGCACCCCAAGAGCGCGGCAATACATGCAGGAAAAAGCCAGGGGGGGACAACCAGGTGCTGACTGGAATTTTTAGATTTCTTCATGGTGACCTGAAATCCATACCCTTGGAGGGCGGGTGTTGGCGAGCGCCCGTTCATAGGGATCCCCCTCACCCTTTTGATCCTCAAGGACTATAAAATCGGCATTCGCTCCGGGAGATAGCTCGCCCAACCTGCCGGAACGACCGATTGCTGCCGCCGGATTTCTGGTTGCCATCAGCATGAGATCGCGGGGATCAAGCGAAGGGAATGAATCGGCCATGGCACGCATTTCCGAAAACATGTTGAGATCCTGATTGCTCGCCAAACTATCCGTCCCGAGGAGAAGGGGAATGGAAGAATCCTGAAAGAACTTAAGATCAAAGGGCTCCCGATTAAAAAACGCATGGGTTCGCGGACAGTGAACGACAGGATAGCTGCCCGCTGAACGCCTGAGCAGATCACGGTCCTCCTCATCGAGGTGGTTCATGTGAACAAGGATGCTGCCTTTGGGAAGCAACGGGGAGCCTAGCAACATTTGAACCGGGGTTTTCCCAGTGCAATCGTCCATCAAGCGTCCAATGGAATGAAGAAATTGGTAAAGCTCCCCCTCCCCCCGGACAAACATATCCGTCTCCTCCTTTGATTCGGCAAGATGAGTACATAGTGGAATCCGATATTTCTCAGCAAAAAGAGCCGTTAGTTTGTAAAGGTCACTGGAGACAGTATAGGGCGCATGGGGGGATATGCCAAAGCCCTCTCCCCCCTCACCCACCTTCTCAAAGAAGTGGATGGCTCCTGCTAGTGCCTCTGCGGACTGCATTCTACTTCGGATGTCCATCACCTCAAGAAACCACCAGACCCTGACCTTTGATTCCGGCAAAAAAGGAAGCAATTCCGGGAAAGACTCTATATTGAACACCGTGGTGCATCCCCATTTCTTCAACTCCCTCAACCCGGCATCAATGGAATCCAAATAATCCCTCTGATCGAGGGATCTTCTCATCGCATTGAGACGCTGGATCCAGGCGGAGAAGGAACCCTCACCAAAGAGCGCGCCTCTCATCATGGTGTAGTCAAGATGGCAGTGGGCATTCATGAGGCCCGGCATGATGATCACCTCTCCCAGGTCTTCTGCAAATGCTCCGGAATATTCGGCCATTAGTTGAGTCCAAGGGCCGACGTCCAAGATCTCGCCTCCACGAACGGCTAGACCGCCATCTTCGAGAGGCGGTCCGATCATGGAAAGAACGGTCTTCCCACGGAAGAGGCGGGTCTCGAGGGGATCACTCATCGAGGCCTAAGTTTTTTTTGGAAGATTGCCTTTCGCGATCGGGCGGGCCGCAGCGACAACAAGATTACAAAGTTCACGACAGATCAGGGGAATCCTCTCAGAAGGAAGGTCATCCAGTGAAAGCTTGGAGGGGGGAAGGGTCGAGAGAGGTTCCCCGGGCGCTCGATCCCATAGGATCGAACGAAGGCAACCACCGTCGGAAGTGCAGCATTGGGCCACCAATTCACCGGCTTGCTGGGGAGTAAGAAGTTGGGTGATGCGATACATCCCTGTCTGACGGTTGAGCGTTTCGGTCATGCTCGTGGCATGGAGTTTTTTGTTAAGGAATGCGTTCCACAAACCCAATGCCGAGGGATAAAAGTATTCCAAAGCCAGTTCCATCTCCTCAAGACTGGAGAGCCTTAGAAGCCAACCACGGCGTAGATTGGGCGCCGTCTTCAGGGGCCTGAAAACTCCCTTTTCATCATAGCGAGCAATTTCCCTCGCATCGGATGCTGAGGTGTGAGGATTCAGATCCAAACGCTCCACATCGTCACTATGGCGCAGAGAGTAATCATTTCCGAGCAGGATTTGACCAATCAACAGGCGGCCAGAATCAAGACAATACCTAAGCAAGATCCGGTTCTGGTAGGAGTGCGAGGCATCTGACATGAGACAAGCCCCCGCTGTGATTCCTACCGGTGGGTGCGACGTTTCACATGAAGCTTGGCAAGAGAACGCAGCAACGAGGATTGCACCGTCGCAAACTCCTCACCGGAAAGAGTCTTCTCGGTCATCGCTTTACGGGCCCTTTCCACAGCCTCCTCAGCGGCTTTTTCATCAATTTCAGAATCGGACTCAGCCATGTCCGTCATGACGGAGACCCGATCGGGAAGAACTTCAAGGAACCCTTCCCCGACAGCCAGAAAGATATCCCCCGAGGGCGTTGTGACATGGAGTTCCCCGGGATGAATCTGCGTCATCAAGGGCATGTGTTCCGGAAGGATGCCAAGATCCCCATCTACCCCGGGCGCGGTCACCATCAACGCCTCACCCGAAAAGATGCGCGCTTCAGGTGTGACTATCTCGAGGTTCAGAGTGGGCATGTCAGGAATTCTTGGATGCGGCGACAACCTGGTCGATTCCGCCCTTCATGTAGAAGTCTCCCTCTGGAACCTCGTCCATCTTGCCCTCAAGAATCTCCTTGAAGCCCCGGATGGTGTCCGCGATCGCAACATACTGTCCCTTGGAGCCGGTGAAAATTTCGGCGACATGGAAAGGTTGACTTAGGAAACGCTGGATTTTACGGGCACGATAAACGGTTAACTTGTCCTCGGGAGAGAGCTCATCCATACCAAGAATCGCGATGATATCCTGCAGATCCTTGTAACGCTGGAGGACCTTTTGGACACCCCGTGCAACCCCATAGTGCTCTTCGCCGACGATTTCCGGGGCGAGGGCCTTGGAGGTCGAGGCGAGAGGATCGACCGCGGGGTAAATACCCAACTCGGCGATGGATCGCTCGAGAACGATCGTTGAATCAAGGTGGGCAAAGGTGTTCGCTGGGGCGGGGTCCGTAAGATCGTCGGCGGGAACATACACAGCCTGGAACGAGGTGATGGATCCATCCTTTGTGGATGTGATTCGTTCCTGAAGATTACCCATTTCCGCGGCGAGCGTGGGTTGGTAACCAACAGCACTCGGTGTGCGGCCCAGGAGGGCGGACACCTCGGAACCAGCTTGGGAAAAACGGAAGATATTATCGACGAAGAGAAGGACGTCCTGATGCTTCTCGTCGCGGAAATACTCGGCCATGGCAAGTGCTGTCAATGCCACACGAAGGCGGGCTCCGGGAGGTTCGTTCATCTGGCCGTAAACAAGACCGACTTTCGAGCCCTCCTCAAGAAAGATAAAGTTACCATCTTCATCCTTGATCGGATGACCCTTTTCATCCTTCTTAACGGCGATAACACCCGACTCGATCATTTCACCATAAAGATCGTTACCCTCGCGTGTACGCTCGCCGACACCGGCAAAGAGGGAGTATCCACCGTGACCCTTTGCGATGTTGTTGATGAGTTCCATGATGACAACGGTCTTTCCGACACCGGCACCACCGAAGGCGCCAGCCTTTCCACCCTTGGTGAAGGGACAGATGAGATCGATGACTTTGATACCGGTCTCAAGCACCTGGGACTTTGTGTCCTGATCAACAAGCGGTGGCGCATGCCGGTGGATGGGAAGGTATTTGTCGGCCTTAACAGCACCGCGCTCGTCGCACGGTTCCCCGAGGACGTTGAATATACGGCCGAGAACACCCTCACCCACAGGCACCGAGATCGGCTTGTCGAGGGAGCGAACTGGCATTCCCCGCTTGAGACCCTCGGTTGAGGACATGGCGATCGCGCGCACCCAATTCTCTCCAAGATGCTGTTGGACCTCAAGGGTAACTTTTGAAGGCTTGCCGTCAATGGTGTAATCAACCTCCAGGGCGTCGTAAATCTTGGGAAGTTTGCCCTCTTTGGTGTTGAACTCGGCATCGATGACTGGGCCGATGATTTGAACGATGGTGCCTGTATTGCTCATGATTTTTAGTTGGGGTTGTTGAATGATGAAGGGCTGGTTGTCTCAGGGTTCGTGATGACCTGACGGCTAAGCAAGAGCCATCTGGGCAGTCGTGATCTCAAGAAGTTCCGTCGTGATACTGGCCTGGCGGGCCTTGTTGTATTCGAGAGTGAGATCCTTAACGATGTTCTTGGCATTATCCGTCGCACTCTTCATTGCGACCATACGCGCACTCTGTTCGGAGGCCCGTGCTTCTAGGATCATCTGGAAGACCGTGAAGTGAAAATAGTAGGGAAGGATCGCATTGAGCACCTCATCGGCATCGGGTTCAAAGAGGAATTGTGAACCGGAGGATTTGTCGTCGTGATCGATCCCGGAGGCTTTATCCTTGGAAATCGGCAAGAGCGACAAAAGAACGGGTTTCTGCGTGAGGGTGTTCACGAATTTCGGATAGAGAACCGAAACCTCGTCAACTTCTCCTGAGAGGAACTTCTCCAAGCAAAACTTTGAAACAGCCTTTGTCTGAAGGAATGTTGGACTGTCGGGGAGCAAAAAGTCGGCGATCATATCCCGGCCGGTCCTTGCAAGAAAGGAGGACCCTTTTTTACCGGAGGAGACAAAAACGGTGCTTTTGGAGTCCAGGGATGCTGCTTCGCGCAGAACGTTGGTGTTGAGAGCACCGCAGAGCCCCTTGTCCGAAGTCACCAACAGAACGAGCTTTTTCTCTACCGGACGTGATTCCAGAAGAGGGTGATCAGCTTCACTGACCAGATCCCGAAGAGAGACAAGCACCCGGTTCAGCACCTCGGAATAGGGATGTCCGGCAAGGGCTGCCTGCTGGGCCTTGCGCATCTTGGAGGCCGCGACCATCTGCATCGCCTTGGTGATCTGGGCGGTGTTTTTGACCGACTTAATTCGCCTTCGGATGTCACGTGTATTGGGCATGGCTTGCTAGGGCAATTCGTGTTGAGCGATTAGCGAAAGATGACCTTGAATTCATCGACCGCCGTCGTGAGATCCTTTTCGATCTCTGCATCGACAGCTCCCTTGGTTCGGATGCTCGTCAGGATGGACTCCTTTCGGGTATTCATGAATTGGGCGAGTTGATTCTGGAAATCCTTGACGCGATCAACGGGGATCGCATCGTAATATCCCTTCTGCATGGCCCAAAGGATAGCGACCTGGAGTTCGACGGCCTGGGGATTGTATTGCTGCTGTTTGAAGAGCTCAACGATTCGCTGCCCCCTGTCGAGTTGCGCTTTGGTGCGCGCATCCAGATCACTTCCGAACTGGGAAAAGGCAGCGAGTTCCCGGTACTGTGCAAGGTCGCCCTTGAGTTTACCAGCCACCTGCTTGGTGGCCTTGATTTGGGCGGCTGATCCGACTCGGGACACCGAAAGTCCCACGGAGATAGCCGGACGGATTCCTTGATAAAAGAGATCTGTCTCGAGATAGATCTGCCCATCGGTGATCGAGATCACATTCGTGGGAATGTAGGCAGAGACATCACCTGCCTGTGTCTCGATGATGGGAAGCGCTGTGAGAGATCCGTTTCCAGCCTTGGTGCTGAGACGGGCAGAGCGTTCCAGCAGGCGGCTGTGGAGATAGAAAACATCACCTGGATAGGCTTCACGACCAGAGGGGCGCTTTAGGAGCAGGGAAACCTGACGATAGGCAACGGCATGCTTCGAGAGATCGTCGAATACGATCAGGGCATCCATTCCATTGTCCATGAACCACTCACCCATGGCAGCCCCTGCAAAGGGTGCAAGATATTGATTGGTTGCGCTGTCAGATGCCGGTGCCGAGACAATAATCGTGTCACGAAGTGCATCGTTGGACTGAAGGATATCGACCACGCGTGCAATATTTGCGTTCTTTTGCCCAATTCCCACATAGATGCTGTAGACGGGACGGAAAGAGGGGGTGCCGGAGGCCTCGCCCACACGGTTGATTTTGGCCTGATTAATGATGGTGTCGATTGCGATTGTGGTCTTGCCCGTGGCGCGATCTCCGATGATGAGTTCGCGCTGTCCTCTGCCGATGGGAATCATTGCGTCCACGGCCATGATGCCCGTGGAGAGAGGTTGACTCACGCTCTGGCGCTGAATAATTCCAGGCGCAATCTTTTCGACCGGATAGAATTTCTTGGACTGGATCGGACCCTTTCCATCAATGGGTTGTCCGAGAGAGTCAACAACCCTTCCAAGCAGTTCCTTGCCAACCGGAACCTGAAGCAGACGTCCCGTGGTCTTGACCTCATCACCCTCCGAGATGGATGTATAGTCTCCGAGAATGATGGCTCCGACCTCGGTCTCCTCAAGGTTAAGGGCCAATCCATAAATCCCCCCGGGGAATTCAAGCATCTCGTTGAGCATGACGCCTCCGAGTCCTTCAATACGGGCGACACCGTCTCCGATCTCACGAACGATTCCAACGTTGGATTTGATAACGGATGCGTTCGAGAGTCCGTCGATCTTAGCTTCAAGTTCTTGCAGGAGGTTGCTCATAGATTATTGGTATTAAAGGTGAAAGGTATTGGTATGGGGTGTTTGCGGTTAAAAAAACAGGTCAGGATGCCAGTGCGTTGAGTCGGGACACCAGGGTGGAGTCCCAGACTTCGCTACCAAGTCTGATACGGGACCCCCCGATAAGCGAGGGATCCACTTTGGTCTCAAGGGTAACTGAACCTCCGTCCCTTTTTTCTAGGGACTTCAGGATAGCCGTGAGTGTCGATTCATCGATGGGCACCGCACTCTCGACAACGGCATGATGTTTGTTGAGTTCAAGACGAACTAACCGGGTGAACTCCCTGAGAATTTGAAGGGTATGCCGGGGGGAGGATTTGACCAGCAAATCGACGATACGCAGTGACGTCTCAGAATTGGGACGGCCCGTGGAATCCAGAGAGGAGTCAAAAAGACTCCTTGCCTTGCGCCGAGCTTCTTTTGGGATCTGCATCGTCTCGTTAGAAGGAAATCAGGCGGCAAGATCGCTTAGGGCATCCTTGCTCAGCCGGTTCTGATCTTCCGATGTCAGGATTTTTCCCGCAACCTTGGCGGTGGTCTTGATAACAAGGGAGACCATCTCGCTCTTCACCTCATCAATCATACGATTGCGTTCCGAGGTGATCTCATGACGGGCACGCTCGACGATTGCGGCCGATTCCTTGACGGCTTTTTCCATTTCCCTCTGGGAAAAGGCCTCGTTATTTTTACGGGACTCCTCGATGAGTTGCATGGCATCGTCATTCGCTTTGCGCAGAACTTCCTGATAACGAAGTTCCGCCTCGGCCAATTGCTTCTTGATCTTCTCGACATTAAGCTGCCCCTCCTCAATACGCTTCCGTCGCTCCTCAAGGATCTTGAGCAATGGGGTGAAAGCATACCGGTTCAGGACAAAGTAGACGATGAGAAAAAGAATCAACTGGGCGATGAAATGCGGCCAATCGACTCCGAACTGACTTAAAATTCCTTTTTCCATCTGCAGTGAGATTCTCCCGTTAAAAATTGTTTGGATTGTAGAATGTCTTTGGACGACGTCCTCGTTCAAGGACGCCGTCCAAAGGAGGCTTACTTGCCTTGGAAGGCAAAAATCAACCCGAAGATCGCAATGGCTTCAGCCAATGCGATCGTGAGAATACCTATCATGAGAACCTTGGGAAGGGTGCCGGGATTGCGACCGATCGCCTCCACCATGCGCGCGCCGATGAGACCGATGCCGATGGCTGATCCGGCTCCAGCGACACCTAGGGTGAAACTACCGGTAATGGTATTGGCCGAAGTAAGTGCTTCGGCAAGTATGTTGATGAGCATGTTTTTGTGGTTTGGTTGGTGTTGTTTTTTGGCACCGTCCACGTCCTGCATGGTCCCGTTGCTCAAAAGTCTTTTTAAATCTTTCTTAATGTTCTTCGTGTGTTGTCGAGAGTTGGAGATAAACAATGATCAGGAGCGTAAAAACCATGGCTTGCAGGAATCCGATCAGCAATTCCAGAAAGTAAAAAGGGATAGGGACAATACAACTCAACACAGAGGTCAGCCATCCGGGGCAATGGAACAGGTGTCCGATGTTGATCATCGTTGCCAGCATGTTCTCACCGGCAAAAATGTTTCCGTAGAGTCGAAGAGACAGGGAGACAGGACGAACAAGGATCGACACGACTTCCAAAACACCTACGAAAAGGAACAAGGGCACCAAGAAAAATAGAATGGGCCCGGTCATTCCTCCCTTCACCCCGAAAAGTTCCTTGATGAATGCGACAGGTCCAGTGATCTGCATCGTCCAGTAAAACCAAAGGATCATTGAGACAACCGACATGGCAATCGTCATGTTCATATCGGCAGTGCCGGGACGAAGCAGCGGGGACTGAATGCTGCTCAGGGAAAGAAATCCATCCTTCACGCCCCAACCGATACTACCAACTCCGGGGAGAAGACCGAACCAGTTCGAGATCAGTATAAAAATGAAAAGTGACCCTAGGAGCCCAAACGACTTGCGGGTCATCTTGTCACCGAGGATCCCCTCAACGGCGCCGAAGAATCCCTCCACGACCGCTTCCAGAAAATTCTGCCCCGGGCCTGGAATGATGGCGATTTTTCGGGTGCAGGAACGGACCATCCAGGTGATCAATCCGAGGACGATGGCGGTCACAAGAATCGAATTGGTCAACCATGCCAAAAACGAGTGCGTCAAAAACTCGGGAGTTTCTGCCGAGAGTTCGGCGCTTGCGATCAGTGGAAGAGTGAGAAACATGAAAACTAGGTGAGAATACTTGGTAGATTCTTGGAAAAATAGAGAAGGATCAAAAAGGACGAAAGCTCACCTTGCAAGCGCCATTTTTTTGAAGGTTTCATTAAAAAACTCAAAACGGCTTGCCCTTAGGAGTCTACGAAAAATATTTCAGGATGAGCTTTTGCCGTGCTCGGACCCCTTTTTGAAAAATCCCTTGAGTTGGGGTTCCGAACGGAAGGGATCAAAAGCCGGATCTTTCAAGATCTCACGAAAGACAACGTCATCGTAACAATCCCTCGCGCGTTCCAGAAACTGAAGGCTATCAGTGAGATTTTTTAACTGCATGGAGGAGTAGGCTGCTTCCAGGGCCTGCTCCCCGGTCATGGCGGTGATTTCGGAGAGGGAGTGCCCGGATTTCGAAGGCTCGCTTTGGAGTCGCGAAAGCCCCTCCTTGGCAGAGAGCAAGGAAAAGCCAGCCCGTGAATCGGCGCGAAGGGCTCCCCTGCGGAATTTTTCCATCGCGCTTTTGTAGGCTCCCTGCGAGCGGAGCAATTCTCCCCAAAGGCTGTAGACTTTTGAATCGGAGGGATGCGATGCGGCATATTTTCGAAACGAGCTTTCCAAAGTATCAAGGGGTGCCGAAAACTGCGGACCTCGATCGGTTGAAACTTTTTCCCTGTTGAAGTTTATCATATCTAGGAGAAGAATGGCCTCGGAGCTCATCTCGTTCTTAGTGACAGCGCGCTCGGCAGCCTCATGGGCAAGTAGGGTCTCATCGGCAAGGAATGCGGCCTCTGCAACCAGGTAATCAAGTCCGAACAATGGTTGCTGGCCCTGGGCATTTTGAAAACCGATCATTGCCTTGTGTGAATCCCCCACCCTTAGAGCTTCAAAAGCAGCATCCATCTGGGCCATGACCTCGGAAGTGGGAAGGACTTCGTCATTGGAAGCAACTTTGACCACGACCTGTCGCGTCTTCCATTCTCTTCCGATCAGGAAACCAACAATCAAGGAAGAAACAACGGAGACAATCAGGAGAGAAACAACGAGAAGGGACTTTCTTCGGGATGCCTGTTTTTTCCTGCTAGGCCTCAGGTTTGAAGACGTTTTGTTTCGGTTGCGGTTCTTATCCCTTTCGGAGTGGGAGCCACGGCGGCGACGCGGTTGGAGATCCGGCTCGGAGCCAACCTGCTGCGGCACTGGTTCAAACACGCCGGATTCATTGCTAGCGTCACTCGACATAAGAGCATGGTCCTTGATCGGAGGTATCTGTTCATCTTGCATTCGTTTACGGAGCAAAGTGTATAACGGAACCGATTGCAATGCAGTTTGGAAAGTTTAAATCCTGGGTCCTGTGAGATTTTTTTGTTTCCTCTTCCCTGCAGGTCGCACAAGCGAGTAAAACCTTGAGGCTCAAATTAGAGGTCAGCTACCAGCTCAACCCTCCCATCATAATCAACAAATCCACAATACATCCATTCTAACATGAACAAGATTCCCAAAGTTTTTGTCGCCGATCCCATTTCAAGCCGCGGAGTCGAAGCCTTGGCGGAGGGAGGCGTTGTCGAGGTGGTTGTCAAAACTGGCCTCAAGGAGGATGAGCTTATCAAGATTATCCCGGATTTCGAGGGCCTTGTTGTCCGCAGCCAGACGAAGGTAACACCGGCTGTTTTCGAGGCGGCAAAGAACCTCAAGGTCGTCGGTCGTGCAGGTGTGGGAATTGACAATGTGGATGTGGAAGCCGCGACAAAACACGGCGTCATCGTCATGAATGCTCCTGGTGGAAACACGATTTCCACGGCGGAGCATGCCTTCTCGCTCATGCTGTCCGTGGCCCGCAATATTCCCCAAGCAAATTCCAGCATGAAGGAAGGAAGATGGGATCGTAAAAAATTCGAAGGTGTTGAACTTTATGAGAAGACCCTCGCGATCCTAGGAATGGGCCGCATCGGGACAGAAGTCGCCCGGCGAGCCATCGCTTTCGGAATGAAGGTCCTCGCGTATGACCCCTATATTTCGGCAAGCAAGGCGAAATTGCTCCAGGTCGAGGTGGTCGAAAAAATCGACGACCTTCTGCCGAGGGCTGACTTCATAACCGTTCACATGCCATTGACCGATGAGACGATGCATATGATCGGCGCCAAGCAACTCCCCCTGCTAAAAAAAGGAGTCCGGATCGTGAACTGCGCACGTGGCGGCCTCATTGACGAGGATGTGCTGGCCGAGGGGCTGCGCAGCGGCCAGATTGCGGGAGCGGCCCTCGATGTTTTCGAAGTGGAGCCGCCGACAGCTGAGTGGCCTCATCGGTCCATCGACACGCTGGTTCTCACACCGCACCTTGGCGCATCCACAGCGGAGGCTCAGGAGTTGGTGGGAATCGAAATTGCCGAGGCAGTTCGGGCAACCCTCCTCCAGGGTGAAATCCGCAATTCCGTGAACATGCCCAACATCGATGCCAAGACGCTCTCGACGCTTGGACCTTGGATTGAACTCGGCAACAAGCTGGGACTCTTCCTCGCCCAGATTGCCCCGAAAAGGGCGGAGAAGCTTTTCATCCGGTATAGTGGGAGGATTGTCGACCTCGATCTGACAGCCGTCACCAGGGCGCTGGCAACCGGTTTTCTCCGCCACATCCACGGGGACGAGGTGAATCAGGTCAATGTTCCCGCGATCCTCCGCACGCTCGGGCTTGAGATCGTGGAAACCCGCCAGAGTGAAACCGCGGAATTCACCGATCTGATCGAGGCCATCATCGAGATGGATGGCGTCACCGCCTCCGTCGGTGGAACACTCTACGGATCGAAGCCAAGGGTCGTCACAATCAACGGTCGTTTCGTCGAGGGAATTCCCTCTGGAACCCTGCTCCTGCTTGAGAATCGCGATCGCCCCGGAATCGTGGGACACTTGGGAACATTGCTCGGAGGCAACAAAGTAAACATTGCCGGTATGTCCCTGAGCAGGAACGAGATTGGCGGCCAGGCCCTCACGCTCCTCAATCTGGATTCCGTTCCGAACGACGAACTTCTAGCACAGGTGACTTCGGATCCCGACATCTCCTCGGCGAGGGTCATTCGACTCTAATTGCGGCCAGGTCAGATCATCGATCCGATAAAACAACAAGGTTTAGCCCGATGAGTTGCACCCCTCCCCTGATCTTGGCCGGGGATCTTGGGGGGACGAACTTCAGGGTCGCCGTTTTTCGTGGCGACCCGGAAATGACCAAGGTTCATTCCGCTAAGTTCCACAGCACGGATCACGGCTCTGTGGAGGAGATGGTTCATCTCTTTCTGAGTGGGATCACCCTAGAAGCTCCCTTATTGGCGGCTTCATTCGGAGTGCCCGGACCCAATGTCCATGGCGTCGTCAAAGCAAGTAATCTGGGATGGGAGATCAACATCAAGGCTCTGCCGGAAAAACTTGGGATCCCTCATGTCTCCGTGCTCAATGATCTGGAGGCGACCGCCTACGGTTTATCCGCACTAGGTGAAAACGATTTTGCAGTTCTTCAATCAGGCTCGGGTTTTTGCATGGGGAATCAATGCGTCATCGCCCCGGGCACCGGACTTGGAGAAGCGGGGTTATTCTGGGATGGTACCCGTCATACTCCATGGGCCTGCGAGGGCGGGCATGCCGATTTTGCACCGACCGACGAACTTCAGCACGAGTTACTGAAATACCTCCGAGCAGAATATGGAAGCGTCAGCTTTGAACGCGTTGTTTCCGGCATGGGCATCAAGAATATCTACAGGTTTTTGCGTGATACGGGACGAGGCGTAGAGAGCGCCGAGGTTGCCAGGGAAATGCTGACGGATGATGCCGCGGCAGTCATCGACCGGCATGCAGCGGACAGTTCCTGTGACCTTTGCAGGGCGACGATGGATCTCTTTGTCCAGACACTTGGTGCGGAATGTTCGAACATGGCCCTCAAGACAATGGCCATCGGGGGAGTCTTTTTGGGAGGGGGCATCCCCCCAAAGATCATCGAGTTGCTGAGGCGTCCCCTGTTTCTCGATAACTTCCTGGAGAAAGGACGTCTCCGTCCACTTCTTGAGACACTTCCGGTCAAGGTCGTTCTGAATGACGAAACAGCCCTCTTGGGCGCGGCAAAAAACGCCCTCCGGATTCTTGAAAAAACTGTTTAGTCACCCTGCGGAAACAAGCGGGTGTTGGAGCTAACCGAGGGCGGTCAGTAAGAATTTTACGGCCTTGGTCAGGAGTTTTGAAACCGTGGCGTCGGGATCCGACAGAACCACGGGGACCCCTTGATCGCAGGCGATCCTGACCGCGGGATCCAAAGGCAATCCTCCTAAATAAGGCACTCCAAGACGCGATGATTCGATCGATCCACCTCCGCTCCCGAAAATCTCATGCCTCGTTTCCTCTCCCGGGATTTGAAAGTAGGACATGTTTTCAAGGATTCCAAGAATCGGGACATTGGTTTTCTGAAACATGGAAATGGCTTTGCGCGCATCAATCAGGGCAACCTCCTGGGGAGTTGTGACGATGACGACTCCGGTCAATGCGACCGTCTGGACGATTGTTAATTGGATGTCACCGGTCCCAGGCGGAAGATCCAGTAAAAGAACGTCCAGGCTTCCCCAATTCACATTGCGCAGGAACTGTTGCGTGTAGCGGGTCACCATGGGACCACGCAGAACAGCCGGGGAATCATCCTCAAGAAGCAAGCCCATCGACATGATCTTGATACCATGATGTTCGGGGGGAAGAATTCTCCCCTCGTCGTCTGCCAACGGGCGTTCCTTCGCCCCACACATCAGGGCAATGCTGGGGCCGTAGAGATCGCAGTCGCATAACCCGACGGCAAGACCCTCCCGAGAAAGGGCCGCCGCAAGATTGAGCGATACGGTGGATTTGCCGACACCTCCCTTACCGCTGGCAACGGCGATCACATGGCGCACCCCGGGGATCGGCGTCGGTCCTTGTCCCGATGACTGGACCGGTGCCTGGACATCCACAAGAACCCGCGCTTGGGGACTGTCGGGCAGGGATGCAATCACCCTGATCACGCGATCCCGCAATTCCCGGGCTACGCCCGTGTCATTGGTGGCGATCACAAGCTGCACTTCAATCTCAGAACCGATCTTGATACCTCGGACAATCCCGAAGGAAACAATGTCGCGGGTGAAACCCGGATACGGGACTTTCAAAAGAGCAAGACGGATCGCATCTTCTGTGGGGACATTCTTCATGGGTGTTCTGAATCAGTAGGATTTTCGCAGATGACTTGGCAGGATACCGAGCTGCTCACGGTATTTTGCAATCGTGCGCCGCGCAACCTTGAGCCCCCGCTGAGATAGACTTGAAACGATGTCCTGATCGCTGAGGGGGGACTTTGGCAGCTCATGATCGATCAGTTCGCGGATCGCCTCTTTCACCACCTGGTTGCTGACCGAAGTCCCGTCGGAATTTTGAAATCCCGGGGTGAAAAAATATTTCATTTCTAACAAACCTTGGGGTGTTTCCATGAATTTTCCCGATACGGCCCTGCTGACCGTCGTGACGTGAAGTCCCACAGCATCGGCAATTTGCGCCATAATCAGGGGGCGAAGAGCCTCTTTTCCCCTTCGGAAGAATTCTTCCTGTCTCTCGACAATCTGGTTTCCAATGGCAAGCAAGGTCTGCTGGCGCTGTTGGAGACTCCTCAAGAAAACCCGCGCACCCCTGATCTTATCACGGAGGTAGAGGAGGAGTTCCTCGTTTTCCCCGCGAGTTGCAAGCATCTCCTTGTACTCACCGCTGATCCTGAGCCTGGGCAATTCCTCCTCGTTGAGACGCACCACGAAGTGATCACCCTCGGGAAGGACCATGAGATCGGGGATCACTCCCTGCTCATCAGTCTCGGCAAAAGGTCTTCCCGGTTTTGGCTCCAGGGTCGCTATGAAACGCGCAGCAGCGGCCACATCGTCCAGCGGCACCCGGATCGCCCTGGCGATCTCATCGAATCGGTGACGCGCCAACTGATCCAGATGATGCTTCAGGATTCTGGCCGCCAATCCGTTACCCTCCCCCCTACGTGCAAGCTGAAGGCAAAGGCAGTCCGCGAGATCGTGGGCAGCCACTCCCGCGGGTTCAAACTGCCGGACCTTCTCGAGAACTTTTTCCAGTTGATTCGGAAGGACAGGGATCGACGAGGCGAGATCATCTGGCGAGATCCGCAGATAGCCATCATGATCAAGATTTCCCGCAATGGCCTCGACGATGATTAGTTCGCTTTCGGGGTATCCGGCCGCCTGGGAAATCACCGCCTCCCGAAGTGTCGGGCGAGAAGTCTGGGAATCGAAAAGAAACCGTCTGCGCTCCTCGTCTTCGGAGGAAAAGGAACCGGAAGATACCGAACCGGATTGGGGCATATACTCCCTCCATTCTTCCTGAAGGGAGGAAATGCGCAGGTCTCTGCGGTTCGCCTCGTCCTGAACGTCGGAAATCTCCTGAGGATCGGCAGTCATGCTTGAGGGCCCCATCTCCTCCAAGACAGGGTTGGATGCCATCTCGGAGGCGACCAATTGACGAAGTTCGGCCACGGGAGTCTGCAGCAACTGCAGGCTTTGCTGCATTTGCGGCGAGAGAGCCTGCTGTTGGGCAAGACCTGCGATGAACTCCATTCCGACCATTCCTCAAGGGGAATGCTCAAAGAGAAGATATGCAAGCAACTTTTAGGCCAAAAATATATTTGAGACTATATCCTTCCATATTCCTGCAAAGAAAAGGGAAAGAAAGCTCTAGAGAGCCCCACAAAAACCATAATCAACCCCACGCAGGGATCTTTACCATTGGGAAAAAAGATCCCCTTGAACAGAGTCAGCAACAGAAGTGCATTCAGATTTCTTTCCCACGCTTTTTTTGCGGCTCTTAGACTTTGGAGGATCGAACGTCTGCTTCCATTGTTTCTGAACATCCTTGATCAGTTCATTGGCTCTCTTGAAATGTTGTTTTTTTCGATTGAGAGCGATGGATGGGATCAATCTGAGTACTTTGCGCGCCCTCTCCACCCTGGCCTCCGTAAGTTGACCACGAAGGCGCCAGTGGCCACCCTTCGTCGTATAAACGCCAATGATCTTCCCATCTTCTGCATACCGTCTCAACTGTCTATCCGAAATGCCAAGCTTGGATGCCAATATCTTAAAAGTGGACATGTGCGGAGAAAATAAACAGCTAGAAAAAGCCGAACTTATGATCAAGAAAAAACTGACAAGAAAAACAAAATCTATCGTTAGTTAAGGAGACGTAAGACCGAGATGTTTTTCAAAGGCCGCCAAGGTCTCCTCGCTAACATGATGCTCAATACCCTCGGCATCAGCCCGGGCCACGCTGGGAGAGATACCGAGGGCCTCCAGGAAGGCGATCACCGTTTCATGTCTCTTCTTCACCTGAGCGGCAAGCAGACATCCCCTCTCCGTTAAAAAAATCGATCGATACGGCTCCGTGGTCACCAATCCATCACGCATCAGTCTTTCCACCGTGCTGATGACGGTGACATGCGTCACTCCAAGACTTCTTGCCAAATCGACGGCGCGCGCCTCCCCCTTGAGTTGGATCAGGTCGGCGATAGCTTCCACATAATCTTGAGCGCGTTCCTGAGCATGCTGCTCCCGAGTCAATCTCTGATAGTCGGCGGTCTGTTCAATGAGGGAAGGAGAGGACTCCTGCTTCGCAGGTGACAGAGTGTTGGTTTTAGGATGCTTCAAAAGATTAAAAGCGGGGATTATGATTCGGTCATAGCCCATCTCGGGGCGATCGCGGAGCATTTTTTATGAAATATAGTCATGGCGGCATATTGTAGCCAATGCTACGTTTCACTAATCCGAGGGATATTTACCGCGCCAATGAAAGAAAGATATCATCTGAGACTCCCTGCCCCGGAATCTCTGAAGGATCTACCAATCAGTCAGGAAGATCTCAAACGCGCCGAAGATCGCCGTGATGTGAAGCGTCACCGCGAGGAACGTCGACCCATCAAACTCTTCTGGCTTCTTCTGGGACCCGGCATCCTTGTCATGCTCGGCGAGAACGATGGTCCGAGCATGATCTCCTACGCCACGACGGGAGCAACCTACGGAGTCGGGTTCTTCCTGCCGTTCATCCTCCTGACATTCGCCATGGCTTATGTTGTCCAGGAGATGACTGTGCGATTGGGAGCAGTCACCAAGAAGGGACATGCGGAACTTATCAACGAACGATTTGGAAAATTCTGGGGATGGTTTGCCATGGGTGACCTCGCCTTCGGGAATTTACTCACCCTGGTCACCGAATTCATAGCGATTCGCGCCGGCTTGGGATTCTTCCACGTTCCTTCAGCCCTCTCCGTGTTTGGCGCCTTTCTCATCATTGTCGGGGCGGTGGCCACCCAGCGATACTGGACCTGGGAGCGCATTGTCCTGAGTTTCGCCGTCTTCAATCTGATCTTTATCCCGGTAGCGGTTCTCGCCCACCCGGTCCCGACTCAGATCGTGAAGGCCTTCTTCTCCTGGGGACCTATCCCCGGCGGAGTGAACGCCTCATTCATCCTGCTTGTCATGTCGAACATCGGAGCCACAGTCACCCCATGGATGCTTTTCTTCCAGCAGAGTGCCGTTGTTGACAAGGGGCTCACCCCCACGGACATTTCCCACGGTCGAATCGACACGGCCCTTGGCGCTCTTCTTGCCGCCATTGCTGCCATCGCCACCGTGCTTGCATGCGTTCCACTGTTTACCAGTCACGTGGATGCCTCAAACTTTCAAGGTGCCGATTTTGCCCAAGCCCTGGTTCCTCATATCGGCAGCATAGGAGCTAGCCTTTTTGCTCTCGGCCTCTTTGAGGCGGGCATCGTTGCCGCCCTTACCATCTCCCTCTCCTCGGCTTATGCATTCGGTGAAGTCACAGGAAGATCTGCCAGCATCAACAGCCCGATCAAGGAGAACCTCCCTTTCTACGCCTTCCTCCTTGCCGCGGCTGGCATCGCGGCACTTCTCGTGCTGATTCCACATGCTCCTCTTGTCTTTATCACGCTGATCGTGAACGTCATTGCCGTCCTTGCGATGCCCCCGGCGATCGTGTTCCTGCTCCTCCTGGTCAATGACAAGGAGATCATGGGTGAACATGCCAACCGACCCCTTGGCAACGTCTTTGGCATCGGCGTCACGATCTTCCTGATCCTTGCCGGACTGACCTACGGAATTCTGACCATCTTCCCCCACCTCTTTCCCACTTCATGAAAAACACGGACGCCACCTCAGTGTCATCTCCTCACGACAATCACGCCTGGGTCCATGACGTTTTGGAACCGGATCAACTGGCCGCCGCGAAGCCCCAATTCGGCCTCCGCAAACTGGGGGCAGGCACCCTTTTGCTACTCTGGATTTTACGCATCTATGTTCTTTTGATGATACTTCTCATCAGCTTCCAAGTCTGGAAGGCCTTCCATGCAAAACCCTAGACGCAGAGGTCCTCGGAACCATTGCAATAAGAGACAATGAGTCGCAATCTTTAGCACTCCATCCATTCCCGAAGATTTATGAACCTTGCGGAATGCTCATCAGGAAAGGCGCCCTGCACCGGGTATGAACTCCTGGCCTCAGGCGATGGACAGCGTCTTGAGCGATGGGGCGGAGTCACCGTGCTGAGGCCCGAATCGGAGGCTCTCTGGTCCTGGCGGGATCGTGACATCCTCACGCAGGCCCAGGGTTGCTATTCAGGGAATCACGCCACCGGAGGTCACTGGTCCTGGAGGACCCCTCTTCCGGAACCGTGCCTTGTGAAGCGAGGCGATCTGACATTCCTCATCAAACAAACACAATCCAAGCATCTTGGACTCTTTCCCGAACAAGCCCCGAACTGGGACTGGATCACGGACCGGATTCGCAGTTGCGAGACTCCGGAGAATCCTCCCAAAATTCTGAATCTGTTTGGTTACACGGGAGCCGCCACCCTTGCCGCCGCAGCCTCGGGCTCCTCTGTGACCCATGTCGATTCTGCCCGCGCCATGGTCTCCTGGTGCTCTGAAAACGCCCGCCTCTCGGGATTGGATGACAAGCCTATCCGTTATCTTGTCGAGGACTGCCTCACCTTCCTCCAGCGCGAACTTCGCAGGGGAAACCTCTACGACGGAATCATCATGGATCCACCGACCTTTGGCCGGGGAAAAAACGGGAAGATCTGGAAACTTTCCGAGCATCTTCCCTACCTTCTTGATACTGCCCAAGAACTCCTCTCCGAACAGCCGGTTCTTCTTCTCCTCAACACCTACGGTGATGCCATTAATTCCTTTGGCGGGGGCATTCCGGAAACGGTGATCAAAAAACGATTCGAACGCATCGGCGGTTGCTGCGAAGTGGTCGGACTGAAGCTTGAAGGAAGCCTCGACGGCAGGATCCTACCGTGCGGCACGAGCTACCGGTGGAGCCTTTGAAAAAAGGCCCCAGGAGACTGTGGTGGCTAGGGATGAGTCATCTCCCGGGCAACGACCCATTGGTCGAACTGCTCAGAAGTCAGAAACCCGAGGGCTAGTGCTGCGCTCTTCAAACTGGTCTTCTCCTTGTGGGCCTTCTTGGCGATTTGAGCCGCTTTGTCATAGCCGATGTGAGGGTTCAGAGCGGTGACAAGCATCAAGGAATTCTCAACATAGCCTGCAATGGTCTCCCGATTGACTTCGATCCCGACGACGCAATGATCGGTGAACGAACGGCAGGAATCCGTGAGCAAGCGGACGGAATGGAGAAAATTATGGATGATGACGGGTTTAAAAACATTCAACTCAAAGTTGCCCTGAGAGGCGGCGATCCCGATGGCGGTATCGTTGCCCATGACCTGGACGGCCACCATGGTGACGGCCTCGCATTGGGTCGGATTCACCTTGCCCGGCATGATCGAGGACCCCGGTTCGTTCTCAGGCAGGGAGATCTCCCCCAATCCGCAACGAGGCCCGGAGGCCAACCAGCGCAGGTCATTGGCGATCTTCATCAGGGAGGTCGCAAGCGACTTGATGGCACCCGAGGCGAAAACAAATTCACCGTGCGAGGAGAGAGCCGCAAACTTGTTGGCAGCGGACTGGAACTGATAACCGGTCATCGCCG
>SERZ01000668.1_pt1 | contig 22454 bp, 38 predicted proteins | sample 3171461 | NCBI WGS metagenome assembly SERZ01 (sample SAMN06051861, study PRJNA518727) | freshwater metagenome | biome: subpolar coniferous forest; feature: holomictic lake; material: water; isolation source: holomictic Lake 227, 6 m depth | place: Canada: near Kenora, Ontario | collected... | reverse complement strand
ATCAGAATCCGTTTGAAATCATTTGATCATAAATTGATTGATCAATCGGCTGGTGAGATAGTAGAAACTGCAAGGAGAACAGGTGCTCAAGTAAAAGGCCCTATTCCTTTGCCTACTAAGAAAGAACGTTTTACAATTTTGATTTCTCCGCATGTTAATAAAGATGCAAGGGATCAATACGAGTTAAGAACTTATAAAAGATTGCTGGATATCGTTGAGCCAACTGAAAAAACCGTAGATGCATTAATGAAGTTGGATCTTGCAGCTGGTGTTGATGTCCAAATAAAATTGAATTAAAAATAGAGGAATTGGCAGATGTCAATAGGTCTTATAGGTCGTAAATGTGGTATGACCAGAGTATTTTGTGAAGATGGTTCATCAGTACCTGTTACTGTTCTCCAGATTGACTCAAACAGAGTTACTCAAGTTAAAAGTCTTGATGTTGATGGTTATCGCTCAATCCAGGTAGCAGCGGGCGATAAAAAATCATCAAGAGTCAATAAAGCAATGGCTGGTCATTATGCGGCGGCAAATGTGACAGCTGGACGAGGTCTTTGGGAGTTTAGGCTCGAAGATGGTGAAGGCGTTGATTTATCTGCCGGATCACAATTATCGCTGGATATTTTTACTGCGGGTCAAGTTGTTGACGTACAAGGAAAAAGTATCGGTAAAGGTTTTGCTGGTGGCATAAAGAGGCATCATTTCAGCATGCAGGATGCAACACATGGTAACTCACGCTCACATAGAGTGCTCGGTTCCATTGGTATGTGTCAAACACCAGGGCGTGTATTTAAAGGCAAAAAAATGGAAGGCCATCTTGGTAATGTAAAAACAACCATTCAAAACCTGACCATTCATGCAATTGATACAGAAAGAAATTTAATTTTAGTAAAAGGCGCGGTGCCGGGTGCTAAAGGCGGAGATGTAGTAATTACACCCGCTATGAAAATGCGAAATAAAGGTTAAGTCATGGGTTTGCAAATACCTGCTTTAAATGAACAGGACTCATCCGGAAATGCACAAGTAACTGAAAGCGTTTTTGGTCAGTCTTTTAATGAAACATTGGTGCATCAATTGGTAACTCGTTACCTGGCTGGAGCGCGTGCTGGTACTAAAGCACAAAAAACCAGGTCTGATGTTAGTGGTGGTGGTTCAAAGCCATGGAGACAAAAAGGGACAGGCCGAGCAAGATCTGGTACAATACGCAGTCCGATTTGGCGTACTGGTGGTGTTGCATTTGCTGCAAGACCCAGATCGTATGAGCAGAAGCTAAATAAAAAGATGTTTCGTGTTGGCGTACGATCAATTTTGTCTGAATTACTTAGGCAAAATCGTTTGGTAGTAAGCACTGATATTCTTCCGGTTTCAGTTAAAACGAAAGAATTAAACAAAAAACTAAAGAAAATTGATGCCAAGCGCATATTGATTGTTGTTGAAAGTGTAGATGCAAATTTAGCTTTAGCTTCAAGAAATATTCCTTACGTGCAAGTTATTGAAGCTGTAAATTTAAATCCAGTTCTTTTGGTTTCGGCTGATAAAGTAATTGCTACGCCAGGTGCGTTGAAGCAATTAGAGGAGCGCTTGGCATGAGTATAAACAAATATCAGTTAGCGGGAGTTCTTGAAGCGCCCATTATCTCTGAAAAGAGTACGACTGCTGCAGAAAAATATAAACAATTTGTTTTTAAAGTGCAAAAACAGGCAACAAAAAAACAAGTTAAAAGTGCAGTAGAACTAATGTTTGGCGTTGAAGTCGATTCTGTTCAGGTATTGAACGTGAAAGGCAAGCAGAAAAAAGTTGGTCGTACATTAGGCCAAAGATCAGATTGGAAGAAAGCTTACGTAAAGCTAAAGCCTGGTCATGACATAGAATTCTCTGCTGCTTAATTTATTAAAGTGATAGATCAATAGGAAACGGTAGAAAGCATGGCGATTGTAAAATCAAAACCGACGTCACCGGGATCACGGTTTGTAGTTCGCATCAAAAATGATGATTTACATAAAGGCAAACCTTATGCACCTTTGCTTGCTAAAAAAAGTAAAAGTGGCGGTCGTAATAATCAGGGGCGTATAACTACGCGTCATATTGGTGGTGGTCATAAGCAACACTACCGTATTATTGATTTTAAAAGGAATAAATTTGATATTCCTGCTGTTGTAGAGCGTCTGGAATACGACCCTAACAGAACTGCAAACATAGCTTTGATATTGTTCAAAGATGGTGAGCGCAGATATATTATAGCACCGAAAGGTTTAGTGGTTGGGCAGGAAATTCTGTCATCAGAAACCGTTCCTGTTAAAGCAGGTAACTGTATGCCGCTAAGAAATATACCTATGGGTACAACTGTTCACTGTGTCGAATTAAAGCCAGGCAAGGGAGCGCAGGTTGCCAGAAGTGCAGGAACATCAGTTCAATTAGTAGCAAGAGACGGAGCTCATGCAACAATCAGAATGCGTTCAGGCGAGATGCGCAAGGTTATGGCGGATTGTCGAGCTGTAATTGGTGAGGTGTCGAATTCTGAGCATAATTTAGCTTCCCTTGGTAAGGCTGGGGCGTCAAGATGGCGTGGTGTTCGTCCTACCGTTCGCGGTGTGGTAATGAACCCGGTTGACCATCCGCATGGTGGTGGTGAAGGTCGTACATCGGGTGGTAGACATCCCGTGTCACCTTGGGGTATGCCAACTAAAGGCTATAAAACAAGAAAAAACAAGCGTACTGATAATATGATTATCAGACGTCGTAAGCAGAAATAGAGAGGAATTAGCGTGCCGCGTTCAATTAAAAAAGGTCCTTTTATTGATCATCATCTTCTTAAGAAAGTTGAGGATGCTGTAAGTAGCAATAATCGGAAACCGATTAAAACATGGTCAAGAAGATCAATGATTATTCCAGATATGCTGGGCTTAACTATTGCAATCCATAATGGGCGCCTGCATATTCCAGTTCTCATTTCTGAGAACATGGTAGGGCATAAATTAGGCGAGTTTGCTCCCACTCGAACATATAAAGGCCACGTGGCTGATAAGAAATCTAGGTAGGTTAAGTGATGGAAATTTCAGCAAAATTAAATAACGCCCCTTTATCTGCGCAAAAAGCGCGTTTAGTAGGCGATCAAATTCGTGGAATGTCAGTTGAAAAAGCGCTGAATACATTGAAATTCAGTTCAAAAAAAGCTGCAGGTATTTTTAAAAAGGTTTTGGAGTCGGCTATAGCTAACGCAGAGCATAATGAAAGTGCTGATATTGATGAATTAAGAGTGTCTACCGTTTATGTTAATGAAGGGGCGACCATGAAAAGATTCAGGGCAAGAGCTAAAGGGAATGCGAACCATATCCTTAAAAGAACCTGCCATATTACAGTAAAAGTTGCAGAATTCGAGTAGGGGCAGAAAATGGGTCAAAAAGTACATCCAACAGGCATACGCCTTGGAATTGTAAAAGATTGGAATTCAAGATGGTATGCAAATAGCCAGGATTATTCAGTTTTTTTGCACCAAGATTTAACAGTCAGAGCATTTATAAAGAAAAAGCTAGCTCATGCTTCTGTTAGTCGTATTCAAATTAATCGCCCCGCTAATAATGCGCACATAACTATTCACACGGCTCGCCCTGGCATAGTTATAGGTAAGAAAGGCGAAGATATTGATGCATTGCGTCAAGAAATATCTAAAATGATTGGTATTCCAGTTCAGCTCAATGTTGAAGAGATCAGAAAGCCTGAATTAGATGCGCAACTAGTTGCAGAAGGTGTCGCTCAGCAGCTTGAAAAAAGAATTATGTATCGCCGGGCAATGAAGCGTGCTGTAACCAATACCATGCGCTTAGGAGCTGAAGGCATTAAAGTTAATGTTGGCGGGCGCTTAAACGGCGCTGAAATCGCACGAAGCGAATGGTATAGAGAGGGACGTGTTCCTTTGCATACTTTAAGAGCCGACATTGATTATGCAACTGCTGAAGCACATACTACCTATGGAATTATTGGCATCAAGGTGTGGATATTCAAAGGCGAAGTATTCGACATGGATGCGCATACAGCGTCTATTAATTCTGAATCCAAGAAATAGATGAAGGAACAAAGTCATGCTTCAGCCTAAAAGAACTAAATTCCGTAAGCAACATAAAGGCAGAAATAACGGTACTGCTGTACGTGGATCATCAGTTAGCTTTGGTGAGTATGGGCTTAAATCAATTGGACGTGGTAGATTAACTGCCCGGCAAATTGAAGCGGCTCGTAGAACCATAACTCGACATGTTAAGCGTGGCGGGAAATTATGGATAAGAGTCTTCCCTGATAAGCCAATTACAAAAAAACCTTTAGAAGTTCGTATGGGAAAAGGTAAAGGTAGTGTAGAATATTGGGTTGCTCAGGTAAGACCAGGAACAATGTTGTATGAAATACAAGGTGTCACTGAAGAACTGGCACGCGAAGCGTTTGCATTAGCTGCTGCTAAGCTACCTTTAAAAACACTCTTTACCGCTCGGACAATAATGTAATGAAAGCAAGTGAATTACGCCAAAAATCAAAAGACGAATTAGGGACTATGTTGCTCGATTTATCACGCGAGCGATTTAATCTTAAAATGCAAAAAGGTACTGGTCAGCTGTCAAAACCCGATCAAGTAAAAAAGGTTAGACGCGATGTGGCACGTATCCACACCATATTAAATGAAATGGCGAGTGCATAACTATGACTGAAAATGTAACTAAATTGCGGACGATCACTGGTCGGGTTGTTAGCAATAAAATGGACAAAACCATCACGGTTTTGGTCGAGCGCGTTGTGAAGCATCCCGTTTACGGTAAATACATTAAGCGTTCAACTAAAATGATGGCTCATGATGAACTAAATGCATGTCAGGAAGGTGATGTGGTTGCTATCACATCATGCAGGCCATTGTCTAAGAACAAAACTTTTAAATTAGTTCAAATCTTGGAAAGTGCTAACAAATAGCATAAATTTAAATACAGAATGTAGGAATAAATCATGATTCAGATGCAAACTAACCTTGACGTCGCCGATAATAGCGGTGCAAAAAGGGTCATGTGTATCAAAGTATTAGGCGGGTCGCATCGTCGTTATGCTGGAATTGGTGACATCATCAAAGTCAGTATTAAAGATGCAATACCCCGTGGAAGAGTAAAAAAAGGTGAGGTCTATAATGCCCTCGTGGTAAGAACGCGTAAAGGTGTTCGCAGACCTGATGGTTCAGTTATTCGTTTTGATGGCAATGCTGCCGTAATTCTTAATAACAACTTGCAACCACTGGGAACCCGTATTTTTGGCCCTGTAACACGTGAGTTAAGAGGAGAGAAATTTATGAAAATTATCTCACTTGCTCCTGAAGTTTTATAAGGTAGGGTTAAAGAAATGGCAAAAATTAAAAAAGGTGATGATGTTATCGTTCGTACCGGAAAAGATAAAGGTAAGAGCGGTAAAGTAACCAAGATTTTGAAAGATGATAAGGTTTTGGTTGAAGGAATTAACCAGGTTAAAAAGAACCAAAAACCAAACCCGAATGCAGGTGTTACAGGCGGGATAATTGTCAAGGATATGCCGATTAATATTTCCAATATAGGATTGTATAATCCTGAAACCAAGAAAGCTGATAGAGTTGGCTATAGGTTTCTAGAAGATGGAAAGAAAGTCAGATATTTTAAATCAACAAACGAAGTTGTTGATGTGTAAGGTGCAGATGAATCATGGCTAGATTAGAAACAGTATATAAAGAAAAAATACTTCCTGCATTAGTTGAGCAATTTGCTTATAAATCTATTATGCAGGCCCCGCGCATCACTAAAATTACACTCAATATGGGTGTGGGTGGTGCTGTAGCTGATAAGAAAGTTCTGCAATCTGCACTTTCTGACATGGAAAAGATTTCCGGACAAAAGCCTGTTGTTACGTTGGCGAGAAAATCAATTGCCGGTTTCAAAATTCGTGACGATATGCCTATAGGTTGCAAAGTAACTCTGCGCAGCGACAGAATGTACGAATTTTTAGATCGATTAATTAGTATATCCATTCCCAGAATTAGAGATTTTAGAGGACTAAGTCCTAAAAGCTTCGACGGTCGTGGTAATTATTCCATGGGTGTTAAAGAGCAAATCATATTTCCAGAAATTGATTATGATAAAATCGACACTTTACGTGGCATGGACATTACAATTACAACTACAGCCCAGACCAATGAAGAAGGTTTGGCTTTGTTAAAGCTGTTTAATTTTCCATTTAAGAGCTAAGGGGCAGTTTTAACATGGCAAAAAAGTCAATGATTGCGCGTGAAGATAAGCGCAAAAAATTAGTGAAAAAATTCGATGTTAAGCGTAAGGCTTTGAAAGAAACAATCAGAGATCCGAGCGCGTCGTATGAAGATAAAGAATCTGCTCATTTACAACTCCAAAAATTACCAAGGGATTCAAGTGCATCAAGAGTGCGTAACCGTTGTAATTTAACTGGACGACCTCATGGGTATTACCGTAAGTTTGGTCTTAGTAGAAACAAATTAAGAGAAGCTACTATGCGCGGTGATGTTCCTGGCGTAGTCAAAGCAAGTTGGTAAGATCTGTTAGATCAAGTTTGGAGATAAGAAAATGAGTATGACAGACCCAGTAGCAGATATGCTGACTCGTATTAGAAACGGTCAATCTGCTGGTAAAAAAAGCATTAAACAGCCTTCTTCAAAATTAAAAGTATCTATTGCTAAGGTACTTAAAGAAGAGGGCTATATTACAGACTTTAGTACTGAAACTAATGGTAGTCATACAGAAATGACTGTTGAGTTGAAATACTATAAAGGTGCTCCTGTAATTGAAACTATAAAAAGAATTAGTAGGCCTGGTTTACGTATTTATAAATCTAAAGACGAATTGCCAAAAGTTCTTGGCGGCTTAGGGATTGCTATTGTATCAACATCAAATGGTGTTATGACTGATAGAGCCGCGCGTGCTATTGGTCACGGCGGCGAAGTTATTTGCACTGTTTGTTAATGTAGGTGTGTTATGTCAAGAATTGCTAAAGCCCCAGTCACTATCCCAAGTGATGTAGAAATAAGATTAGATGGTAATGTCATGATTGTAAAAGGAGTTAAGGGTGAGTTATCTCATATACTTAATTCCGCAGTTGATATTGACATTACTGATAACGTAATACATGTTCAATGGGATAAAGATAACAAAAAAGCAACTGCTCAAGCTGGAACAGCTAGAGCAATCCTAAGCAATATGGTTACAGGTGTTTCTGCTGGATTCGAGAAAAAATTAACATTGATTGGTGTAGGATATAGAGCGTCGGCAAAAGAAAATATTCTTAGTCTATCGCTCGGATTTTCTCACCCAGTTGATTTTGAAGTTCCAGTCGGCATTACGGTTGAAACACCCACTCAAACTGAAATTATAGTTAGAGGAAGTGATAAACAGTTGGTAGGTGAAGTGTCGGCTAAAATAAGAGCTTATCGCCCACCTGAGCCTTATAAGGGAAAGGGTGTCAGATACTCTGACGAGCATGTTATAAGAAAAGAAGCCAAGAAGAAGTAGGTAGCGTGATGGATAAGAAAAAATCTCGAATGAAGCGCGCATTAAAATTGCGTTCAAAAATTAAAAACCAAGGCGCAACTCGCTTGTCAATACACAAAACTTCGCAGCATATATATGCTCAGGTTATTAGTGATGATGGTTTTATTACATTAGCTAGTGCATCAACTACACAAGCAGAAATTAAAGTATCTTTAAAAAATACCGGTAATATAATTGCTGCTGCTGAAGTAGGAAAGATTATTGCTCAAAAAGCTATCGCTGCGGGAGTAACTGAAGTTGCTTTTGATCGGTCAGGATTTAAATACCATGGTCGCGTTAAAGCATTGGCAGATGCTGCACGTGAAGCCGGTTTGAAATTTTAGGAGAATAAAATGGCTACAGCACCTGCTCAAGTTAGTACTGACGGTTTGCAAGAAAAGTTGGTTAATGTAAGACGCGTTGCAAAAGTTGTTAAAGGCGGTAGAGTTTTTGGTTTCACTGCATTGACAGTTGTTGGTGATGGTGAGGGTCGAGTTGGCTATGGTGTTAGCAAGGCTCGCGAAGTACCTATAGCGATTCAAAAATCACTGGAACAGGCTCGCAAAAACATGCGTAAAGTATCTCTTAAGGGCGATACTTTACAGTACCCCATTATGAATACTACGGGTGCCGCTAAAGTCTATATGCAGCCAGCATCTGAAGGTACAGGTATTATTGCTGGTGGAGCAATGAGAGCTGTATTTGAAGTAGTTGGAGTGCATAACGTATTGGCAAAATGTATAGGAACCAGTAATCCGATAAATGTTGTAAGAGCAACAATTAACGGTCTGACCGGAATGCATAATGCTAACCAGATAGCTGCAAAACGCGGCTTATCAGTTGAACAGATTATTGGATAGTTGCAATGGCTGGTACTAAATTAAGTGTGACAATGACAAAAAGCAAGTTCGGACGTTTACCTCGTCATCAAGCTTGTTTAATAGGTTTGGGCTTGCGCAAGATAAACCAAACAGTTGAGGTGCTAAATACACCCGAAAACAGAGGTATGATTAATAAAGTATCATACATGCTAAAAGTCGAGGAAGTGTAATGTATTTAAATACCATCCAGGCAAGTGTTGGCGCTCGCAAAAAACGTAAACGTGTTGGTCGAGGAATTGGTTGTACCCTCGGTAAGACTTGCGGTAGAGGACATAAAGGCCAAAAATCACGAAGTGGTGGTTTTCATAAAGTTGGTTTCGAAGGCGGACAGATGCCTTTGCAGCGTAGATTGCCAAAAATTGGCTTTAAATCACAAACTAGTAAGTATTCAGCTGAAGTTAGGTTAGGTGAATTGAATGGGTTGGTTGCTGACGTGATAGACCTGAAAGTCTTAATAGCTGCTAACATCGTCCCTTCTTTTACTAAAAAAGCAAAAGTTATCCAGTCAGGTGTTGTAAACAAGGCTGTAAATATTAAAGGAATAAAAGTAACACTTGGTGCTAGACAATCTATTGAAGCTGCTGGCGGCAAAGTAGAGGTTTAAGTGACGACTTCAAAAGCTCAAATGGCTAACAAATCAGGTGGTTTTTCAGAACTTAAAGCAAGGTTGCTATTTGTTTTGGGTGCCCTGTTCGTTTATAGAATCGGTTCGCATATTCCAGTTCCAGGTATAGATCCAAAAGCACTTGCGGTTATGTTTGAGCAGCAAAGTGGATCCATACTTGACATGTTTAACATGTTTTCTGGTGGCGCTTTAATGCGATTAAGCCTATTTGCGCTTGGTATAATGCCTTACATCTCTGCTTCTATTATTATGCAGTTGATGACAGTTGTTATACCGTCAATGGAGCAAATGAAAAAAGAAGGCGAGTCAGGAAGACGTAAGATTTCTCAGTTTACTCGTTACGGCACTGTTGTTTTGGCGTCGTTTCAAGCTATTGGCATTTCGTTGGCTTTGCAAAATCAAACTGCGGGTGGTCTTTCTGTTGTTTTGAATCCTGGCGTTGGCTTTATTAGTATCACAGCTATAACATTAGTTACAGGTACTGTTTTCCTAATGTGGCTGGGTGAGCAGGTCACCGAGCGCGGAATTGGCAATGGTATCTCAATGATTATTTTTGCCGGTATTGTTTCTGGGTTGCCCAAGGCAATTGGTGGAACCTTAGAATTAGCCAGAACAGGCGAAATGAACGGGGCATTTATTATATTGTTATTTTTATTGTCGATTTCTGTGACTGCACTAGTTGTTTTTGTAGAAAGAGGCCAAAGAAGAATTCTTATTAATTACCCAAAAAGACAGCAAGGTCGTAAGTTATATGGCGGGCAAAGTAGTTTCTTGCCCTTAAAGCTCAATATGGCAGGAGTAATACCGCCTATATTCGCCTCAAGTATAATTTTGTTTCCGGCTACTATTGCTGGTTGGTTTGGAGATAGTGAAGGATTTACATGGCTTCAGGACGTGGCAACTATGTTGTCTCCTGGGCAGCCTGTTTACGTGATGCTTTATGCTGCAGCAATTATTTTCTTTTGTTTCTTTTATACTGCATTAGTGTTTAATTCAAAAGAAACAGCTGAAAACTTAAAGAAGTCGGGTGCATTTTTACCTGGGATCAGACCTGGCTTGCAGACTGGCGCATATATTGATAAGGTAATGACCCGATTAACTTTAATTGGTGCTTTTTATATAACCTTAGTATGTTTGTTGCCAGAGTTTTTGATCGTATACTGGAACGTTCCGTTTTACTTTGGCGGAACATCTTTATTGATTATTGTTGTAGTTGTCATGGATTTTATTTCTCAAATGCAAACCCATGTTATGTCTCAACAATATGAAGGCTTAATGAAAAAAGCCAATCTTAAAAAATAATTAATGCACAAGAACATTTAGGAGTTAGCTGTGAAAGTTCGTGCTTCTGTAAAAACAATTTGTAGAAATTGTAAAATAGTAAAAAGAAATGGTGTTGTTAGAGTTATATGTGTTGACGGAAGACACAAACAACGACAAGGCTAAAATTTGTTGCGCCTGAATTATAGCAATGCTATAATTCACCGCTTAACTTTAGAGTATTACTCAGGGGAGTAACTAGATGGCACGTATTGCCGGGATAAACATACCAGACCATAAGCATGCAGTCATAGCTTTAACTGCGATTTATGGAGTTGGTCGTCAAACTGCAAGTGAAATTTGCGTTACGGTGGGTATTCTACCTTCCGTAAAAATTAAAGAGCTGACTGAAGAGCAATTAGAAGCTATTCGTAATGTGGTTTCGAAGATGACAGTGGAAGGTGATCTGCGTCGTGAAGTTTCTATGAATATCAAGCGGTTGATGGATCTAGGTTGCTATCGCGGAATAAGGCATCGCCGAGGTTTACCTCTAAGAGGGCAGAGAACGAGAACAAACGCTCGTACTCGTAAAGGTCCACGTAAACCTATTAGAAAATAAGATATCCCTTAAGAGGTTGAAGTAATGGCTAGTCCAAACCGTTCAAGAAAACGTATCAAAAAAGAAGTTGCTGATGGCATCGTACATGTTCATGCTTCTTTCAATAACACAATCATAACTATAACAGATAGAAAAGGTAATGCGTTATCTTGGGCAACTTCTGGTGGTTCAGGTTTTCGTGGATCAAGAAAAAGTACACCGTTTGCTGCACAGGTTGCTGCTGAAAAAGCGGGTATTGTCGCGCAAGAATTTGGCATGAAAAATCTTGATGTTATGATCAAAGGCCCTGGCCCTGGTCGTGAATCCGCTGTGCGTTCATTGAACAATCTCGGTTTTAAAATTAATAATATTGTTGATGTGACGCCCATTCCTCATAATGGTTGCCGTCCGCCAAAGAAACGCCGCGTATAAAGAATCTGGAGTTGTAACATGGCAAGATATCTTGGACCTACCTGTAAATTAAGTCGAAGAGAAGGGACTGATCTGTTTTTAAAAAGCAGAGGCAAGTCTTTAGAAAATAAATGTAAGTTAGATCAAAGGCCTGGTCAGCATGGTACCAAGCGTACCAGAAGTTCTGATTATGCACTCCAGTTGAGAGCAAAGCAGCGCTTACGTAGAATTTATGGTATTTTAGAAAAGCAATTTAGAAATTACTATAAATCTGCTGACATGAAGAAAGGTGCTACTGGTGAAAATCTGTTAAACCTGCTTGAGTCAAGATTGGATAACGTAGTCTATCGCATGGGTTTTGCTTGCACTCGCGCAGAAGCACGCCAATTAGTTAGTCACAAGTCTATTCAAGTAAATGGTTCATTGATTAATGTTCCTTCTTATCAGGTAGCTCCTGGTGATGTTTTGACAATTAGAGAAAAAGCAAAAAAACAACAAAGAATCGTTGATTCTTTAACTGTAACTGAGCAATATGGATTTCCTGCCTGGGTTGAAGTCAATTCAAAAGCAATGACTGGAACATTCAGCTCTTTACCTGATCGCGTTGATTTAGGTAGTGACATTAACGAGCAGCTGGTAGTTGAGCTTTACTCTAAATAATCGCAGTTCTGAGGGATATAAATGCAGAATTCTATTTCTGGCTTATTAAAGCCTCGATTAGTTGAGGTGGTAAGTAAATCACCTAATCATTCGAGGATTGTTATTGAGCCGCTTGAACGTGGTTTTGGTCATTCGCTTGGTAATGCGTTGAGACGCGTGTTGTTATCCACAATTCCAGGCTGTGCAGTCACAGATGTAGAAATTGAAGGGGTACTCCATGAGTACACAACAATTGAGGGTGTTCAGGAAGATGTAATTGATATTTTACTGAACCTGAAAAAGTTAGCCGTAGTCCTTCATTCAAAAGATGAGGTTGAGCTCACGCTATCTAAAAATGGTGCAGGTTGTGTAACAGCAGCTGATTTCAGTTTGCCTCACGATGTTGAAATTATAAATCCTGATTTGGTTATCGCTAACTTGACACAAGCTGGCGTACTGAATATGAAAATCAGGATCCGTCGCGGAAGAGGTTACGAGCCGGTTAGTGTTCGTAAATTAAATTCTGAGCACAGTCTGGTTGTTGGTGCGCTTCAATTAGATGCTTCATATAGCCCAATTGTAAAAGTAGCATACCAAGTTGAAAGTACTCGCGTTGAGCAGCGAACTAATTTAGACAAGCTTGTTATTGAGCTGGAAACAAACGGAACTGTTGATCCAGAGCAAACGATAAAAATGGCTGCGACTATACTTCATGATCAGTTATCAGTTTTTGTTGACTTTGAAAAAGTTAATGATCTGGTTCCAGAAGAAGAAGTAGAAGTTGTTGAGGTATTCGATCCGGTTTTACTACGTCCTGTTGATGATCTTGAGTTAACCGTACGTTCTGCTAATTGTTTAAAAGCCGAGAATATTTTCTATATTGGTGACTTAATTCAGCGGACTGAAGTTGAGCTATTAAAAACACCTAATCTCGGAAAGAAATCTTTAACAGAAATAAAAGATATACTTGCTTTAAAAGGTTTATCCTTGGGTATGCGATTGGAAAATTGGCCGCCTGATAACCTAGCAGATCAATCACACGCAATATCCACACATTAACATTAGGTCTTCTTATAATGAGACATCGTAAATCAGGTAGAAAGTTTAACATCAATAGCAGCCATCGTAAGGCGCTATTTAGTAACATGGCTAGTTCATTATTTAAGTACGAACTTATTAAAACAACTTTACCTAAAGCTAAAGAATTAAGAAGTTTTGCCGAGCCTTTAATAACATTATCAAAAGAAGATAATGTTGCTAAGCGTCGTCTTGCATTTGCCAGATTACGTGATCGTGAAGTTGTGACCAAGCTTTTTAACGAGTTAGGTCCGCGTTATAAAAACAGGGCAGGGGGCTATTTACGTATTATGAAATGCGGATTTAGATCTGGCGATGACGCGCCTATGGCTTATGTAGAATTAGTTGATAGGCCCGAATAATAATTTTTATTATTCACATAAAAAAAGCCGGTTAAACCGGCTTTTTTTATGTCTTTAAAAACGTACCTATATTTTTTTCATTTTATAGGTAGTGTTTTATTATTTCTCCAGCAGCTTTAATTTATCTGCTTTACCATTCCACTCATCAGCATCAGGCAGTGGAGATTTTACTTCAGTTATTACTGGCCATTCTTTGGCTAATTCTGCATTCAAACTGATAAATATTTCTTGCCCTTCAGGCAATTCATCTTCTGCAAAAATTGCGTTGGCAGGGCATTCCGGCTCACACAATGTGCAATCAATACACTCATCTGGATCAATAACTAAAAAATTAGGTCCTTCATGAAAACAGTCAACAGGACATACATCGACACAGTCAGTAAATCTACATTTAATACAGTTTTCAGTGACTACAAAAGCCATAATTTATTACTCAGAAAGGTTTAAGGGAAGTGTTTGTGTTTTTAGTGTGCTATATTAGCAGAAAGGGGTAGCTGATAGAACATTAAGTCGTTATTTAATTACAAAATATTGAGAATAACTTTTAATTTTATTCTGTACTATTTGAATTAAATACAGAGGCAAATAAGCCTTTTGTAGCGCTGATTCTGCTCTCATGGGTATTTTTTAGAGCCATCCTTGCTTGTTCTTTAAGTTGATTGTCAGCATAAAATTGTTCTGCGCGAGCAGGAATAGCGAGTGCGCGTTTGAAGTATTTTTCAGCTTCATTAAAGTTATTATTGGATAATAAAAAGTCGCCATAAAAATAATTACTTTCGATGCCGTTTGGATTAATTTTTAATGCTGTTTGTAACATTTTTTGCGCTGTTTCCTCATCGCCAAATCCGATGGGCCACTTGGGTGCCATATAATAGAGTGTGCCTAAGGTGACATAAGCTGAGCCGTCCATGGCTTGCGGATTAATTTCAATTGCTTTAAGTAATAAATCACGCGCCTCATGAATGGACTCAAGTGCCGAGACAGCGTCTTGATGGTCGGCATTGGTTGCTTTAACAATGGCTTCCCAAATGATGGGTTCTGCGTTGTTGGGATGTTGTATGGAGAGGTGAATCGTTTTATCCAGTAATTGGCAGTAGGCAGGCCCCTGTTTTTGTTTGGGCGTACTGTAATAAATAGATGCCCACTCAGACTCAATGCGTTGCAGGGAATCATTAAGGCTCTCTGCAAAGCTTTGGGGTGATAGTAGTAATAATGCAACAAAAGTTGTTTTTTTCATACGGCAAATATAGAGCAAAATGCTGATCTTTTCAATAGGTCTATGAAATATTTAGCTATCAATCCATTCCGAGTAAGGATGTATGGCAAGATTGTTGTTGTAATAACGCAAATCATGGGTTACTTCCTCACCTATCCATTGTGGTTTTGAAAAAGTTTTACCTATTTCGGATAGTTCAATTTCAGCGATTATTAAGCCCTGATTGTCGCCATCAAACTCATCTATCTCCCATGTATTTCCATCATCAGTTACAAAATGGCGGGTTTTTTCTATTATTGGTTTCCTGCAAAGCATGTTGATGATTTCGTTTGCGTCCGGCAGCGGGATTTCATATTCATATTCATGCCTGTGGGTGCCAACGGTCGCACTTTTGATATTTAGCCATGCACACTTATCGCTGATTCTAACTCTGATGGAGCTGGTCGCCTGAGAGCTTAAATAGCCTTGTCGATATTTAACAGAGCGGGTTATATGTTCGCGCCAATCATTTCCTGCCATTAAAAATTTGTGTTCAATTTCGATAGCCATTATAGTTCCTTGCAGTTGTTATTGCCATCACAGTAAGGTGGTGTTTGTGTTTCAGAGCAGCCACATAAATACAGTGTCTTGGATTCTTCTGCGATTAATTTTACGGATTTTTTATCGGATAATTCTCTATGTGAATGATCGCATAGAGGCATCGTTTTACTGAAGCCGCAACTGCACCAGGAATATTTTATGCCTGCTTTGGCTTCTACAGGGAGTGGAGAGTTAGTTTTAGTGACCATGAGGTATAGGATAGTAGTATACGTAAGGCAAATTATAAAATAATTTTATGTGGGTATCATAATGCACGCAATACACATTGCCATGATATTATTTTTTAACCGTAGATATTTTGGGTTAATTGAATGATAAAAGTCCTGCTTTATTTAATTGGCTAGCAGTGCTAAAGTAATGGCTTATTGAATTGCTTGGTATTTATTTTTAATGGCCAGTAGTTAAATCATTTTTTTTTAACCTTTACTATTTAGGATACTCAAATGGCTTTCGAACTTCCTGCTTTACCTTACCCAAACAATAGATTGGTACCCTACATTTCAGAAGAAACTTTAGAGTATCATTATGGCAAGCATCACCAAACCTACGTAACCAATCTGAATAACCTTGTTCCAGGCACTGAGTTTGAAGGCTTGTCTCTGGAAGAAATTATCGTAAAATCATCAGGGCCCATTTTTAACAATGCGGCACAAGTCTGGAATCATACTTTTTATTGGAACAGCCTGATTCCAAATGGTGGTGGCGAACCTACCGGCACTTTAGCCGATGCCATCAACACAACATTCGGTTCTTTCGCAAAATTTAAGGAAGAATTTACCAAATGTGCGGTAACTACTTTTGGTTCAGGATGGGCATGGTTAGTAAAAAATGCTGATGGCACTTTGGCTTTGGTAAGCACCAGTAATGCCGGTTGCCCGTTAACTGCCGGCCAAACGCCATTATTAACTTGTGATGTTTGGGAGCATGCTTACTATATTGATTATCGTAATGCTCGTCCAGCTTATCTGGAAGCTTTTTGGGCATTAGTCAATTGGGATTTTGCAGAAGCTAATTTCACGGCTTAATTAATACAAAAACCTTCTGCATCTTTTGATGCAGAAGGTTTTTTTGCAACAACTAAAGCGTTGATTGGTTATTACTGTTTTTGTCATTCGCCAGCTTTATTCACAGCCCCTATAAAAGTTACAAAGGATAAAACCTATGTTTAAAAAGTGGATGCATTTATGGGTTTTGTTTCCAGCAATTGCTTGTGCCGATGTTTCAATGCCTGAGCAAATTAAACCGCCGGTTGGAAGCAGTCCGATTCTGACAGTTCATGCTAAAGGTGACCAGATTTATCAATGCACACTAAGCAACAGCGTCTATTCATGGCAGTTACAAGCGCCTGACGCCAAATTGTTTGATGCGCAAGGGCAAGTTGTTGGTAATCATTATGTCGGCCCCGTATGGGAGTATAAAGAAGGAAGTCGGGTTGTTGGTCGGGTGCTGAATAAAATAGATGTCGCACCAGACTCTTCTATTTCCTGGTTACTTGTTGAGGTGATTGCGCATAAGGGAGATGGTTTGTTTTCAGAAGTGCGCTTTATTAACCGGATTAATACTCACGGAGGATTATCACCGGTGTCGGGATGTGACTCAAATCACTTGGGAACAGAGAAGCGGGTAGCCTATACGGCGGATTATATTTTTTATGCTACACGCAAAGTTTCAATTCCCTGAGTTTCATCAATGCATAGATAGATTCTAAATAAGGAATGTTTAAGCCTGCGCGTTTGCCGGCTCGTAAAGCATTACCCAGTATCGCTTCGGTTTCCATAAGGCGACCGTTTTCATAATCCAGCAGCATACTGGTCTTATACGGCAGCATGTTGTAAGTTGTTGCTATATTAACATCAATTATAGTGTCAGGCAGTGGATGGCTGACAGCTTCGGCTATAAGGCAAATTTCCTGCATAATACGGCGAACAAAAGCTTCTTGGGACTTTAGGATATCTAACGTTGACAATCCTCCCGATAATACCGATAAGGGATTAAACGGTGCGTTCCAGACACATTTCTTCCAGCGCTCCGTCACAATGTTCTCGGTCGCGTTACATTCAATACCCGTGTGCTCAAATAACTCACAAAGCCTTGCCGTTTTGTGGCTGACAGAGCCCGGTAGTGCGCCTAAAGCAAGTCTGCCATAAGCTTGGTGTAATATTTTACCTTGCTTTGTTTTATTGCTACAAATATACGCCAGGCCGCTAATGACTTCATTGTCAGGAAAAGCGTCAACAAGTTCCTGTTCTATTTCTACGCCATTCTGGATAAATACAATCGCTGTATTGGCGGTCACTGCCGGGCGTATCAAGGCGACTCGATCCATCGAGGGAATAACTTTGGTGCAAAGTAAAACATAGTCGGCTGTGTCTTGATACTCGGCAGCACTTTTTAAAACGTGTGACGGCGTAAATGTCCAGGTTCCAAGTGTCTGACTATCAATGATAAAACCTTGTTGTTTGACATGATCGTAATCAGAGCGACAAACGACAGCAACCTCTGCACCGGCTTTTGCGAGCAATGAGCCATAAAATCCGCCAATCGCTCCCGCTCCAATAACAAGCACTTTAGTCATCACGGGATTCAGCGCTCAGAATTTGTTTTAAAAAGGGAATGGTTAATTTACGTTTGGCCGCCAATGATGCCCGATCCAGCTTTGTCAGCAGCGCCCATAAAGAAGACAAGTCCCGGTCATAGTGTGTCAGTAAAAAACGCACGGCTTGAGGCGATATTTCGAAGCCCATTTGGTTGGCTTTAAAAATTAAGGCAGTGATTCTGTCGTTATCCGATAAGGGTTGGATCTTTAACGTCAGTCCCCAGTTAAGGCGGGTTTTAAGATCGTGTAACCGGAAAGCAATTTCAGTGGGTGGGCTGGATGCCGACAATATAAGCGAATGACCCTGATCGCGAAGCCGGTTATAAAAATTAAAAAAAGCGAGTTCCCATATTTCGTTACCGGCGATGTACTCTATATTGTCAAAACAAACAATATCAAACTTGTCCAAATCTTTTAATAAATCCGGATCAGGTAGCTCTAAAGCTGACAAGGCAAAATAAAAAGAGCTGAGTTGTCGACTTTGTGCTTGATGACAACACGCTTGTAGCAAATGGCTTTTGCCTAGACCGGATTGGCCCCAAATAAAAATCTGCCGCTCACCGTTACCCTGGATACTTTTTTTTAAGTGAGCAATAATTTCCAGATTACTGCCGGGAGAAAAATCGTCAAAAGTCTGATTCGCCCTAAACTCAAAATGTAAGGGCAGTTGCTTTGATAGGGTCATCCCTGTTTTCCTGAAAAATGCACATAGAGTGTTGTGCCCAAAAACAGCATGACACTGAGTATGAGTTCCAACGCGGGGTACAGGCGATCAGTGGTGCCGGCATAAGTTTCTATCGAGCCATGTAAAAAATAGATCATGCTGACATAAGCCATCCAGTTACAGCTTCTGGGGTTGCGGTTTAAAAAACCGCGCAATGGCAATAACAAAGGAGTTACGGTTATTAACAGTTTTAACGCAACAGGAAATCCCGAGGAGGGCACTAACACGGTATTCCATAGCATCAATAAGGCAAATAGACCCAAAAACCCAGCCAAGGCAACAGAGTGAAAATAGATCGGTTTTATATTCATGAATCCTGGTTTATAGCTGTTTTAAAAGGTGTGCCGTTTTAGCCAAACGTGTTCCGAGTGCCAGACACAGTTTTTTTTCATGATCAGTTAATCCTGCCTGCTCTACAGACAAGTGGCTTGGGCCGTAAGGTGTGCCGCCAGATGTGGTTTCCCGCAAAGCACTTTCCGTGTAAGGCAGGCCCAATAAAAGCATCCCGTGATGCAACAGTGGCAGCATCATGGATAATAAAGTGCTTTCCTGTCCGCCATGCAGGCTGCCGGTTGACGTAAATACACTGGCCGGTTTGCCGATTAAGGCACCGGAAAACCAGATCTCGGTTGTGGAATCAATAAAATATTTTAACGGTGCTGCCATATTGCCAAAATGGGTAGGGCTGCCCAGTGCCAGACCATCGCACTGCTTTAAGTCGTCAAGCGTTGCGTAGATTGCGCCGTGGGCGGGAATGCTCTCCGCCGTTTTTTCACAAATGCCGGAAACATCCGGCACCGTTCTCAGAACCGCTTCAGCCCCGGTTACAGCCTCCACGCCTCTAGCGATATAATTAGCCATTTCTGCAGTTGCGCCGTTTCGGGAGAAATAAAGAACCAGAATTTTTATCATAAAGTTAGGCGTAGTGGCTTATAAAATAGCGAGAATCGCTTCCGGTGGACGGCCGATAGCCGCCTTGTCGTTGGCAATAACAAGCGGGCGTTCAATGAGTATTGGATGTTTGACCATGCCATTAATTAGCGCCTGCCGATTAAGGGACGGGTTATCCAAACCACTTTCCTTATAGACAGTTTCTTTCTTGCGCATTAACTCACGAGGTTCCATGCCCAGTTTTTGTAGAATGTTATCCAGTTCCTCAGCGTTCAGCGGTGTTTTCAGGTACTCAATAATCTCAACATCAACACCTTGCGCTTGTAGTAATTGCAAGGTTTGACGTGATTTGCCGCAACGCGGATTATGATAAATTTTCACGCTCATGGTTCACACACCCACAGGGCACAAGCCCCCAATAAAATAAAGACGCTATAATAGCATTTTTAATAAATTATACGCTTGAAAACCACTCTGAATTTACTCAGCCGGTTTTTAGTCGTTAAAAAAGTTAAGTATTTATCATAGGGGTAAACGCGTGCCAATAACAAATCTTAAAGAACGGGTAATGGATCGAATCAAGCAATACTGGTTGTTAGCCCGATTCGACCGGCCTATCGGTATTTTAATTTTATTATGGCCCGCCTTATGGGCGCTTTGGGTAGCCAGTAATGGCAAACCTGATTTATGGGTGTTAAGCGTTATTTGCTTGGGCGTGGTATTGATGCGTGCTGCCGGTTGCGTGATTAATGATTATGCAGACAGGGATTTTGATCCTCATGTTGAGCGCACCAAACAGCGCCCGATTGCCGCAGGCAAAGTTAAGCCCAAAGAAGCACTTATCCTTTTTGTAGTGTTATGCCTGTGTGCTTTTGGCTTGGTATTAATGCTGAATATTTATACCATCATGTTGTCCTTTATCGCCGCATTTCTGGCCGCCAGCTATCCGTTTATGAAGCGCTACACCCAGTTGCCGCAAGCTTATTTGGGTATCGCCTTTGGCTGGGCGGTACCCATGTCCTTTTCTGCACAAATCAACAGCATTCCAGCGGTGGCGTGGGTGATGTATTTAGCCGTTGTTTTATGGGCGTTGGTTTATGACACCATGTATGCCATGGTCGATAAAGAGGATGATTTAAAAATAGGCGTTAAATCAACCGCCATTCTTTTTGGCGCTTATGATCGTCACATCATGGCGATTTTGCAGATTATTATTGTCGGATTAATGATTGCCGTGGGGCAAATGCAGCAATTGAACTGGCCTTATTATAGCGGTATTTTAGTAGCAGCCGGATTCTCGGTTTATCAACAAAAATTGATTTTTCATCGGGACAAAGCTTTGTGCTTTAAAGCCTTTTTAAACAACAACTGGTTTGGCATGGTCGTTTTTGTCGGCTTGGTCATGGATTATTGGTTGCGTTGATCCTGAAAATAGTAGCGATGCGCCTGAAATACCCAGTCTTGCGGTCTCTCGAATCGGCTTATTCCGGTCTGACTATCAAAATTAGATACGTTACAATGGCTCAACTAAAAAAAGGACGCTCTACATGTTTAGATTAAGCCAATACATGCGGGAACTGATAACCCCGACACCTTTAAAACACGCACGCAAACCCGCAGCTCCGGTGGTCATCTGGAATTTAATCCGCCGCTGCAATCTCACCTGCAAGCATTGTTACACGACCTCTGCGGATATTGATTTTCCCGGAGAATTGACCACCCCGGAAATCTATACGGTCATGGATGATTTAAAAGCCTTTAAAGTGCCAGTGTTGATCCTGTCCGGTGGTGAGCCTTTGTTACACCCGGAACTATTCACCATTTCCCGTCGCGCCAAGGACATGGGATTCTATGTTGCCCTGTCCAGTAACGGCACCAAAATATCGGCTGAAAATATCGATGAAATAGCGGCTATTGATTATCAATATATTGGCGTGAGTCTGGATGGCATCAAAGACACCCATGACCAGTTTCGGCGTGTTAAAGGTTCTTTTGACGAAGCGCTGCGCGGGGTGCATTTGTGTCTGGAAAAAGGGATTAAGGTCGGTATCCGTTTCACCTTAACGCAGGATAATGCCAAGGATTTTCCGGCTCTTTTGCAACTGATGGATGATAACGACATCGACAAGTTTTATTTGTCGCACCTGAACTATGGTGGTCGCGGCAATAGAAATCGTAAAGACGATGCGCATTTTGAAATGACTCGGGATGCCATGGATTTGATGTTTCAAACTTGTTATGACTGGCTTAAAGCAGGCAAAGACAGAGAATTTGTTACCGGCAATAATGACGCCGATGCCGTTTATTTTTTGCATTGGGTCACAAAACATTTTCCGGATAAAGCGGAACACATTAAAGCCAAATTGGAACAATGGGGCGGTAATGCCTCCGGTGTTAATGTTGCCAATATTGATAACCTAGGCAATGTGCATCCCGATACGTTCTGGTGGCATTATGATTTAGGCAATGTAAAGGATCGCCCGTTTTCGGAAATATGGATGGACATCTCTGATCCTTTAATGGCCGGACTAAAACAAATTCCAAGGCCGCTGGAAGGCCGTTGCGGAACTTGTCATTATCAAGCTATCTGCAATGGTAATACCCGTGTCAGGGCCGCACAAACCACAGCAAACTACTGGGCAGAAGACCCCGGTTGTTATTTGTCAGAGCTTGAGATAACGGCACCTCAGTAATTTCTTGTGAATATTCTTGGATTTTGGATGGAATAGACAGGAAATTCAATTCAATTCTCGCTATCGTTTGAATCGGCTTATTCCGGCTTGGTCTTAGAGTCAGAAACTTTAATTCCGCGTGGGCATAAAAAGCCTGCCCAGCATATCTGCTGCCCACAGCTAAACTACACTCTCGGATCTCGCGCCCACGAAGTTCACCGGGTCAATCAATAACAGGATGAATTAATTATATTAGAAACGGAATGGTGTTACAAAAACTCAAAAAATTGATTGACGGATTTGTTTGGCTTATTGACAACGGTAGGCTAATGGGTGAACCCTAGTTATTCCT